>Ga0172380_10000452_pt1 | contig 80908 bp, 58 predicted proteins | sample Leawe162metaG_FD_119747 | JGI IMG/M metagenome (GOLD analysis project Ga0172380, IMG submission 119747) | Leachate microbial communities from a municipal landfill in Southern Ontario, Canada - Leachate well 162 metaG | ecosystem: Engineered > Solid waste > Landfill > Unclassified | place... | reverse complement strand
GGCAATAATCTTGCCTGCCAAGTCAAATTCAATCACGCCCTGAATTTTGTTAATGGCGGAAATTTGACCAGCATTATTCGCCGCGTCTAGTTTCTGTTCGGTAATATCAATGGTGTAGTTCACTAATTTAAATGGTTTACCGTTAAAATCTAGTATTGGGCTATATGAGGCCTGTATCCAGACTTCTTTACCATCTTTTGCAATCCGTTTATATTGACCGATGTCACTGCCGCCCTCAACCAATTTAGCCCAAAAGATTTTATAGGCTTCACTTTTGGCAAAGTTTGGGTCTAGTACAATGCTCACATGCTTGCCTATCAATTCGTTAGCCGTATAGCCCAGCATATTTAGGTAAACGTCATTAGCCTGCAAAATCGTACCATCTAAACCAACTTCGACGACCCCTTGCGCCTTCTGTATTGCGTTAATTTTACCTAAATAATCATTGTCCCTAACTTTTTGCACAGTGATATCTGACGCATATTTAACGACTTTTACAGGCTTACCATAAATATCGATAATGGGGTTGTAACTTGCTTGCATCCAGACATCTGAGCCGCTTTTACTCAGATGTTTATATTGCCCGGTTTGATACTCACCACGTTTAAGACTTGCCCAAAAATCACGATATTCTTTTGAGTCGCGTTGTGTGGCATCTAAAAAAATACTATCAGACTGACCAACTATCTCATTTGCGGTGTATCCAAAGATATCTAAAAAGCTTTGGTTTGCACTGATTATTTTGCCTTCCATAGATAACTCAACCACACCTTGAGATTTACCAATCGCAGCAATCTGTCCCTCGGAGTCAGCCGTTTTTTGCTTGTCTTTAGTAATGTCAGTCATATAACTAGTGACTTTATATATCTCGCCTTTGGCATTTGGAATAGGGCTGAAATAGCCTTGAAACCAATGACTTTCTCCATTTTTAGCCACAAACTGATACTGCCCGGTATCGTTCTCACCACGAGATAACTTATCCCATAACGCTTGCATTTGTTGGGTATTACGCACTTCTTGAGAGAGAAAATCATAGTGGTGGCGCCCTACCATCTCATTTGATTGGTAGCCTAGTGCGTCAACCCAGTTTTCATTAACCGTAAGCAAGTTACCTTTTGGGGTGTATTCAACCACACAACGGGCTTTGTCTATTTCACGCTTTAATGCATGAAACTCTGCCACCTCATCTTGAAGCGCTTTGTATTGTTTACCTTGAAATACATGACTGATTGATTCAAAAAAACTCGCACTCATAACTACCCCTGCATAGATTTAAACTTATTTAATCCAAATAACCATTTACGCTGCAACCGCATCCATCAGCGCCATTTCCTGGCTACTCATCAACTGCTCAATATCTACAAGTATCAGCATTCTTTGTTCCAAAGTTGCAAGGCCTACAATGTATTTAGTATCAATACTGGTCACCAATGACGGCACATCGCGAATTTGCTCGTCTTTCAAGGCAATCACATCAGATACGCCATCTACCACCACGCCGACGACACGTCCGTGCAGGTTTAGAATAATCACTACCGTGAGTTCGTTGTATTCAACTTTTCCCAAGTTAAATTTAATGCGTAAATCAACAATCGGTACGATTTTTCCGCGTAAATTAACCACGCCTTTAATAAAATCAGGCGTGTTGGCAATTTGCGTAACGGCATCGTAACCGCGAATCTCTTGCACTTTAAGTATCTCTAAGCCATATTCCTCAGCACCCAATACAAAAGTTAAGTATTCACCTTCTGCGCTTTTTGCTTTTAACGCGTTGCTGGTCGCAGTATCTGTACTCATGTTGTAAGCTCCTTATGCATTTCTTTGGTTTTGTAATGGTTGATTATTTTGGTTTGAAAACGGTGGTGCGCCTGTGAGGTAGTTGGTGTTTTGCCCCATTTGAATAATGGCTGAAACATCTAATATCAACGCCACACCGCCATCACCCATGATAGTGGCCCCTGAAATACCCGGCACTTTTTTAAAGTTGGTTTCTAAGCTCTTAATGACGACTTGTTGCTGTCCAACTAGTCGATCAACAAATAAGGCAGATTTTTTACCATCAGACTCAATGAGTACCAGCACCCCTTTTGTGGGGTCGGTAATGTCCGTTGCGTGATTAAATAAACTATGCAGCGCAATAATCGGCAGGTATTCACCACGTACATGTACCATGCGGCCTTCGCCGGTCACGGTTTTTATGTCCTCCGCACGCGGTTGTAGTGTTTCTACAATCAGGTTGAGCGGAATCACATAAATGCTCTTACCTAGCGACACTGACATACCATCAAGAATCGCCAATGTGAGTGGTAATGAAATTGAAATAGTGGTGCCAAAACCTAGTGCTGAGCGAATTTCAACCACACCGCCCATTGAGGCAATATTTCGTTTAACCACATCCATGCCCACACCGCGACCTGAAACATCGGTGACGACTTCAGCAGTAGAAAAACCCGGGGCAAATATAAGCGCGAATACTTCAGTATCTGACATGTTTTCGCTCACTGCCAAACCATTTTTTGCCGCTTTTTCTAGCAGTTTATTGCGATTTAAACCGGCACCATCATCGGTCACTTCAATCACGATACTGCCGCCTTTGTGTGCGGCAGAAAGTGTTAATGTGCCGGCTTCACTTTTACCCGCTGCCCTACGATTAACCGGTATTTCAATACCGTGATCAACACTATTGCGCACTAGGTGAGTTAGGGGGTCCACAATGCGTTCAATCAAGCCTTTATCCAGCTCTGTAGCAGCACCTACTGTGACAAACTCTACTTTTTTATTGAGCTTGGCGGCCAGGTCACGCACCATGCGTGGAAAGCGTGAGAACACAAAATCCATCGGCATCATACGGATAGACATCACGGACTCTTGCAGATCTCGCGTGTTACGGGTGAGCTGGCCTACGCTGTTAATGAGCGCCTCGTGATGCACCGGGTCTAGGTGGCTGATGCGTTGCTCAATCATGGCCTGTGTAATCACCAACTCGCCAACAAGGTTAATGAGTTGGTCAACTTTTTCTACGCCGACGCGGATAGACGAGGTTTCTGCATTAGATGTGGCTTTATCTGACTCACGGCGACCAGGGCTTCTTCTTTCAACGCCACCTGGGGCAGTTGAGCCAGCTTCTGTAGCGGCTTCAACAGCCGCCACAACGGCAGGTTCACCGCTGTTAGCAACGGTCAAAACAGTATCATCGCCAATTAAAGCGGCAGCAACAGCATCTGGATGCGGTTGGAACGGTGCAAAAAAGCCATAACCTTCCTCTACTTTTTCTTTACCTTCTTCTTCAAACAAGCCATAACCGACTTCTTCATGAATTGCAACGCCTGAGCCTGATGTGGCTTTTGATTCTGTTTTTGCAGGTTCTGGTGCTGCAGTTGCAACACTGACTTCTACAGCTGGACTAACAGCTGTAGCCGTTGGCGCTAATGTAATCACTAAGTCATCGGCATCCACAATAAATGAGCAGATAGAAACAATATCGGCCTGTGAAGAATCTGTAGTAAGTGACAATACATAACGACCATTGGCCTGCTTACTCACCACCACCAAACCCAATAAGCCTAGCTCCTCCTGCAGGTTTTCAACGTCTCTTTCGGTAATTTCGGGCATCACAATGTTAAAGCAGCTGGACCCGTCAGGAATCTCATGTTGCGCAACTTCAGCCGTGGCTGAATACTCAACTGGTGTGGGTGCAGAAGGTACAGGTGCGGCTACGGGCGCAGGTGCGGCTACAGGGTGCGCTGCAATCACAACACCACTGGCATCTGAAAGTGACTTCAATACCATTTTGACATCAGCTACTTGCTCTTGATCAACCTCTGTGGCATTGCGATGACCGTTTAACTCCATCGCCAACACATCTTTTGCTGCCAAAAAGGCATCCACATGCTCAGCTGTCAGGGCCATTTCATGCTTACGAATTTTGTCCAGCAGATTTTCAAGCACATGGGTAATTTCGGTCATGTCCATAAAGCCGAAAGTGGCCGCCCCGCCTTTAATAGAGTGCGCCGCCCTAAAAATGGCATTCAACTCTTCATCATCCGGGCTTTCCATATCAATGCCTAACAGTAGGCGCTCAGCCTCTGCCAATAGCTCGTCTGCCTCATCAAAGAAGACCTCGTAAAACTGACTCATATCAATTGTCATTGCTGTACTCCGCTTATCAACTTACTTCCTTGCTAACTATTCACCATCAACATTTGCTCATTTAACCTTCATCATCCTGAGTATCAAGCGAGAAAGTTAAATTTAAAGTTAAGATCCGATGACCTTTTGCACCACTTCAATTAACCGTTTGGGGTCAAATGGTTTTACCAGCCAGCCATTAGCACCTGCAGCCTTACCTTTAGCTTTCATTTCATCACTGGATTCCGTAGTTAGCATCAAAATTGGCACAGTTTTATACGAGCCCAATTCGCGTAAATGCTTAATAAGCGTTAAGCCATCCATAATCGGCATATTTTGATCTGTCAGCACTAGGTCAACTGTTTTCTCTTTTGCCTTATTGAGGCCATCTTGCCCATCCACCGCCTGCACAACATCGTAACCCGCGGCTTTAAGACTAAATGCCACCATTTGGCGTAGAGAACCTGAGTCATCCACTGCTAGAATTGTTTTTGCCATTGCTTTACTCACTTTTTCATTGTTAACAAAATTCACCTTAGATCTTACAAAATCAAGGCGCTTTAATGCTTAACCTACACTACTTAACGGCATAAAATATGATTTATTTAGCGATTGTTGCTAAAAAAGATCAATTTCCCCTGTTGCCATATCTTGCTGACCGACTGAACGACGCAAGCCACCGGACAGCGCATGACTACCCTCATTTAAGCTATGGCTCATTGCATCTAAAAATTTGGCAATTTCCTGATGCTCATGGCTTGGATCCATCTCGCCACTATGGGTTTCTATTTCATGCAACAAGTTTTTTAAGCCATTCACGCGTTTGATGGTTCTTGAAATCAACTGACTGGTAAGGTCTTGAAATTGCAGGCTAGTCACCGCCGCGTTCACTTCTTCACCAATTTTTTGTTTAAAAGCATCAAGCCTATTGAGCTCTGCTTGATCAAGCGCATATTTAGCGACTAATGCATCTAACACGTGTTGTTGCTCAGTCACGGCCTCATGCACCGCTGTAAAACTGGCACCAAGCTTCTCAATGGCTTCGCTTAATAAAAATGTAGTTTGCAGCAGGTCTGCCTCTACCTCTACTAAATGCTGCTTACCATGATCAGATACTGCGCCCAGCAGCTTTCTTAATTCAGCAATCGGTAATGTTTTCATTTCCATACGAGGTATCTTTCAAAATACTTACTTTCTATAAAACCAACTAATCTACAGCGTTGCGCCAACTTAATGTTTTATTTGTGTTTTAAACAACGTTTACTGCGCTAGCGTTTGATCGATTGTTTCACTTGTTGCATCCGAAGGTAGATTGATGGCAGCGCTATCTTTCATCGCATCTTCTTCAGCTTTTTTATTCATTACAATAATGCTGATACGCCGGTTGATTGGGTTAAGCGGATCGTCTTTATCAAACAGTGAAGCCGAAGCCAACCCTACAACACGCAGTAATTTTGTTTCATCCATACCGCCAGCAACCAACTCACGGCGCGAAGCATTGGCGCGATCCGCTGATAACTCCCAGTTGCTATACGCTTTACCACCGCTTGAATAAGATGCTGCATCAGTGTGGCCAGACAAGCTGACTTTATTAGTAACGCCGTTTAACATTTGGCCAATTTCTTTCAAAATCTGCTTGGCATAAGGTTGCATTTCAGCTTTTGAAGATTCAAACATCGGTCGGTTTTGCTCATCTACAATCTGAATTCGCAAACCTTCAGTAGTGATATCAAGAATAAGTTGTTTTTTAAACTTGCTTAAGGTCGGACTATCTTCAATGGTTTTTTCCAGCTTGTTTTTCAGCTCTACAAGTTTTTCAGCTTCTGCTTTCTCAAGCGCGGCTTTGGCATCTTTAATATCCACGGCTTTTTGTTTACCTGGCGGCCCATCAACCGGCTTTACCTGCCCTTGCTTTTTAGTGAGGTCTTTACCACCGCCACCTTTAATCAATGTATCACTGGCCCCAACTGAGGTGCCGCCCATGAGCGCTACCCTTAACGGCGTTTTAAAATAATCAGAAATTCCTTCTTTTTGCGCTTTTGAGGTAGAGCCTAGCAGCCACATAAGCAAGAAGAAAGCCATCATAGCGGTAACAAAGTCAGCATAGGCGATTTTCCATGCCCCGCCATGGTGGCCACCACCACTTTTCTTGATTTTTTTTACGATAATCGGTCGGTGCAGTTCTTCAGCCATGACTATCCCCGTGATTAGTCATCTTATTTCCCTTTAGTCTGTTTAACATGGGTTTCAAGCTCGGCAAATGTAGGGCGCTCTGTTGAGTAAAGTACCTTACGACCAAACTCAACTGCAATGGCAGGAGCATAGCCATTCAGGCTAGCCAACAAAGTAACTTTAACTGTTTGGAACATTTTGGTACCTTCTTCAAGCTTTTGCTCTAACAAACCAGAAAGCGGCCCCACAAAACCATAGGCCAGCAAAATACCTAAGAATGTACCCACTAATGCATGGCCAATCAAAACGCCTAATTCATTTGGTGGTAAATGCAAACTTTCCATGGTATGCACTACCCCCATCACCGCCGCTACGATACCAAAAGCGGGTAAGCCATCCCCTAGTTTTGCAATACAGTGCGCAGGCACATGCCCTTCCATGTGGTGCGTTTCAATTTCATTATCCATGAGATTTTCAACCTGAAACGCATCCATATTGCCAGACACCATCAAGCGCAGATAGTCGGTGATAAATTCAATAAGGTGATGATCGTGAAGCAGTGCTGGATACTTGCTGAATAATGGGCTTGACTCTGGGTTTTCTACATCATTTTCGATGGCCATCATGCCATCTTTACGAATCTTGGTAAGGATTTCAAACAGAAGCGCTAGTAAATCCATATACAGCGCCTTGTTAAACTTGGAGCCTTTAAACAAACCGGGTAACGCTTTAACCGTAGCTTTGATGGCCTTGCCATCATTACCTACAACAAAAGCACCAAGGGCACCACCAAAAATCATGACAACCTCCAGTGGTTGCCACAAGCCACCTAAGTGCCCCCCTGCCATTGCATATCCGCCAAATACGGCTCCGCAAATAACAACATATCCAATGATAATAAACATTCTTTAAGCGCCCCAGAAAGATGATTAACTCTAAAAATTACTTTAACTTACTTAGTACAATAACCAATATAGCGTAATTTAATTGTTTGAATAAAGCGATTTTTTCAAGCCAGCATTTGAATTCACATGGGATTAAATCAAGTAAGCGCCTCGCCGGCATTGATTAGCATAAAAAATCAACTAGTTACCGTAAGGTTTTATTTTTAATTTAATTCAGTGTAAATACTAATTTTTTATTTTATTTCCCACATATACAGACTTTTTTCATGATGTCTTTGCTTAATTACTTGCGTAGGCGGTACATTTTCAATTTCAAATTCATAACTAATAAGTAAAGTGCCTGTGCGCATTTCCACTTGTGCTTTTTGCCACAGCGCCTGCATAGCTGCGGGCGATAAATAAGCAAAAATCACATCGTAATTTGCAAAATCCAACGCGTGATAATCGCCAAATTTAAAAACTGCACGAGAGCGTTTAAGCTTGGCTCTCACCACACTGACCAACCAAGGCAATGGCGCTATTTCAATGCCCTCAATCAAGCTTTCTGGCCGCGCTTTAGCTACGCACATGGATAAATCACCTAAGCCGCTACCTATATCTATCAAGCGTATCGGCTTATTTTGTGGCAAAAGACTTAGCACTTGCTCCCAAACGACTGGGCGCGAGGGGAAAAATGGTACTTGAGTACGAAATGTCGTCCAGTACAGACTTAGCGTGACAATAAAACCTATCAAATAGAATGTATTGGGAATATGCAAAATTGACATTACCCAAACAACCATTGGAAAGCCTAAATGTATCCAACGCCACCAAGTAGCCATGCCTGACAAATGTGAAAAAAAAGCTGCAAACAATGCCTGCAGCAATACCAACGTAAAAATGGGGTAAGTTAAATCAAGATTAAAAATGATTGCCATGAGCCAGTAAATAGCCCATGTAACACAAAACACAGTAAATAAAGCCACGCACTGAATAAGTACAGCTAAGGTTGCAGGTTTTAAATTAAACTTTGCAGATAGGTTTTGCTGCATTTAATAAGCCAAAAAAATTACAGCTTAACACCTCAATTAAACACGAGGCTTAATTTTTCAGCATTAGGAGTGGTTAATTATTTACAGGCAGGCAACTAATTTTAGTTCAGTTGCCGCATTGTCAGGGTTGATATCTATTTTTCAAGCGATTTACTTATGGCGTAAATCTTGGAGCGCCTCGTTCATTTTGAACAGCACTATCAGCAATTCACACCAAATTCTTGCCGCCACTGCACCACCAACACCATATAGCAAGCCAGTAAAGAAATTACCTATTGAGAACCCGCCATAACCACCGAACATAGTACTCAAACCTGCCACTACAGCCGAAAATAGTAATAGCCAGTAAACGAATGTAATGATTTTTGGGGTGAGCATGCTATCGAAAAATAAAACGTCTTTCATGAAAATCCCCCTTAATTATTGATTTATTATCGATGCAGTTGTTATGCGGTCATTGGCACTAATTTATAACTTAGCGCTTTGGCTTTTTTTGTTTTACCCGCACGAGAAGGCACATGACACAAATTACATACATAGCTATTATTTAGATCATAGGCGTTCACAATAAAATTGCCGCCACAGCAACTGCAACTTTGCAGTTTTAACATTTTACTTTCTACAAAGCGTACCAATGTCCAAGCGCGCGTCATTGATAATACCGGCTCAACGTCTGAACCTTCCTGCTCTACTTGTTGTAAATATAAACTGTAAGCCTTGATAATTGCATGAATACCAGTTACATCAGTGTAATCCACCATAAACTTATAGATATTAAAGAAAATAGAAGAGTGAATATTCGGCTGCCAAGTCAAAAACCAATCAGTCGAAAAAGGCAGCATGCCCTTCGGTGGAGAAACACCCTTTAGCTCTTTGTAAAGTTTAATCAAGCGTTCACGAGAGAGCGTAGTTTGCGCTTCAAGTAACTGCAATCTCGCACCCAGCTTAATCATTTGCATCGCTAGCTGAATTTGTTCGGACTCATTCACTACGCTTTTCTTATTCATGATTTTCTCCTGGCTCAACTTCAATCCAATACTACGCAAATGCCTCAGTCGCCTGACCAGACATTAAAATTGCGGTATGTAAATGTGCTTGAGCGCGATCTTTAGTGTAATTAGTCAACATACCCAAAATTGCACTGTCATCAAACCGGAAGCGCGCTAACATCATATTGGTGCTGCTAAGCTTAACAAGTTGCAAATTACTTAAACCCTCAAGTAAATCTGCAATCTCTTTACTGATACCTAATCGAAAAATTGCGGTGGCTTTATCAGAACGGATAAGTTGTTGCGCCAACATTAAATAGTTGAGGTTGGCGTCTTTAATTTCCGACATCAAATCTATTTCATTCATTTTTGTTCCCGATTCTTTAATTTTTGCATCTGTTAAAAACGTACTATCTTGGTTAGACGTACTTTGAGCCTTTAACACATACTTAACAATTGAGAACCTTCGGTTTTTTGCGTAAGTGACACAGACGCAAACACGTAGGTGTTTGTCTTACAAACACCTACGTGTGGCTGGTACATATTGAGTATTCTGTTGTATTTATTCACCATGCAAATTAAATATAACAGTATTTTTGTATAAATTAATTAACTTTTAATATTTATCCTAAAGTTTTTTTGGTGTTTGCCGTTATTACCAAATCAGCAGCAATCGCGCCCGCAAGCAATAATACAATTACGACGTCACCTAACATAAACTTATATCGGCAACGATTCGATAAACTTTAGGGTGTTTAGCAAAATAATTTAAAATAAATTCAAAATAAATCATAACTAATTGTTTATATTATAAAAATAAATTTAAATTATTTTTATAATTTCTAAAAACAACACTGCAATAAGAGACTTATCAACAAATTACATCTCGTCACTTCAAGAAAAGGCGGTTTTCACCCTTTTATTCCAAAGATGCAATTACATCGTTTCAACTAATAATGGCTACCATTCGGTATAAAACCCAGCTTATTTTTCACTAAATAACTAGGGCTACTTAAAAAACGGGAATCGTCATGGCTGAAGATAGCGATTTAGAGAAAACAGAACCCGCCTCGCCCAAGCGCATAGAAAAAGCGCGTGAAGAAGGTGATGTGCCCCGCTCACGTGAGCTGGCGACGCTTACTGTGCTGCTCGCCGCTGGCTTAAGCATGTTGATGATGGGCGAATATTTGAATCAATCATTAAAGACCTCTATGAGCGAGGGCTTGCGTTTTGATCGCGCCATGGCCTACGACCCTATTTTATTGCTGATTAAGATCGCTAATGGCATTTATGATTTAGCACTAGCATTTTCGCCCCTCGCATTGATTTTAATGATCGTGGCCTTGAGCTCGCCCGCACTTATTGGTGGGTGGAATTTTAGTGAAAAAGCACTGATACCTAAATTTAACAAGCTGAATCCGTTACAAGGCATCAGCAATATGTTTTCAAAAAACTCCGCCATTGAGCTTGTTAAATCTGTGGCTAAAGCTGTTTTGGTGGGGACTGTTGCTTTTATGGTGATTTCAAATGACATGGAGGCGATCCTTTCGCTTTCATTGTTACCGGTTGCGGCTGGTATTTCACAGATGGGTGACTTACTGTTATTTGGTTTTTTATCCATCGTGAGTGCTTTGGTTTTGATTGCTGCGATTGATGTGCCGTTTCAGCTATATAACTATGCAGAAAAACTCAAAATGACCAAAGAAGAAGTCAAACAAGAATCTAAAGAGTCTGAAGGCAATCCTGAAATTAAAGCTAGAATTCGTCAGCAACAACGTGAAATGGCAAGACGCAGAATGATGGCTGAAATCCCGAATGCCGATGTTGTGATTACCAACCCAACACACTATGCCGTGGCAATCAAATATAAAGAAGATGGCATGCGTGCGCCGGTAGTTGTAGCTAAAGGTGCTGATGCGGTTGCGTTAAAAATTCGCGAAATTGCGGCAGACAATAATGTACTTACGATTGAATCTCCAAAGCTGGCACGTGCCATATTTACCCACACTGAACTAAACGCTGAAATACCGGAGGCGTTATTCTCAGCCGTGGCTGAAGTTTTGGCTTATGTGTTTCAAATGCGTATCTTTAAAAAAGATGGCGGCTTGCGTCCGGAAATTCCAAATGCATTGCCTGTACCCGATGCGCTTGATCCGCATAGCTTAATGCCAGCCCCTAGTATGATTAACAACGCCGCAGATGAAGAAACTAATGAATTAGGAGTATTAGCCTAATGAACTCACTTAACCTACCAGCATGGATGAATAATTTCGGCAGTCGTACCGTTGCGGCACCGCTTATCATCATATTGTTATTATCCATGATGATTTTGCCGTTACCTCCAATCGCGTTGGATGTTCTATTCAGTTTTAATATCGCACTCTCTATCATGGTATTGCTCATTGGCTTGCAAACCACTAAAGCGCTGGATTTTATCGCGTTCCCTACCGTACTGTTAGTAACCACGATGCTGCGTTTATCTTTAAACGTCGCCTCAACACGCGTTGTGCTAACAGAAGGCCACACTGGGCCTGACGCTGCAGGCAAGGTCATTGAAGCCTTTGGGCATTTTTTGATCGGTGGCAACTACGCTGTCGGTATTGTGGTGTTTATCATTTTAACGATTATCAACTTTACTGTTGTAACCAAAGGTGCTGGTCGTATTGCTGAAGTTGGCGCCCGCTTTACCTTGGATGCCATGCCTGGTAAGCAAATGGCAATTGATGCTGATTTAAACGCAGGCTTGATCGGTGAAGATGAAGCCCGTCGCCGGCGCACGGAGGTTGGTCAGGAGTCTGAGTTTTATGGTGCCATGGATGGTGCAAGTAAATATGTGCGTGGTGATGCTGTGGCAGGTATTTTAGTCACCATTATCAATATTGTCGGCGGTTTAATTGTAGGCATGGCGCAACATGATTTAGCGTTTAGTGACGCGGTTAAAAATTATACGTTACTCGCGATTGGTGATGGCTTGGTTGCACAAATTCCGTCCCTTATTATCTCTGTAGCAGCAGGTGTGGTGGTATCCCGCGTTGCCAACACAGAAGATATTGGTGGTCAGTTGATGACTCAGTTGTTCTCTAATCCAAAAGTCATCTATGTCACCGCAGGCATCATTGGCGGCATGGGCGTTATTCCCGGCATGCCTAACTTGGCATTTTTAACACTCGCTGCCGTGCTAGCTGGCATGGCTTACATGGCTAGTGAGCGCCAAAAAGTAGCGGCTGTCGAACCTGAGATTGAAGAAAAAGTAGAAGCGCCCGTAGAGGCTGAGGAAGCTAGTTGGGACGATGTTACCCCTGTAGATATTGTAGGGCTTGAAGTAGGTTACCGCTTAATTCCATTAGTCGATAAATCGCAAGGCGGTGATTTACTCAAACGCATTAAAGGCCTGCGCAAAAAATTTGCACAAGAAATCGGCTTTCTCGCCCCTACCGTGCATATTCGCGACAACCTGGAGCTTAGGCCATCTGGTTATCGCATTACCCTCAAAGGCGTAGAAATAGCCAGCGGTGAATCTAACTTTGGTCAGTTTTTAGCGATTGATCCCGGCATGGTAACGGGTGCTTTGCCTGGACAAATCACCACTGATCCAGCGTTTGGCTTGCCTGCGGTATGGATTGATGCCAGCATGCGCGACGGTGCGCAAAGCATGGGCTACACCGTGGTGGATGCAGGCACTGTGGTTGCCACGCATTTGAATCATATTATTTCGATGCACGCGGCTGAGCTATTAGGTCGCCAAGAAGTGCAGTTATTACTTGATCACGTCAGCAAGGAGTCACCCAAACTGATTGAAGACTTAGTACCAAAACTGCTTTCTTTATCTGTGATTCAAAAAGTACTGCAAAATTTATTAGCCGAAGGTGTACATATTCGCGACATGCGCACGATTGTGGAAACCCTGTCTGAATACGCAAGCCAAACACAAGATACCAGCGAACTCACCGCACTTGTCCGCGTTCAACTGGGTCGCGCGATTGTGCAACAGTTATTCCCTACCGGCAATGAAGTCACAGTGATGACACTGGACAACAATCTTGAGCGTTTACTGATGCAAGCGATGCAATCCAGCACAACTGGCTCAGCCATAGAGCCGGGCATGGCAGAAACTTTATCAAGACAAGCCGAAACTGCAGCAAAACAGCAAGAACAAATGGGATTTACTCCCGTATTACTTGTAGCGGCACCGCTTCGAGCCGCGCTATCTAAATTTTTGCGCCGTGCGGTGCCACACCTTCGTGTGCTGTCACATGAAGAATTACCAGATTCAAAAACCATACGCGTCACTAGTCTTATTGGAGGTTCATGATGAACATTAGACGATTTTTTGGCAAAAACTCTCGCGAAGCACTCAGCACAGTGCGTAAAGAATTAGGCGATAACGCCGTGATTCTCTCAAACCGTGCTGTACATGGCGGTAATGAGATTATGGCGTTTAGGGAAGAAGACATGGATGCTTATGTCAATAACGACGCGCCCGTAAACCATGTGCAGGAGTTTAATTACGCACAAACTGAAAGCCGTGAAGAACCCACGACATTGTTATCGCTTTTAAATAAAAATAATCGCGTACAGGCACCGGAATTACCTGTGCAAAAGGCTGATCCAGACCCTAAAGAAATTCGCCTTGCCAGCAACATGAATACTACTGATCTTGACATGCAAGCTGAACCTCAACCAAGAGCGACATCCGCAAAAAAACATACTCAAGAACAATCAGCCACTAACCAGCAGATGGCGTTTATGCTGAGTGAAATGCGTAATATGCGCAATGTGATTGAATCACAACTCACGGCAATTTCATGGGGGAATATCCAGCAGCGTGAGCCGGTAAAGTCTGAAGTATTAAGTACCTTATTAGCCGCTGGTTTTAGCCCTGCATTATCCAGATATTTAGCTGAAAAATTACCTGCAAATTTGGATAGCAAAAAAGCCACAGCATGGGTTAAATACATTTTGGGCCGAAACCTGAACACCATTGAAAACGAAACTGAGGTGTTAGACCAAGGTGGCGTGTTTGCTTTAATTGGCCCGACAGGGGTTGGTAAAACCACCACCACAGCAAAGCTAGCCGCACGTTATGTAATGAAACATGGCACCCAAAACCTAGGCTTAATCACCACGGATGCCTACCGCGTTGGCGGACATGAGCAATTGCGCATTTACGGCAAAATACTTGGGGTGATGGTACATGCAGTGAAAGATGAAGCTGACTTAAAAATCGCACTCAACGAACTTAAAAACAAGCACACCATACTGATTGATACCGTAGGCGTCAGCCAGCGCGACCGCATGGTGACAGAACAAATTGCCATGCTATCTGGCACTAAAACGCCGATTAAAAAACTATTGTGTTTAAACGCGACAAATACCGGTGAAACATTGACCGATGTGATTCAAGCGTATAAAGGCAAAGGACTGGATGGTTGCATTATCACTAAATTAGATGAAGCGGCCACCATCGGTAGCGCTCTGGATGTGATTATTAGAGAGAAGTTAAAATTGTTTTACACCGCTAATGGGCAACGCGTGCCGGAAGACATCCACGTAGCGAATAAATTAGACTTGATTCAATTAGCGCTTAATTTAAAGTCTGCCAGCCATCAACCATTTCAATTTTTAGATGAAGAAATACCATTCATCATGGGCAACACAGTCAGTACAGCAAATGCACTGCAGTTAGCGGAGATTAGCCATGTCTAGCTTTCAAAATGATCAAGCCGCTGGCTTACGCCGCATTATGGCCGCACCCAAGCCTAGAATCGTGTCTATTATTTCAGCAACCTCTACACAAAATCAGCCGCGACTAATGAGCAATCTTGCAGCTTCTATCATAAGCCAAGGCAATGATGTGTTAGTGGTGCATGCTTCACATGAATCGCGTGAAGCTGATTATGAAGTCGATAAACTCCCCTCTTTGCTTGAAGTTGCCTGCACAAAATCGTCCGTACAGCATGCCACAAAAAAAGTTAAGCTCGGTTTTTCTGTAGCAAAGTTAATGCCTAAAAACCTGTTAGCCAAGCCTATGGATACTGACGCCAGCACACCGCTTAATCACGCGTTTAATCTGCTGGCACAGTCTTATGAAATCATACTCGTTGACGCCACACTCAATACACAGCAAGTATTGCCGCTAAAAATCCTCAACGAGAGCGAAATAATTATTCAGCTCAACCGCAAACCTGAATCCATCACCCAAGCCTACACCCTCATTAAACAAATTTGCGGTGAGCTTGGCAGACGCTCTTTTGGCATTATTGTGGATGAAGCAACAGATGCCCAAGCGCAAATTGTGTTTCGCAATATATCGCAAGTTGCAAAGCGCTTTATGCAAATTGAGCTTGAATACTTTGGTGCGGTGCCAACAGACGACCATTTAAGCCGCGCAACTAAACTTGGACGCTCTGTGATTGATGCGTTTCCATTAGCCATTGCATCTACTGCACTGAAACAAATTGCACAACGCTTAGACTTCAAGCATGATTACGCTTCCAATATGAAGACGGCATCGTAATCGCTAAACTAAAGAATTTTTATGTACACAGCGCACGGAAAAAAAGACCAAAAAGACGAGTTGCTCAACCAACATGCGATCTTAGTTAAAAAGCTGGCTTACCAGCTAAAGGCCAAACTCCCGCCTAGCGTGGAGCTTGATGATTTAATTCAGGCGGGCATGATGGGCTTGCTGGATGCAGTAAACCGGTACGAAGACACACATGGAGCGCAATTTGAAACCTACGCTGCACAGCGGATTCGCGGCTCTATGTTAGACGAACTTCGCAGCTCAGATTGGCTACCGCGCAGCATCCGTAAAAACATGCGCGATGTTGAGCATGCCATCAGCCAGCTTGAACAACAGCTCGGCCAGCCGCCTAGTGAAGCTGACGTTGCAAAAAAACTTAACCTATCCCTTGCCGATTACCACGGCATGCTAGGTGATTGCAGTGGTCACCAATTAGTGTATTACGAAGACTTTCATGATTCCGACAGTGGCGAGCATTTTCTGGACCGTTTTCAAACCGACAACGCTAGCGACCCCATTAAAGGTTTGTTAGTCAGTGACTTTCGTGATGCCTTAATTGCCGCTATTGACGCCCTACCGGAGCGAGAAAAACTTCTGATGGGGCTCTACTACGAGCAAGAGCTTAATTTAAAAGAAATCGGCGCGGTAATGAACGTATCAGAATCACGCGTATGTCAATTACATAGCCAGGCCGTAGCCAGGCTACGCGCACATTTAAGAGAGAAATCATGGACTGGGGTAGTTTAGCCGGCATCGTCATCGCCCTCGCAGGTATTCTGCTTGGGCAAGCAGTTGAAGGTGGGCACATTAGCTCACTGATACAGCCTGCCGCTTTGATGATTGTATTGATGGGGACTTTTGGGGCGGTGTTACTACAAACCAACCCTAAAACCTTCATCGCTGGCCTTTTAATGATTCGCCAGATATTCAGGCTACCCGTTGACGACAGAAAAGCACTGGCAGTACGCACCATTGGCTGGAGTACTTATGCACGCAAAGAAGGCATTTTTATGCTGGAATCACACTTGCGGAGAGAAACCGACCCTTTTGTGATTAAAGGTTTAAGACTCATGATTGATGGTACGCCACCAGAAAAAATACGTGAGATTATGGCGATTGACATGTATTTTCATGAAATGCACCTGCGTAATGCAGCCAAAATTTGGGATGCTGCCGGCGGCTATGCCCCTACCGTAGGTATTTTAGGTGCGGTGCTGGGGCTCATTCATGTCATGGAAAATCTTTCTGACCCGAGCAGGTTAGGTGGCGGCATTGCGGTAGCTTTTGTCGCTACAATTTATGGCGTTGGTTTGGCTAATCTGGTATTTTTGCCGATTGCGGGCAAACTTAGAGCCCACATACAAAATGATATGAAACGCCGTGAAATGTTGCTTAACGCATGGGTATCCATTGCCAATGGCGACCACCCAAGAATTGTTGAAGAACGCCTTGAAGCGTACTTAAAGTAGCTGTTTAAAAAATCATAGTTTTTAAATATCAACCCAAGCGCTATATTTAAAGCATTAAAAAATCATGATTAGAAGAAAGCCATTTAATGACGATGAAGACAACCCAGACCGCTGGCTGGTTTCGTATGCAGACTTCATCACCTTGTTATTTGCATTTTTTGTAGTGATGTACGCGATTTCATCCGTAAATCAAGGCAAATATACACAACTTACAACCTCTATGGGCACCGCATTCAGTGGCGACGGCGCATCAGGTCTCAACCAAAACAGCAAGCAAAAAGGCTTAGGCGCTGAAGGTAAAATTAAAGGTCAACAAACCTCACTGATTAAACCCCTGCCGCTATCCTATCTTTACAGTGAAAAAATGCGCAGAGAACGTGAATCAATGACCAGCATGGGCATCGATTTATCAAACACGTTATCGCCATTGATTAGTGAAGGCAAAGTTCGTGTCATCCAAAATAACCGCGGCATCAGCATAGACATTCATGACAGCTTATTATTCACCCCAGGCTCGGCTGATTTATCAGCTACAGCAAGTAGCATCATGGGTGAAATCGCCACCTTAATTAAAGACAACCAACGCGCCATTCAAGTAGAAGGGCATACAGACAACATCCCTATTCACAACGATATATTTTTCTCTAATTGGGAGCTTTCGGCAGTAAGAGCAAGTAGCGTCGTCAGAATGCTAAGCAGTGCCGGGATTGCAGATGCACGCCTGAGTGCGCTCGGTTTTGGCTCTTCACAACCCATTAGTGAAAATGAAACGCCAATTGGTCGCGCTAAAAATCGTCGCGTATCTATCATGATTTTGTACGAGTCACAAAATCGGGATGACTCATCACAAATCATCTCACCACAAAAAACGGTAAGCCATTGATTCACAAACGCTTATGATTGAGATTAAATACAGATTTTCCATTAAAACTAAAAATTTAAACTCCATCATGCTGAGCAGCGCGAAGCATCCAGAGGTTTTTGAAGTGATGCTAATGGATGCTTCGCGCTGCTCAGCATGACGTTAGGTAGCGTTATCTATCAGTAGCAGCCATCTTATAAAACAAAAAACCCAGCCACTTCACGTGTGCTGGGTTTAATTGAAGCTCAATTGCTTATAGTTTACATGTCATAAAACAATTGATTCTAAATTACTCTTTACCGATTTGATACACTTCTAAGTTGTCTTCAACAATTTTACCTGTTGCAACATCCACTTCAACTTTGTACTCTTTACCATCAGCTGTTTTAATATCAAATTCGTATGATGCTTTACCTTCTGGTTCAAGCTCATACTCAGTTTCAACCACAGTGCCTGCGTGTGCTGCTAATGCGGTAGCTTTAGCATCAGCTTCACTTACTTTAACAAGCGCTTTGAATCTAGCGTCATCCGCTTTAACTTCCTCTTCCACTTCAGTAATTTTGCCCGATTTAGCATCACACTCAACATCCCAAGCTTTACCATCTGCTGATTCAATATCAAACTCATAAACACCAGATTTACCTTCAGCTTTAAACTCAAGCTTTACAATCGTACCATCGTGTTTTGATAAAGCTGCATTAACACATTTACCTAAATTATCATGTGACTTTGGTTTAAAGTTTTGATGACCTGCCACTGCTGTATTTGCAAAAAATGCTGCTGCTATTAAGGTAGTACCTAAAGATAAACGAAACATAGCAATCTCCTATTATTATTGAATAAAAAAGCAAAAAACACGTACTAAAAACACGTTAATTTTACCGATTTATTTTACCTAAAATCTCTATGTGTTTGATTACATTTACAAAATTATTACATTTTGGTTGTAATAAACCAATTTTTGGTTGTAGTAAACCACTTTAAGTACAAAGTACAACCACTCGCTACTTTGAAATAGCAAATTTCATTAAATCCAAGATGTTAATTTAGCGTTTTAGAGCGCCTGCAACCAATTTATAGCTGCCATTTATTGCTGTTTACGGTGATTAAAATGCGGTGAATCAGATAAATCAAGATTCTCCATTAGAACCTAAAAACTTAACTTAAACCCCGTCATGCTGAGCATCGCGAAGCATCCAGAGGTTTTGAAGTGAGGCTACTGGATGCTTCGCGGTGCTCAGCATGACGTTGGGTAGCCTTATCTATCAGCATCCATCATTTAGCTAATAATTCAGGCTAAATTTCACATTAAAATTATGCGGTTAACTTTATTCAAAAACCATTCTATTGATACGGCACGAATCACTAATGTAGCGTCAGCCGCATCACATCGCCCTGCTGCTCCATACGAAATTGCCCAATCACATTCATGCCTAGCAAAAAAGTATTGCCCAAACCATTGCTATAATTCACTTTTACATTTTTTAATCTAAATTGCCCAATTGTCATTTCACGTGCGGTGCCTAAACAAACATTCACTACGCCATTGGCAGTTTGTGTTTTATATGGCTCACAATCAGTTACTCCTGCATGCTTGGCAAAATCTGACGATACGGCGGTAATGGTCGCGCCTGTATCTACTAAAAAGTTGATTGGCACCTGATTGATGCTACCTTCAACCGCGTAATGCCCACCTACCACACGCTGCAAATTAAGCACGCCAACACCCTCTGGGCGCTGATCTTGCCTACCCTCAATCACACCTAGTGACTTGCTGTATGAAAACATAATATCGGCAGGTGCATCACCAAATGGCATAAGTCGTAAGTTAGCGACCTCACCGCCTTTAATTTCCAGCGCTTGCGGTGCAATAACCTCTGCGCCATTGATAAATCCCTTACTCAAATTACACCACGAAAGCCCGGCCTGCACTTTTAAATCATAATTGGCTGCGGGTAATTGCACTTGGCTAGATTGCCGTGGATGCACCATCACCACCTTAAAACGCGCTGCCGTTGCGGGGTCAGATAAAATTAACAGCATTGGAAATAAATGCTCGTTAGACACATAAAATCGTGAATGTAGCTTGTTTTGCTGGTGTTTAGCTTGAGGATAACTAAACTGGCTACCATTGGGCGGCAAACTCGACTCGCAGCCGTCAACGTTTACCATGACTGGTGCACTCGGCTCTGTAGATGGCGGCGCTAAATTTGTAACCTTACCCGTTAAACGCTCAAAAGCATGGCTAAACCGTGTGGATAAATCCATCACGGGTGCCCACTCAAACAACCAAACCCAAAACCCGATCATCAAAAACAAGACCACCAGTTTTAACGCACCACTTAATGCAGATTTTTTGGATGTGGGTTCAGTCATCACGCTATATTCAGTTTTTAAATATCAATAACCACTATCAGTAAACGCTATCACCATCAACGGCATAAGCGTCTATTTTTACCTTTACAACCTTCAAACAACCAAGCCTCGCCTTTTTCAATATAGTAAGCATCCGCGTTCAGCATCACATATTTATCATCATGAATAATCGATGTGCTAATCAGCAACTCCACACCTGTTTCACCTGGATTTTTTGCTTGATAACCGTCATAGGCACCTGCCGTTGCCGCGGTTGCCAAAACCGTACCGGCTGTTGAGCCATAACGTAATGCATCACGCAATATCCAAAACCCTGCAACCCCTGCTGTAGCCATGCCAGGTTTATAACCAAAAGCCTGTGGATCAAAAGAAGAAGCATGACGAATCACCTGCGCCTCATAACCAACCTCAATAACGCCCTCTTTTTTGGCAGAAACCACAAAACCTGCATCAAGCAAACCCGCGATCATATACTTACGAAACGCTCGGCTAAAATCAGTATTCGCATTGTCAGCCACATACAACGGCTTATCTTTACTCAACGTCTGCTTACCTAACGCCAAACGCGTTTGCTCCACCGCATCCACCGCAATCACACCCCAGTGTTGCGCCGCCATGGCTTTTTTCTGCTTACCCTGTGGAAAGTTTTCTGCCTGTGGGATAGAAGTGGCACAACCTGTTAAAAACAGTGCAAAAAACACAATCAGTACACCGGTTAAATTCATGTGGCTTTCCTTTAATTTTAAATTTTTCATTTAATACGCTCTACCATTCTTGGTCTGAAAGTGGCTCAATAGCATCGCGGGTTAAATCTTCTCCATTTTGAGGGGTGTCAATAATATGCGGCGTAATTAACAAAATGAGCTCTCGCTTACCTTTTGACTGTACTTTTCGTTTAAATAGCTCACCTATAAAAGGTATATCGCCTAACAATGGCACTTTCTGCTCTGACTCACTATCATTGGTATCAATCAACCCTCCAATGGCAACTGTTAGGCCATTTTTAGCCACCACGGTACCTTGGATATTTGAGGTACGCACGGAGTCAACATTAAAGCTCTGTATATTTGAACCAACGGGAATTGGGATGGTGCTTGCGCCACGAAGCAGTGACGATGAGTCTTGCTGAATAAGTAACGTAACAGTGCCGTCAGCATTGATTTTTGGCATCACTTGTAACGTATTGCCAATATTTCTAATTTCAGTCACAGGAATAATAGCTGGCGCGCCTACAGAAACACTATTCGCCCCTCCTGCTATCGCATCAAAACCCGTAGTGACTACCTGCTCGGTACCTACAAACACGCGGGCGGGTTTATTATTAGTCGCTAATAGAATAGGTGAGCTCAACGTGTTAATTCTGTTATTTTCTTGCAACAATTGAATACGCGCACGAATTTTGTCATTCATAAATTGATAAACGAATGTCCCCCCTTCCAACGCAAAATTGCCTAGCCCTAATACATTTTTTACACCTGAAGATATAACACCAGTAGAAGTTAAAGTGGTTTGATTTCCAACAGGGCCAATGGTTTGTGTGTTTGTTGCATTCACTGGTGCAGGAGTAAAAAGAGGAGTTTTATCTTGATCAGTAGGAGGGCCAAACACTTGTGCTGAGTTGGGCACATAATCCAAATCAAAAGATTGTCGGTATGAATCACCTACATCTAAAGAGAGAATTTTCATTTCAAGTAGCACTTGTTGTGTGGGTCTATTCATCTGATTAATGAGTTTTTCAATCTCTAGCATCGCCGCATTGTCGCTAGTACGGACTATGATTAAGTCATGCTCACGATTTAGCGTAATGAAAATTGGCTGCTCACTACTAGTTATGCCCTTTAATGCTTCTGATGACAACGCATTGACATCCCCATATTTAGCTAAAGTGTTACCCAACGTTTGCAATTGCTCAGGGGTCAGTCTATCTTTCACTGCGCCTGCAGGGTCATCATTATTCACATTATTATTAGCGTTATTATTTTGCCTATTCACAGTAGTATTACGTGTAGTTCTTGTTCGGTTACTATTACTTGTCGTTGTTGTACTAATTGATGTTTGTGATCCACTGCCACCTAAGCTAGGCATGACGGTTGTGTCTTCTGCCCCTAACGTTAATCTAACGCGGTCACCGTAAAGGTCGCGAACTGCTGTAGCAACAATAATTGCGTTGGGATGCAATACATTAAATACTCTGGTTGTATCTTCTCGATACACCACCATGTCACGCTGATATTCATCAGTACTCATGATGCGATAAGTTTTGCTGATTTTATCTTGTCGATACCAAAGCCCGCTGTTTTTGCTAATCGTGTCTAACGCATCTTTAACTGTGATGTTTTGCAAAAAAACCGTCACATATTTTTTAGCCGCCTCTTCAGTCGCCACTATGTTTAAACCTGACATATCTGCAAGCGCACGCGCAACATCTACCATATTGGCCTGCTTAAACTCCAGCTTGCTGATAATGGCATTTTCAGCGGTAGTTGCTGGTTTTTTAGGGAATGAAGTTTTAGATTTAGAGGTAACACTATTATTGCGTAACGCTTTTGCCGGAACCGGTGTTGGGTTTGCTAATGCGGTTACGGGTTCTATCACACGCTCACCCTCTGCAATGCCTAATACAGAAGGCTCCGCAGCAACTGAATCTTCATCTGCCGCATAAACCTGCACTGGTAATACAGCCGACAATGCAATACCCAACACCGCCACTTGCAAACAGCCGCGTATTGATAATCGTGATTTTTTTGCCACCATAACTTGATTCATTCTTGTTTTATCCAAAATCATATCTAAAGGTTTATTCATCACTCAAACACTCATCGCACCACAATGACCTGATTGACTTGGCCTGACTGCACTTTCACACCATTAGTACTCACACCGATGATTTTTAACACACTGTTCTGCCCCATTGCCTGCAATCCAATCTCATCACCCTCGCTCACCAAATACACGCCGACACCATCAATATCCAGTAGTGCCGCTGCTTTTTTGTTGCTTTTAGTTACAAAGCCTTTTAGACGCATTTTGGGTACTGCCTGAGCGCTATAGCCAGGAATAAAGCCTTGTGCGGTGCTTGCACGTTGTGCCGCTTGTGCGCCAACTTCGCCATACATTTTGTCGCTGGTGGTAAATGGGTCGCGCGCGGCTCTGCCGTTTTGTTGATTTTGACTATTAGCACCGTAATAGCCTGAAAAAGCATCTGCCGCCATGACGTTAGTCGCTATAAAAAGCGATAAATAAATACCGCTGATAACTTTTATCGCTTTTTGATGACGCTTAATTAAACTCAAAATTATTAACCCTTCGATACCAAAGAAAACATGGCCTGAAAAAACGCGTAATACACGAAACCGACAATACCGCCAATCACCAATATCATGGCGGGCTCTATCATGGCGCTCATGCGCTTTACGCCTACTTGCAATTGCATTTCATAAAACACGCCCACTTCTTGCAGCACTTGATCTAGCGTTCCGGTTTTTTCACCAACGGCTGTCATCTGTATGACTAAATCTGGAATAGCGGGATGCTTTAAGCTGGAAGCTAAATCGCGCCCGGTTAAAATTTGGTCAGCCGCTAGAAATAGCTTGGTAGAAATTAAGCGGTTAGCAATCACCTTGCCGCATATTTTGAGTGAATCGTAGGCGGTTAAACCGCTGCGTAACATCATCGATAGCGACCAATTAAACTCTGCCATCGCGCCATGAGAGAGCAACTTGCCAATTACTGGAATTTTTAACAGAAAACTATCTATCTTAAGGCGACCCAATGGCGTGTTATAGGCCATGGCTACAGCAATTGCGGTAAAAATAAACGCCCCTAAAATATACAATCCGTATTTCAAGGCAAAATCTGAGGCATCAATTAAAAACTGGGTAGAAGCAGGTAGCGACTTGCCTTTGCCCACAATAAATTTAGCAAACGTTGGGATAATTTTAACCACCAAAAATATCACCACGCCTATTGCCGCAACTACAACTACTGACGGGTAAATCATGGCATTGATGGTTTGTGATTTAAGCGCGGCTTTTTTCTCAAGGTGGTCTGCCAAGCGGTTTGCTACCAAATCTAGCGAACCCGTACTTTCTCCCGCCGCCATTAGATTAACCGCAATGGTTGGAAACACATCGCTATGCTTCTCCATGGCTTGTGACACTTGGCTACCGTTTTCAAGGTCGCTTAGCATCTCACCTATAACCAAACGTAAACGTCCGCTTGAAATCTGGGTTTGAGAGAGCTGCAAAGCCTGCATCACTGGCAAGCCTGCGCGCAACATAAATGAAAGCTGCTTAAAGAAAAACACTAATTGGGTTTTAGAAACCGAGCGATACTTATTTAAGCTGGCAAGATCAAACTCCTGCGACAAGCCGCCTTCAGCTTTACCGGCTTCAGCGTTAATTTTAATCACATACAGCCCTTGCTCTTTTAAAGCGGCTGTTGCCATATTGGTGTCCAAGGCCTGAATGTTGCCTTTTCTTTCTTTGCCTGCACTATTGATAGCGGTATATTTAAATTTTGCCATCGCTAATGCCTTTTTACCGCAACGGCTTGCAACTCAGTAATCGTGGTAATGCCAGCCAAAACCTTAACGGTGCCATCCACCCACATTGGGCGCAGGCGCTCGCTGCCAGCGCGTTGTTCCAGCTCTTCTTCTGTACAGCCTCTGGCGACTAGTTTACTAAGCTCTTCATCAAACCATAGCGTTTCAAATAAACCCAAGCGCCCGCGATACCCTGAGCCCTGACAAAAAGCACAGCCTTTGGGTTCGTAAATTTTTGCTTCAGCCTCAATTGGCAAGTCTAATAGTTTTTTTTCTTCAGCCGTCGCGACATGGCTAACTTTGCAGTGTGAGCATAATTTACGCACCAAGCGCTGTGCAATCACCGCGTTCATGGTCGAGCCGATTAAAAACGGCTCAATGCCAATATCTTTCAAACGGCCAATAGAGCCTGCCGCAGTGTTAGTGTGCAATGTTGAAAACACCAAATGCCCTGTCATCGCGGCCTTTAGGGCAACGTCTGCGGTTTCTTCATCTCTAATTTCACCCACCATTAGCACGTCTGGGTCGTGGCGTAATAGTGACCGTAGCGCACTGGCAAACGTTACTTTTGCACCGGTTTGAATTTGCGAAACGCCTTCCATCACATATTCCACCGGGTTTTCTACCGTCATAATGTTGATGCTAGGCGAGCTGATTTCACGTAATGCCGCAAATAACGTGGTTGATTTACCGCTGCCGGTAGGGCCTGTGAGCAAAATCATGCCAAATGGCTTTCTAATGGCTTTGTTAAACATCAGCAGATCTGGCTCAGACATACCAATTTTAGCTAAGGTTAAATCTTGTGCATCTTGCCCCAGCACGCGCATGGTCACACGCTCACCTAGCCGCGTTGGCGCGGTGGCTACGCGCACATTAAACTCACTATCTATTGGCGGCGGCAAGTAATAAGCCATGCCGCCATCCTGTGGCTCGCGCTGCTCGGCAATATCTAAATTTGCCAACACTTTAATGCGTGAAATAAGCCCGCTCGCCACCATCGTGCTATGCATATTGTCTGTCACATAATCTTGCAACTCACCATCTACACGCAAACGGATGCGCAAACCATATTCATCTTGCATTAAATGCACATCTGACGACCTGCGCAAATAAGCCTCTTTAAAAATACTATCAAGCAAGCTGACTAAATCCACCTCGCCTGCGGCCGTTGGCACACTGATGGGCGCGGCGGCCTGGTTAAGATACGCACGGTTAATTGCCGCATTCAGCGTGTTAGGCTCAGCCACGGCTATACGTAACTGGCTACCTAAAATGCGCCTCACGGTTTCTATACTGGCGCGGTCGTCCGGGTCTGCGGTGGCTAACAATACGCCTGGCTCATCATGCGCTAATGGCAATAAACCTTTACGCCGCACCAACGCTTGCGGGATTTTTTTCAGCAATTCAGCGTCTGGCGTGGCTTGCGCGTAATCTACAAACTTTAGGCCGCGCATCTCGGCCACCGCACGATAAAGCACACTGATAGGAAAGCGATAATGCGCCATAATCGCATCTAAAATATCAATGCGCTTGCGGCGCGACTCTGTGCGTAACTGATTAAGCGTATCCGCCTGTATCAGGTTTTGTTTCAGTGCCGCCTCTATCAACTGCTCAGGATTTAATGCCATCAATTAAATCCTTAAATCGCAATAATCATACGTGCGGTAATCGGTTGCGGCATACCCTGCGGCGGCGTTTGAATCGCCACATCAATATCCAGCTTAACAATGGTGGCCTGCCAAGGCATAGAGCGCACTGATTGAATAAACTTTTGTAAATCGGAAAAATTGCCTTCAACGCTAATACGCTGAAAAGGCCGTGCGGTTTCCAGCTCATTCACTAAGCGATAAATCAGCTCACCTTCTTTGGGAATACCGCCGGCGGCAGAGGCTACCACACCTGTTTTAAGCGCATTAGCTCTGGCTGCCCGATTTAATTTTTTTTGTGCTCTTTTAGTTAGCCTAGGTTTATTGGCCTGATTAGCCGCTTCGCCATCTTTGCTTTGTACCAAGTACGGTACATTTTCAATCACCCTCACCCCGCTCGCACGAGCGGCTTCGGATATTTTAAGCACCATTTCCTGGCTATCGGTAGGCGCAAGATTTTTTTCCAACGCATCAAGATTAGCGCGCGCATTCACCATGACGCCTTCTAAGTCTTCCAGCTTTTCTTGTAAATCCTCAGCATCCTCGCCCGGTTCATCCGGAAAGTTCGGATTTTTAATTTTATCCTGATTCACTTTAACGGTCGCTTGCAACTCGGCTAGCTGCTTGGTCTGCGGCACAAACCTAAGCAAACCATAACCACCTGCCACAAACGTAGCCGCTACTATAAAAATAAGCACCTGCTCACGATTACTGATTTTATCTAACGCCATTATTGCACCCCCGCAGGTGTAGCCATTGCCTGCGCGCTGCCAGCGGCAGTTAAAGCGCCTTTGTTAACTGAATACTTGCCCGTCGCCCAAGCTTTATCGTCTAGCAAGGTTGCGCTAAAGCTCACAGCAGACCCCATCAAACCCAAGCGCCCCGTTTGGCTAGACACCGTCACATCTTTTAACTTATAACCTAAAGGATTTACCGCCACCTGAAACGTTTTAACAAACTCCTGTGCAGATTTATCATTTAACGCCCAGGCATTAAAACTAAAGCCATAAATCGGGTCTTCTGCAATGCGGTCTATCACCACTTCATCTGACACCGACCGATTTAACTCACTTAATAACGAAATAATCGTTTGGTTACGCTTAGGCAAATCGGCAGATAACAAACTTGCGGCAGCTTCGGTTTCTTTTTGCTCTGTTTGCAACGTTTTAATACTGTCTTTAAGCTTTTTAATCTCATCCACTTTAGCTTGTATTCTGGCAATGGCATCATCAACCACTTTTAAGTCTTTACTCACACGCTCATTTTCAGCCTCAATCAAACTTTGCCGCACTTGCAGCACCGCCTCTGCCACGCCTATGGTGAGCAATAACGCCAACCCAGCCAAAATAGCCCGCACCTCTAAACGCTGTAGCAAACCGGGCTGCGGATTGCTAACAGGCACGCCGGTTACAATATGCGCGCCTTTCATTTTTAGCACATGGCGTGCCGCACCCAGCATACCCAAAGTGACTATGTGAGATGTTCGCGGCAAAGCTTTAATCGGTTGCGGCACCATCGCCTCTAAACCGCTGGCTAATTTACTGGCTTCAACTTCATGTTTAGACACTGAATCCACCAGCCACACCGCGTCGATTTCAGCGGTTTCTAGCGAATGATAAGTTTCAGCAACATTGGCTACCGTGTCTTGCAACGTGTTGGGCTGAATATACAAACTATGAATACGGTTACCCGCAATACGCACCCCGGCAATGACAGAATCATAAACCTCTAGCAACAGCTGGTTTTTATAGCCTTTGTTGCCTAAATCAAGCAAGCTGGCAGCACAACCTGCCAACGGGTACAGGTACTCAAGCTTAATATGCTGTGCGGTAAACGCCGCCTGCCATTGGCGCAGCAAACTTTGGTTTACCCCGCTGGCAAGCCATTGATACATATTGCCAGACTCAGCATCATCACTCGCCAGCAAACCCTGCGCAGACCAGCCAGATTTAATTTCGTCACCGGCTGATTGAAACCAGCCTTGGCTATCTAAACACTTTTGCAACTGCGCCTGATTGATATAGCCCATTTCAATCGCCACATCACCAAAACGTTTATAGGTAAACGTCTCAGTAGGGCTTAAGGTATGTGTGTTATTGCTATAGCCTTGCTGGCTAATCACGTCTTCAATCTGCTCAGGCGTCATGTAACCCAATGCGACCAACACCCTACCCAAAGCTAGCGTGCTTAAATGCTGGGTAATAAGCGGCTCTAACTCCCAATTGATTTTTTCTGCCACTTCAGCCGGCGCTAGTTTGTTTTTTTGCGGAATAGGCAAATCAACCATTGCCAGCAACACCGCAGGCGTGAGCAACACCGCCGACTTACCAACCCAACCCTGCTCGCGCACATGCTTCACCACCTCAGCCACGGCGGCATTAAAATCCAGCAACTCAGAGCTGGCCTCAAACGTGCTGGCAACCTCATCGCCATTACGCTCAACCACGGCCGCTCTTAACCCTGCGTGGTCAACCTCGCACACCAAAACAGAATTAACCCGCTGTAAAAACGGGAGCTTTTCAAGTAAATCATTTAAACGCATTTAAAGGAGATTCCAAGTAATTGTGACTTGAGGGGTGTTGTGAGTTACGGTGAAGTAGACTGGACTATGATTAACAACACCCGCGTTTCCGAGAGTAGTTTCATTACAATCACCATCGTAAACAACGTCGTTTGAATAGTCTGCAATTGCTTCAGGCAGATTGTCATTCTGAGTACACCAAATTACAGCCGCAAAACGGCCAATGGGCAAACCAGACAAATCAATTGTTTGTGCAGGTGCCTGTGTTAAACCATTGGTTAATACGAATGTAGTATTGGCAACTGTTTCATTTATATCTGCGGCATCCGCCGTTGCGTCGCCATTATCTATATAACGATATATTTTGAGTTGTAGTTGATGTGGAGAGTTTGCTACTGGGATTGTCAATTCATCAGGAACGTCATCTGGCGTTCCGACAGCAACGCCATCACTTACTGCACGATTAAAATGAATATTAAATGTGATAGGTGCTGTACTTAACACCCATTCGTTTTGATTCACCATGTTCAAGTTATTGGCGGGGTAATCTTGTGCAGTTTGTGTTCCTCCCACATTCTTATCGCTACCCAAGCTTTGTATACGCAAATCCGTTATATCATCTAAATTGGCAGGGTTCACTGGGGAGGTAATTATGCTCCAATCAAAATCACAAGCATCACCAGTATTCTGATCAAACCAACCATCGCCATAAAAACCGCTACCTGCGGTATAAAGATACGGTCCACGCCAGCCACCGCTCACGGTGTTGGTGTAATCAGTGGGTGGCACGGCAACTATGTAATTTGGAATTGCAACCTCTGCAAACACGGGTTGCTGAATATTGATATCTGCTGTAACTGCATTATTATCATGGTCAAATCCGCAAGGTGTATCGTCTAAAAAGTCTTCATCACTATCAAAACTCACATTGCGTTCTATTAGCTCAGAAATACTAAGTGGCAAGCGCCCCATATCAGCCACATACCCTGCCACATAGGGAGAGCCGTTTAGGCTTACATTAGGTTCACCTATAATGGCTTTGCGGATAGCATCCCAACGTTTTTCGGTTTCTTCTTGGCGCTTCCAGTCGCCATCGTCAATCAGCATGCTGGCGCTGCCCAACGCCACTAGCCCTAACAAACCTATCACCACCAACAACTCCAACAACGTAAACCCACTGCATTTATTGGGTCTAGCGCTCACTTTTACCGCTAATACCTCAGCTAAAACCCAGCGTGGCTTTAGCGTGGAATATATACACTTAAACTTACTATTCACACACGAAGCCAAAAAACGCAAAAAACCACGGCGCTGTTTAGCGGCATGGCGGGTATTGGGCTTTAGCTCAAATATCACAGGCATGTTTATTTTTTATACCATCATCTTTTTTTAAATGTTGCCTTTAACTATTCGGCACATACAGTAATGAGGCAACGCTGTTAACAGCGCTGCCTCTTGCCTTACGCTTAAAATCTATAACGATTCAATTAAAAATCAATTATGGGTTCATGCTTGCAATGCTTTCGTCAATTACTTTACCTTCTGTATCAACGATAGCGATAAGTGTTGGTTTAGCTTTTAAATCAGCTTCCACAACGTCACCAACAGTGCCATCTTCAGTACCCATGTGGAACAAAGCAACATAACGTGCATAGTTAGTAGCTGGGTTGATTGTTTTGCTTACGTAAGTTGGTGCTGTTGAAATAGCAACTGCTGAATCAGCTGTGCTGTGTGCAGCATCGTGACCAAAACCTACCGCAATAACAAAGTGACACTCGTCATCTTCTAAGAAATCATTGATGACATTTAAACGAGCACTATCAGCAGCAGATAAAGCAATACCATCTAGTCGGGAAATATCCGCACCACCAACTTTACAAGCCGCAGTAGTAAATGCCGGCATTACAGAGATGTTAGTTAAGGCAGTGACAGCCTCTTCAGTAACAGCAGTACCCGCAGCGCCTTCATTGTGTTGCAAGTTAGGGTCAACATTAGCCGTTGCAGGAGCCAAATTACGTGTTTGAATGTCATTAATACCAACTGCTTCTAAGCTAGCTGCTACTGCAGATGTAAAAGCACCTGCTGGTAAAGTTACTTTACCGAAAGCTGCTTGAGTGGTAGCTGCCAAGAAATCTGGTGTATTACCATCTTTAGCCACTAGGTTATCAAATTGGCTTGGGTATTTAAGTTCAATGGCACGATAAGTACGAATTGCACGGTCTGCACCTGCTGTGTTGTTTGCAGCAGCGGTTGCTTGCGCGTTATCACCTACACCGTCATACGCTACTAAAGCACCTACTGATAACACGGCTAATAGTGTAATTACCACTAATAGTTCTAACAGGGTGAAACCCTTTTGTTTAAATTGCATCATCTAAATCTCCTTGGATATAAAAAACCCCATAACTGTATTTTTAAGACTGCGCCAATCTGGGGACTTATCAACGCATCCATTTGTTACACCTGAATCCCGTGACTACTGCTTTGGTAAAACAGCTTTATCACCAAGGAGGGGAGGATCAGACAATCCCGACACACAACCAACCAACTAGCCAGTAATCACCCCATGTGTGCAGAGCTTATAATGCAATCAGCGTGCCAACTAATTGTAAGTAAATGTAACCTATTGTTACATAATAATTTTTAAGGAGGAATTCCTGCTTTTACGATCTAAAACTCCTATAAAAAGTGGTTGTATTGGTGGTTGTTGGTGGTGGTGGTTGGTTGTTAATAGCCAATTAGTCAGTCCGCGTAGCCCCGATGAAGTGTAGCGGAATCTAGGAACGCAACACTTCCAAGCCCTCGATTTCGCTACATCAAGGCTGCTACTATTGAATGTAGGCGATTTTTGTAGGGTGGGGTTTTAACCCCACGCGGGATGTGAAAATTTAACCATTGCAACGCGTGGGTCACAAGCGACCCACCCTACTGGGCTGACAACCGCTCGTGCTGAGCCTGTCGAAGTACAATAATCCGTTCACATTTCGACTAGCTCAATGCGAACGGATTATTGAATAAACAGCCAAGCGTAGCCTCGATGTAGCGTAGCGTAATCGAGGATCACCCCGCTTCCAAGCCCTCGATTTCTACGCCTGTCCTGAGCCTGTCGAAGTGGCTACATCGAGGCTACCGCCCCTTGGAGCACAAAACCACGCGTTATTTATTCTTTAGCGGGATAGGTCGCGCTTCACTCAAAACATCCAGATAATCTTGCCAGTATCTAAATGGCATTGCCTCTAGCTCTTTGGTAAATTTGCCAGGGTGGGCAATAAGTGTGCGCTTGAGTTGTTTAACCGCGCCGGCATGGTCGCCTTTAAGTTTAAGTAACAACACATGGCGATAAGCAATGTAACGCGTGGGCATAAAGCGCATGGCAGATTGGCTTACCCATAGTTTGTCGTCGATATTGCTAGTATCTATTGTTAGCGATGTGGCCATCATCAGCTCTGCATAGGGTGACAACAGTGAGTAATGATGCACCCACTGTAGCGCATCGTAAAACTGCGCTTGCTGTTCTGTGCTGATGTCGCCTTTAATGGCTCGGTGCAGCCAGGTTTCTAGTTTGTGATTTGCTATCGCCAAGCTGGCTAAATTAGTAGCACCAACTAGTAATAAAAGCGATAAAGCACTACGCCCAAGCAAAGCGCCTGATTTAGGCAGCTTGATTGCGCTGAGTTTTTCTTCTCCTGCGCCTAATAATATAGCCGCAAGCCCTAAAAAGTAGCTGTACCACAATGGGTACTCTAATAGGCTATGCACGCCTACAACGGCTAACAAGCTCAGTAGCCACCAGCTTTCAATGCTTATTGCACGCCAATTAAAAGCGCGTAGCCAGGCAATAACGCCAGCCAACACCAGCAACGGGGCAACAATGCCCATCTCTGTGAGTAAGTGCACAAAAAGATTGTGTGACTGATCAAAAATACGTGGCGCGTTTGCGCTAACCGGCGCATCAAGCAATAAGAACGATTGCCATGACATTTGCCCAAAACCAATGCCAAGCCAGGGTGATTGCAGCAATAACTGCCAGCTGGTTTGCCACAGCTGCCAGCGCTGAGAGCTGCTGTTAACATTGGCTGAGTCTATCAGCCGCTCTACCGATAAAACAATAAGACCATCGGGCAGTATTGCGTGAATTAAAAGCTGCAATAATGCAAAAATAGGTAGCAACAGCAAACTTACGCGCAATAGGCTACGCTTAGCTGTAGAACCCGTGCGCTGCCTGATTGCGGCAACCTGCAAGCCTATAGCCAACACTGTAAGCGCGGTTAAATAAAGCCATGCACTGCGCGAGCCTGAAAATGCCAGCATGGTTAAAAATAGCGTTAAATATACGGCAAATACTTTTAGGCTAAACCGGCCTTTGGCATATAAGTAAATAAGTGATGCGGTAGCCAGCGCGGTGTAGTCGGCAAAATGATTAGCTTGAGAAAGCGCGCCATAGCCATTTAGCTTTGGCAGCCAAGAGAGCGCTAACCCGCTTTGCATGGCATATTGCAACGCAACAATACCTGCATTAACCAGCCCGCCCAGTACCAAAAATAAAGCCAGCGTGGTGGCGATTTTCTCCCAGCCAAATTCACGGCGCAAATAACTGCCAAGAACAACTAAAAAGAATGCCCATGCTAAATATGAAAGCACCAGTAACGCATACTGGTGCGAGTGCAGCATGCCTAGCATCCACTGCATACCTAAAATAGCCGCCAACCCCGGAAAAATAAGCGCAATTTGCGGAATGTGTAACGGCTGCCAAGCGGCCTTGCGTAATAGCGGCAACATGGCCGCCAGCCCTAAAACTGCGGCTACCCATTCACCATAAAATGATGGAATAGGCAGATGATGATACAAACTGACAAATGGCAATACAAACATTAAGCCAATAAACATTAGGCTAATGTAATTAAGATTTAAACGATGACCGTTGGTGTGATTAAAATTTAATTTTAAATAATGGGTGATATTTTTCAACATGAAGTTCTGCACGGTAAGTAAAGCAATTAAGTAAAAAGCTGTGCGGAATATGCAAATTTCATACCCATTAAATTTAGTTAATACAATCAATCAGCTATACGTAATTTATTACACGCTACCGGCTTTTAATAGCTACAATCAACCACCAGTTGGCTGAAATGAACCATATTTAAAATATAATCTCATCATTAGAAATCAGTCATCCGACTATTAGGGTAATTTAAAACCAACGTACCTATTAGCTTGATTTAATCAAGAGTTTTGCACCACAGGTACTCCGATTTTCTAATGGCTATACCAGTACTTGGCATCCCCACAGAATATACCAACTAAAGTTGGTTATTCATGCGTGAAAGCACTTGAAAAGTCGTATGCCAGCTTGCTGGCTTATCACACTTTTCTTGCTACTTTAGTAGCTTAGGAAATTGGGGATGACCTTTTACACTTTGCTTGCCAGTTCACTGGCTTAGCAAATTGGGGAAGCCAAATACTGGCTTAGCACATATATTCTATGGGGATGCCAAGTACTGGTACACGGGAATGACGGAAATTGATAGATTTTTTAAGAAAATTACCATTTTCTGGTTCGTGCAAAGGTCTCTAGATTTTATGTTTATTCAAACAAATCTGCATGAGTACCAGCACGAACAAATACAATCAGCTCAATCTTATTGCTATTGTCGAGTTTGTAGGCTAATAAGAAATCGCCACCTACATGACATTCTCTATGACCATCCCAGTCTCCGCCAAGAGGATGATCTAACCATTCCGGCCCAAGTGGAGCATCATTGGCTATTAAGAGAAGCATAACTTCTTTAAGCTTATTCATGTCGTATCGACCGGAATGCGATAGGCGCTCCCAGTCTTTGAGAAAAAACTTTGTATAATCCGCTGAACGCGGAATTCTGGCGCGTTTACTTGATGCTGTTTTTTTCGAGGTCATAGAACAACTCATTAGCAGTTACAAAACGAGCTTTGTGTCGGTTGGCAATAGCATCTGCTTCTATCATTGCTGCATGAGTTTCTGGATTTGGGACTTTAAGAGTAAAAGGAAGTTGCTTCTCAACGACTACTCTCGTTAAGAATACGCGCACAGCATCAGAAACAGAAAGCCCCATTAGCGCTAATGTTTCTGTAGCTTCTTGTTTAATATTTTCATCAACCCGAACATGTACCATGCTTGTAGTAGCCATCATGTACTCCATATAAATTGAGTTACATTGTATCTCGCTTGTTTTGACAATTCAAGTAGAATGAATTTCAAATACTCAGATTACAGTCATAATCTTTGACACCGTCACAAAGCTGGTGTTCTAAATATGCACAGCTTTATTTAATGCTCAGGACCAATGAGAACAACTGGTAAGTGGAAATGAGCATGGCTGGTCAGTTGGTATGAGAATCAGTGGTCAGTTGGTATGAGAATATGCACGTAGCGAAGCATCCATTGCAATCAGCCAGTTATCTGTATTCTTCGCTTTGCTCAGCATGACGATGCCAATGAGAATGCTCATTTGTATACATATAGGCTGTATGTATATAACATACGCCTCAACTATTCCCCATTCCTGAATCGGGAATAAATTTATTAATCTATTGATATTGTTGTTTTTTATTGATATATTCCCAATTCAGGAATAAGGAATGGATAATTAAAGTGTATGGCAAACTCAAAATCTAACGAACAGATTGCACTGAAACCACAAGATTTGGTGGTGTTGCTACGTTTATCGCTTGAAGCAGAGTCAATGCCGACTTATGCCGCATTGGGGTTAGAGTTGGGTTTGGCAGCTTCTAAAGTGCATGCAAGTTTGGTGCGCGCGCAGCAAGCGCAATTGGTATTTAAAGATGCAGATGGCAAGCCTCGTTTAGTGCGCGAGGCTTTGCGTCAATTTGTGCTGTTTGGTGCGCGTTATGCTTTCCCTGCGGTGCGTGGTGAGGTAACTAGAGGCCTGCCAACTTTATATGCGGCTTCACCAATCAAAGAAAAAATATTGGCGCCTAGCGAGTTGCCGCCTGTGTGGCCAGACAAAAATGGCACAGTGCGTGGCATGGCACTTTATCCACTTTACCCAAATGTGCCGTATGCGGCACAAGGTAACCCTGCTTTATATGAGTTGCTGGTGTTGTTTGATGCCGTGCGTGCAGGTAGCGCACGTGAGCGCGCGCTTGCGCAAGATTTACTTAATGAACGCTTGAGCGCATGAGTGTGAATGCAAACGACCCCAGTTTGGCCTAGTTGGTTTGTAAGTATTAAGGTTTTAAACTAGGTCAATGAAAACAACAAGAATCTATAAAAAAACCCAGCGCAAGGGCTGGGTTTAAGTAATTCAACTACGATTAGCAGTACTTGCCAGTTTACTGGTTTATTAGTAATACTAGCCTGCGAAGCGGGCTTAGTAGTACTTATCAGTTTTTTCTGAGTACTGATTATCAGTTTGTTCTGATTAGCAGTACTTGCCAGTTTCCTGGCTTTAGTACTGATGATCAGCTGTCTGATAAAGCCGTTTAAGACTTATTAGTACCGGAACGTTTACGCTCGTTTTCTGTTAAATAGCGTTTACGGATACGAATAGTTTTGGGTGTAATTTCCACCAACTCATCATCATCGATAAACTCTACTGCTGACTCTAGTGATATTGCGATAGGTGTAATTAAGCGCACCGCTTCATCCGTGCCTGAAGAGCGCACGTTGGTTAATTGCTTACCTTTAATCGGGTTAACTACCAAGTCGTTATCGCGACTGTGAACGCCAATAATCATGCCTTCGTACAATTTATCACCCGGTGATGAAAACATTTTACCGCGGTCTTGCAGTTTCCATAGCGCATAGGCAACAGCCTCGCCATGTTCAGCAGAAATCAGCACGCCATTACGGCGGCCCGGCATATCGGCTTTCACCGGGGCGTATTCATCAAACACGTGACCCATCAAACCGGTACCGCGTGTCATGGTTAAAAATTCACCTTGGAAACCAATCAAACCACGTGCCGGAATTTTATATTCTAAACGTGTACGGCCATTACCGTCTGATTCCATGTTTTGCATTTCACCACGGCGGCGACCTAATTCTTCCATCGCGGCACCTTGGTGTTCGTCTTCCAAATCAACCGTTAAAATTTCATACGGCTCACATTTTTGGCCGTCAATTTCACGGTACACGACTTTTGGCTTACCAACGGCCATTTCAAAGCCTTCACGACGCATGTTTTCAAGCAAAATAGTTAAATGCAACTCACCACGGCCAGAAACACGGAACACGTCATTATCTTCAGTTTCATCTACACGCAACGCCACGTTCACTAACAGCTCTTTAGTCAAACGGTCACGAATTTGACGGCTAGTCACAAATTTACCTTCAGTACCTGCTAATGGTGATGTGTTCACCATAAAGTCCATGGTCAAGGTTGGCTCATCCACACCTAAATGCGGCAGGCCTTTTGGATTTTCACGATCACACACGGTAAAACCGATACCAATATCATCTAAACCAGAAATAATGACAATGTCGCCTGCTTCAGCTTCTTCAACTGGCACGCGCTCAAGGCCTTTAAAACCAAGCACTTGGTTAATTTTACCCACCGCAACTTGTTTATCTTCGTTCATAATCGTCACAGATTGACCTGTTTTGATTTTACCGTTGGTAATACGGCCAATGCCAAGGCGACCTGTATAAGTTGAGTAATCTAAGGCTGAAATTTGCAATTGTAACGGTGCGGTGCTGTCGCCAGCCGGGCATGCAACATGGCTCAAAACGGTGTCGAATAAGGCACGCATATTGTCGCTTGGTGTATTCATATCTAACATGGCGTAGCCATTGATGGCAGAGGCATAAACCACTGGAAAATCTAATTGCTCGTCGGTTGCGCCCAAGTTGGCAAACAAATCAAACGTTTGGTTAACTACCCAGTCAGTACGCGCACCTGGACGATCTACCTTGTTAATCACTACGATTGGTTTTAAACCAAGTGCCAAAGCTTTTTTCGTTACAAAACGAGTTTGCGGCATTGGGCCTTCAACCGCATCCACTAACAATACTACGCCATCCACCATCCCTAAAACGCGCTCAACTTCACCACCAAAGTCGGCATGACCTGGTGTGTCAACAATGTTAATGTGCGTACCTTCATAGGTAAGCGCAGTATTTTTTGCCAAAATGGTAATACCACGTTCTTTTTCAATGTCGCCACTGTCCATTACACGCTCAGAAACTGCTTGGTGAGATGAAAATGTGCCGGATTGTTGTAAAAGCTTATCCACCATAGTCGTTTTACCATGGTCAACGTGGGCGATAATTGCGATATTTCTTAAATTACGAGACATTGTGTTGCTACCAGTTCATTGAAAGGCGGCGATTTTAACACACTAAACAACTATTTAATTGGCTTTTATCATTAAATTAAATTGACAAACTTATTCAAATGGTTATACTGCGCGCTTCATTCGCATTACAGGTTTTCGTAATGCTTGAATCATCGCCCTGACCCTTTTTGATGCTCGTGAAATTTTGTAGCATCTATCAAAATCGATATCGATTTTTACTGGTTAGCGGCTGTGCCCGTGCGCTGGTAAAGATTATATTAGCTTGTTTAGCTTACATTTAATAACAGTTAGTTCGTTAATTCGGATTAGCTTAAATTTAACTAAACCAAATATTTTCGCGTTTATATTGCCCTTGCTCATACGCTTAAACTAATTGCGTGTGTGCAAATGATATGCCCGTTTTTACTTAGCGCCCTTTTTATTGCTTATTAAAATTTTTTAATAAGCTGTTATTTTTTGAAAGGGACTACTTTGTCTTTTGAATCGTTTAATCTTGACTCTACCATTCTTCGTGCTATTGAGGAGTCTGGTTACACCACCCCAACCGCTATTCAAGCACAAGCCATTCCAGTGGTAACTGCAGGTCATGACCTGATGGCCTCTGCCCAAACCGGCACGGGTAAAACCGCAGCCTTTATGTTGCCAGCATTAAACTTGCTTGCAACACCGCATGAATTAAAAAGCCGCGGTCCACGCATTTTAGTATTAGTGCCAACGCGTGAACTTGCAACACAAGTGAATGAAGCAGCCCGCAAATACGGTAAATACATCCGCGCTCGCACGGTTAGTATCGTAGGTGGTATGCCGTACCCATTACAAAATAAATTACTATCACAACCTTTGGATATTCTAGTAGCAACACCAGGTCGCTTGTTAGACCACATGGAACGCGGCCGTATTGATTTGTCACGTTTGCAAATGTTGATTTTAGATGAAGCTGATCGCATGTTGGATATGGGCTTTTTACCTGATGTTGAGCGCATTTGTGAGCAGCTATCTGCTGAGCGTCAAACGCTATTGTTCTCTGCAACACTTGATGGCGACATCGCACGTATTGCTAGACAGATTCTTAAAAACCCAAAAACAATTCAAGTGGCTACGCAAAAAGAAAAACATGCCAACATTGAACAACGCCTGCATTATGTAGATGACATGACGCATAAAAACAAATTGCTTGAGCACCTGTTGATTGCACCTGAAGTAAACCAAGTGATTATTTTCACCAGCACTAAACGTCATGCCGATGTATTGGCTGAGGACTTATACGCGGCTGGCCATAAAACAGCGGCTTTACATGGCGATATGACACAAGGTGCGCGTAACCGTACGCTGACTAAATTGCGTCAGGGTGATGTAAAAGTGTTAGTGGCAACTGACGTTGCTGCGCGTGGTATTGATGTACAAGGTATTAGCCATGTGATTAACTACGACTTGCCAAAATTTGCTGAAGATTACGTGCATCGCATTGGCCGTACCGGCCGTGCTGGCAAAACAGGAATTGCAATTTCATTTGCATCAAATATGGATCGTCATATTTTACGTAAAATTGAACAATTTACTGGTAACCGTATGGAACCGGGTGTGGTTGAAGGCTTTGAGCCAAAACGCGCCATGAAAATGGATGGCCCAGGTAATGGCCGTGGTGATCGTGGTGATATTCGCCGTGACGCACACAAACCAGGTGGTCGCGGTGGCTTTAAACCGCGTGATGACCGTGGTAGTAGCGACCGTGGCGGTTTTAATAACCGTAACAGTGAGCCTCGTGGTGACCGTAATGCTAGCTTTAGCCGTGATAGCGAAAGTCGTGGTAATCGTGACTCAGCTCCGCGTGAAGCCAATGGTAATTCAGCGGGTTATGCAGGCAGACCTGAATTCAACCGCTCTGAAAGACCTGCTGGCGATCGCCCACGTAGCTTTGGTGACCGTCCAAGTGGTGACCGCAACCGCAGTGACCGCCCAAGCGGTGACCGTAGCTTTGGTGACCGTGCAAGTGCAGGCGCGCCTAACCGTAGTTTTGGTGATGCTGCTGCGTTCGGTAAAAAACCTTTTTCACGTGATGGTGCAGGCGCTGCGCGTAATGACAGCCGTGGTAGCCGCCCAGATGCAAATCGTAGTGATAACCGCGTACTAGGCGCACGTTACGAAGGTCGCACTGATGCACCGCGTGGTGATCGTTCAGCCGCTCCTGCACGTCGTGACAGCAATGATAGCCGTCCTGCACGCGCTAACAGCGATTCACGTAGCTTTGGCAATGCAAACGCTGGTAGCGGTGCACCGCGCCGCCCACGTAGTTTTGCTTAATAAATAATACCCTTCGGCGGACTCAGAGAACACCAATACGCTCTCTGGGTTTGTCGAAGACTAGTTAATTTACGTTCCCTCCGCTTGTCGAATGGAACGTAAATTAACTTACATTCCCTGAGCTTATCGAAGGGAAAATAAATTACTTTTTTAAAAACACCATGAGAACAGCACCCAACCCATGACAGAAACTGCAATTTTTGAAACCAAAAATTTAGAAAATCTAAACTTTGACAGCTTAGGCTTAGCGCCTGAGTTACTTAAAGCACTCACCGAGTCTGGTTACACAACGCCTACGCCAATTCAAGCGCAAGCGATCCCTGTGGCGCTAGCTGGAATTGATTTAATGGCAGGTGCACAAACCGGCACAGGTAAAACTGCAGCCTTTGCCTTGCCTATACTTCAAAAATTGTTACCTTTTGCCAGTAGCAGCACGTCCCCAGCCAAGCACCCGGTACGGGCGTTGATTTTAACGCCAACACGCGAGCTTGCAATTCAGGTAGAAGAAAGCGTAAAAGCGTATGCAAAACATACGCAACTGCGCTCATTGGTGGTGTATGGCGGTGTTGATATCAGAACGCAAACGCCGCATTTAAAAACTGGTGTTGAAGTGCTGGTTGCTACCCCTGGTCGTTTGTTGGATCATATTGAACAAAAAACAGTACAGCTTAATCAAGTGCAAATGTTAGTGCTGGATGAAGCCGATAGAATGCTAGACATGGGCTTTATGCCTGATTTAAAACGGATTTTGGCGTTGCTACCTAAACAGCGTCAAAATTTAATGTTTTCAGCCACATTCTCAAACGAGATTAAAAAATTAGCGGATGAATTTTTAACCAAGCCGCAACTCATTGAAGTTGCACGTAGCAATGCTACGAACGACAACGTTACACAAAAAGTGTATCAAGTTGCACAATCTGATAAAGAAACACTGCTAATACAGCTATTAAAAGAAGCTGATGCCAAACAAGTCATTATCTTCACCAAAACCAAAATTACTGCTAGCCGCCTAAGCCGTAGCTTAGCTAAAGTAGGCATTGCCGCTGACGCGATTCACGGTGATAAAACACAACAAGAACGCATTAAAGCGTTGGATGCTTTTAAAGCAGGCACTGTCACCGCATTAGTTGCTACTGATGTTGCTGCGCGCGGTTTGGATATTAGCGAATTGCCGATGGTGATTAACTATGAAATCCCTAGCGCTCCAGAAGATTATGTACACCGTATTGGTCGTACCGGCCGTGCGGGTGCTAGCGGCGTAGCAATTTCATTTGTAAGTGAAGATGAAGAAAAATATATCGTAGAGATTGAAAAGCTGATTAAGCGCCAAATACCTAAAGAAGTGATTGCGCTTGATAAACCAAGTGCACCGTCACGTGCTCCTCGCGGTAAATCAAGCCCTTCAAGTACCCAAACAAAACCACAAGAAGACTCAGTAACAAGACGTACGCCCGCGAAGAGAAAAAGCACAGACCCTTGGTTTGATAAGCCTTATGAGCCTAGCTCACAAAGTATTGAGGCGACAGCTACCAGACAGTCAAATGCTAAAAAAGCGCCTGTTGCGGCATTACTAGGCGGGTTACTCGCCAGCAAGTAAAACTAGAAGCTGAAATAAATCTATATAAAAAGTAACATTATAAAGATGTGAAACTATAATCAAGGGGCGTTCTGAACGCCCCCTTACTGATTCCGCATAAAATCAGCCACGCCGTATAACTGGCCAGCTAACTTTTTCATCAACTCATCATCGTAGTCTAATTGATGCATGGCTTTAATCATGCAATACATCCATTGATCTCGGGCTGATTCATCTATCGCAAACGGCAAGTGCCGCTTGCGCAACATCGGGTGACCATAGCGCTCAATATAAAGCTGTGGCCCACCTGTCCAGCCCGTTAAAAACATAAATAGTTTCTCGCGTGCTGAGGTTAAATCAGTCTGATGCATGGCGCGAAGAGGCGCCACTTTTGCGTCGCTGTCCATAATATCGTAAAACGTTTCTACCAGTTGGCGGATGTTTTGAATGCCGCTGGCCTCACCACCCAGCAATTCAAAGATCGTCCTTTTATCACTACCCGCTTCTTCTATTTTATCTAGCATAGTGTCAGCTTAAACCACTTTTGGTTTAACAAGGCTAGCCGCCAATTTTGCACGCGCTCTCGCCTCGGTAACATCTTTACCAGTAGCCAATGCCACGCCCATACGGCGTTTAACAAAGGATTCCGGTTTACCAAATAAGCGAATGTCGCTATTGGGCACAGCCAATGCGGCTTCTACGCCATCAAATACTAAATTTTTAGTTTCATGTCCGCCGTAAATCACGGCACTTGCACCGGCGTCCGTCAGGCTTACATCTACGGGCAAGCCCAAAATAGCTCGCGCATGCAAATCAAACTCACTAAAACGCTGACTCGCCATGGTTACCATGCCCGTATCATGCGGGCGTGGGCTTACTTCACTAAACCAGACTTGGTCGCCCTTGATAAACAGCTCAACACCAAATAAACCCAAGCCACCTAAACTATCAGTGACGGCTTTAGCGATGCGTTTAGATTCTTCCAAGGCCTTTGTAGCCATCGGTTGCGGCTGCCAACTTTCAACGTAGTCACCTTTTTCCTGCACATGACCAATGGGTTCACAGAAATAAGTGGTGATTTCGCCCTGCGCATTTTTAGCACGCACCGTGAGTAACGTAATTTCGTAATCAAAATCAATTTGACCTTCAACAATCACCACGCCTTGATTCACACGCCCACCAGTGGCTGCATAATCCCATGCAGTTTTAACTTCACTCATTTGCGTAATGCGAGATTGCCCTTTGCCAGATGATGACATGGTCGGTTTAATAAAGCATGGATAGCCAATGCCGGCATCAATTGCCGTTTGTAGCTCTACCTCACTTTTGGCAAACGCATAGGGTGAAGTAGGTAAATTAAGCGTTTCAGCGGCAAGCCGGCGAATACCTTCACGGTTCATGGTCAATTGCACCGCTTTAACTGTTGGAATAACCGTAGCAATGCCAGCAGACTCAATATCAGCAAGGGTTTGAGTGTTTAGCGCCTCTATTTCAGGCACAATTAAATGTGGTTTTTCTTGCGCAATTAAATCACGTAACGCCTGATCATCTGTCATATCAATGACATGGGAACGGTGAGCCACTTGGTGACCAGGTGCATTTTTATAGCGATCAACGGCAATCACCTCAACCCCTAAACGCTGTAATGCAATAATGACTTCTTTACCGAGTTCGCCACTGCCTAACAACATGACACGTGTTGCATTGGGGCTTAAAGGGGTTCCGATTTGCATGAAATTCTCTCAATTTTTAATTGATTGAATCATACCATGCGAGGGTTTTTTAAGAAAATTGAAGGCGTTAAAAATTGTAAATACGAGCGATGGAAATTAAATTACCGCAAGTCAAAGCCGGTGGCCTATCGGGTCAACGCCTCAAAGACACCAATAAACCCCAAGGCTAATTTGTTCTTCAAATAATTTGTTCAAAATCAATAAATGTAGGGTGGGCACGTTTTTGTGCCCACGCGGTTACCAATCCTCGTGAGTTGACGATGTAACTGTCTGCCCACGATTATTTTGAGAACAACTGACTGCAACCATACTTAAGTTTCTACCCTCCCCCTGCAAGGGTGAGGGAATCATTTTACTGAATTTTAACTTTGCTTTATATGAACGAAGTATAGGTAAAATCTTGGCGGGTCCCGCGCCAGAGCGAAGGTTTACCTCAGTTAATTAGCGCTAACTGGTAAACAAGTAGCTGACTACTCAAACAACCTAATGTTTAATTTGATGTTTATCCATACGGTAACGCATGGTCATACGTGTGATGCCAAGCTTACGTGCAGCCTCTGACACATTGTTTCTGGTATCGGCCAACACCTGTAGCAAAATTGCTCTTTCTGCTGCGTCCAGGGTCGATTGCTGTAGGTCTGGTTGGCTGATTGCCTCTGCTGTGCGTTGCATTGGCAACGCCAAATCAATATCAGTGACCTGACCATTATGACAAAGCAATATCGCTCGACTTACCTGATGCTTTAACTCGCGCACATTGCCGGGCCATGTGTAAGTTTGCATCATATTGATCGCCTCTGGCGTAAAGTTGGCGCTCGCCAAACCATAACGTCTAGAAGTTTGCGCTGCAAAATGCTTCGCTAACAATAGCATGTCGCCAGCACGCTCGCGCAGTGGCGGCATTGCAACACTCATCACATTTAAGCGATAGTATAAATCCTGCCTAAAGCGCCCCTGCTGCGACATTTCATGTAGATCACGATTAGTTGCCGCGACAAAGCGCGCAGGCACCGCACGTTCTTTGGTAGAACCCAAGCGCCTGACCACACGGCGTTCTAATACATTGAGCAACTTTGCTTGTAGTGCTAACGGTAGCTCACCAATTTCATCTAAAAACAACGTGCCATCTTCAGCGGCTTCAATCAAACCCGGGCGAGCACTCACGGCGCCTGTAAACGCGCCCTTATCATGTCCGAACAACTCACTTTCAATCAACTCTGCCGGCAATGAGGCGCAGTCAATGTGCACAAAGGGCTTGTCGTGGTTAGCGCATGACAAATGTAATAAACGCGCAGCCACATCTTTGCCTGTGCCGGTTTCACCACTAATCAGCACGGTGGGCGGCACACTATCGCTAGAGACCAACTGCGCAATACGTTTAATTTGTGTGTTAACGCTTTGCATCGCTGGGCTATCCCCCAGCAACTCAACGCCTTCAGTAGCGTGAGTATTACGTTGGCGCGAGTAATCCAGACTATTCGCTTGTATAGCGGTTGCTTCTGCTTTTTTAATTGAAAGTAACAATTCTTCAAGGTCAATCGGCTTTTTAAGATAATCAATCGCACCCTGCTTCATGGCATTGACTGCATCACTAATTTCACCATGCGCAGTCATTACAATTACTACTGCATTTTTGGCCACAAATTCTGGCAATAAATCCAAGCCATTACCATCAGGTAAGCGCATATCCAGCAATACAATATCCGGATAAAACTGCTTCAAAATATTGCGCGCATCTTGCAGGTTCTCAACATGCGCGCATTCGTAGCCTGACTTTTGCAACCGGCGCGTCACGGCACGTGCAAACAATACTTCATCCTCAACAATCAATACCTTAGATTGTTGCTTGATCATAGCTGAAGCGCTATTTGATGTGTTATGTGCGAGTTGCAAAGGGTATTCCTAATCCAGTCTATTACGTCTAAAAATTGTAGGAGCGCAATTTATTGCGCGGAGGAATCGTGGCAAAATTTTCACCAATTTCGTGCAATAAATTACACTCCTACATACGACTTTTCAAGAGATTTATCTCTTAGAAAATCGGAGTGCCTGTGGTACATACGACTTTTCAAGTGCCATGTTTCCTAAAAATTCAAAATGCCGAACTGGTCGGCATTCTGTATTAGTTAATCAGCAGAAGCTGTTGATGACTTTGGTTTACCAAACTCATAACGAACACCAAGCCAACCAGCACGCGGCGCACCAGGCATCACCATTTTTGATGGTTCATCTTCACCAGCGAACGCGCCATTTGCAAACCAGTTTTCACCTAGCAAACCACCTGAAGCATACTCTTTATCAAAAATATTGATTGCCTTGGCAAACACCTGCCAGCCACTATTGCCAAACTTGTAACGAGTGTCCAAGTTGACCACGGTATAACCGCCAATTTTACCGCTATCTTGCACATGGTTTGCATCACCATCATTCGCACGATGTTTGTTGTTTTCATTGCCGCGCACATAAACATCTGAGAATGTGTTGACGTTAGTACCAACACTCCAATTTGAGGTCACTGCATATTGCAAACGTAGCTTTAACGCATGCTCAGGTAAGTTAGCTAAACGATCACCTTTGCTAACATTAATTACATCGTTTGGACCAACTGTAACTGAGCTTGAATTCAATGCATTAGTTAATTGCAGATCACTTTCATAGGTTGCTTTGAGATAACTATAGCCTGCGTTCCAGGAAAATTTATCCACACTACCCATCAAACCTAAATCCAAACCCATACGACGGGTTTTACCAACGTTATCAAAGTAACCCATACCGTTGGTTGCATTGGTAGCAATAAACTGTATGTCATCGTGATTTTCTGTACGGTAAACCGCTGCAGACCATTTGATATCTGAAGTCAAATTACCACGTGCGCCGACTTCAAACGTTTTAGAAACCACCTCATCAAGTGGTGGATCGCCGGCCATCGCATTGGGTAACTTACATGGTTGCGCAGGATTAGCACAACCTAACTCCATTGAAGTCGGTGCGCGCATGCCTTCATTGTATGCCCCATAAACAGATATATCTTTAGTCGGCGTAAAGCTCAAACCAACGGCAGGATTAAAGCGATTAAAGCTGTGATCACCTGTCAATGAAGCAGCATCAACAGCAGGATCTGGTATTAACCGATCGCGGTTCTCAACTTTAATATGGTTATAACGCCCAGACAAAGTTAAATGCCATTGATCAGTCAAAGACAGCGTATCAGTAGCAAACAAGCCATAGCTACGAGTTTTACCATGCAAATTGACATCAGCCTCTTCATTAGGAATGCCAATACCATCTACCCCGCGAGAGGCATTTAGCAAACCCATTTCTGTAGATTGCGTAAACTTGATACGTGAATAGTCGTATCCTGCACCCACGATAAACTGGTTTTGTTTTTCAAATAAGGCTTGATTAAATGCTAACTGCGCATTAAAACCATAGCCTTTTTGTTTTGTTTGACTTCTGTTAAGTGCACCAGGACAGCCCACTTCAGCATCACCGCCGGTATTGTTACACTCAGCAGCAAGATAAGCTGCTAAATCGTCAACATCGGGATCAAATAGGTTGTCTGAGTTAAAATCATCGTTCACATCCCCATTCAAAGTCTTACGCTTTGAATCACGGAAATAAGTATTTGCTGTCAACTGCACATCATCATTAAACCAGTGGCTACCATTCAAGTTCAGGAATGACAGTGTATTTTCTGTTTGGTCTGGCTTGGTGTTAATGGTTTCACGGCCGAACTCTTCCATTAATTCTTTTTGGATTAAGCCATTACCAATCATGTCATTATCAGCACCTGTGTAGCTCAACTCCAAGCGAGAGGCTTCATTTTGCCAACCCACTTTACCAAAAACCTGCTTCACCTCAGTAGGCGAATGATCACGCCAACCATCTTCATCAAAATAATTGCCTGCAATAAAGTAATCAATTGAATTGTCTGCAGACACACCGCCGAACTCAGCCGCTGTAGTTTTACGTCCCCAAGAACCGAAGCTGGTTTCAATCGCGCCACCTTGATGGGTACGGCCATTTTTAGTCGTAATAGATAAAGAACCGCCTAGAGTATTAAGACCAAATACTGGGTTTGAACCTGGAATCAAATTCATGCCCGCAATCGCATTAACAGGTATCAAATCCCAGTTGACTGCATCACCGAATGGCTCGTTCACACGCACACCATCTTGAAACACTGACAAGCCTTGCGGTGTACCCAGCAATGGCGAAGCAGTAAAACCACGGAACAGAATATCTGGTTGATATGGGTTGTTTTGCGTTTCATTCACACTAACACCCAACAAGTTATTATTCATGAAATCAGCAATACTTAAGCTACCTTGCTCTTTCAATTCCTCACCCTTAACAACTTGCACGTTTGATGGGATTTTCTCAATCGGCAGGCCAACACCGGCCAATGGCGTCGTGCTGATCACGTCGATTTTTTTAAGTGATAATGTATTGGCTTTATCTTCTGCGAATGCCAACTGCGGCATTGCGTAGGCTGCAAGTATCGCAGCCAAAATTATTTTCGGTTGTAATGTTTTTCGCATCATGTTCCCTAGTTCCTTTAATTTTTTGTTCTAAGAATGTTATCTCCAGCGACTTTACATGCAATAACTATTCCAAACATCAGGAGAAAATAAATATCACATTTAATCAAAGCATAAGCGTCTTATTTATTTTTAAAACAGTGAGAGTTTAACCTAAATGTGGTTGTTTACAGCCATATTGGTGGTTGTAAACAACCACCAATCATTAAATACTATTGAGTAATTGCCTAGGCGGAATATTTAAAAAACCACGCAAACCTAGCCAGGCAGCAAGTGGAATAACGGTTGCGGCAATTAGCATGGTGCTTAGTGCTAACGTTATATTCAATTGAAATGGTATGTTCAAAATATTTGCGCTGATGTAATAAGCTAAAAAATTAGCGGCAATGGTTGCTGTCAATGAGGCAATAAGGCCAATGCAAGCAAACTCGGCGACATAAGCAATACTCACCTGCCGTCTTGATGCGCCAAATACACGCATCAACGTGGCTTCGGCTATGCGTTCTTCTCTTGTTGCCACTAATGCCGCATACAGCACAGCTACACCGGCGATTAAACTAAAAGAAAACACATAGGCGATAGCGCTACTCATTTTTTGCATAATGCCGCGTACTTGCTGCATCAGCGCTGCCACATCAATCACGGTTAAATTTGGATATTGCTTAACCAATTGATTTAATGGGGCATCTGCACCCACAGGCAAATAAAAACTGCTGATAAAGTTTGCAGCATACGGTTCTAACAAGCCAGGTGGCGTCACCGCAAAAAAGTTAGCGCGCATGGTATCCCACTCTACTTTTCTGAGGCTGGTCACGGTTAGTGTTGTTAGATTGCCTGCTATATCAAACACTAGCTTATCACCCAATTGCACGCCTAACGTTTCTGCCAACCCTTGCTCGAGTGAGAGATGCGGCTTGCCATGTTCTTGTGGTGTCCACCACCGACCAGCTAACAAGCGGTTATCGCTTTGCATGGTTGCAGCCCATGACAAATTAAATTCGCGCTCAGCGAGCCGTTTTGCGCGCTCATCTTGCCACTGAGCGGCATTGATTAACTTACCATTTTTACTGATTAACCGTGCGCGCACCATGGGGAAAATCGCTGTATCTTTAATTTTTTGCTGTACAAAAAATTGAGTGATGCCTGCAATTTGGGCAGGTTGAATATTGATGACAAAACGATTTGGCGCGTCACTGGGTAAAGAGGCTTGCCAGCTTTGAATCAAATCGCCACGGATTAGCGCTAACAACATCAGCACCATCAGCCCCATACTAAAACCGATCATTTGCACCGTAGATAGCCCGGCTCTTCTTTTAAGCCCTTGTATGCCCAGACTAACCGATGAAAGTGTTTTATTTTGCGGTGTTAAGCTAAATAACCGCTGCACTAAGCCAACCAAGCCATAGGCAAAACCTGAAATAACCACGCATAATGCGCCCACCGCCAACATGGTATAGACGGCAATTTTTGTATCATGCGCTTGCCAAAAAATCATGGCGACCATGACTATCGCCGCCGGTAAAAACTTGGCTTGTGTGGATATTGGCTGGGCAAGTGTTTCACGCCTTAATATGTTAATCGCGGTGAGGTTGCGCATTTGCCAAGCGTGTGGAATCACCACAGCTACCATCATCATCATACTGGCGGCGAACCCTACCCAGATAGGTGTTACAGATAATGTTGGCAGTGTTTCAACAAACAAGCTGCTGGCTAATTTAGCTAAACCCAATTGTGCCAAATAGCCGAGCGCCGAGCCTGCTACTGCACTAAAAAACGCAATCAAAAGTGTTTGTAGCGCTAACACCTGCAACACCGTACTTTGCCGTGCGCCAAAGCAGCGCATCAGTGCAAAGGTATCCAAGCTCTGCTTGATATAGGGCAAACTTGATAACAACATGGCTACCATGGCTAATATCACACTTACCATGGCAGATAAGCCTAAAAATTGGCGCGCTTTATCTAAAGCCGATTTAATTTCAGGACGTGCGTTGCGTACGTCTTCTATGCGTTCACCACGACCTAACTCTGCCTTGGTTTTTAAAAAATAATCGTTAACCTGTTGCGGATCTGCCGCAAGTAACAGCTGATATTTCACACGGCTACCGTATTGAATCAACTTGGTTGCGGGCAAGTCTGCTGTGTTCATTAGTAATCGGGGCGCCAAACTGAACATATCGCCACCGCGTGAAGGCTCACGTAACAAAATCGCGCCAATACGCAATTTCCGTTCGCCCACTTCAACTTCATCACCCACCTTTACACCCAACAAATTAGCCAAACGTGGCTCTAACCAAGCCTCACCAGGCTGAGGTGCGGCTTTTACTGTTTGTCCTACATCATCAATCTTGGCACCGATGGTGAGATCTCCGCGTAACGGAAAGCCCAACTCAACCGCTTTTATTTCGACTAGCTGGCTTATTTCTCCATGAATGACCATACTGGCAAATTCATAGGTACTAACATGAGCCATACCCTGACTTTGTGCGCGCTTGATAAAGGCTGGGCGAATGGGGTGGTCCGCCATCACCGCAATATCTCCGCCCAGCAATAATCCACCCTGCTGATTAAGTGCGGACGCTACGCGCTGCGTAAAAAAACTCACCGCAGTAATTGCCGCCACGGCTAGCACCAAAGCAAAGGCCAACACACGCAGCGACCCTGCGCGCCACAAACTTAGGGTTTGAGTCCAGGCTAACTTAAGCGTTAACATCATGCGCTAGCCAATTCTTCTAATCGTCCGTTTTGTAAATGGAGTTGGCGCTGGCAACGGTTAGCCAACTGAATATCATGCGTCACCAGTACTAAGGTAGTGCCGGCCTCTTTATTCATTTTAAATAGCAATTCAATAATCATCTGCCCAGTGGCGTTATCCAAATTACCTGTGGGCTCATCTGCAAATAAAATTTCAGGCTCGGTAGCAAATGCTCGCGCGAGCGCAACACGTTGTTGCTCGCCGCCTGACAATTGCTTAGGGTAATGTTGCAAGCGTTGACTTAAACCTACTTTATCCAAAGCCTCCAAGCTTAATGCTTTTGCCTGCGGATGACTTTTTAATTGCAGAGGCAACATCACGTTTTCAAGCGCAGTGAGTGAAGGCAGCAACTGGAATGACTGAAACACAAAGCCCATGGTTTTAGCACGTATAGTGGCGCGCCCATCTTCATCTAACCCACTAAATAGATTGCCATTAATTTGAACGCTACCGCTAGTTGGCCTATCCAACCCAGCAAGCAAGCTTAATAATGTAGATTTACCAGAGCCTGAACTGCCGATAATAGCCACTTGCTCGCCAGTGGCTATACTTAAATTTAAACCTTGTAGAATACGAAGTTGGTTATCATGGTTGATAATTTCATAATATAAATCGTGTGCTTGGATGATAGGAGGCTGTTGCATTGATGTTGTTCCGCTTATTTTTAGTATTAAAGACTGCACTACTTAGTTTGTGTGTTTTGGGTTTGGTTGCATGGGCACCTGCTGCAAATGCAGAAAATCCTAAAATTTTGATTGTTGGCGATAGTTTATCTGCCGCCTATGGTATTCCACAACAGCAGGGCTGGGCTGCATTATTGCAAAAAAAACTTCAGCATAAAAATTATCATTATGATGTCGTTAACGCCAGCATGAGCGGTGAAACAACTAGCGGCGGCGCTAGCCGAATCAACACTGCACTCCAAAAAACAAAACCGACCATTGTTGTTTTAGAGCTTGGCGCAAACGATGGCTTGCGTGGTTTACCTGTTAACGAAATGATAACTAACCTCAGCAATATTATTCGACAAAGTAAGCAATCTGGCGCTAAAGTATTACTGATTGGCATGCAAATTCCACCCAACTATGGCCCCAAATATGCAGAAGCATTCAGCCAAAGCTACCAACGGCTAAGCCATGAGCATAAAATCCCGCTGGTACCTTTTATGCTAAAAAATATTGCAGTCCAGCCTGACCTGATTCAACAAGATGGCTTGCATCCCAATGCACTTGCACAGCCAATGATTTTAGAAAATATTTGGCCTCAACTGAAGTTGTTACTTAAAAGAAATAATACTGGCTATTGATGCTAGAAAACCGACTATTAAGACATGTTGATTAATGATGCGGTAAAGAAAATAATGCCCGCCCCTCATGGCACGATGTTAATGAAAGACTCTAGGATAATGAAAGACTCGAGCCTATTATTTGCTTTTGACCCCGTGGTTTGCTTTTTCATGCAACCAATACTTTTAACTTAAAATTTGAGCGCACCGAGAAATTAATTTTGCAAAACCAACCTGCCGTCAACAGTGATTCGCATACTGTAGTAATGCTCATGCCAGAAGATGAGCTAAAAACCTGGCTATCAGCCGCTAAAAGCCTGCTTAACCTCAGTGAACCCGAGCGTACGGTTGCTTTAAATCAAATAACATCAAATCACTCACAACAGAACGCTGATTCAACACACGAACCCAGCTTGGCTGGTTTTCTCAAAGAAACTTTTACTTTTCCTGAAAGTTACAGCAATGCTCTTTTAGGCAAAGAAAGCCCTGATTGTGACAAAGCATGCACTCAGACACGTAGAGATAAAATTCTTAAGGACACAAATGAACTATCTTTCAATATTGTCCTTGGGATATTTAACCCCGCCACCAAGTTAAAGCTATTTGGCCCAAAATCATTAGTTGAAGGTGAACTTTTAGGCGAAGGCAAAGATGCTGTGGTTTTTGCTTTAAAAGGAAGTTCAGATTGGGTCATTAAGGTTTTAAAATTTGGCGGTGCCGAACGGGCAGAAATGCTAGTGCACTATATTAATCAACTTGCTGCAGACGCTAGCCTTAAAATACCGCAAGTTACTAGTTTGGGTGATGGGCGTATATTACAGCCCTTTGTTCACGGCACCGCAACGGCCAACAAATTATGGGGAGAACATATAGTGGCCTCTCAAGCGTTAGCAAAAGAACTCACCAGCACCGCTCAACAAACATTAGGAATTAAAGAAGGGGAAATGTTTATCAAGCACCCAAAACTTAAAATAGGTGTTGACCCTAGTTTCGAAAATTTTCGCTTTAATGAGTCTGGTGTATATCAAGGTTGGATCGACCCTATCTTTGAGATAGTGGATCACGGTCCAAAGCGATAACAATCTCTGTGCAAGATAAATTGTGCGTTCAACAATGAGGCCGAAATCAGGTCTTTCATTGTGTCGCTGTAAATATATCTTGCAAAACCATCTCGGAGAGTCAATGAAGTCTGCCGCATTGATTTTATTTAAATTATTCAAAGACTCTAAAAGCGATTTTGCGTGATGCTGACTAAATGCTATGAGTCTTGCCATATGATTTCAAGACCGATCTCATTAAATCCGGCTGGAAGCCCGCTGGCTACACCAATACCTGGAACATATGCAAGTGTATCTTGCCAGTAAATCAGCGGCAAATGCGCACGTTGCCATGGCGGGATATTAGCCTCTTGCAGTAAATGTTTAAGTGTTCGAGTTGGCCTAAGCGAATTCGGTTTAAAGCGTTCGCCACCATCGCGATTGGTAATTCTGAGTTTAGTCATGCCAAACTTGAGCGCCAAACCAGTCCCACTGACTTGCTTAAAATGTAATTGACCACCATCGGGTAAAGTCAGCGTTGGCTCCCCGTTCCAAGCCAAATCAAACGGCTCTGCGATTTTATCAACATAAAGATACGCTCTTTTTTGGTAACGCTTTAGCGTCAAATGCTGTAACTGAATACTCAAATCAGCATCTGCTCTGGCGTTGAGTAGTTGCTGAAGCGTTTCAGTTAAATGCTCTGCGTTTGGCATAGCCAGTTGATTTTGTGCAAACCACCAACGCAATACATTTTTAGCGCGTGGAATATCAAGTTGGCTCAAGCCCTGCAAGCAAAGACTGTTATTTAACAGCAATTCTCTGGCATCTAAAGTGGCCAGTGTATCAAGCAAACCATTAGCTTCAGCTAAATGTGAGGCCGTTCTTGCAATCACAGATTTAGCACTGGGGAAGTGTGTCTCCAGCACTGGCATGACATTGTGACGCACAAAATTACGCTCATATTGTGTGTTGTCGTTACTTTCATCTTCGCACCATTCAATCTGGTGCTGCACGGCATACGCATTAAGTGCATGTCGTGACACATCCAACAACGGGCGCAATAGCCGTCGTGTTTCATCTAATGCAGCCATGCTGGATAATCCTTTTACGCCAGCGCCACGCAACAGCTGCAATAACAATGTTTCAGCTTGGTCATCTTGATGATGGGCTGTCACTACATAATCTGGGAATACTTCTCCAAATTTGTAATTAAACAGGGCTTGGTAACGTAACTCGCGGGCAGCGGCTTCTATGCCCTGCTTGCTAGACGGATCAACATTTACATAGACTACCTGCAATGGCACATGTAGGGATTCACACGTTTTTGCACAAAGTGCTGTCCACGCGTCTGCATTAGGACTTAAGCCATGATGTACATGCATCGCTTGTAACTCAAAAAGAAATATGTGTTTAACTTCTGCTAACAGGTGTAGCAAAACACAGGAATCTAAACCGCCACTTAACGCCAGCAACAATTTAGGTTGCGGCGATAAATGCTGAGTAAGAAAAGAATGAAGCTTGGAAACTAAAGCGTGCGTTAATTTGGCGTCGGGCTGACTTGACTGAACTTGCTTGGCAAGCTTATCAGCCCTTCTGGCTGACGGGCTATTTTTCAGCAACTTCTTTGAATTTTCCATAGCTCATTAAGCGCTCGTAACGCGTTACTAACAGCGACTTAATAGATTTGGCTTTTAAGCGTGTTAATTCTTCTTTTAGTGCGCTACGCAATGTTTGCATCACATCTTCTGGCGAACGATGCGCGCCACCCAATGGTTCCGTAATAATCTTATCGATTAACCCCATCGCCTTGAGTCGATCAGCCGTAATGGCAAGCGACTCTGCTGCGACGGAGGCTTTATCTGCACTCTTGTACAAAATTGAAGCACAACCTTCGGGAGAGATTACGGAGTAAGTACCGTATTGCAGCATCAATAATTGATCAACCACGCCAAGTGCTAAAGCACCGCCTGAGCCGCCCTCACCAATAATCACGCCGATAATAGGTGTTTTAAGTTCAGCCATCACATATAGATTACGTGCAATCGCCTCAGATTGTCCGCGCTCTTCCGCACCAATACCAGGATAGGCGCCCGGGGTATCGATAAGCGTGATAATTGGAATATTGAATTTTTCAGCTAATCGGAACAAGCGCAAGGCTTTGCGATAACCTTCAGGGCGTGGCATACCAAAGTTACGATATTGGCGCTCTTTGATATCACGCCCTTTTTGGTGCCCAATCACCATCACTGGCTGCCCTTCAAACCTTGCCAGCCCACCGACAATTGCAGGGTCATCTGCATAAGCGCGATCGCCATGCAACTCCTCAAAGTCTGTAAATATGCCTTTAATGTAATCTAGCGTGTAAGGGCGCTGTGGATGGCGTGCCAACTGGGATATCTGCCAAGCACTTAACTTGCCGTAAATATCTTCAGACAGTTTTTTGTTTTTCTTTTCTAGCGCAGCCAACTCTTTAGAAACATCTAAAGCTTCATTGGCATCATGCGCTGCTTGCAACCCTTCAATTTGGTTCTCAAGTTCAGCGATGGGTTGTTCAAAATCTAAGTAACTTATTTTCATGTGCTTAACTCAATAATCAAAGCTTATTCTAAAAAAGTACAATTCCACGGCGTATTCAAAATAAGACAAGGCGGAGGGCCGCAGACAGTACAAACAGTACGGCAAGACCCGAGAACGCAGTATTAGTTTGAATGCGCCGTGGAATGTTTAATTATATAGGATTTTTACATTACTTTGACTTAACCATTCAGTTAAGCCTGCAATCAATTCTTCATGCAAATCCACGCGCCAGTCATTACCCAACATGAGTTCAACCCTACTAGTTTTGTTGTGATACTCGACTTTAACCGCACAACCGCGCTGCTCTTGTGATGTGCTGATGCAATAAGGCTTTAACAGCGATTTTAATTTAACGGCGTCAGCTTGGCCGTTGCATGATATTTTTAAAAAGCTCGCGCGACTGTTTCTAAGGCTAGATAAATCATGTAGCTTTCTCGCATTGACTCGCACGCCGCCAGAAAACTCATCATTGCTAACGCGCCCCTCGACAATCACCAACTGGTCATCTTTTAATAATTGTTGGTTCTGATTAAGTAACTCACTACCCACCACCACTTCAATTCTTGTGGTGCCATCATCAAGTCCTACAATCGCCATTTTACCACGTGCTGTCATGCGGATGCGCACCCCGGAAACGATCCCCGCCAGCAACTGCGGCTGCTCTTTAGGAGTTAAATTTGCCAGCGTGGTACTAATAAATTGACTTAAATCTTTTTGATACGACCAATAAGGGTGACCGCTAAAGTAAAAACCTAAAGCAGCTTTTTCTTCTTGTAAACGCTGCTGCTCAGGCCAAGCAGCAACGCTCGGCAACACATGTACCGCATTATCAGAGGCTTCACCAAACAGGCTATTTTGATTGCTATTAGCATTGGCTTGCTCTGCCGCGCTAATGGCTAAACTCACGCCCGCTAACAAAGCGTAGCGGTTCGGCTCCAGCTTATCAAAAGCCCCTGCCCTAATCAGTGATTCAATGACGCGACGATTCACTTTGCGTAAATCCAATCGGCTACAAAAATCAAACAAACTGGTAAACGGGCCATCTTGCCTGCGTGCTTGTAAAATAATCTCAATCGCGGCTTGCCCTGTGCCTTTTACTGCGCCCAAGCCGTACAACATTTGGTTTTTATTGATGGGCGTAAATTTAAACTCGCTCTGGTTCACGTCTGGTGGTAAGACTTCTACCTGATTAGGCGCGCAATCATCATAAAAAATATGCACGCTGTCTGTGTTGTTCATGTCGGCCGACATGGTAGACGCCAAAAATGCTGCCGGATAATGCGCTTTTAAATAAGCGGTTTGATATGCCACCAGTGCATAGGCCGCCGCGTGCGATTTATTAAAACCATAGCCCGCAAATTTTTCCAGTAAATCAAACAACTCTGTCGCTTGACGTTCCGTCATATTATTTTTTACCGCGCCTTCGGTAAAGGTTTTGCGCTGTGCGTCCATTTCCTCTTGCTTCTTTTTACCCATGGCGCGACGTAGCAAATCTGCGCCACCTAGGCTGTAACCCGCGACCACTTGCGCAATCTGCATCACTTGCTCTTGATATACAGCAATGCCATAAGTCTCTTTCAGTATTGGCTCCGTGAGTGGATGCGGATACTCTACACGCTGTTTACCATGTTTGCGGCGGCAAAAGTCAGGGATCAAATCCATCGGGCCAGGCCGATACAAAGCCACCAGCGCAATAATATCTTCAAAACAATCAGGCATCGCTTGCTTGAGCATATCTTTCATGCCTTTGGACTCAAGCTGAAACACTGCTGTCGTATTCGCTGTTTTTAATAACTGGAATGTTGCTTTATCGTTGAGCGGGAAGGTTTCAAAAGATAATGGCGGCAAATTTTCAGCCGCGCGCTGCTTATTTGCATTATTTAGCGCTAATTCTAAAATAGTGAGTGTGCGCAGACCTAAAAAGTCAAATTTCACCAAACCTACGGCTTCAACGTCATCTTTATCATATTGACTCACCAAGCTTGCACCATCGGCTTGGCAATACACGGGAGAGAAGTCAGATATCTTACCGGGTGAAATCAGCACACCGCCGGCATGCATACCGACATTGCGAACTAAACCTTCCAGTCGTAATGCCAACTCGAGTAATTCACGCAACTCTTCTTCATTTTCGCGTCGTTCAGCCAATTGCGGCTCTTTAACCAATGCATCCGATAACGTGATGCCCAGCTCTAAAGGGATAAGTTTACTGATGCCATCGACAAAGTGAAACGGTAAATCCAATACGCGACCAACGTCACGAATCACCGCTTTGGCCGCCATGGTACCGAAAGTAGCAATTTGTGAAACAGCATCTAAGCCATATTTTTGTTTGACATAATCAATGACGCGATCGCGCCCTTCTTGACAAAAGTCAATATCAAAGTCGGGCATGGACACACGGTCTGGGTTTAAAAAGCGTTCAAACAGCAAGTTGTATTCCAAAGGATCTAAATCCGTAATGCCCAAACTGTAAGCCACCACGGAACCCGCACCAGAACCACGCCCAGGCCCTACTGGCACGCCATTATTTTTAGCCCAGTTAATAAAATCAGCCACGATCAAAAAATAACCGGCAAAGCCCATTTGATTGATCACGTTGGTTTCAAAATCCAACCGCGCATCATATTGCGCTTGCTTGTTGGCGCGTACATTCTCATCAGGATACAACACAGCCAAGCGCTTGGCTAAACCACGCCGTGCTTCTGCGATTAAGTAGTCATTTAAACCTTCATTATTGGGTGTTGGAAAGTTAGGTAAATAGTTTTTACCTAAGGTTAAGCTGAGATTACAGCGCTTGGCAATTTCCACGCTGTTGGCCAGAGCTTCTGGCATATCTGCAAACAAAGTTGCAATTTGAGACTGGGTTTTAAAGTATTGCTCTGTGGTGAAATTTTTTGGTCGGCGTGTGTCTGCCAGCACATAACCCTCTGAAATACAGGTGCGCGCTTCATGCGCCCTAAAATCATCGGGCGTAATAAATTGTATGGGGTGCGTTGCTACAATAGGCAAACCCAGCTGGCTCGCTATCGAACGTGCGTGATGAATGTAATCTTCTTCGTTATTTGCATTCTGGCCAATGGCAGCAATGCGCTGCACTTCCAAATAAAAACGTTCCGGAAACAAATCCTGCCATTCAGCTGCCAGTTTAAGTGCAAGGTCTTGATTACCCTGTAAACACGCTTGACCAACATCACCTGCCATCGAGCCCGATAGCAACAGCAAACCTTCTGTGCCGCCTTCAACAAACCACTCACGCTTAAACTCCGCGCGCCCGCGATACTGGTTGCTCAAATAGGCTCGGCTTAACAACTGGCAAAGCAACAAATATCCAGCATGTGACTGACATAACAAGAGTAATCGTGAAGGCTGCTCGCGATTAGCACTGTTTTCTAACCAGATATCACAGCCGATAATAGGTTTCAAACCATGACTACGTGCCGCTTTATAAAACTTGATTGCGCCAAACAGATTACTCAGATCAGTGAGTGCCAGTGCAGGCATTTGATCATTAACTGCCTGCTTGACATAATCATCAATTCGCACAATGCCGTCCACAATGGAATACTCACTATGGCAACGCAGATGAACAAAATTGAGGAGTGCTTGGGGTGAATCCAAGGCTGATGGACTGGTTTCTAACATAAGGCAAATTTTACCTTATTGCGCGTTGCTAAAGAAGGTGATCATCATGCAAAGCGCAGAAAAATAATCATGAGCCACCAATCAAGGCGAGAGAAGCTCGCGCTTGCCAATCAAGAAATTTAGTCACATGACAAGCGCGGAGACTTAGTGGATTCTACTCAATTTAAGCGCATTGACAGACGATTGGTGCTATTGATACGGCGACAACCGTTCGTGCTGTACCAGTTCTTGGCATCACCGCAGAATATACCAGCTGAAGCTGGTTATTCATGCGAGAAGCCTGTCGAAGCACATGAATTCATTCACATTTCGACAAAGCTCAATGCGAACGGATTCTTGGATAAACAGTGCCGGGTCAATAACTAAGGAATTTTATAATTATCCTGCGTCATTAAATCAATACCACACTCAAGATTTTCAACCCACGAGATGAACTGGTTTACCATAGGTTTTCCTACAAAAGCACGGCCGTGTTGAGGGACTATAGACTCAATATCAAGAGCACGTACCATGTGCGCCCACAATCGACATGCTTTGTTTGAAGTCATATAGCGCCTGTGAAATGGCAACATGGTTGGCAAATGCGCTTCAAAGTTGGTGACTGGTTCTGCCGCTAGATCATGGTGCACCAAGGAGGCGCCAAGGTCTCCTGAAAATAAAATTTTACTAGTGACATCATAAAACTGAAAGTTGCCTTCAGAGTGCAAAAAGTGTGCTGGTATCGCTTTTATTGTCGCATTGCCCAGCATTATATTCATCCCTTGGTCTGGAATCCCAATGATACGGTCCTCCGTATTGCCCACGCTGCAAAAGTGCGGCAAAAAGCGCTCCCAAATTGCTGGCGCTAATACCTGACACTTAGTGCCAATCAGCCACTTATTGATAGAAGCTACAATATCCGGATCTTGGTGCGAGGCAAAAATATATTGCAGTTTACGAAAATTAAAATACTTACCCATCCCCATCACCAAAGCGTTATAGGTCATATTGCCACCCGGGTCTATCAACGCACCATGACCATCACTGACAATCAGAAATTGATTTGACTGCACAGCCTCCTGTGAGGCATCCGTGTCTGATAAGTCGCTAAATTTAATGCAAATATGTTTACCGTTGTTAAAAAGCTCGTTAGCCATGAAAAATTCTTTCAGATGATCGTTTAATCTTTGAGTATGTCACTGCACAGAGCAGAGTTTGAGCATCAATTGTTTAATCAATTGTGCATGAGAATGGCACCAATATAGTCTAAGTGAAATCGTTCGGAGATACTAGTGAGATATCGTCACAAACCGGCTATTTTTTATGATCAAAGATACAGGCGTCACAATGGCGCCTGTATCTTTGATCTATTGAAGCAAAGCATTTACTTGTGCAATTAGTTCATCATCTTGCACAGGCTTGCCCAAGAAAGCATTAACGCCTAACTCAGCGGCAACATTGCGATGTTTTTCTGCGGTACGTGAGCTGATAATAATGAGTGGTGTTTTTGATGTTGCCTGATTATCACGGACATAGCGTGAAAACTCAAAACCATCCATTCGCGGCATTTCAATATCGGTCAGGATAATATCTGGTGAAATTTCTTGCAGTTTCTGAATAGCATCCATACCATCATTAGCGGTCACCACTTCAAAATCCTCACGCTCCAGCACACGAGAAAGCACTTTGCGCATGGTGAGTGAATCATCTACCACCAAGGCTACTTTTTTCAACTGTTCCACCACGGGCGCTACAGTCGATACTTTAATGGCCCCCACAGATAGCGCTTCACGGTTCGCCAATAACACTGGGTTAATCACCAGAACAATGGCACCGTCACCCATTACCGTGGCGCCAATCATGCCCGGCACGTGTGCCAACTGCGTGCCCATCGGCTTCATCACCACCTCTTGGTTGCCGATAATTTCATCAACATGTAGCGCTGTACGATAACTACCACTGCGCAATAAAACCACTGGTGTATAACTGTGTAACTGTGCAATATGATCCGTATCACCAATCAATTTTGATAAAAAGTGTAGCGGATATTCGCGCCCCGCCCAATCAATTTGATTGGCTAAATAAGCACTGGTTAGATCATTGGGTTTGAGCTTTTGCACTTGCTCCACCATCACTGATGGAATCGCAAACACTTTATTACCAGCGCGCGCCAACACCACTTGCGCAACTGAAAGTGTCACCGGCAGGTAAATATTAAACATCGCACCTAAACCCGATGCATTACTAACATCAATACGGCCACCTAGCGTAGCAATATCACTACGCACCGCATCCAAACCTACACCGCGGCCAGCAATTTGCGAAATGGTATCGGCTGTTGAAAAGCCCGGCTCAAAAATCACCGTCATCAATGCCTGATCTGTTATTTCCTGATCTGGTGTAAACAACCCTTTTTCAATGGCTTTTTGTTTAACTTTTGCTAAATTAACACCGGCACCGTCATCGGTAATCACTAGCGTAATTTCATCATTTTCCAGGCTTACTTTAAGTTTGATGTGACCAACTTCAGGCTTGCCTAATTTAGCACGCTCTTCTGCTGATTCAAGACCATGCGCAACCGCATTACGCAATAGATGCTCGAGCGGAGCGCCCATTTTATCCAGTACGCCACGATCCAGCTCAATGCTTTCACCTTCAATGGTCATTTCAACGCGCTTATCAAGCTCTCTGGCCGTTTGCCGCACGATGCGTTGCAAGCGCTCTGTAATGGTTGCAAAAGGCAACATACGTACGCCCATTAAACCCTGCTGCAACTCACGATTCATACGGTTTTGTTGCTGTAACGCCGCATCGGTTTGATCAAGATTTAGCAAAAGCCCGTGCTGAATCGTCGCCACGTCGTTAACGCTCTCAGCCATCATGCGGGTTAATTCTTGCAAGCGTGTAAATCGGTCAAATTCCAATGGGTCAAATGTCTCATTGGCTTCTTGCAACAAACTCATGCGAGATTGCAGTTGCGTTTCAGCTTCAATTTCCAACTCACGCAAGTAAGTACGCAACCTGCTGATACTGTCAGTTAAATCTGTAGATGACTGTTTGAAGTTCTGCATTTCTCGATCCATACGAGAACGCATGATCGACACTTCACCAGCCTCATTGATAAGCCGATCCAACACATCGGCACGCATACGCAAGAATTGCGTTTTACGTTCAGCCTGACGCTTAGGTGCAACTGCTTTAAACACAGGCTCAGCATTTGTCGCATCGGTCTTGCCACCACCAATAATGTCTTCAAGCATATAACCAATACGGTCAAACTCAGCAAACATCTCATCGAAATCATCTGAAGTCACTTGATGCCTAAGCGCACGCATCACACGATCTTCCATGCCGTGCACGCTGTCGCCAATAGCAGCTTGACCCGCCATCCGCGCACTTCCTTTAAGCGTATGTAATGCGCGCTGCATCGAATCTGAATATTCCAGCTCTTGTGGACTGCTACGCCATCCGCGCAGATCTTTACCGACTTGCGGCACTAACTCACGCGCCTCTTCAACAAACAGAGCCAAAAGCTCTTGATTTACACCGGCATCTTTACGTAATTGCGCCTGAACTTGTGCAGCCTGCTCTGCAGCCAACATAGACTCAGCGGACAACTCATCCTGCGCTGGAGGCATGACAGTCGTAACGTCAACCACTGGCACCGCTTGCTCCGCATCAGTAGCCACTTTTGTCTTGTTCGCTTTGCCTTTTGATTTTTTAGCTGATTTTTCAGCTTTTTGCACTTCCAGCACGTCGGCAGCGGCTTGTAGCGTTGCCGCAGCCTGCATCGTAGCGGTAGAGGCACCAAGGGCTATAATAAGTGAGCGTGTTGATTTAGGATTTTTAAGTGCTTTAGCTTTTTCTAAGCCGTCAGCGAGCGCCTTCACCACGTTGCCATACAATGCAATGTGTTGTGCGGTCCAGGTGCTGTTATGCTCATCAAGCCAGTGTTCTAATGCACGTGCCAAGTCACCAATCGGTTTAAAACCAGCGGTCAGCGCATTACTGCCTAATGTATGCGCAGCTCTACAACTTTCAGCCGTTGGCAAGTCGATTGAATCAACGACTAAAGCTTGATGCGCTTCTACTAAATCCTGTAAATGCTGCTGCGCTTCACCCAAGAAAATATTGAAAAATGCACGGCTTAACTTACGTGTCCCGCCAATGAGCACTTCTTCTTTTTGTGGTTTTGGTTTAGCGACAGCCAAATCATGTTCAAACTCAGCCAACAATTTGGCAGCCTGCGTTTGGAACGGTCCTGGGTTTAGTGTTACCTTTTGGTTCTGGTGCAGCTCTGCAACCCAGCCTGCAAATTCAGCGCTTACTTTTTCAACAAAAGCCAAGATAGCCGCTGTTGGAAATGTTTTATGTTCTATCACCAAATTAAGTAAATTTTCAACCGCCCAGGCCACTTCACCCATGCCGACCAGACCAATCGTACGACCACTGCCTTTGAGGGTATGATAGGCGCGACGCACTTCAGCCAACGCTTCTGAATCAGTTGCATTAACGCGCAACGCTTGTAGGTTTTGCGCTAATACGCCTAGAACTTCTTCAGCTTCCGTTAAGAATATTTCCTGAAGTTCGGCATCTAGCGCCTGATCAGTAACTTCATCTAAAATTGGCTGTACAGGCTTACTGATTGCAAAAGTCGGCACAGTATCGGAATCACCATCACCTTTGGCACTACCTGTTGGACGTTCAAATTGCGCTAACTCGCTTATTTCTGCTGTGACAGCCAAGCCATGCGCATGTGCACCACTCTCTAAGCGATGCAAGGCATCAGATAATGCACGTTCCGACTCCACGCGAACGTTAGGTAACTCTTCGGTATAAAGCCCCAACATACTTAAGCTCTCAGCCACCAGCTCAAAGCTGGCGTTATCTGCGTCACTAGGCTGATGTTGAGGTTGAAGGCTTTTAAAGTGATCAACAAAAGCCAAGCTTAAATGTGCAATTGATTTAGGCACAGGCATTTCCAGCATATCAAATGCAGCTGCCACCTCCTGTAAAGGTTTGGACGCACCATCTAACACGCTGGTATCGGCCGGGTGGCGGAAAAATGTATCCAGTGCTTTTTCTGACAGGCTTAAAGCCTCAATAATTTGTTTAGCAACAGCATAAACCAAACCTGTGTCGAGCTTGCTAGAAGCGAAAGCGTCTGCTGCCGAAACTAATTGAACACCATCAACAATTGATTGAAGTCGTGCGGTTTGGGTGTTGATTTTTTGATGTGTTTCAGCATCAAGTTGTTGATAATGATCGCAACTATGCTCAAGCAAGTTTAACGAAGCTGCAACCTCAATCAAAGAAACCTCATCAAACTTGGCTTTATCCTCTTGCAATGCCTGCACTGTTGCGTGGATTGTATTAAATAGGTTGACGACATGCCGGTTACCTATGTTTTGTTGCACAGTGCTAATTATATGCTCGAGCTTATTAACAAATGTAGCCATATCCTCGCTATTGGCATCAGCGCCACGCACACTAATACTAGACCATAAATCCTTCAAACTGGGCAAGTCCGCATTTAGTTGTGCCAATGTAGCACGCTCGGCGCTGGCTGAAGTGGCGCCATCTTCAGCTGTAGCGCCATGACGAGGCAACACATCATCCAACTCAAAAACATCTTTAACGTTAGCAATAGTGTCGCTACTTCGATCACTAATCGCGACGTAATAGAGTAAATCACGTAGTAGTTGCGTAGGCGCCTTAGACTCCCCAAGCGCCATGTTGTGTAACTGGCGATCCAGCTTACTGCAAAGTTTTTTAGCCCTAGCACTGGCGCTGACTTTTTCTTGGGCTAGCGCATCCGTAAAGGCTGTTGCAGCCCACCACAGTGTTTTATGTACGCTTTTATTTTGTACCTGCTGCACTTTTGAAAGTGCTTCGCGCATATTACTTAAAGCATCAGCATTTTTGGTCAGTAGCCAATCTAATAAAGATTTCTGAAAATATACCCTTTGGTCTGAAACGAAAATAGGGATAGCAGACTCAGCAATAGGATTCGTTGGCAAGTCTTTAGGCGCACTGTTATCCGTATCAGGAAAGAATAATTCGCTTTCTTCCAACACCTCACCTTGCGCTTCTACTAGCGGCTTTAGGCTCGCATATAATCTCGTAGGAACATCAGGCAACCCATTTAATAAATCCTGCAAGTACTGCGATAGCACGTCAACAGCATGCATAAGTTGCGCCATAACTGGCTGACCAACAGGAATCAGTTGCTTTTCTAGTTTATTGGTCAGCTTTTCAATTTCCGTGCAATACCGCTTACAGCCTTCCAACCCAACCATATCGAGCGCACCACTCACTTGATATAAATGTGCAATGGTAAAGCGCAAAGATGCAAACTCACTTGGATTTTCGTTTACTTCTGCGAAACTAGTCTGCACTTTTTTTAGTGACTGATCAATTTCATCTTTAACCCAAGATAATGGGCCAGTATCAAATGCTTCAGGCATTCTGTACTCCCATTTTAATATACGGTTTTTTCATGGAGTTTTTCTGCTCTAGGCTACAAGTTAAGCACGTAACAATAATGTAAAAATATGATAATTAAACACAATAATTAGAGTTTAAATCCAGCTACTGAATCACGTAACTCCTCAGCTAGAGATGTGAGTTGACCAACAGAATCTGCCGTTAATTTAGTACCCTGTGTCGTTTGCGTCGTAATTTCCTGAATCATCTGCATGTTGTTCGCAACCGTAGTTGCAGACTCTGTTTGTGCGTTTGTCGCGGTTGAAATAGATTCAATCAAATGTGCCAAGCTGGTCGTAACCGCCTCAATCTCGGTCAGCGCCTGGCCCGCGGCATCAGCAACACGCGCCCCTTCAACCACACCCTCGGTACTTTTTTCCATCGCGACCACCGCGCCATGTGTATCAGTTTGAATGGTTTTCACAATCGCACTAATCTGTTTGGTCGCCTCAGATGAACGTTCCGCCAGACGCTGAACCTCCTCCGCAACCACTGTAAACCCACGTCCGGCTTCACCGGCTGATGCCGCCTGAATTGCCGCATTCAATGCAAGAATGTTCGTTTGCTCAGTAATGTCTGAAATCAGTTCCACGATTTCACTAATTTCCTGTGAGCTTTCACCCAAACGTTTAATACGTTTTGAAGTTTCCTGAATCTGCGTACGAATTTCATTCATACCTGAAATCGTGTTCTGCACCGCTTGCGAACCCTGAATAGCCGCTTCTAGCGAACGTTGCGCCACTTGAGAAGCCTGAGCCGCGTTGCTTGACACTTGCAAAATAGAGCGCGTCATGTCATTAACGGCATCGGTTGTTTGTGTGATTTGTGTCGCTTGCGTTTCTGCAGCGCTTAACAACTGCTCAGAAGTACCTTGCGCCACAGAGGTTGCTGAAGTCACCTGCTCAGTCGCACGGTTAATCTCCACCACTAAGTCACGTAAACTATCAATCGTGTAGTTAATAGAGTCAGCAATCGCACCCGCAATGTTGTCGCGTACTTCCGCTTTAACGGTAAGATCACCATCCGCCAAATCCCCCATTTCATCAAGCAATTGCAAAACGGCTTCCTGGTTCTCTTGTCCCTCTCGAGCCAATTGGTTGGTTAAAACAATAGACTGAGCCGTTTGTTTTTTACCGTAAAAATACATCAAGGCCAACAATACCAGACCCAACACCATCAATCCGAACAACACCAACTGAATAAACTGCGTTTGTGATTCAATCAGCGCTTTGTTTTCTTTAGCAATTTGCAACGTAAATATATTACCGGCCTGTTTAGATAACTCAAACGCTGCAGTCAAATCCAGCAAAGGTGCAGACGCTGCAACCGTACCTAATGGCAAAGCTGGAATATAACGCCTATTTGCCACTTCAAAAAAGTTCTCACCCGCTTTAATCACGTCTTCTAACGATGCTGACAGCTTTTCATTGTTCAAATTCTTACGCCAGTACGCTGAGCGCGCCTTAAACATTGCTTCACTTTTTGCCGCGTTGGCCAAAGCACTATCTCGCTTAAGGTTGTTAAAGCTAGTGGAAGCCACGTACGCCTCATTATAGGACGCAAACGCATCTAGAGGGAACATAGGCGGCGGGTTTGTATCGGCAGTTAATTTCTCGTAGGCATCCAACACATTATAAATAGGGCCATTGACGCGCACCTGGTTAATTACCCAGAAGCTCAACAGTGCAAACAAAATAAAAGCCACAATTTGTAGAAAAAGCTGGCGGTATCCGGCGCCCAAACCACCTGTATCTGAGGTGACCTTCTTAGCCGGTACTAAACTAGATAATTTATTTTTAAAGTGTTTAAAGAAATCACCAATTTGTGGCGGAAGACTTTTAATAGCCGCAAAATTTAATGCCATGTTTAACCCCAATTCCTAGATTTATTATGCTTTAAAAAAACGTTTTCAATACCATTCAAATCTAATCAACCAACAAAAAAACAATCCCCTAACCACCATCACTTTTATCAGGTGTTGGGCTGAATAAAATCTTTATTTAACACAAGCGCTTCTACATCAAGTTCAAACCACTCATTACCATCATCATCAACAAATACTTGCTTGCTAAATAAACGATCCAATTCATCGTGATGCGGTTTAGCATGCATCACCTCAACACTGCGTAAGCCGACTAAACTTTCAACCACTAAGGCGACCTGCGCAGTCGTTTCCGTGCTTAATAATACGATACGATTGTTAACTGACTTACGCGTAGGTGGCATGCCGACAAACTGTGCTAAATCTGAAATGCTATACAAATTACCTCGAATATTAGCAACCCCCAAAAACCATGACTTAGTGAGAGGAACTTGCTGATAAGGCGGCACTGGCAACACCTCTTTAACTTCAGTTAAATTGATTAAAAACCTTTTATCGCCTGACGTCACACCTAAACGTGACGTTGATTCAGCGCTACCAAACTGAGTTGCCTCTTTTAGCTTTAATAGTATCGCCTCTTGGAATTCACGTAAATTTGAAGTTTTTGCCACGATTATTTAATCAATCCAAAAAGAGTTTATGGGTAAAACTATTGATAGTAATTAAAACCAAACTTAGGTTGTTTTAAAATCAAGTTATTTTAAGAATTTTAAAATTTAGTCTAAGCTTTTAATCAGCGCTAACAATTCTGCGCTAATCACTGGTTTTGTGACACAAGCTTTTGCACCCATTTTTAACGCCCAAGCTAAATCTGTTGCTTGCGACTTCCCAGTACAAAGAATCACAGGGATGTGGGAGGTGGCAGCATTTTTTGTAAGAGTACGTGTTACCTGAAAGCCGGTTAGCCCCGGCATGACTACATCGCATAACACCAAGTCTGGTGGGCTTGAATTCACCTTGGCTAAACACTCTTCACCACTTTCAGCACCAATTACCTCGTAGCCTGCAGTTTCTAATAACTCAGTGAGAAAAAAACGATCTGTTGCAGAATCATCTACGACTAAAATAGTTTGTATGGCCATATTTACTCTACCTCTTGTTGGTTAACTTTGCCATGCGCAGCATAAATTTGCACTGCGTCTAGTAGCGTTTCTTGGGTGAAGGGCTTTGTAAGATATTGATCTGAGCCGACCATGCGCCCACGTGCGCGGTCAAATAGCCCATCCTTGCTAGAAAGCATAATGACGGGGGTTGCTTTATAACGTGCATTTCTTTTGATTAGGGAACAGGTTTGATAACCATCCAGCCTAGGCATCATGATATCTACAAAAATCAAATCAGGATGTTCATTCGATATTTTTGCTAAGGCATCAAAGCCATCCTCTGCAAGAATCACCTGACAACCTGAAGCTTTAAGAAAAATCTCTGCACTACGGCGTATGGTATTACTGTCATCAATGACCATTACCTTTACCTTGGACAATTCATCCATGGTCAGCTTGTTCTGGTTAAAAGTTTCTTGACTTAGCTTCTCCTGGCTCACCAGTAAGCTCCTTATATTTAATTTATAGCCGTCGTTCAAAATCACTTAAAAAAACGCATCGAGCTTCATTTTATATACAGACGGGTTTACTAAGCAATACTATTTACGCTGCAGACTAAATTGTTTATTACAGAAATAATAATAATATTTATTCCTATCACCCGTAAGGGTATTCTATAATAAAAGTTACATTTGTTTACAAATTTATACAAATTCAATTAAAATTTATTGTTTTACGCAATAATCCAAGGGGTTAGCATGATAGTTAGGCAAGAATCATTAACAGCTAAAATGACGCTAAAAGACTTAGCTACCAACTCACCGTTACCAACAGCTAACTTAGTTTTAGTTTTTGGGTCAGTAAAACGCTTTGGTGAATCCAAGCTTACCTCCACGCTAAAAGAACGTTACCCGACAGCGCAGATTATCGGTTGCTCCACTTCAGGCGAGATTACAGCCTCTGGGGTTTTTGATGACAGTTTGCAAATAACCGCAATTTTGTGGGAAAAAACCATCCAACGTGTCACACATACAAAAATGACCGGGATGCAAAACTCGTTTGAAACCGCAGCAGGTTTGGCGCGTCAATTAAAATCAGAAACGTTGAAGGCAGTGCTCGTTTACTCTGATGGTCTAAACGTGAATGGCTCTGAATTGCTCGAAGGCTTTAAAAGCGTGTTAGGCGAAATACCGGTCATGGGTGGCATGGCGGGTGATGGCTTTAGCTTTAGTAAAACCGTGCAGATTTTTAACGATACGGTCTCAGACGGCTTAGTGATGGCTGTGGGTTTATACGGCGATAATCTAGTGGCGACAACAGGCGTAGGTCGAGGCTGGAAGCCATACGGACCACCACGCAAGGTCACAAAGTCTGATAAAAACGTGGTCATAGAATTAGACGGCAAGCCAGCCCTGCCACTATATAACCTGTATATCGGCGCACATTCAGCAAAAGATTTACCTGGAAGCGGCTTGAAATTTCCTTTTGCCATCATTGAAGAAGGCAAGCGCGATATTGAAAAAATTCGCACCCTATTAGCCATTGACGTAAAAAATAACAGCCTGACGTTTGCCGGTAACGTGGATGAAGGCGAGACCGTACGTTTTTGCCAAGCTACCCATGACAGACTTGTAGAAGGTGCCGGCCATGCCGCGCATCTGGTTGCTGACAACACCAATGTCAATCAAAACGGTCTGGCAATATGCGTAAGTTGTGTAGGCCGCAAAGGTGTGATGGCGGAGCTGGTTGCAGACGAAGTTAAGCTTGTTCAGCAAATTCTAGGCAATCAAACTGCAATTACAGGTTTCTATTCATACGGCGAGTTCGCCCCGCGTCCAGATACTAACGACAGCGTGCTCCATAACCAAACGATGACGATTGGTTATCTAAGTGAAAATTTACTCGCTTAAATAACCAATAATCACAGAACAAACAAACAGTTACCTCAACACAAAAGCTGACAGGCTCCCCCTAATCCACAATGGGCTAGGGGTTGATTGCTTTTGCTATAACCGATACAGTGAATATCTTTACCAATAAGGAGAATTCAGCATGGCAACCGTAACCCTAAAAGGCAACCCAGTGAACGTTGGTGGCAACCTGCCGCAAGTAGGCCAAACAGCCCCTGAGTTTGCACTCGCTAATGCAAAACGTGAATTAGTTTCACTAGACGCATACCCTAGTAAACGCAAAGTATTAAACATTTTCCCAAGTATCGACACCCCAACCTGCGCAACTTCCGTGCGCACCTTTAACCAAAAAGCAAGCAGCGTGGCTAACACCGTTGTGTTATGCATCTCTGCCGACCTGCCATTCGCACAAAGCCGCTTTTGTGGCGCAGAAGGCATTGAAAACGTAGTCACGCTTTCTACATTTCGTGACACTGCAAAATTTGCAAATGATTACGGTGTGTTCATCACAGACAGCAGCTTGGCCGGTTTAACAGCACGTGCGGTTGTGGTACTGGACGAAAATAACAAAGTGTTGCACAGTGAATTAGTGAGTGAAATTGCTAACGAACCTAACTATGATGCGGCACTCGCTGTTTTGTAAGTTGTACGCTTAATGACTAAAGCCCAGCAGGTTAACTTGCTGGGCTTTTTAGTTTTATACTCAACGGTAAAGTATTGGCTTAAAAATATACATCGACTCCTAACACATCAATATACAATAACTATGATTGTGCTTTTTAAAAATGAATATCTTTTGACGCAAGATTTTGTGTCAATTACAATTTCTACTTTGCGTTGGGCATCACAAACACACTGGAGATAATTTATGCCGGATGATCCGCTTAAGGTAGCAAAGGATAGTGTCTCACTCGTGGCCGAAGTCATTAAGGCAGCGGGTGATAACCCGCAGGTAAGGGAGGCTGCGGGCAATCTTGGACACACAGCCGTGACGCTCACGAAGACGATCAACAATGTGCTGATTCCTTTGGCGGCGATCAATTTCGCATTCGATAAGGCAAGAGTCTATTTTTCTGAAAGGTTTCAGCAAGAGATTGCAGAGAAAGTCGAGGGCATCCCGCCAGAACACATTGTTGAGCCGAAGGCATCAATTGCTGGCCCCACACTCCAGGGTCTTGCTTTTACCCACGAAGAGCCGAACCTCAAAGAGATGTACCTCAATTTGCTCGTGACAGCCATGGATGGACGCTCGGCCACCACTGCCCACCCGGCTTTTGTGGAGATTATTAAGCAACTGGATAGTGAGGACGCTAGGTTAGTTAGTAGTGCACTTAAGTCTTCCTCTGCAATACCTATTGTTCAGATTCACCTCAAACTAAAGGGCGGGGCTGAATACCGTGTGCTTGCTCAGCACTTGCTGAACCTTACCGATACTGCAACCGGATTACCTGTTGAAGACCCACAGCTTCCTGCAATGATTGACAACTGGATTCGCCTTGGCCTTGTCGAGGTCGCGTACGACAAGCATCTGACTGACCCTGCGAGCTACGTATGGGCTGAACAACGACCAGAGTTCTTGCGACTGTCACAGACTCCGCAACCTGATGAGGCAAAAGTGGAGTATCAAAAGGGTTTCATGCAGCGTACCGAGCTTGGCAAACGGTTCGCCAAGGCCATAGGTCTTTAATTACAATAAAAAGGGGGACGTAAGGACGTAAAAAAGGAAAAAAAGGGGGTGAGCTAACCCGGGTTTGACGGACACACCAATAAAGCACATCACTGAGCATAATACCTTTTTTCCATTTCCACTGGCGTTAAATAACCTAGCGATTGATGTATACGCTGTGTATTATAAAAACACTCAATATAATCGAATATTGCCAAACCTGCCTCTTCTCTGGTTTTAAAGTCATGGTGATGCACCCATTCGTTTTTTAAGTTTGAGAAGAAGCTTTCTGCTACTGCATTATCGTAAGCCGTCTTTCTACCGTTCATACTAGGAATGATATTGGTTTGTGCCAGCTGCGCCCGATATGGCGCAGCACTGTAAACAGCGCCTCGGTCAGTATGGTGAATAAGGCCCGCATCTGGCTTGCGTTGTGTAATCGCCATACTCAGTGCTTGTTGATGTAACGTAGCATTAGCTTTGTTACCAAACGCCCAGCCGACGACTTTACGTGAGTATAAATCGAGCAATACGGCTAAATGCAACCAACCTTGGCGCGTGCGAATGAACGTCATATCGCCTACCCAAGCAACATTAGGCGAAGCTGTGGTGAACTGTCTATTCAATAAATCAGGTGCAGCGACTGGTGTATGGTGATGTTCTACGGTTAATCTAAAGCGTGTTTTACGTTTAGCTTCAATGCCTGCCGTTTGTCTGAGTTTAGCGATGCGATGTTTACCACAAGCAATACCTACCTTGTTTAAATGCTTCCACGTTTTAACTGCACCATAGGCTTGTCGAAACTGATGGTGGACTGTTTGGATGTGCTTGAGCAGTTGTTCATTCCTGACAGCACGTTGGCTAGGTGTGCGCTTCCTCCAATCATAATAGCCACTGCGAGAGACTTGCAACACTGCACATAAAGTGTTGACTGCTCATTGCGTTTGTTGCTGTATGAAGGCGTATCTCACTTGCACACCTTGGTGAAATACGCTTCGGCCTTTTTTAAGATGTCACGCTCTTCGGTGATACGCACTAGTTCACGTTTAAGTCTAGCGTTCTCTGCTTTGAGTGGATCGTGCTTTTTACCTAGCTTGTTATGACCTGGCCCGTTAAAGGCCGTATTCATATCACCACCATGGGCAGCTAAGGTTTCTGCCCATTTATACAATAGATTACGTCGAATACCGAGTTCTAATGCCAATTGTGTGACAGGCCTTTGGCCTGCTTGTAGTAACTTAACAGCATTGAGTTTAAAGACTTTATCAAACTTCTGACGTTTAGCACCATGACTGCTTTTAACTGCTTGTATTTCTTTACCCATAAACACCTCCTAAAGTTTGGACTATACTGTCCTCTTTTAAAAAGTGTCCGTCAAACTAGGGCTAGCTCAGGTTGACCCCTATTGTTCACGTTAAGGATACTGGCAACGCGCATCGCAATACTCCAGATAGACATAACCTTTAGCACGCATGCAACTTGCCCACTGATTACTAAGCCGCCCTTTTGCAAGGGAGTTATTAGGGTCATTTGGATGTTTGGCAGCTTGAATTTTATCGTCAGAGAAAAGCACATATTCTGTTCTGCCACTCCCACACGCTACCGTGTCGTCCAACCTACTCTCCTTCGTCATGCCCTCCTTGATAAAGTGGGCACCATAGGGTTTAGGATATTTTAGCCTTTCGTAGGCTACCTTATCGCAATGAGCTGCTGGTGTTTGTGGCCCGCAAATTCTCCCATTACCAATTGTGCAGCTTATCAATAGACTACTGGTACATATCATAAACAACAGTTTTATTATTCTCACTTTGCATTCCTCAATAAAATTGAAATCGCTTGCCAGACCTCAGGCGGCAGTAGTTCTGCCATTGCAAAAGGTGCAGAAACCGCAATTGCTCCAGTAGCGCTCCATGTGTCATGGGCTTTAATTGTTGCCTCTGATCTGCCTCGTGTTGCGTTCCCTTGCGTATCATACAAACCACTCACCTGTCCCCCGATAAAATCGTGGGTACCGCCAAAAGACTCGATGAGCTTATCCTGCCAACTTCCAGCCTCGTAGGGTTTACCAAACAAAGTGCCCTTGTAGCCTTGAATGCCGCCGGTATCACCGGGCATTTTCTGGCCTTCGGGAGTATTGGCAATGAAGTCATCGAAACTCATCAAAGTGCCATCAGTATTTTTTACTTGATCAAACACTACCTGATATTTTTCATTTAACGCTAACTTAGGTATGCCATCTTCTCCCAGAGTTGGTGTGTTATCTGGATTTTTCTGAATTGCACATCTTTCATTCATAGTCCCGCACAACAAATCTAAATCTGCTCGTGTACCACCGGTGCCAATACCATCTCCACGTATACCTTCGCTCTTGCCATCGAGAAGGTTATCTAAAGTGTTGCCATAAGCATCCACTGCGCCCGCAAACTTCTGCGAGCTTTCAATGGTGATTCGCCGCATTTCCTCTGCTACCGCTGACAAGGCTTCCTTGGTGAGTGCCGTGCCGCCAAATCCGGCCACTGCGCCGACCAGCACGTTCATCACCTGTTCTTCCAAGCGTAGATCCTTCAGTTGTGCTTGAAGTGCGATTTTATCTTCTGGATTTTCCGTACTTCTTAGTTGATTCTGTAAAGATAGACGCCTTTCTTGCACATATGTACCTACGGCCTGATAAGCTTGTTGTCCAAACGCCTGCGTAATCTGCACCTGTGCCTGAATTTCCTTAGCAACCTTCTCTGCATCAAAGATAGGTGCAATGGTATTTGCTGTCGCGTTGCCTGCGCTATCTACTACCTCACCGTTTTCATTGACATGCGCATCGCGATTGAGCAGGGCGACTGTAGTTGTTGCGTCTTGCCCTGAAACGGCTTGTTGTTCACCGTTATCGGTGATGCTGACAGTGCCACCACTAATGCCGCTAACAGTAACGCTACTAGCATCCCCACTGTCAGACCCGACACCTGCGCCTGAGAGGGTAGGTTTACCAGATTGCGTGCCACCACCTACTGACATGCTCATTGCATTCGCCTCATATTCCGCACTGTTCTTGATATTCGATACTATCAGTGTTTGTGTGGTGAGGCTATTCCGGTTGTCCTGTATCGCTTTATCGGTAGAGGCAATTACCGCACCGGTCAGGTCGGTATTGCCTTTAACGTTAACCTGGAACCCACCATCACCTGACATGATGCCGCTTTGTTCATTGACGCTGGCATAGTCGGATTTGGTTTTGCTGTTGGAGGCACTGATCGAGCCACCATAGCTGCCTGCACCTATCGGCACACTGACACTGATGCCGGCACTGCTTTGTTTGCTCTTGTAGGTGCTGGTGTCTTGCAGGCTTTCGATGTTGAGATTGCCTTGCCCTGAAGTCCCTACGTTGGCAACGACTTGATTGCCGATGACTTGTGCGCCATTGATGTTGGTATCAGTGCCGCTTTGCAGGATGACTTTGTCACCGGTGCCATTGCCGCTTTGAATTTGTGTTTCAGTCCAGGTCACATCAGTGCCATTGGCCTTGCCTTTACCTTTTGAAGCACTGGCAGTAACAGCAAAGCCACTTGTTGTGCCAACACTGACGCCGACACTGGCACTGCTGTTTTTGTTCTTGCTGTTGAGCGTATCTACATTTTGTGCAGCTTGCAGGTTGATCTGGTCTTCGGCTTTCAGGGTGACATCGTTAACTGCTTTGATTTGTGAGCCGATGACATTAATGTCTCCCTCACCCTCCGCCCCCTCCCCGGGGGAGATGGAACCTATTGCGCTGATATTGACATCGCCGCCGGCATTGAGCGTGCTGCTCTTGGTAGTAGTGCTGGTCTGGCTGGATGTGCTACTGCTTTTTGAGGTGCCGATGGATAGGCTGACGTTGATGCCGCCGACTTGGTTAGCAGCATCGTAGGCAGCATTACCAGTTGGGGCGATAGCTTGTCCAGCACTGACCGCATCTAAAGCATTACTAGCAGCCAGTGCTGTGGTACCTGCTGCCAGCGCTTGCATTCTGCCATCACTGGTGTTGCTTGCCGCTTTGCTCATTTGTTGTGCGGTCTGGATGGCACTAATGACAGGGCTACTAATGGCGAGCGTAATCCCGCTCTGCTTATACTTCATGCGCTGCTGGTTAGCGTAGGTATCTGTCGCGTTGATGATGTTCACCTGTTGTGCTGTGATGTTGATGTCGCCTTGTGGGGTGAGTATATCACTACCGGTTTGGGTGTAAGTCTTACCGCTGATGATATTCACATCCCCTTCTACACTGCCCACGGTGCTGCCCACGTTAATGACCTGCTGGCTGTCATTGGTGTTGGTGAGTTTGCTGCTGCCATAGCCGATGCTGGTAGAGGTGGCGGTAAAGCCTGTCTTGCTGACTTTTTTGTAGTGGGTTTCATCATGGGTGTCGGTGGCTGCGGTGATGTTAACGTTACCTGTGGCATTGATCTCTACATTATTGGTCGCCACTACATTGCTGCCATCTACCTTGATATTTTGTGCATTGAGTGCAATGGTATCGGCACTGAGGTTGCTGCTGATGCTGGTAGTGTCATTATAGGTGTTGCGCTCCGTGGTTTTTTTGCTACTGAAGGTGCCGCTTTTTTTAACATAGCGTGCAGTTGCTACGTTGCTGGTAGCTTCGCCCGCTTCAATCGTCATGTCGTTTCCAGCGGTAGCGCTGAGCGCACCTTGTTCGCTATTGATGTTGACTGCGCGGGCGTTAAGGTCATTGCCTGCAGTTAAACTGATATCTCCCGTGGTTTGTATGTTGGTGCCAAGTTCATTGGTGTTGCCATGTTTGACATAGTTTTTGGTATTGCGGATGCTGTTGTTTTGCGCTGCGGTGTTAACCGTACCAAAGTTAAGGTTGTTGGCCGCACTGATATAGGTGCCAGCTTCAGCGGTATTGGAGTTGCCAGCGCCCGTTGGTGCCAGATTGATCAATGCTGCTGCATCCAGGTGGATGTCGTTACCTGCAGAGGCCACTAGCAGGCCAGTCCCGGTCGGGTTGGTAACATATAGCCCTGCAACCCGGTCTAGGTTGGTGCGGGTAAAGCTGCTTTGTCCCACTTGGTTTGAAGCCGACTGCGTGGTGCTTTTAACGTTGATGTCGTGCCCTGCGTCAAGCACAAGTACATCTTGCGCAGAAATGGTACCGCCGATATTGTTGATATCATCATTGGCTGTCAGCGCAACTTGCTGGCCTTGCATGCGGCCACCTAGATTGTGTATGTTTTGGGCGTTGATGACCACAAGACCACGGCCAAGTATGCTGCCACTGTTGATCAGGTTGCCATTATTTGTTTCATCAGACGCCAGATTTAAGTGGATATTCTGCCCTGCCAGCAAGCTGCCTGTGTGGCTGATATCCCCTGCTTGCAGGCGTACATAGACTTGCGGCACCAAGGCTTGCGTTTGGGTGCCGTCTGGCAATGTCATGGTTTGTGCTACCAGCCAAACGATGTCGCTGGTGAGTTGGGCGATTTGGGTGGCAGTGAGGGCAATACCGGGTACCAGTTGGTGCGCCTGGGCGAAGGTGGCACCGTTGTTCATCAGGGCTTGGTATTGGGCTTCGTCATCTGCGTAGCCAACGAGGAAGCGTTGACCAGTGAGAGCGTTGATTTGCTCGCGTATCAGGCGTTGCTCATAAAAGCCGTCGCCTAGGCGTTTGGTTTGCGTGGCTGGGTCATAACTCAAGGCATTGAGCATGAAATCACTGGATAGCCAGGTGCGGTAATTGGCAAAGCGCGGGTTGGTTTCAAGCAGGTAATGGCTACTTGGATCGGGGCTGGGTTGAAACAGGCTGCTGTTAGGCAGTGTACTTAGACTGACATTGGCCACTGCCGTACCTGTGCCAGCTGGCGCGGTGTGTTGCGACACTTCGCTAGTCGGCAAATTAAAACTTGTGACCAGGTTGGCTGGATTGTAAGCAGAGGCGGAAACGTCATAACGAAAGCCACTGCCACTTCCATCATAATCATAATAGTAAGCCGTGCCATTGTAGCGGGTGGTGGTTTGGCCTTGGGTATTCAGGTTGTTCAGGGTGGCGCCTGTGATATCCAAGGCACCCCCTGCGATGATTTGGCTGTCACTGTTAGTGACGTTGCCATTGAGTGTCATGTGATTGCCTGATAGCAATTGTGCTGGGGCGGAGGTTAATACCTGGGTTTCCGTGGTATTGCCGGTGTAAACGTAGCGCCAGTATTCTCTAAACGTATAAGGCCCAGCCGTGCGCCATGAGATTCGCTGGTTGCCAATTTGCGCACCAGGGTAATCAGCAGCATCCAGAATGACACTTTGACCACGCGGGGTAAATTGGTCATAAGCCGTGCTGCCGGCAAAAGCGGTTTGTGTGGTGATGCCCGCATTCAAGTTTTTTAAATCAGCAATATTGGCATTTAAGTTGCCTAATGCCTCTATCGTTGCCCCCTTATTCAGGAGTATGGCGGTTTGCGTTTGCCCAGCGTCGATGGTCGCTTGATGTTGACCATCCAATGCACCTGCTATCGCCATATCCCCAGCACTAAACATCAGTGCGTTATTTTGATTGGTGAGGGTGTTGGCACCTATATCCAAACGATTGCGCGCCGCAATTACGGCAGCGGTGTTGATGCCATTTACGGTTTCATGGGTGTTATTGAGCGTATTGGCGGCAATGGCAATATGATCCCCAAAGATACTGCCGGTGCCGATGTTATTGAGTACATTCGCGTTGATGAAGGTGTCACTGCCGTCAATCACGCCTCGGTTGGTGAGGGTGTTGCTTGTATTGAGTTGGGTATTGAGGCCGGTGATTTCTGCTGTTGCAGCGTTATCGATATTGGCTGCATTCAGTGTGAGGGTGTTGCCAGCTAATATGCCGCTCTGGTTGGTTAAGTTGCCAGTGGTGGTGAACGTTAGGTTGCCGTTGGCTTGTAATTCACCTGTGCTGGTTTGGGTGTAGTCACTGGAGAGTGTCACCGTTGCATCACCGCCAGAGAGTAGTTGACCGTCGCCAGTTAAGCTATTGGCGTTAATCTCTAATAACTGACCTGCAGTGATTGTGCCACCTGTGTTGCTGATGCCAGCTGTATTGGTATTGGTTTGTGTGGTGCTGCTGATGCGATTGCTGTTGGTCAGCATGCCATTCACATCAATAGCGACTTCGCCGATACTAGCCCCGATACTGCCTGCATTACGTACCCCTAAACCGGCTTCGGTGCCTATCATGTGAATTTTGCCGGCATACATGCCACCCAAGGCGGCGACATCAATGGCAAAGCCGGGTGTGGGGTTGCTGTTGCCATCCGGTAACGTAGCGTTTGGGCTGATCGGGGTAATGCCCGTAATATCACCATTACTGGCAACATTCACCTGGTTGCTACCGGTAATAATATTCAGATTCTGTGCCCACAGGCCTGCATTGACGTTTACGGCACGCGCAATCACATCGGTATAGTTGCTATTGGCCGTATCTAGCCCTGCACCTAAGAAGTTAATGGCACCGCCACCGACACGGTAGCCCATTAAATCGCCATTGTTGATGATAGGTGTGCCAGTCGTTAGCGTGGTTCGGCTAGCATTAATGAAACCGCAACCGTTACATGAAATGCCGGCCGGGTTGGCAATCACCACTTGGGCACGGCTACCGGCGACTTCAACATAACCATTGAGCAAGCTGGGGTTGTTGCTGTTGACTTCGTTCAGAATGATACGCGCAGTGCCGGTGGCTAAATACGGGTTGCCTTGCACCCAGCCGCCTAATTGCGTCTGTACATTGGTACGGCTGTTATTGAGAATGGCGCCGTTTGCGTTGACATCGAATTGGCTATAGGTGTTGCGGGAGACACCGGCCGCACTTGGGGTTTGGATATTAACTAGCGGTACGCCGTTTGGGGCGTTGATGATGACAGGGCGTTGGTTTGCCGGCGCGGTCTGGTCGGCAATGATGTCGGCATGGGCTGGGTTGGCAAATACGCTTAAACCAACGAAACTTACCAGGCCTAAATGACACAACACCGCAAAATGCGTTGGTTTTAATGTGACTGTAGTATGGTTTGCCTGGC
>Ga0172380_10000451_pt1 | contig 81050 bp, 100 predicted proteins | sample Leawe162metaG_FD_119747 | JGI IMG/M metagenome (GOLD analysis project Ga0172380, IMG submission 119747) | Leachate microbial communities from a municipal landfill in Southern Ontario, Canada - Leachate well 162 metaG | ecosystem: Engineered > Solid waste > Landfill > Unclassified | place... | reverse complement strand
TGCCGAATGCCTCTTCGCAGGAAAAATCAGCGCAGCAGAGGCACCAATTTCCGTAATAGTCAATCATAACCTCCCAGCCCATGCCACGGACACAACGCCCAAACGGGGCCATTTGGCTATAGGGCTTGCCTTCCCCACCGATCGCTGCAGCCAGGCGATTGTCAAATTGAGGCCTACGATCGTCGCACAATCTAGTGCCTCCCGCTCCATAACGACTACGCTTGATTATTTCGAATTCATCAGACTGGAATTTATCGTCGTTTGTGACAATCTGGGCGGGGAGGCCGCGGTCGATCTTCCTCATATAGTGGATCAAATTGACAATCCGATCGATAACCATCGTGGGCTCATTGTAGCCATTCCAATTCAGGATCCCCCGAAAATAGTGCTTGTAAGTACACCATTCCCAAAAGCTGATGATAAGCAGATCATCGATCGGCTTGTCGCTTTTGGAATATTTGTACCGGATCGGATGCCCGCTGGGGCATTGCGGATGCAAGTGGGACATATTGCACCCTCGATTTATTTCGAAGCTGAGATTCCGAGCCAGGTTTAATTCCAGGGTTCTCATTTGGACACCTTCCACTTATACCAAATACTGTTAAAAACCTCATAATTGCCTTTGCCAAAATAGTCATCCACCGCCCGGCGCACTTCGTTCCCATAGGGATCATTGGGATCCGTTCCCTCATCGCGGCCGTAATCGTGGCCACAGATTAGGACCCGAGCCTTGGGTTCCCACAATCGCATGTCTTCCAGCGCAAATTGATAACGATGGTCAGCGTCCACAAATACCATATCGGTGTCTGGCACTTTGCTGATCGCTCGCGCCGAGAACTCCCAAATATCTCTGAGGTTCTTGAATTCCCCGCAGTTTCGCATGAATTTTTCATGCGCTTCGGTACCTGGCCAGCGATCGACGGCATACACGGGGCCTTTGCAGGCGGAAAGCAGCGCGGTCGTGCTCCGGCCGATAAATGACCCGAGTTCGGTAACGCTATTCATGATGCGCGCATTTGTATACAGCCAGAAAAGTTCCTCAAGATCAACACTGGCAGAGCGTTCCAGTTCCATACCCGGTACAATTGGTTCGCATCCTTCCCGCCAAATATAAAAAACATGCTCTACCGGAAACATTCCTTTGACAGGAATATTTTTCTGAAGATGCCATTTGACTCCGGCATCCCGCAGGACATCTTCAATCTGCGATTGGGCGAACGACCAACAGGGGACGCCGGTCGGATCGGGCCAAGCGTCGTACTGCTTTTCGGCGAAGGGCGTGAACAGCACCAGGCTCATCCGCTGCGTGAAGCTTTTCAGAGCATTGCGAAGAACCTTTTCCCATTCATAATTGTGTTCCAGGACCCCTCTCATATTTATTCCCGCGACCTGAGAGGTATAGGACACAAAATCCACTTGTTCCTCTGCCCATGGAGTGCAGCTACAATCAAGTCCGCGCCCCTGGCCCGGCTTGCACATCGAAATGAAGTATCCGCGTCCGGCGCCCCAGTCCTCTATTTTGGGACAATCCTTCAGCCAATCATATGAGAGTTCAAGAGTCGTTCCCTGGCCATACATCCCTACCTGTCCTTTTGGCCAATCTTTGTAGTAGCTGTCCCATTTCCCAATCATTGATTCTGTCATTCCGATCTCCTTACTCCTTTGGATCTGGTTGATTCCACCCGTGACCGTGTTCCGGTGGATATCTCTGGTAGAAGAACTCTCTCGAATCTACGCTATAAATCGCTCCCGCATAACGCCCCAGAGATTTGAAAAAATCATTATCTGCGTTGTAATCCGGTGTGCACTCCGGATTGTATCTAAACAAGGGCCATTTGCGCCATAATTCTAGATTTATGCAGATCGTTGGCCCACAAACAATATCGGCTACAAAGGGTTTTTCGGTGACTATTTTGGCCATTTCTACGCCCTTTTTGAAATTGCCATAGAGCCATCGGGTATTGACGTCCTTGATCCCAACGATAGCCGCTTCAGGTTTATCAAGAAAAGCCCCTTCCATTTGGAAGAGATATCCTGGACCGTACCAATCATCATCGTCCATTTTATAAATCAGACCCGGGGCAATCATCTTCTGCTGGGTAAAATCTATAGCTTCATTGTTTAATTTGGAATAATTCAGATTGTCGCTAGGACATATTAAATGAGTTTTAGCGATTTCCGTGGACTCCAGATCGGCTTCCATCCATCGTACATAATCCGGAGAATTGCTGACAGCCAACACGACAATATCTGGCTTCCTAATCTGCCGGCGAATGTTCTCAATAATATTTGAATACATTCCGGGGCGTTTGGATAAAACCAGCACTGCGAGACAAAGATCCATTGTTCCCCTATCCGATATGCGTCACTTTGGGAGACTGATCCATGGTCCCCCAATATCCAAATCTATATCCATGAGCACAAAGAAATTGGCTAAATTCCCCTTCTCCCCACGGCCAGGTTTTGCGAATAGGATAGGGATAGCGGGAGATTAAATCAGGATAAATACAAGGGTTGTTGGTAAAACAAAAGTTTGATTCCAGCCACTGGAATCCATCCCATTTTTTTGGCGTGTATCTCTCTATGGTGGCTTTAAGGATGCTGCCGGCGGCCAATTCAATACTGTTTACGGGCTGGCGAACGAGAGCCATTTGGGCGATCCCAGAATCGTGCTTCAAAACTCGGATCATATCCATCACCGGTATGGGTTCATTAAAAATGAAGTCATCCTCAAGATGGAAAATGAAGTCATACCGGCTTCTCAGGGCATCCCAAGCCATTTGAATAGAATGGCAATATCCGCTTTTTACTGGATTGCTGTAGATCTCGAATCCCCTGGAGCAATACCAGCTTTTCAGGTCGACGAAAACCTCCGGGCAATCATTGACGATCCACTTCGCGGAAAAGCGACACTGGAGATTCATCTCTGCGGAGTCGATTGTTTCTCGCAGGAGTTTCAATCTGCCGTTAGTGAACACAATAAGAACAATGTCATCCATTGGTCAATTGCTCCTTATCAATTGACACAACTCATCTTCGTTCATCAGACTCGCCTGATCTGCAGAGCCATACTTCCATGGGATTACGCTCAAATCGGGAGCTGGATAGCCATGAATAGCCGGATTCAGAAAAAAGCAATTCTCACCAGATTGGACGTATGGGCTCTCGTTCTCGGAAATAATTATGTCCTCAAGTTTTTCCCCGGGCCGGATTCCCGTATAAACCTTGTCAATCTTTCTGTCTCCGTGGATCAGAACTGTGGCCAGAGTGTCAATATAGGCGGATCTCATGCGAGGAATGTAAATCTGCCCTCGTTTATTGTGTTTGAGAGCCATTATCAAATGCTCGGAAGCGGATTTCAGCGTGACAAAGAACCTGGTCATGTTCCGATGCGTCACCGTAACAGGACCGCCCTTGGCAATCTGTTGCCGAAAAATAGGCACCACGGAGCCGCGGGATTCGAGCATGTTGCCAAATCGAATCATGCTGAACTGAGCGTCACAATTGTTGTTGGCTTGAATAAAGAGGCGTTCCTGAATGGCTTTGGTCATTCCCATAACACATGTGGGAGCGCATGCCTTATCGGTGGAAATCCCCAGAACCTTTTCTACTGTTCCGCAGGCTTTGACTGCTCGAATAATATTTTCCGGACCCTCGATATTTGTCCGAACGGCCTCCCAGGGATCATTTTCACAGGCCGGCACATGCTTGAGAGCTGCAGCATTGATAACAATGTCCATTCCTGCAACCGCAGAAAGCACACTTTGATAGCACCGCACATCGCCAATTTTATACTCAATCAGAACGGGAGATTTGGCATATTCCTTCTGCATGAAGAATTGCTTTGATTCGTCCCGGGAAAAAATCCTGATGCGCGCCGGCCGTCCCTCCACGCCCGACAATATCGTGGTCAACACCATGCTGCCAAGAGATCCTGTCCCGCCGGTGATCAATATTCTTTTGCCGTCGAAAATCATAATGTCTCCATACTGGGGTGAATGAACCTGTAATAAGATTCATCGGTTGTGACCCCGTTGTTGAATTTCAGGGCCCATTGGCGGAAGCAATCACGCATGGAAAGAAACAATTTCGTTGGGTTGGGCACTGTTACGCGACTCACGGGATGACGATAAACCCGGTAGACGGATTGCTCGCACAGTACCGGTACGGCGCCCAGGTAATTGAGTTGCATAAAAAGATACCAATCCTCCCAGGATTCGAACTCGCTGAATCCGCCAACCTGCAGGAATCTCTCTTTTTCAAACAGAGTTCCGATCACCATGTAATTTCCCATAAGAAGATGCCGGCGCGTCAAAGTGGTAAGTTCTCCATCTTTGAGCGGATCAGAAAAATCTGGGGGAATATATCTGACTCGGGGGTATCTCAAATCGCCAGGGGATTGAAGAGCTGACTCGACATAGCCATCCTCGAGCTCATCATCGGCATCGCAAATGGCAATCCATTTACTTTTGGCTTCTCGAATGGCGTTGTTTTTACAACTGGCTGCTGTGCCGAGAGGTTCATGGCTGATGATAATCTCATTGGCCTTTTGACCCTTAACGGATGGATAAGCCCGCTCCTCAGCCAGCTTTTTCCAGCGATTATCACCATATGTGGCAATTATGATGCTGCAAGAATCCATCAAAAGGCGCCCTTCGACTTAAGATATTCAGCCCATTCAAAATCATTTTTATTCTGTTGCTCGCTGGGAAGTTCGAGAACGAGATCGATCAACTGTTGCAAATGCTTCATGGAAATTGTCGAATTGAGGAATGGAAGTCCAGGACTATCGGGACCGGAGCGAACATTGCCGTCAGGATGAGCGCAAAAAACAGAAATTCCGGGAATAACTCTTTTCCTGATCCTGCAGATAAAGCCGCGGTATTTCAGATCAATGATCTTTTGTTTGGACCGGCTCTCCATGGCCCCCCCGATATTTGGGGCCCGGTCGGTGAACCGGGCCCCTGGCCGAGAGACGAACAATTGATGCTTGAGCAAGAACTGGATTCAGCAAGTTCGGTTTGGCAGGACAACCAACTCCGAATTGTGACCCGCGACCAATAGTATAGACTTTTAAAACACTGTCAATACTTTTTGTCGTGGCATGTTCATTTTTCTCCACTATATCTTGTGTTTTTCATCGCATCAGCCCGGCTTATGTCGTAATGGCAATCAAAACAGACTGGGAATATTGGGGATTTATACACTCTCCACGTCATTGCCCGGCGCCCGCATAGGTAACACTTCTTCTTCCCCGCTATCAGATTCAGGATCTGGTTGGAGATAACCCCGTAAATTGTCAATTTGATGAGAAATGTCACCCAGAAGACGAAGAGCCGATGCCTGCTTTGTATTTTTCTTTGCCCTCCGGACGTCTGCAACGGCCGACTGGATCTGATACTTGTTGGCTCCGGCCGCAAGACCGAGGATTTCGATGAGATCATCCCACATCTGAGGCATTTCCTTGGTGGCTTCATCGCGGATCCTTTCGACCTGTTCCCGGGCTTTCTGGTACATCACCTGGCAGACTTCCTCAGTATTCTTAACCTTTGCCTGTAGCGTACAGGCATCATGAATCCACCGGGCGGCCTCCGCGCCAAACTTCTTGGCGAACTTCTCCGAGCTGGCCCAGTCGTTCCAATGCCGGCGCCGGTTTATGGGACCTTCACGTTCAACCCCATCAATCAAAAGTTTTATCCAGGCTTCCTCCGGTATCGGGTGAGGTTCTATTATCGGCCGCTTCGCAGCGCGCCAAATAGCCTCATGCCGAAAGAGCAGACCGCATTTGTCCGGGATTTCCTTCGCACTTACCAGCCCAGCCGGCACAGCGAATATGACCCCATAGGCATATTTGAGATAGCTCGACCACTTCCCGGAAGTTACGTCAGACAAAAAGTCTGATCGGCTTACCTTGCACTCATAGGCCAGCGGGTGAGGATGCGCGAAACTCTTATTCATGCGATAAACATCCGGCCGCGGGCTTCCGGAAGGCCCGAGTTGCATATCGGTCCACACCAGCGTATTGGGAGCCTTCAAGTGCCCAGCCAAGTCTTCAATCAGTCCGGTATGACTCCACGTCATAATTTATCTCCCGCAAAACCTGCGTTTATAACGGAGGCGAATAATTTTCCGCCAATCTTCTCAGCGGCTAAATCCTGCCAGGAAAGATCAATTCCAATCCCTATCCTCCCTAGATCCCTGCAGGCAGCTATTACGGTTCCAGAGCCACAAAATGGATCGAGCACAATTCCGCCTTCAGGACAGCCGGCGAGTATGCATGGCTCAATGAGTTTTCTCGGGAAGGTAGCGAAATGCGGAGAACTTGTCCCATTGGTGGGCACGGTCCAAACGTCTCTCATATTTCTTCTCTGAGACTCGGTATTGCGCTCCCCTTCTCCGCCGTATGGGTGAATCTCTTTATATCTCCGGCGCCGGAAATCGTTTCCGTGCCAACCGCCTGGAGTCGACAGAACCGAGATCGCGTCTGCGTCGTAGTAATATTTCCGCTTTTTTGTGAGCAGAAAGATCTGCTCATGAGCTCGAGACGGCCGGTCTCTAACGCTTTCCGGGGTGGGATTCGGCTTCGCCCATATGATTTCCGATCGTAGAAACCATCCCGCGTCCTGAAGGCCAAAAGCTACCCTCCACGGGATCCCGCACATGTCTTTTGGCTTCAATCCGGGTTGAGGCATCCTATTCGGTTGCGTGAGACCAATCATAGCCAGCTGGCTTCCAGGAGTCGATTCCCCGAAATACTGTTTAAACTTATCTCCCTGCCATCCACCGCCGGGGCATTGTGAAACCTTTCCGGCTCCAGTTGCATAGGAATCGCCAAGGTTTAGCCAAAATGTACCCTGGTCCCGCAGTACCCGGTACACTTCTTTGCCGACCTCGAGGATGGCAGCAACATATTCCTTGTAAGTTTTTTCAAGTCCAATCTGGAGAGAATCAGGATATCGCCTAAGACCCCAATAAGGAGGGCTGGTAACGACACAGTCAACCGATTTATCTTTCAGCGGTATATTCCTGGCATCAGCTCTGATCAGCATTCTTACTCCTCAAATTATGAACTTTTACTTTGCTTCCTTTCCTCACGAAAATATGAAGCCCGTCCTTCTCGTCCTGTGATCGCATTAAAATAGCGTAATCGTCCCGATACCTAGTCCTGTCGGAGTTTGGATAAAGCAATTCCCCGGTGTCGCGAGTCCACCTAACCTTTACAGATTCTCCAGGACCAATGCTAAATCTGTCTATTATTGACTTTACGTTAATCATCATCTTCTTCTGGTGGCGAGCATCTTTCTTTCACTGGGCCATCACACGATATGCCGCAAGGATCATCTACGCAAAACCCAATAGGAAAGCACTCAGCGCAAGCGCACTCTTGCCCATAAAATCCCGAATCTGGGTCATCGCATTTGGACGTTTTTGACTCCGATTTCCTTTTAATTGGAATGAATGAACTTACGTTAATATGTGCCGGGCGTCCCCAAAATGGGGTGCGGAAAGAGGGATCATAGAAATTACCACCAGCATATAAGACCCAGTGCCACATCTTTTTCCCTGGAATTTGCACGGTTAAGATCGCAATATCAGATAATTGAAGGTGATAATTCCTTCTATGTTCGCTTGCCCAATGCCCTCTAATCCTCACTCGATAGCCGTCGCATTCAAATCCGAGTTTCGTTAAGGCCCGAGCTAGGTCCTTGGGGCGCGTGGAACCGCGTTTGCCAACCAACTCGATTGATTTTTCCAGACTGATTCCAGCCAGCATGGCAACGCAACACTGCCCACACAAATTGCTTCCTTCAGGCTGTTGAATATGATTTATCACTTTTTTTCTCCGATGTTGTGGATGGTCTCCACCACGACATTTCTCCAGCCCACTCCTGGAATAAAACGCAATGACATGACAATAATCATTCCAGCTGGCAGGTTTTGGCCTACCTCCACGTTAAACGGTCCAGGAAGCGTCGATCTCCCCGGGACGTATGATCCATCGTCTTTTCGTTTTTGACCGCTTGGAACTGGAGAATCCACGTCTAAACTCCACTTATTTGGCAAACCTCACGAGGTCAGTCCGACATAATATGATGTTTTCTGGATTGCCTGATTAGCCCCCCAACAGATGACAGCATAATATCCCTGCTCTGACATTCTGGCTTTCCACATTTCCTGTTCTGGAGTGGGCTTCCCATCCATGCGTTTCATTTCGATGAACATTCCATGATATCCACGCCGGGCCACTGGCAGGAACAGATCAGAAACTCCCTTCTTCTGACCTTCTGCCTTGTAATATTTCCCGCGCTGCACGTTGCCCTGGCTTTGGTTTGGAATGGCAAACATCAAATCAAGTTCTGGAACTCGATTTTTTGCTGTTCCAATCCAATCAAAAACCGCCGATTGCTCCTGATGCTCGGTTGGATAAAGCGTTTTTCTGGCCATTTCTAACCCTCACTATATAGACTATCGAAGCGCATGTATTCTTTGCTGAAGGCGAGACGTATTTCCCCTGTGGGCCCGTTCCTCTGTTTGGCAATAATCAGATCCGCCAAGCCGGCATTTTCCTCTGTCGGATCGCCCATCTCCTGACGCTGGATGAACACTACAACATCCGCATCCTGCTCAATCTGCCCTGAATTGCGAAGATCAGATAGCTGTGGGCGCCGGTCGGTCCTCTTTTCTGATGCGCGAGAGAGCTGGGAAATAACAATCTGGGCAACATCAAGATTTTTAGCTAATGCCTTAAGAGCCTTACTGATAGCTGAGGTAACGGAATTATCGTCTGCATTTCTACGCAGTCTTTCGGGAGGGTTTATAAGCTGGAGGTAATCGATAATATTGACCTGAATCTTACCTCCTGATTTCGGCCGAAGCTTACGGATGCGCGATCTAATGTCAGCAACCGTCACGCCTGTGGAATCGTCGATATAAATAGGCAGTTCGGAAAGCTCTCCGGCTGCCGTAGAAATCTTGCGCCAGTCCTCCCTATTGAGAAAACCGCTTCTCATTCTTTGGTAATCAATCCGGCCGATCTGGGAGATCATGCGCTCTATGATCTGATGCGCTCCCATTTCCAGACTAAAAACCGCGGTATCAATCCCTTTAATTCCAAGATTTATAGCCATGTTCATTGCCAATGCGGTCTTCCCATTCCCTGGCCTGGCAGCAAGAACAAATTGATCCGTGCGTCTAACCCCGCCAGAAAGCATTTTGTCTAGGTCGACAAACCCGGTCGAATAGGCATCGCTCACCTGGTTGTTGGCGCGGGCTTCTATATTCTGGAAAACCGGACCAATGTAATCTGATATTGGCCTCAGCCCCTTTTCACTGTCGCAGATCCCGCTGGCTTCATCGCAGGCATCCAAAACAGAATTAATAATATCCTGGGGTTCTTCTTCAGCTCCATACCCGCGCGCCATTGTTTCATTGCCCATCTGAATCAGCCGGCGCAAAGCCGAATCCCTCCGGATAATCCGAATATATTGCGGCGCCAACTCCAAATTCGGCAATCCGTCAGTCAAGGATGCCAAGTAGGCGGCTCCGCCAATTGCCTCAAGCTGGTTTTTATTTTGCAGCGCATTCTTTACGGATAATACGTTTATGGGTTCATTGCTCTCGGACAGGGAAATCATGCTTTCTAAGATTCTGCGGTGTTGGTCAAGGTACAGATCCGATACTTTCACATCCGTAGGAACGGCGTTATCCATCAGTATGGCGCCGATGAGCAGGCGCTCCGCCTCCAGGTTTGACGGCAGGGTTTTTTCAAGGGAAAGATCCATTATCTTTGCCCTCCAATTACCGTTACGTGATCGGAAACAACCATGATTCTTCGGGCTAATCCCTCTCCGAAAATATTCACAAAATCTCCCATGGTTAAATTTGAGCACACCGATACCACAGCGGATTCCTTGTGCTCGTAAATAAAGTCAAATAGTTCGAATATCTTCAGATATGGTTCGTCGACGAGATTGATCTTGTCGACCTCGTCTATGAAAATGTGGAGGGGATTGCCCTTTTTGCGATCATGCAAATCTTCCGCCTCAATTATTTCATCCCATTTTTCCTGGGGGAGTCTTTTGAACTCGTAATCCCTAATCGATCGGACAAGTTTTGGCATTTTTGAGAAAAATACATCTCTTCCAGCCAATATAGCTTCTTGAAGAAGACAGTAAAGGATTCTGCTTTTTCCGGTCCCAGACGGGCCAAATAGGGAATGTCCTCCTAAGGGATCTTTCTGGATTGCCTCAATTACCGTCCGCTGTTGGTCCAAAGGGAATACCTCTTCGATTTCGGACCATGGTTTTAGATCAGCGGCCTTTAATCCCTGCCATTGAACCGGAACAAACTTTTCTATTTTTATCCTCCGTTTGATTTCCAACTGGCAGGTGCAGATGCGTACCGGTACGGAGGTTCCCGGGGGCAATGGTTCCTTGGGCTCGACTGGAATCGTTCCATGGTCATTGCAGAGCGCGCATTTAGGAGGACTTTCCGAGCTTTCCGAACTTAAAGACCCTTGCAACTGCATCGCTCGTGACTCCAAATTCTTCAGCGTTTCCTTTACCAGGCCGTTCAGCGATTCCATGTTTTTTCCTTTCAAACGATTTATCGTACAATCCATTCAAAACCTGATCTATGTGACCCAAGTCTTTTGAGAAGAAGTACGGACTCATAAAAACCCTATGATCCGGATGACAGCGGCGAGCCCTATGAATAATCTCCTTCCAGGCTTCCACTGGGAAGCGACCCACCAGCGAGTTTAAATGGCTAACCAAATCTCTCAACCTTTCATACTGCCGAACCCTCACTGTAGGAAGTTCTCCCCTTTCCGTTTCCCAAATTTCAAATATCATAGTAGAAGATATTATCTTCTGAACGGGGTGCGCCGCCTGTAGTTCCTTCTTCTGTGGGTTCCCTTCTTCTGTAATACATTCTTCTGTCTGTACTACATTGCCTGCTACAATGTCTGCTACATTCTCTGCTACATCGTCATTTATTGACCCTTGATAACTATCATATTTGCATATAGTTACAATGGTGCCCTCTGCTACATTGCCTGCTACACGGCCTGCTACATTGGCTGCTACATACTTTTTGTTTTTGAAATTAATTGTCGCAGTGGCTATCATCCCTTCATTTTCAAGCCTTTCCAGCCAATAATGCACCATTCTGGGGGATTGCTCATATTCTTTGGCAACTGTCCTTTCCAGGATGATGTACTGACCGCGTTTTAACGGAATCTTATCGGTTTTCCAGGATACTTCGTGATCCTTCCAGGCCGCATCCAGACAGAGTTCTATGAAAAACAATTTCACCCACGCCGGTTTGCCCTTGAACCAAGGATGCTTGCGCAAAGAACGGTACAATCGGATGAAGTTTGTTCTTTGCTGCGGAGGGGTAACGATTGCCTTATTCTTCTCTTTTGGCGATTCGCTTTTTGTCTCATATGTCGCCGAGGGAACTGAATAATCTTTCCCCCTGAGACAGCCGAGCAGGTAAGAAACCCCTTTATGCTTTTCAATGGTTGCATCAAAGGCGATGACTACTTTTTCTGCGTCATATCCGGAAGAAGCCCATATGTCGGCCGATAGCTCCTTAATCCCTGGATCTTCCTTTTTGTTGTAATATATAGCTCTAGCTTTCAGGATCTTTTTCAGACCATCGCCCACTTCATAGGAGCCCCGCGGCCGCAGAGATCCCGTCAAGCTATCCCAGCTATCAGCCATACCCTACCTTGTTGCGCGGGCCCAAAAGGCCCACGGATGGCCTCCGTTGCGAGTGCCGATTGGAACTAGGCACATTTCTTTGGGGGTGAGCTTGTATTCATCCTTGCGTCTGTGGCAATTGGCGCAAAGGGTCCATAAATTGGACAGGGCGTCATCTCCAGACTGGCTTCTCTTGATGATGTGATCAGCGGTGAGATTGATCGTAGACGGGCATAGCCGGCAGCGCCATCCATCTCGGTCAAACACCATTTTTTTAAGATTCTCCCAACCTTCCCGATCGAGTTTGATTCTTTTAAGCTTGGGCAGCATTGTCATGGCTTTTTAAGTTCCTCCATAGCAGCTCGAAACTTTCCAATAAGACGGTCTATCACAGACGGATCTTTGTTGATTGCAGGTTTCAGATTTAAAATGAACCGGTGAATCATCATAAGATTGAAGGCGACATCGTTTACCCGACTGGCCCCATCCTCGTCGTTTCCCGAGAGCCAGTCTGGGCACATGAAGTTCACGAATAAGTGGCTGTTTGATTTATCCGTGCCGGCGTATAGGGCGGCTATTTCGAATGCCCTCTGGACCATCTGGATTGAATCAGGCCATATTTTAAGAACCAGCATCCAATCCTCTTCAGTGTGTGCGGCGGGAAGAGCCTTTCCTAAAAACGCCTGTACCCGGCGCCGGAATTCATCCCGCTTTTCGGTCTTAGCCCAAACAAACCAATTCGGGTCGATGACCCCATTGCAATATCGGTGCAGTCTGACAAGATCCTGGCACTTTGAAATGCCGATCTCCTCGAGGAGTTCAATTGGGTAATCCTTCAGAGTTATCCCAACCCTGCGCATGATGAAATATTGAGATTGCGATTGCGGGAACGTGGCTTTAATGTAATCGGCTTCAGAGTCGTAACTACGCACAATCCAGTATTGATTGAGAGAGATTTCCCCAATGAATCTGGCCAGGCGTATTCCGGCCTTCTCCGCGCTTTTTGAGGCGTTATTCTGCCAATTAATTAGGTTGTCAACCTGCGTAAGAACACCGTTGGCCAAACCTGGATTAACCGGCGGTAGAACTTCAACCCGGTTTTCCATTCCGCTGGCCTTAGGATTCGATAATGATAGCGAGAAGATGGATTCTTTTTACGAATCTGTTTATAGCGCGCTTGCAGCTAAGTTTACGCGTATAAGACTGCTCAGATTCGGCAATAATCGTGCCGTTTTCATGCTTAGCTCTCCACTTCCAAAAAGGATTACGGCACAACCTGGTGTCTATAGTTGGGTAAACCTCAAAGTGTATCTTCGACGCTTTTACAAATTTCGTCTTGGCCATGAATTACCTCAAGATTTGGAATATCGATTCCTTGCCCCATTTCGTATCGATCGACAGCGCCGGGTTGAGTCAAAAAACCAAATATCGGATCGCCAATCCTGCCTTTGGCTTTCCATTCTATCAACATCAGTTTGGCTGCATGTGGATCTATCCCAAGAGTGCGACACACCCCGGGAAGAGGGGAAAGGTGAATACCGAAAAGAGTCTGTTCTGCTTCTGCACGTTCCTGTGCTGTTGACTCAGGAGACAGATAATCCTCTTCCGCCTGCCTGAGCGTCTTGATGTAAATACGGAATAATTTGATTTCTTCCACGCCTTGGGGCTTACGGAGAGGAACCAAACCAGAATTGAAAGCTAACTGCTTAGACAATGAACTTTGCATTTGTGTAGTCATATGACTTTCTCCCGGGATGACCGCACATTTTGAGTGGATGACGAATATCTATCGCATAAGCCTATGGTCCTGTCAATGGTTTGTCTGTCATTTTCTGGTTCAAGAATAGAATTTCGTTACGATCAATTGTTATTGGCCGTATATGCGTATATTCGTACATCATTGTGGCCAGCATGGCTGCTTCGCGCACTTCTGTGGGCGTGATCGGTATGGCGGATTGCTCCATTAATGCGCGGAATTGATCGACGATCGCCCTAAAAACATTGTCCCGCTCGTATCTCTCTTTAAGATCCAGCATTATGCCTCCACGGTCAATGCTCCGTTTTCAACTACGATGCGGCTGTCAGCCATGGCTTTCAATTCAGGTTGATGGCAAATGAAATAAACCTTCTTGAAATTTCCCATGGCTTGGGCGGCGCGCAGCATTTTGATGTACCGCGGCGCGTTTTCATCATCCAGGGCGCCGGATACTTCATCCCGGAATAGAGTCTCCCAGGCAATACTGTTTTTCTCCTTGTTGTAAAGAGCAATCCCCAGGGAAAGAGCCTCGCTAACTATCGTTTTTTCTCCTCCGGATAGGTCGCTAATGCTTCCTTCGCGCTGGTTCAACTGGTCGTAAACAAAAATATCAAACTCGTCTTTGTACCCCTTCCCATCAGCCTTGAGTTCTTGGGTGACAAAACGGATAGAAAATCGGGGACTGAAACACTTAAAAAGAAGATCGTTGGATAAGCGAGAAACTTCCGGACCCGCGCAATCGATCTCGAAGGATTGAATTTCCATTGGTCCAAACGATTTCGAAACCCGAGAATAACATGCTATTTGGTAATTGATTTCATCGAGTTTTGTCTGCACCTGGGACATCCTGCCCTGAGCAAGGGTTATGCTGGAAATTTCCTCTTCAGCTCGAGTTGCGCTGGACTGGATGTTTTCAATTTCAGCCTGAAGGTTTGGGATTGTTTCGCTTTTGAGAGTTTCGAATTCGGATACTTTGTCCTGATATCCAGCTTTCGCTATGTTTATGCTCTCAATTTGGCTGGCAAGAACCAAACTTCGATCGAACAATTCCTGAATGGTTCCCTCCAAACGCTGTATTTCGGTTGTCAGAGGCTCTATTTTCACACCAGCGCCTTCGGCCGAAATGACTTGTCTCTCAAGATCGGAAATATTCGTCTCGATAATTGGTATGTCAGATTCAAGCTGAACCAGGAACTGTTGGTCCTGGTTTAGCTCTATGATACTGGATTGGATGGCCTCCAGGTCGACAGATGCCAGATCGCGCTCCTGTTGTTTAGAATTAAAACTTTCCTGAAGGATCATTCGATTTGATTCGGCCGCCTCGGCCGCCGGCAGACTGGATACCAGGCCCGAGAGGAGTTTTATATTAGCCTCTCCTGAACGTATCTTTTCAGTCAGGCTAATCAATTGAGTGGTAAGCTTGGCAATAAGAGATGAATCCGGTTTGTGCAGGGCCAGCTCTTCCTGTCGCAATCCGAGAAGGACGATCTTGCAATTGTCGACATTAGCCGTTAATTCGTCGATCTTGGCCGATGATTCCACCGCTGTGGAAATAAGAGGGCACGTAGCGTATTCGCCCACCCCTCCGCATGGAACCTCCGTCAATTGCTTCGCCGCCTTCTTGGCGTTTTCAAGTAAGAGCGTAGCCGAAGACGAATTTCTCTCGGCCTCAACGATTTTACTTTTGTGCAGGCTAAGGGAGGCGTCGAGCTGGTGATTTTCCTGCCCGACACGAATGATATCCGCATTAACTTGCCGGTGGAGACTGGAAATCTCGGCGATATCAATTCGCGCATCAGTCAGAAGTTCGTTCTTTTGTCTCAAATCAGAAAGATGGGACGCCAACAATTCCTGGCTCTGTATCCTGGCTGTAAGAGAAACACACTCTTGCTGCAGTTTTTTATATTTCCCTAACAGTTCAATTTCCCTTTGCATAAGCCCTGGCAATTGAGAACACCGGTCCCGCTTTATGATGAAATTTTCCTTCATAAGAGCAAGGGTTTCACGGGCATTCTGGAGAGTTAATCTTAGCCCTCCCAGTTGATCATATAGGGTTTTATTGCTTTGCAGGGATAACTTGGTTGCCTCAAGGGCCGTCTTTTCAATTTTCAGTCGGCCATTCTTTTCTGTGAATTCAGCCTCCAGGACCGACAATTGATCGAACTGGATTCCTTCAGATGCGATCTGAGCGGCCAATTCTTCTGACCTGGATTGGAGAGAAATTCTCTTTTCGATCGACGCTGCAAGATTGACTTTGATCGATTCCAGATCAGGAAGAGATTTCTGCGCGATCTCTTTTAGTATGGCTATTTGGCCCTCAAAATCGGCCTTTGTTGAATCGAATCCTGCGGCATGTTTGGCCGCGGCGTCTGAGATGCGCTGGAGAAGACCGAGACCGATCATTTGGATGAAGAGATCCTTGCGCTTGCCTTTAACCAACTCGATAAAATTGCCCTTTTTGTCCTGGGCGCCGTAGGAACTGGCAAGAATTTGATCCATGGATCCCAGTATTTTTAATATTTCCGCATCGAACGACCCAGTTTTTCCGTCATTCAATGCCTGTTTATCGAGGGAGAGCACGGCCTCCATCTTCCTATTCTTGGAATCGATGTTGAGAATGGAACGATAGATCCTTTCGGCCATTTCGAACTCGAATTCAATGCCGGCGTTGCGGTCGGTGCAATAGGTATATAAGCCTTCAGGACGGGTCGGGAATTCCCGGTACGCGCCGGCGAACATGCTTTCCAAAAACATCGTCTTGCCTTGGCCGTTTTTGCCTGCGACTGCGATGAGCGTACCGGGTATGGAGGACAGATCTATCGAAACATCGCGATAGGGTCCGATGTTCTTTATTTTAAGATTTCTTGGTTGCATTCCGTTCCTCCGAGATTGCAGCGATTAATTTCCTGCGGGCCTCCATCAGCGGTTTAGACATGAGACGGAATGGAGAAGGGAAGGAATGAACTGGCATACTTGCCATTAAGCCAAGCGATGATGATATCCGCGCGTGAAGGCGCTCCAGTCTGGCTCCTGGAGTCCGATTCTTTCCATGGCCTTTCCCATAAAGAGACTTGCCGCCGTGATATTCACGCCAAACGCGGTTGCATGCCTGCTTCAACCCTTCTTCAAGTGAGAATTTATCGTCGATCGGATTGAGTTTGGTCGCGGCGCAATAAATTTCGTCTTTCTTGCTGCCAAGCAAAACGACAAGAACAAAAGAACTGGGTTTTCCTCTCACATCGACCGGGTTGTGATAGAAAATCTCCAGCTTTTCCAGTTGTGGATCTGGACGGCGTGTCTTTATCCGCTCATCCAAAACATATGAGACAAACTTCGAAAATGCCATTCGCTTCATCTTCATCAGCTTTCTCCTTTGTTATTGGTCAATAAGACATTCAGCTTCTAATTCCCCAGCTATCCGGAGCATGTCGGAACGCATTGGTTCCTCTGGGGTGGTATTTGTTGCCGTCCAAAATGCAATCAGTTTGTCCTGCGCACTTTTCGCGGCGGCGATCGCGGCCGAGCGAACCTGATCGATCGGCCGGCGCTGAGTTTCAATCTTTAATTCCAAGGGTTTGATAGGCCAGAAATATTCCCGAAGGAATTTGCGCCCATCCTCAGCATTGTATCCCTCTGCTACCAGGAGACGAATTCTAACCCGCACTTCCTGGCAACCAATGCCCGGAAGTGATTCCCCAAAATTCATCACCCCGTTCCATTCAGCATCGAACGTCACCCGTTTGGTTGCGTGGATGGGGAAAACCTCCACATTCATGGTGTCCGTGTCCAGGATGCTGAAGCTTTTGTCTGCTGCCGACTCCCCATAATTCAGAGCTGCGATAGCTCCGTTGTAGCGGAATTCCGGGCTTCCCTGGTCTTGATCGCCGAACACTTGCGCCAGGTGAATGTGGCCAAACGCTCCGCCGCAGAATCCGGCCTCAACCAGATCGTGATATCCAAAGGTGATCCCCTCGCCCAGAAGTGGCTGATGGTTTTCTGCCTTGGACCCGGAAATCATGAGATGAGAATATAGTAAATGTTTTCCTGGGCCTCGTTCTGCAATCTTGGCTCTTAAATAGGACAACGCCAATAGACTTACGGCCGCGTCCCCAGCCTTGATATCAGTATTCCCCATTGCCGCTATCCAAGCCGATTTCGTAAACCATGGCAAATAATGGATAAAGATCGGTTCTCTATCAGTGGGATAGGTGGCGCAGGAAGGATATTCATAGACCTTGATCCCGTTGCGCGCACGAAGATCCCCCAGAATGAGGAGATCTGTCCTTATGTCATGATTGCCTTTTAGGATAACGACAGGAGAAATGTCTGCCGCACGGATGACTATATTCTTTGCCAATTCACGAGAATCCGGGTTGCTGGATCCATCGTAAATGTCTCCCGTGATAACGATCAGATCAGGCTTGGCGATTTTGCATTTGCCGATAATCTCATCCGCCGATTGCATCACATCGTCATCGCATTCTGTTCCTAAATGGATATCTCCAAAAGATGCTATTCGCATTAGACAAGATCCTCCTCTTTGGGTTTAGGCGCCCTGACGTCTGGCTTTTCGGAAAGTATGCTTTCGATTTTATCCAGAGCGTCATTGCTCAGACCTGAAAGCGGATCTTTTTTAGGATCCCGAATGCCATCTTTTGTTTTGGTATAGTAAAGTCCCTCGATGCGTTCAATCTTCTTCCGGAGCTCTTCCGGTGTTGGACCAGACGCTTCCGTTTTTACGTTTTCAGCCTGGATGTCGATAACTGGGCCGGAGCCAGTCTGGTTTGTTGTACCCGGTACGGGAGGGAGTTCAAGTCCATCCGTGCCGACCGGCAACGCCTCTTGTTCTGGATTGGCCTGGGGCGCGAACAGGAATTTCTCCATGCCAAGCATTTGAGCCTGCACCATCCGCTTGACTTCTGGATCATTCATATCCGGAACAATCTTCATCACCATAAATGGTTTTTTGAGTTCTGCGGGCTTGTAGCTCTGTTTGAGCCCAAGGAGTGCGCGGATGACCCTATTCTTTGCCTTTGATTCGGCCAGGGCAACGATATTCTTACGGGCGCCGGCAAGCTGGCTGGGCTTGGCTTTCATTGCATTGGCTTCTGGGCTGCCGTCATTTAGATTTATGCTCTTACTCGCTGGCATGTGATGAAACGTGCCGTCTATAAGGCGCATTTTCCCTTCGGCGTAAAAACTTGCCATGAGCGGATCGGTGCCTTTATCTACCCTGTAGACGTGCACCCATTCAATGCCGGCAACCTGAGCGAGTTTATCCAGGGCTTTCTTGGTCAGCGCGAATTCACCTTTTTTCTCCCAGCTTTCGTAAACTTCTCCCGCATCTTCTGACGTGTCTAAAGTAATCGTCCGAAGCGAAGGACGGAATCCGGGTGCGAACAGATCCTCCTCGAACATCAATTGCGTAAACGGGGTTAAAACATGAGCCTTGTCCTTATTCGAGACAAGGGCATTGTTCAGATCAGACATATTGCGCAAAACAAGTGCTGTTGATTTCGTTTCTTCCATAGATGCCTCTCGGTTAATATTGAATTCCATAGGTATAGACTTTTAGTCTATCGGTGTCAATAGATTCTTACAGAAAAAGGGGAGGCTCGGAAGGATACTGCGGTCCCTCCGAGCCTTGTTTTTCGCTGTTCCCGCCAATTATAGGAGGAATTTATGGATGGAACGAATGTATCACAATAATTTCAGTTTGCAATTAACTTTCTCAATTTTCTGCCCACCATGGCAAATGCCATAAATCCTTAGGCTTCATTCCAAGAGCCTTGTTGATTTTGTTCTGTGCATAGGCTCGGGCCCCGGATCTCCCACAGGATAGATCCTCCATAAAATCCTCACTGATTCCTGCAACGATGGCCAGAGTTCTGAGGGTCCAGCGTTTTCGTTTTAGTGCAGCTTTAAGGGCAGGTTTGATGATGCGGTTCCCGTAGCTCATATGGCCTTCTTCTACCGAAAGCCATGTACCACGACGCCTATAAAAAGAAGAAAGCCGTTGACATTCCATGCAGTCCCCGGCTTTGTTTCTTAGTGAATGCGGATGTCCTCGTCGACACATGCCGCTATTTCTTCTTAAACCTTTTCACCAAAGCCCAAAGCACAATCCCAATGGCTGTGACCCCAGCCATTATTGCCGCGAATACACGATTATTTGTTGGAGCATTGGGTTTAGCAGGTACCGTTAACGAGACCGTATTGCTTTGTTCGCTATAATTCTTCAATGTAGCTGGCACTCCGACATTATATGCCCGCACATACGCCGTAAAGCTTCCAGCGTTAAGTCCCTGTACTGTGCAGGTTTTTTCTGGAGCAGGCCCACAATCAAATACGACCGGCGAACCCGTTGTGGGGGTGACAGTCATTTCAAACCCTGAAGGCATTGGGGTGCCATAATCCCATTGGAAGGTAACATCTGCCGCCATGAGGGGTAAGGCAAGAAGCAAGAGAGAAACCACCAAAAGCAATCGTTTTACCATGAAATCCTCCTTAAAATGCGTTGATTATTCCTATGATTCAGGGTGGTCTTTCTTCCACTCCTGAATCATTTGGAGATTGGAAACCAGGACGTCATCAGACTGTTTGCGAAACTCACCAACAGTCATGCCCGGGTCCGCATCGCGGAGCATGTTGATAATCTTCAGCACTCCTGGAATAGCGGAATTGGCAAGATTGATGAAGTCGAGGGTCGTTTGTATCTTTTTAATTGTCGGTTCTGCCATTGGATTACCCCGCTGAAACCTCAACCACAATCATGATGGATGATATTGTCGACCGCAGCAAAATGAAACCGCCCTCAATCTTCTGTTTCACGGCCGGATCTTTGATTCCCGCCACAAATTCTATCTTTTGTGGATCAAGGGCATCGCTTATCGGACTCAAAAGATTAAGTATTTTATTGCGGCTCGCAGGATCTAGTTTTTGTATGGCAGCAAGCACGTCATTTACCTGCTGGCCGGCGACATTCGCCCGTTCGCATACATCTAACGCCTTGCGCGCGTTTTCCACCGAAAGAAGATTGACTTGCTGGGCAGCTATAATATTCTTTTGGACCTCAGTGAGGGTGGTAGCGTAAATCCTCATGGATTTCGCCACCTTGCCAAGGTCGTTGTCGCTGCAGGCCGTCATGCATAAACTCATAGCCAAAATCACAAACAAAACAGAAATATTCCTTTTCATAATTTCTCCTTTACAGATTCTCGATTGGCAATCTTCATTTACAGACTCTATCACAAGTAAGACTTTTAGTCATCTTTATCCGGTGGGTTAGGAGGATTTTGAGTAGCTGGGTCAGATTCATTTGTAACCCCGCGTCCCATTAAACCCACATTTTTAATCATATTGGCGAATACGTTATTAGCAAGCCCTATAAAGAGGGCTCCGATACCTCCAGTTGTGAGAGCGCGGCTCCAGTCTCCCAGGGCCATAGCCCATGTTCCTATTGTCAAGCAGAGGGACATGATAAAAAGAAGCCTTCTCCTGTCGCTAAGCAATTTTTCTAAAGCCATACCAGCCTCTCTATGCCGCCTTGCATTCAGCCCAGACGGCCTTTATATCGCCATCGTTTTGACGATAAATCTCTCGGGCCTCAGTGATCTTGAGGCCATATCGATTCTCAACATGAGGAAGATCTGGGAACTTTTTCCAGAAATATCCAGACTCTAAACCGCAGGAAACGGCGATCTCAGCCATCTGCAGCCAGTCATTGCGCCCGTCCTTATTGAAGTCCGCATGCTTGGTTTCCCATGACCATTGCAGGCCTGGCTTTTCTGGCATGCCATCGAGAACGAGGTCTAGTGCCAACCCATAGCAGTGCCAAGACATACCGCCCGGCGCGTTGGTAACGATCTTCCCAGTAGTAGTGCGCCCCTGAGCATATAAAGCATCTTGTTCTTCCCATGTGCGCAATGTCATAAACGGGAAGAACGGTAGTTTGGCCTCCGCGAGTTTTCCGAGAAGAATTTCCACCTGACCCCTGAATGGAGGATACAGAACATCTAAACTTCTATTTGGCATAACATTGGCTCCATGCTATTATTGTCCTATGGTAAAACTTATTGATATAACCGGAAATCGTTACGGAAGATTGACTGTGATAAAGAGAGTAGGCAACCGATATGGAAATCCCTATTGGCTTTGTCGTTGCGACTGTGGGACAGAAAAAGCAATCAGCAAGGATAGTCTCAGGTCCGGAACGTCGACGAGTTGCGGGTGCCTCCATTCTGAAAAACTTGCCAGCCGCAATACTACTCATGGTCTTTCTAATTCGAGAGAATATCAAAGTTGGCATCATGCTAAGCGTCGTTGCTTTGATCCTTCCGATAAGAGTTTCTCCGATTATGGAGGCCGAGGTATTACCATGTGTGCCGAATGGAGAGAAAGTTTTGAGAAATTTTTCTCTGCCATGGGTCCATGCCCTATTGGGATGACGCTTGATCGCAAAGACGTAAATGGCAGCTATGAACCGGATAATTGCCGCTGGGCCAGCGACTCCGAACAGGCCAACAATGCAAGATCCAACATCCTTGTTGAGATGCATGGACGCGTTATGACCCTGGCTCAAGCTGCAAGGGAATTCTCGATTCCGTACCCTACGCTTTATTCCCGCGTCTATCATGGCCAAGATCCTCACGAAGCCCTCCTTCAACTGATATCGAAAAAGAAATAATAATCACGGCTTCACTCCTGTCGCGGCCGGCGGCGGCAGCGGAGTTGGTTCAGTTTTAACGAAACTACTGGAATGAAGCAGCACAAGAGTGAGTATTGTTGTTAGAATCGCGGTCCCAAATCCCAAGATAATAGGCTGAAGCATATGCTTCCATCGGGTCGCCTCTTTCTTCTCGGCGAGTTGCTCTGCGATCGTAGTATTTAGACCTACAACCTTTTGGTTCAGGCCCGAGATTTCCCCATTTAGATCGGCAATTTTCTGGGAATCGTTCTTTGTGGTGCTTAACAAATTAGTAATATCTTCCACTTTACCCCTGAGAACACATTCTCCTTCATGCCGAATCAAGTTCTTCTCGTTGTTTTCTGTCCTGTTGTAAAGTTCCTTGATCGATCCATTGATCTTATTCACACGCAAAATAACGTACTTATGACCTTCCTGCAGTGCAGCCAACCGTGAAATTATCTGTTCCTGGGGATTTCCGATATATTGTTCGGGAAATGTAAAGACTTCTTCTTCCATTACAAACCTCTCGTTATTCTATTTCTGGTGGATTAGAAAATTCTCTCGGCAACTCTACGGGGACTGGAATTGGTTCTGTCGTTCTCACTCCAATCATCTTTAAAGCTTTTTGACACGTATTCAGCATTTCAAAATATCTGTGCTCGATCCCTTTTCTTTTTTCCTCCTCTGATAATGTGGGACTGATCATAATCCCATTGATTTCCCGATTGATCGTCTCAACTTCCTCGGTCGCCGCCTTAAGAATACCATGCTGTTTTAATTCTTCTGGTGTCAACGGCGGCACATCGAAGCGATTATATTCTTTCAAAGCATTAAGCCGGCTGGTATAGCGACTCTGAATGTTTTTCCACATGTCTTCGACCATGGTAATGCTCTTCAGATTCGCATGTGGATATCTGACTGCAATTACGCGGAAAATCGGAACATCCACCAGCTTTTGCGACGGCATCTTTGTTTTTGATGGAGCAATAGCCTGGGCGATCGGATCGAGAACTGTTTTCGTCACAAAACGTCCGGTGCCCCCCGTAGTGGAGAATATCGCATGCTCAATTTTTAACGGGCTTATATGGATGCCGGTCTTTGCCAAAAGCTGAGCCATTTGAATGGAGAAGGCTCCCGTGTACCAATTGGCTCGATATTCCGGGGCGTACTTCTGTTGCTGGGTGCGGCTTTCAATATTCCGGCCTCTCCACATCTCAATATTAAACGCCAGCTCGATCGGAGTTTTTACCACTGTCGGGATGACTCCTGGGAGAACATTCTCGGCAAGATTCTTCATTAAATCATCAAAAGCATGAGAATCGCCTTTGTCTAGATATTCCGCAAGGCGCTCCGTCACAGTTCCGTAGGCCATGCCCCAAATAAATGGTTTGGGGATTGGGATCCAGGGAGTCAGTTCGCTTAATCCGGTGATCCCCTTTGTCGGAATCATCCAGAAAAGGTCTCGTTGCCACCATGGCAATTCTTTGTATCGATCGTCATCCTTATTCAAATAGTAGAAAATTAAAGAAATCAGAGCGAGCGTACTGCCCTTCAATAATGCCTTCTTAGGGTTGCTTTTGTGGACGCGGACAAATTTGTCGACATCCTGGATCGATGCATTCAGGAATGGCGTTATCAGATTGTAGCCCTTTAGCCACAAACCGATGCGCTGGAAATCCAAAGTGGCTTCTCTCGAGGTCAGACCGGCTTGGCGAATCGTCTGCCCATGCTTGCGCGCCTTCGCATAAACCCCCATCCTGGTCATTGACTCGGAAACTTCACTCAAAATCCTCAGTGAATCCAGAGGATGATGCAGGACATAGGCCATGGGAGAATGCAGAAGGTCTTGCAGAGTTTTTCGAACCTCTTCGCGATCCATGGAAACCATAGCGGCATGAGGTCCTCCAGATCGCAGCCATTCCAAATACTGGGCATCCTTTTTTACAACGTGAGCCAATCCGGCGGCCGTATCCCAACCCGGAATGAATCCAATTTCGGTTTGCAACCATGCGGTCATGCTGTCACGTCCGATATTGCGGGAAGCGAATTCGGGATTGTACCCAGTAGCGCCGGCGCGGAGGATAGACGCCGGGACAGAGGCTATTCGAATAATTGGGTCGACCGTTTCCTGATTGAGTCCGGCTACCGTCGTATATAAATTGGGCTCAAGTTGATAAAGAAGAGGCTTGCCGTCAAAAAAGACTGTCGCAACATTCTCCTTTATTGACGGCGCCGCATCGGGCACAAAGACTGTGGCCAGCATATCCAGGTCGACCGTATCGATATCCACGCCAGCGCGCTCCAAGGTATCCTTAATCCTCTCCAGAGCAAAACTGTTGGGAATCATTTTGGCCGGAAGCGGTCCCTCGATCCACTTCCCGGCGCCTTCTTCTTTTGCCAGCTTCGCCAGGGACTGCCCAACTAAATTCCTCTCGGCGACATTTATCAGGGTATAGGTGTTTTTAACGATCGATTCCAGCGGATCAATAACCGGACGCCAGGAACCTTTCATTTTTCGAACCGGCATCCAGAGATTTACGGCATTTTTCCCGCCGCTGGGCGTACTTTTTGCCCCTTCCTCTCCAACTCCGGGTTCATATAGTCGATGGAAAGGAACAAAAAACTGGTTGAGAGTTTTAACTTTGGCGTAAGTCTCCTTGCTCATCATGCCGGCGTCCAGATAATAAATAAGGAGATCGTCCTGGTATTTATATAGCTTCATCAGTGAATCCTTGATCTCCTGGGCCTGAGGCGTCATGGCAGTCAAGGAATTAGGGTCAAACATCTCAATATCCGGTTTGCCGGGTACAACGGAGGGGATGAACATGGTTTGTAGAGCATCGGGATTGAATCCCTGTTCTTTCAGTGCATCCCGGGCGTCATTGACGCTGATTCCAAGTTCTATTCCCTGTATGCCGCCTTTTTCCAGGGCCCTCAGGGCGATAGCAGTGATTCTCAAATCATCCAATCGCTCTTTTACGGGTTCCAGTATCTGCCGCAGTCCCGGACCCAGAACTGTATCAAGCTTTATGCCAACGGAGCCACGATTAAGGAAATGATCTGCTTTGGCGACCCATCCCTGCAAGGCTTGGGCAAGCTGGAAAGGATCATCTTCTGTTGAGAGCGGTTTGCCTTTCATGATGGCTTTTACGGCCATCTGCAGAGGATGTAACCTGTCAACCATTCCTGTATAAAATCGGCTGAACCAATCCATCTGATTGTAAACTGGGCTTTCCGTGGAAATATTGGACAAGATCATGGCCGATCCCTTTTGATTCTGCCAGCGGGCGAAATCGTTTCTGGCAGTCTCCAAAACTTCGCGAAGAGCCGGCATTCTGCTCAATTCCGATTCAAAGAAGGCGTTAAATCTCGGCGCGGCATTCACCGCGGCGGCTGGATCGGTAACCCAAAGACGGATGTATTCCGCAAATCCCTCCGGGAGTTTAGATTGATTGCCGCGGGGTTTGGTGGCGATCGCTTCCAACTCTGACCGGAAAGTAGTAAACGGAGTCCAGTTCAAGGAATTTGGCCCGGTGGCGCCCCACAGCAATTTATTTATTGCGTGACCTACTTCGTGCGCAGCGGTGGCAATATCCTGAGCTGCCTTCAAACGTATGACTTCTTTATCCACTTTGAAGATTCCAAGAGCCTTACTGCGAAATCTCCCATACCGGATAGGCATTTTAAGTTTACGGGAGAGCTCCATGATGATGTCGTTTTTGCTGATAAGTTCATTGGGATTGACGATTGGAGGAGGCCCGTATGTAGCCCCGGCCGAAGTAGTCGGCGGAGCCGGCAAGATCGGGGGGACGCTCGTAGTCTGCGGCGGCGCAGCCATCTCCATGTAAAGTTCTTCCGGAGGAACGGCAATGCCTTCCTTTTGAAGAGAAAGATCCTGAAGCATTTGTTCAACAAAAGGAGCATAGTGGAGAGCTTCGGCCGTAGCTTGCTCTTCATTGTACCCGGTACCAGAAATGATGTAATCCCTTACCTCTCGGCCTGCAAGATCCACCTGTGGACGTTCTTTGAGCCAGGAAGCTGGATTAGGACTCTTGATCCAATTCAGTAAATGCTTTGCGATGATCGGATTCTGATGAACGATCACCTGGTCCTCGAGTGTTCCTTCTCCCGAGACAATGCGATCGATGGAATCCTGAGCCTGGCGCAACCAATAATCAGCGGCTTCTATGGCCTGAGGAATGGATTCGGGAGTCTCTGCGCGGCCGATCGTGAGTTCGGTTGGACCGCCGGCACGGCCGAGAACTGGGCTGAGATCAGCATCGGGAGTCGGTGCAGTGCCGGCGAACTCATCAACTTTTGCTATCGGTCTGTTTTTGGTGACCGCATCCCATACCGTCCTCATGCTATCGCCAGTCGGAATAAAATAGCGATATTTAAAGCCAACCCTCTCAACGATGACGCCGGCTTTCTCCAATTGGCCCTGATGAGTTGCAGTCGGACCTAAAATCTCAATTCTTTTTTCACCTTGAACCTGCGCTCGCTGGATTGTCCAACCGTTTGTGAGTTGGGCTTTGGCGGCGCCGTCCAATATTTGCTGCAATATTCTGTCAACATCCGAGCCGCTTGCTTCGGCGCCCAATTTGCCCAGGGTCTCATCAATATGCGTTGGCGGAATGTCAATCCCGATCAGTATTTCACCGTCGACGGTCTGAGCTCGCAATATTTTATTGTGCGTGGTCGGCAGTCGGTCCCAGATCGGCAGAACCGCTCCGGATATCATATGATGCCTTACTTTTTTGACTGCCGCCGCGGCGTTGTACTGAAATTCCCAATCTTTTTTTGCCTCTTCCTCGTCCATCCTCGTATAATTCCCACCCTCAACGCTTTCGACGCGCACATATTGCATCCCCGCCGGACCGCGCAGCCGGTATATTCTGTGAACTTGGCCCTGTTTATCGGTGTCGGTGACCGAGGATTCCTCTACCTGCCACACGTATCCGGTTTTATTGTTCTGGACGAAGCCTACCGCCGGATATCCGCGAGCCTTTTCCCATGTTGTTTTCTTGACTGGCATATCAGTCTCAACCAACACATACCGGGCTTCAGCGCCAGTCTCATGGCGATACACGGAACGGTCCTGCAATTTAACGATGTTGCTGCCCTTAATAGTTTCGACGCCCTGATCCAGAGTCCCGGCGGCTGTTTTTGCATTTACGATTTCTTTCAGGAACTCATCAAAAGCTTCGAAAGTCCTGTTTTGATTGGAAACTGTCATAGACAGTAGACGATTAAGGAATTGGGTGACTCCTGGCAATTGTTCTGGGGGCAAAAGATTCCTGGTTTGCTCGTTACGAAGCTGCAGTCCAGTTTGGGCCTCAAAATCATCAATAGTTATATCAGGAACATCCCCATTTCTAAGCGCAATAAAGAATTGGCGCAATGCATCGGTCGACTCCTGGCTTTCCAGATTATCCGCTGCAGTAAAGACTCCCCCACCAGAGGCCTGGCGTTGCCCTTTGGTTAACGCACCCAACTGAGCCAGGCGGCGCGCGATGGTGGAGATGAATCTCTTTTGCCCAGAAAGATCAGTGTGAACAAGGACGTATTCTGGGGCTTGTCTCTGATTGGATCGATGCGTTCTACCGAGACCTTGGATGGCATTGTCTGCTCTCCATCCCGCTTGGACCAGATAATGGACTCTTTTCCTCTGGTTCACCGCCCTGCGATCGGCGTGATAGCTTGCCCCGGTCCCCCCAGCTTCAGAAAACACAAGAATCTGTTTCTTGTCATTTTGGAAGGCGTTTATTTCCGCTTTGTTGGATAATTCCTTTGTGCGGCGTTGCTCGACGCGCTTTCGGCTTCCATCCGGCTGCGTCTCCCAGGTGAACCGCCGTTTACGCCCGGTTACTTCAGCCACCCTATCTGAACCAAAAGTATTCACGATCATGTCCAGCGGACTCTCAGGCATGAGCGCGCTCATACTATTCAGATCATCCAGTAAAGCCTCTTTAGCGGCGACCGCGGCCGCATCTTGAATCGGCTCTCCTTGAGGAACTCCATCTAGGTATCCCCCCGTATAGGCTGCCCTGGTTCTAACTTTCCCGTCGGCTCCTATATAATCCTCGTATGCTTGCGTTGGAAAATGATCGCTAACCAAATTAACGAGGGTGTCAAAAGGATCAATAGCGAAATCATCCAGATCTTCCTCTGGATCCCTGTTGGCAACGGCGCGCTCCTGATCAGCCTCACCCGTATTGGTCAACTGCAGCACAACGGAGTTTCCTGAGGCAAGATCATGCTCTATGCGCTCCAGCACGGCCGGCATCTGCATGGAGGTCAGCATCATATTAAAAAAGCGTTGATGCGCTGACCAGAAATTTGCCCGCGCCCGCCCGCGGGCCTGCCCGGGTGCTTTGGTCTCTTTAAGAACCGATTCGATCCTTCCGATAACTGATTGCCATGCTTCCGCCATTCGGTCGTACATCAATGTTTGATCGCCGGTGAGTTTGTGCTCTAAGCGTTCATATTCGACGCGCCCCTCATCTGTGCCGTCATCAAAACTGATGGAACGAGCCATGTAGCGCCCCATGGCTTTCAAGGAAAGAGCGGTTGCCTCCATAGCCGACACCCCAGAGCTGCCAATTTGTGCAGCAAACTCCTCCACGGTTGGGAAAGGAGTTCCTGGGCCCCACAGGCCCAATCTTTGCCCGAAAATCAAACTCTCAATCTCCGTTGCTGCAGTGGCTGAAGCATACACAATGCGGGCTTTGGGAAATGTATTCTGAAGCGCGCGAGCTGCTACGCTGCGCTCAGAAGAAAGGCTTCCCATCAGATGCGCTTCATCGAAAACGATCACGCCGTCAAACTCTTTATCTCCTTTATTCAGCCAGTCTGACAATTGTTGAAGCCGGCTTTTCCCATTTCTCGATGAGGATCTCAGGGTGTCATAGGTCGAATACAATATCCCTTCATCAATGTCGATCTCGGCGTCACCGCCGAACTTGCTGATGTTGTAAACCTGTTTATCATTTTGTCCCAGATCACGCCAATCGCGCACAGTCTCATCAAAAAGCTTTTTGTTTTTGGAAATCCAGATGGCCTTGCGCCTTCCCCGGCGCCAATTATCCAGGATTACTCCCGCAAGCTGGCGTCCCTTCCCCATTCCGGTGCCGTCACCCAGCAAGATTCCATACCGGCTTCCATCGGGCATCAGTCTGGAATGGTTGTCTCCGGCAGAGGCGATAAATTCCAATTGGATATCAGAGAGTGCTCCTGTGGCTATGAGGCTTTCAGGAATGTCTGGAACGTAATTGGTGTTGGGAAAATTGACTGCGGCCATCGTGCTGCTCTCAACGACGGAGGCCGGATGTTTCTGCGCTCCCTTTAGGGTGACATTGGTGGGAGTGTAAGGATCGAAAATTACATTTTCGTCCAGTTTTCTTTGGGGAGCTACTGCTCTGGGCTCGGTCCCAACAGACTCGGCCGCCCTTTCGCCAGGCTGAACAGAAGGTTCTCCGCTAATATTTCCCCTACCTGCTCCGGGCTCTTGTTTTGCAGGCTCTTTGCCGCCTGTTTCGCGTTCTCCTCCAACGATTCCCCCGGCTCCGGCTGCAGGAGTTGCACCAGCACCAGGCTGGGGTCCCAGTCCGACATTACGTCCGCCTGGCTCAGGAGAAATTCCCTGTTCTTGCGCACCAGCAACGGCAGGCTGTCCTGATGGTTCTCCAACATCGACTGGACCAGTTGTAACGGGTACAGTACGTATTGGTCCGGGTCCTCCGCCTGGAGCAGTTCCAGGCACTTGGACGTCAGTTGCCCCAGCGGCGACTGGTTCGCCTTGAATACTTGGCTTTGGCGCAGGCTTTCGTTCATTGCGCACTCCCTCTAAATTGTCAATTAACTGACTGAGATTTTCCACATTGCTCGTTATTGTCGACCCCTCGGGCGTGGATCCCGTTTTGTCAATCACCAGCACTCGGGTCGGGAATGTGGTGCCATAACCCTTGTAGACATCCCTGCCAACCTGGACATTGGCCCTGATATTATATTTTGATCTTGTTTTTTCGAGCCATTCCGACATGCCAAGGGTTTCTCCGCCCTGCAACGGCGCCCCAATAATCGCCACAAGCCTGCCGGCCGTCTGAAGAAGGGATAAAGCCGCGTCGATATGATTCCGATCGATTCCGATGACTTTCTTGCCGCCCATTCTCGTTCCGGCGTGGCTGAATGGCGGATTTATCACAACAACGGTCGGCTTTAATTTGTTCCGGAGGATGTTGCCGATCTGTTCCGCATCATATTGCGTAACATTCGGAATGATCTGCTCGAGCAACGCCGCCCGGCGAGGATCGATTTCATTCGCATGAACTTCTCCGCCCATTTTCTGCGCCTGCAGGGCGATATCGCCTGTGCCCGCGGAAGTCTCGGCGACGATATCACCTGGCTGGACATTGGCTATCCAGGAGATCGCATACGCATAGGCCGGAGGGGTGGAGAATTGCTGCAGCAATTCCTTATTGCCAGATCGGTTTGTTTGGGAAACGATATCAGCTTGCAGGTCCTGCAGCATTCCGATCGTCTTATGCGCAGTTTCAAGATCCGCATTGAGCCAACCAGAATCATCCATCCCCTGGATGTAGAGATTGATGCCCAGTTCCAGAGCGTCGTATGCTTCGCTGGGTCCATACTTGCCTTCAGCCCGGGTGCCGCCATACTCTTCATCGGCAAAGGTAAAGAAGACATTTTTATCGATGCCAGCGCCCAATTTCAGATGCTCCGCTATCCTTCTGGCGAGTCTAACATCGGAAGCTTCTGCCGGCGGAGTTGCGACCGGCTCAACGACAGGCGTTTCCGTCAAAGGCCCTGGTGCCTCCGGAGCCTGTCCGAATTCTTCTGGAACTACTTCTTTTTGTGCCGGCGTGGCCGCTTCTGGACCCTGGTTTTGAGCCAGATATGTCTGCGCATCGGCGGGCGTCATTCCGTCAATTTGCTTATTGGTCCACCCGAGATCCAATAATGACTGACGATCCAATTTTGTAATCATAAATGGAACTTGGGCAGGAGTAATTTCTGGTGGAGCAAGAGATTGCAGGATATCAGAAAGTTTTTCCTGATAGTTCGATCCCAACTCGATTGCGCGATCGATTCGATTCTGAACAATCTGGGTCGCTCTTTCTACAGGCATTTTCTTGAGCGATTCGATCTGTTCTTTGCTGAGAGCCAATTGCATTTTTCCGGCAATCTTTTGGACCCCAAAACCAAACGGACTAGTTCCATCATCTTCTGTTCCATTTGGTTTTACCGGAGTAGCTTCAGGGGTTACTGTGGTTTCCGCCACGGCCGGAGTCTGTACTTGCGGTATGCCGAAGGTTTTCCGGTATGCCTCAACCAGATTTTTTCCGGTGAGTTTCACTTCTTCTTTGGTGTGAGGCTTTTTGATATTGAAGAACGGATGCGGGCCACCGCTGTAACGAACAATCGGCAATGCCTCATCTTCATTGCCCCATCCCCCGCGCATGCCAAAGGCTTTCCCAATGATGGCTTTGAGATCTTCATCGGTTGTGCCGTTCTGGACAAGAGCCTCCAGGTTTTCCGGAGGCATCTTCTGCAACAAAGATTCGGCATCGATCGGTTTAGCCGCCTCCACTTGGATTCTTTGGGCTTCTTTTGCGGCCCATTCGGCCATACCTTCAGTTCCAATAAGTCCCTCGGCAAAATGCGCTTGCGCTCGCAAGTATGACGGAGCATACGGCCTGAGTTCTTCTGGAAGGGTCTCTTTCACCCAATCCTGGTATTGACCAACGGATTCCGCTTTTTCGGAAGGAGAGACGGTATTCAACCAGCCATGGAAAGCCTCTTGCTCTGGGGAGAGCGGTGGAGTTTCCATGCCGGCGGGTCCTTCTTTTTGAGCAGGCTGAACGGCCGGCGCGGCGCCCTCAAAAAGCTGTCCCATTTCCCCTTTGAGTTTATTCCATTTTTCTCTGGCCGCGGCAAAGGCTTCATCCGTTTTTTGATCCGCAACTCTTTTGGCTTCCTGGCGAATCTTTTCTTCCCCGGTCGACACCTGTTGCTGAATTTGCTCTTCAGTCATTGCAGGAGTTTCTGGGGTAACCGCCGGCGGGGCCGGCGGCGCGGCCTCTTCCGGAACAACGGGAGCCGCCGCGGCTGGAGGAGCAGGAGGGGCTTCATTTTCCTGGGATTCTTTTGCGCGATCGTAATCCGCCTTATTGTTGATGGAAATGACGGAGCCACTTTCTGGATCGAGGACCATTACGGCCTTCGTCCCTGTAAGTTTCTCCCATTCCTTAACTTTGTTATCTGCCTTTTTATCCAACTCATCGGCCTGTCTTTCCAGGCGCCGGATAAGTTGCTTTTCCTGGGCTCTCAGCAATCCGATGCGCAATCTAACTTCTTCTTCTGGGACCCTCTGATCTCGCATCTCCATTTGCAGATTGTCGACAGATTGCTTGTAAGCTTGCCGAATGCGATTCCTGAAATTGGAGACGCCCAGAGTTGCCATCAGGGCAGACATTGCGGCGCCCGACACACCGCCGGCCAATCCCTGCATGAAATCTTCCTTAATATTCATCTCTTTGGCGGGAGGTCTATTAAGGTTCTGTGGCAGGCCGTATGTTTTGTCTAAATCAGTTGGGATCCCGCGGCGGGTAGTGGCGCTCGACACCCAATCCTGCCCAATGTTCTGTGAAAACTCCTGCAGGAATTCCTCTGCGAATCCCTGAATCCCGCCCTCGAGCGCCTTCCTCATGCGATTTTTGATAAATCGAGAGGCGAATCCTCCGGTAACGTCATCAAACCTTTTCAGGGCTTTGTTTATCGGAATAGCTTCTGATGCACCAAGGCCGATTCCCGCGAGCGCGGTCGCAAATAATTCCAGCGGTGGAGCTCCAGACAAATAAGCTTCCTCATACATCGGTCCCATTTGAACGAGTGCGCCGCCACCAGCCGTTGAAAGGAGTGGATTGATTCCAAGCCGGCTCGAGAGGGCTCCTACTGTCATGAAGTATGCTGTCGATCCCAACCCCTGCGGAACCATGGAGGCCCAAAATTCATTCTGGAAAGCTGGATTGACAGGGAGTCCTGCATCAATTTTATCCTGAATCGCCTGAGCTGCTTGCCACAACCAACTATCTTCCAATCTGGGAGGTTCAGGAGCAATCCCTGTTGCGGCGATCGTGTCAATTTGCGGATTCATCGCATATTGAGCCAGGTGGCCCATTGCGGCGATAGATTTAAAATTCGCCGGCAATCCTTCAGCGAATCCCTTCATCGTAGACATCACGGCATTGCCGAAACGACTGGTTGGGATAGGAAGAGGAGCCTGACCATTCGTTATGCGATCGATATTGATCTGCATGACGCGTTCTTCAGCGGTTTTTTCTGGAGGCTCTATTACGCGATAGGGTTGCCCGCCAATCAGCTTTACGGTGTCGTGCTTGCCCTGAGAATTTGGGCGCCGGTCTATAAACGTACCGTCCGGCATTGCTTGGTAGTTTGCCAAGTCTGGGGCGATAACGTCTTCGGAAATTTCCGCGGTCTCGCCGGGCTTCAATCCCGTCTTGGTTTTCGGAGCGGCAGTTTCCAGCGGAAGTTTCTCGGTTTCCGTTCTGCGATCGATGACAGGAACGCCTCCCGGGATATTTACGGATGCGCCCCAAACGCTGCGTTTCAGTTTATAGCCGGTGGCCAGAAGCGGATCCAGTTTACTTTTGCGTTCTTTCGCCTGGGTGATCAATCCATTATATTCATTAACCTTGGTATTGAAATATTCCACGCTCTGGGGATTAGCCCGGTCGACGGTAGGAAGTAAAGAGTCAATTTCCTTGCCTCTTTCTTTCAAATTAAATGAAATTTCTCCCAATTCGTCATTCAGTTTTTCGGCTTGTTCGGCAATAATCTGGTCGTTGTACGCAGGAATATTTATCGGTTTGGAATAATATCTCCCGTTTTTCTTATAAATTTGATACCCGGCTTGCCGCTCACCCTCCTCGGTTTTAGACCATGTTTCATGAGCGCGGCCCTTCAAAATTAATCCTGTTTTAGGATCACGGCTAGGCCAATGGCCCGTTTCGTCCATATTCAATCCGGCTGATCGAGCGGCTTCATAGTCGTACCCGGATCCCTCGGGGTCGAATTTGGCTTTGGGCTTTCTGGCCTCTTTTTGCTTTTTGATTTCCTCATCAATGTCTGGAGGCTGACCAAAGTCTTGCGGCAATGCAGCAAGCGACCGCTCTTTTGCGGCCTCACCCTGGGAGAGGGCGAATTCATTCAAAACATTCTTTACCGCGCCGGCGGCTTTACTGAAAAAGGAGGGTTCCTCGGGTGGAGGAGCAGGTTTGTAATATTCCTGCCAATATGTAAGCGGTGCATCTATCGTCGCGTTGCGCGTCGGTTCATCCCATTTTTGCCAATCGGGAACAACCTTGCTCGTAATGTAGGCCCGAGTATCCCTGTCTAATTTGTAAAACTCGGGATTGAGATAAACGTCTTTCGCCTTTATCTTTTCCCACGGATCGTCTTGCGGAGCAATAGCAGGATTTGTTGCCATAGAAGAATCGCTCACTTGGGTAAATTGCCAGGCCTGATCGTTGCAGGAGCGGAAGGATTATTCTTTTGCGCTCCAACCATGCTTTGAATGAAAGCCTTTGCTTTTTCCTCTGGTGTTTTCGGAGGCGCGGCATTGGGATTGACAAGTTTTATCATTTCATCCCATGCCATAATGCCTTCCTGCCCACTACCGCCTTCGACATACTCTTTTTCAAATCGGGCTATCATGGCATTCTTTGTGGCCTGATTCATTTGCAGTTGATCCATTTCACTAACTTCTGCTTTAAATCTAGATATTGCACTTGCCTTAGCCGCTTTATACAGGCTGGCAGCCTGGGATGGAGTAAGCGTTCCTCCATTATTTTCCTTGTCTTTAAGGAATTGCGTTCTCTGTTGCCTGGATTTAGTAAGGGCGGCTTGGGCTTGAATGCCGGCTTCCTTCCCGGTATTAGTCAAGGTCAATCCCCTTAACCGAACTTGTCCTAATTCAGCCAAAGCCTGATCAGGCGTTACTGTTTCTCCTTTTGCCCTATGGTTTTCGATTATTGCCTGAATTAAAGGTTCGTCGTTGGCATTGGCATAAGGATCTTCGCTTATAGTTTCCCCGTTCCTCAAATCTGTCGTTCGTCTGACTAATTGGTTTGCCTCATTGCGCACTATTTCTGTTTTTGTCCGCAATGATTCTTGCCGAGGCTGTATGCCAAATTGGATATAATCCTCCATGCGCCTGTCGGCTTCGGGATCCGTTCCATATTCGGGTCTGGCGCGATATGCATCGAGCTGATCTTTGATCAGCGCCTGCCTCTGTTGTTGCTGCCAATTGTAAACATCCTGCTGGTTTTGTTTATTTATTTCCGCAGTCTGTTTTGCGGCTTCAATTTGTCTCTGCTGGTTTTTATCAGCTTGAATGTCGGCAAATTGGGCTCTTCTCACCAATCTTGGACTCATACCAGCATATTGGTCTGGAGGCGCCGGATTTGCGACAGGAGCAATGGGGGCGGGAGCGGCCGTACCGGGTACAGAGGCATACATCTGACGGGGAATGCCGCGGAATTCGGCCGGCATATCTTCTTCCCGCGGGATAGTTGGCTCCGGGCCCATAAAGCCCGGACGAGGCATTGCCGCGGCGACGGTTGGGGCTCCCTTTTCAGGAGGTTTTTGAAACCATTGCCTCGGCATTGATGGAGTTGTCCCATTTTTGCCTTTTTTGCCGAAACCGAAGATCTTCATGATGGAGCCGAGACCGCTGGTGCTGCGGTTGAACTCTTTATCGGCCATGCCGAGAAAGGTCTGGTATTGCTCCTGGGCGTGGTTATATTCCACGTCGGAAGCGTCCGGATCCTCTGCAATGCGCCGGTATCGATCGGCTATGTCCAGGATGCCGCGCACCTTCTCGACCTTCTTCTGCTCTTCTTGGGCGGTCTGACCCATGTAGCCTTTGAGGAATTCCCCAACGACAGACGATACTCCCTGAGCATCAGGCATGACGCCTCCTATCCCCTACGTCCGGGGCGAGATGCAGCCCGGCGAATTCGCTTCGCCTTACGAGCTGGAACGACGTACTCGCCTTTTCGCAAAAAATATTTCTTGGCCTTGTCGACTACTCCGACTTTTTTATCTGCAGCCATGGCACCCGCCGCATTGCCTGCAGGAAAGCTTGAATTTTTTCGGCGTGAAGTCGAACTTTGAAAGTTTCTTAAAAACAGGTTTGGAATATTTCTTTTTCATGAGTCTCCTACGCCAATCCGGCGGTTGATGGTGCTGCACTGGGTCCAGGCGTGCCACTGCCCTTCCCGCCTCCAACCATGGCCGTCAATCCTCCCAGACCGCCTGCCATGCCCGCTACCTGTTGGCCTTTGTCTCTGGCCATATCGGAATAACTGCGAGCCACGCTGGAATATCCTGATCCTGCAGCTCCGTACCCCTCCATTCCGGCGCCCGTGTTAAACTGGCTCATGGAGGTCAATTTGTTTACGGCATCCTGAACGCCGCCAGAATAAATTCCGGCCTTTGTTCCAGCCTCGCCCAATCTTATTTCTCGGACCATGCGATCGCGGGATCCTCCCGCCGGCATCTCCCGCGCTCTTTTAAGTGCGGTTTGATACTGCATGGTGGTCGCATTGATCTGGGGCGCAACCGATCGAGTCAGTTCATCGCCGCCTTTTGCCACATCCGTGTAATATTTCCCGGCGATTGCTCTCCATGGAGCTGATTCATCCAGCAATTGTCGAGATAAATTGCCTTGTCGTTGAGCAAACAATCCCTGTTGTTGCAGGGCAGATGATGCCTTTTTGCGCTCCCCGGATCCCATTATTTGCCCCCATAGAGAGTTTTATACTGTTCATTGTCCATGTAGGTGATCACGCATGGAGTCTTGGACCCCTTCAAATATGAATATTTTGGGATCCGACCTATTTCGATAAATCCAATCCGCTTTATGAAATTGACTGCATGTGAATTTGATTCCGGAGTCATGCCTATGACGATCTCCATCCCCAGTTCATCAAACCAGTAGGAGAAAACCATTTTGGCCATTCGGTCGACAATAACCGGATTCTGGTAATCCCTGAAAACACAGAATGATGCAATGGCCCTCAGGCTGTCTCCGTACTGCTCCACTCCGGAAAGCCACGCTATCGCAGCCTTGTCCTGAATGACATCGCCTTCTACAGTGTGGATAATTTGGAGCATGACGCCGCGCGCGCTGAAGAAGTTCATGAATTCCAGCAAATTCATCTGAGGATTGTCATGAAAAACCGTATCCCAAAGCCCTTCTTCTTTGATTCGATTGTGAAGAGATATGAGATCCTCCGGAGCGAACATCCCCTCCTGCACCACGTAGGGCATAAGCATGAATGGAGGCTGCAGCCACTGAAATTCCTTTTTCTCTGCCATAAGTTTCTCCCGACTGATAGCTTAAAACAATCGAGTCAAGTCCGATCAAATATATCCATGCAAATCTCCGAATACAGACATGGGAGGGGGAAGCCATAACCCCAAACGCATTGCGTACCAAGCCCCAGAAAAGGTAACCCCCCCAGTATATGTTGCGGGATAGGGGTCCTGTTCGTCGACACTCATTGTCGTATTGATGCCACGACCACGTAATGACTGGATATTACTGGCATAGTGCCTAGTTGTTGTACTATTTATATTTACGCCAGTTGTTTCGTTTGATTTAGCCGCGATCCACAAATATTGTCCTGCTGGAATTAGGACGGGATTCCCGGCGACCAGCGTCACCCATCCGGCCCCGCTGCCAGAGGTTAAACCAAAATCTGCCAGCAATGAGGCCCCGGCGGGATCATTAGCCGCGCCTCCGCTATATGCTCCCAATCTAATATCTTTTCCAAGCGTGTGTGTCCCGAATTTAACTGAAACAGATTTTAGAAACGTATTGGAAAGGTTATAAAGTTCCCCCTGAACAACGAAAGAATTTATCAGCGCCCCTGCTCCGGTTAAGGTATCGGCATCAACTTGGTTCATTCCCCAGTTTGTACTTTCTCTCCATACATCTGGGACAGACACCGTGGCGGCGTCATCAACACCGATCCAATAAATCCTATAATCGGTGGCGTACCTCGCGCCAAATCCAAACCATCCGGCCGCGGATATAGTGGTGTCGGTTATTTCAATATGCCACTCATTGGGCTCAACGCTGTCAAACCTCCACATTTTGAATTTCATGGCAGATCCGGACGCGCTCCAGCGCATCCACAAATACATGTCATCTCTGCCGCCCGGCATGCCTATTGAATTACCTGATCCAATCGTTCCAGACCCAGAAACCACCCTGCCAAAACGGAAATCACCAGGGGTGGCGGTTGAGTTAAACCAATAGGTTGTTTCTGACCCTGCAGCACCAGAGGATCTAAAGTAAAGACCCCATGCTGCCGTAGCAGTATTTATATTGCTAATCTTTATCAAAACTAAAGCACTGAAATTCTGAGTGCCATCCAGTGCGTCCCACGAGAACATTTTCCGTGCCGTGGCGCTATTCACTACATGGAGGCATTTTCCCGGGGCTAAAGCCCAATCAGAAGTTTCTACGGTATACGTGATGTTGGTCGTGGTATATCTTTTAGTCCAGCCAGTGGGTTGGGATCCCGTAAGATACTCAATAAAATCCGTCTTGTGCAGCGTCACATCAAACCCCGTAAATGTTGTTCAGGAAACCAGTTATAACATATTTGTCTTCTGAGCTATTGTAAACCAACTGGATCATGTCGGTGACGTTTGGATCGATGCTAAGAACAATAGCGGGAACATTGTATGGTTTTATGATATTGGCTCCCCAGGAAAGAGTTCTTCCTCCGGTCCCATCCTGTTTGAATTCTATGCGCAGGATTTGACCGTCATGCGCCCCAGTCGGGTTGTCAAATATTCGATTGTCTCCTAGTGTTACCCTGAAGTGATTTCCCAAGGAGGCATCCGTCGCAATAGTGGCGGCATCGGTCAGAGCAATAATCGCGGGCCCGAGGGCTCCCGCCATAGGGCGAACTCCGGTAAGAATGAGATATTGCAGATGGTCATCAACCCCAAGACCGGTTAAAGAAGAGTGAGAGGTTGAGGCCGGGAATCCCGCCGTTGTCACTGTTCCGAAATTTCTGTAATCAATAATCTCTCTGATTCTGGCTTTTGGCGCATTGGCATAACCATTTGCAGTCTGGAAAATGACCCGGGCAATTACCTTGAACTCCTGAAACGGCATCGTGCCAAAGCTAAGAGAATTATAAGAATTATTGTTCTGGGCGTTTGCGTAGGTGGTGTCCGTTCTTTGTCCTAGGATTGCGATAATGGGAGTATTGATATCGTTGGTCGCAAATATCCATACCGCGAAGAAATCCAGATTGGTCACTTCTGTCTGAGTCCACGCCCCTGCGGTGAATTGATTGTAACTGCACCGGGTACGCGCCGGGCTGAAATATGATCCCTCCAGGACGGGAAAATTATTGGCAGTCTTTTTTCTCCATGTGGCCGCCCCATCACGATAAAACACCGGTATCTGAGCTGGGACAGTGAGGATCTGCTGATATGGCGGCGTGGGAGTAGCATCGTCTATAATGTTGATTTCCACGTCTTCATCGTGAATAAATCCGCTCGATACCCCCAACTCAGCATGAACATCCTGATCGCCATCTCCGGCTGTATTACCACTTACAAGCACTCCGGTTTCGAATCTTGTACCAATCGTTTCGTGCAGGTATTTGTGGGTGACTTGATCCATTGATGGACCGTGGCGCTCATCTGCAAAAACCAGGACGGCATTGTTAGCTGAATCCCAATAGAGATATGCCAGACTGACAATTTGATCTATTTCCCAAAGGGTTTGGCTGGCCACCAACGTGCCGGCGGAGTTGAAATAAAAAAACCAAATCCCCTCCGTATCCGTTATGTCGGCCGTCAACGAAGTTGTCTTGGTGTACTTCACCCCATTGACATAAAAAACGTATTGGGTTACAGCCGGAGCGATCGTAAATGTTGGATAGGAGAATGAAATAAGAGAATCGCTTCTATTCGGAAATCCCCAATACGGAGCCGTCTCATAAGCGTGATGGCCGTCGACTTTATCCGCATCCAGTCCTGATCCTTCTCCCTGCAGGATGGTTAGAGTACGATCTGCGCTTAAATTACCGCCGCCTTGAAGAGGCGCTGTCGTATTGATTGCTCGCGAACTCGGCGTGAATCCAGTATGAGCGGCCTGGGCATATCCCAAGTTGGTCAACAGGGCATGATCCATTGTGCCGCCGCCTCCCCCGCCGGACCCCCCAGCGGCAGCCAATGCCTCCACTTCATTCAATCTCTGGAATATTCTCCTCAGTATTTGATTCAGTCTTTCAAACTGGTTGGCGAGCGTTCCTTTGCGGTCGAAATCAATCTGAGGGGATTCTCCGGGCATAAATCACCTTAATAAGTTTGTGGCGGTTCAAGCCGCGGCCGGCGATGAGTTTCTTCCGTATTCACATCGCGTAAAACCACCTGGCTTCTGGGCCAATCGATTTCGAACGCCTGGTTGGAGGTAAAAACAAAACGGAAAAGTTTCCCCTTCATCCCGGTCGGGAAATCCTGGCGCCGGATTGAGATATCCGGATAAGTGCTCGTATTTGCGGTAAGGGTGTAGGTAACCCTTAGGCTTCCATCAATGTATAGCTGCATGGTGACAGATTCATTTGGATTCTCAAGCACATAAAAGAGCTGCTTTAAAACTTTAATTCTCTCATAGGACAGAACCTGTTCGAATGAATCCGCAATGGTGACGTCTGGATTACGCTGTTCAGTGATGAATATCGGATCTGCGTAGAGCCTGATTCCCTGCGGTAGGCCATCAGTTCCAACCCCATCGACATCCACCGTAATGCGACCAATCTTTCCAAACAAATTTTGATCCAAGGATTGAGTTATTTTCTGCCGGCCGGAGGTCAGGATGTTAAAAGTCTGCTTTATTTCATTGTCCAGCCAGAAATTGAATTCAATCAGCTTACCATCGGTGTCAATGTCCATCTCGACGTGTTTCCACAGTTTGCGGTATGGGAATCCGTTATCAGTGTATGAAGTTTGCAAACTGTTAATTAATGGCGGCTCTGGGATGATCTCGAATCCGTAATCGTAAACTTTTACCTCATTGTCTCCGTCTGTGAGAAATTTAAGACGAGCCAGGGTGAAGCGTTTGTCCAATCCAAGCCCATAATAGAATTTCTTCCGGCCGTCGGCCGTCACATTGTCGACAATGGTTTTGATGACTTCGTGATCTCCTTGGGCCTCAATGCCAAGAAGAGGGACGCCAAAGGTGTCCATCTCGACCCAGAATTTAGTAAGAAACTTCGGGCCCTGATGCCCACAATAATCCCAATCTGTCACAAAGGTACGATGCTTCTGAGGCTCTATGAGAACGCGGTGAACTACTTTGAATATGCGCGTCGACGAATCGGCGTCGGGATCCGATTCGAAGGAAATGCGCAACGTCATCCTGGTGGCCATCTTGCTGTTTTCGTCTCCCATGACGAATGGGAAGACAACGCGCCCGCGCGCGGCCGTTTGGATGATTCCTATAACCTCATATTCCCCATCATCGAAGCTGGCCTGCAATGTGATTGGATATCCCTGAGTGTCAGCGTCGACCGTGATATCGATAAACTGCTTTTCCTGATCTGGGAATCCTAAATCGAATTCCTTTGTGTCAATTATGCACGGGATCCCATATCGGACAAGGTACCCGCTGCCGTCCGAGCATTCGTCCGCGGTCCCATATTCCATCCTGATCGGATAGGCTCCGGAGCGGCGCACTGTAACGGGTACACCGGGCACAACGCTGTACCATTGCGTGAGGTTGGCGCCAATCAGGAGATCTGTCTCTGGTTCCTGATAGAGATTTTGGGCTCCGTAAATGTACCAAAACCAACGCTCATGCTGGGTGTCCCAAATTAGAGTACGATCGTTTCGGATGGAAGCATCGGTTGTGGCGCAATAGGAGAAAAAGACCATGGAATTCCAAAACGCCATTGCTTCTTCATCTTCCCGATCGGCCGCAACTGGCTCAATTCCATTGACGGTCTCCCCAAAAAACACTTGGTTGATTGGCTCGGAAATTTTTCGTCCATTAGGAAATTCCCAAATCCCATCATAGGAGCGCATGTAAAGGCCGCGAGCGCCCCGACAAACAGCAAATTTGTTTTTGATTCCCTGGTTGACGGCTGTCGATACGGCCTTATAGTCTCCATTCTGCCCAACAATTCGATAAACCTTAGTGAGAGTGAAAATGAACAATTCCCCATCATGCTCAAACACTCGCATGATTTTTTCATTGCCGGACCCGACAATAACGTAATTGTCAGACGGAAAGTGCTCGATCCTGGCTCCCTTAGAGAATCTAAGCCAGTTTCCAGGCTCGGCAATTCCTTCAAGGGAAACGCCTCCCCAGGTCCAAAGTCGGTCATCGAAAATTTCAACACCCTCGACATTTTCCGGCGGGAGCTGATTGTCGGTCTCGAGCACATCCCCAAGGGATTCATCCCCGATGTTGTCCACGTAACTGAATGGGAATCCCGCCACGTAGTCAATCTCAGCCACTCTTTGGAATTGGGTAATCGTACCGCCCATTCTGTAAATCCTGATTTTGTCAGGATTTGCCATAGGGGCATTTGTCAGCGGAGTCGAAGGGAAACTCAATTCCACTGCCTTATCGACCAAGGTCCCCAGGGTATTGGCAAATGAATCTGCGTAATCGCTTTCGGTATCGGTCTTAGAGTTGTAAAAGGTATAGGTCCATTCAAGATCGGCGCCGTTTAATTTTCCGACCGGGGAAAAATAGATATTGTCAAAACTGACAACACAGGTTCCCGCGCCAACAACGGGATCTTTTGTAACCACTTCGACGCTAACGGCTGTTACCGTATCCCAACCCAAATTAATGAGTGCGCTTCCACTGTAATTATTCAGAACAAAGGAAGATTTATAGATTTGAATTTGCTGCCATGATCCAGGAGTATGACCGGAAAAATCGGTCACTTCCGCGGTGGCAATATAATTGTATTTGTCACCGGTGTCTCCCGGGATATCGCTCAAGACGAAATTTAAACGGATAGAAGCACAGTTAGATAAAGCTGTGGCATCGGCAAATTTTATTGAAATCTTAAAAGATTCATCCGGGTCCATAGTCCCGAAATCAGAGACGATCGGGTATCCAATGTCATTAACGAGTGCCTTTAGGGCTCTGCCCAGTTTGCCGGCGCCCGTGAGACTAATTTTTACAGCATTGGTTGTTTCTCCCGCTGCATCGTTCGAAAGATCGCCAACATTGGCCATCGGAGGACGATCGATCCCATAGACCCAGCCTCCCGGAGGCTCCAAATAAGGATCAGCCAAGTCGATCGGATCTTCGTTTACTTTGTAAAGACTATTGGGAGTTTCTCCGACATACAGATTGTAGCCCACTGCGGCGACTGGAGCAGAAGACGTATTGTCGTAGGTGTCATACCTGGTGGCCATTCCGATTGCCGTCAATTTGTTCTGGAAGTCTGTCACTCCGGCATGGCGGCCAGTGAACCCGATCAGCATTTTAGACTGAAGCGAATCTCCCGCGGGAAGGGTCACGCTGTAATCTGCGGTCCCGCCGTCTCCGCCATATTTTTGAGACTCGCGCTTGTTTGTGACGATGGTGAGCGAATTTACGTAGGTATCGTAACGACCCTTCAGTTCAATAATATATTCATCAAAATCCAGCATGAACTCGAATAAATCTCCGCCGCCTCCACCATGAAAAGGACCATCCGAAGCAGTTCCATCGCTAGACTCCCACAATACCTGAATACGATCGATCATCGACCCAGCCTGGAGCCTGACTCCGCGGACTCTCACTCCGTCTGGGACGGAGGCGTATTCGGCATCAGAAAAATAATGATTGGGATAGGTGAGGACTCCGATGGTGATATTCGGATCATTGTTCCCGGCGGTGGATTCAGAGTGATAGGTATATTTGGCTTTTTTCCAGAAAAGCTTTGATGTTTTTCCGCTGGGAATATAATTGGGCAAATTGGCTGCACTGCTAAAGGTTTCCGTACCGTCATTAAGAACAAAAGTGTATTTTGCCCAAATCCATCGCGCGAGAGAGGTTCCAACCCCGTACCACCAAATCGAGGGATAATCCGCCGCGGAAGTTTTTGAAGAGTCTCCTCCGGTCCAAGTCGTATAGTCTTCACACGCATCAATCAAAACATCGGTGACGCTCGACAAGGCGACATTGGTGATCGGACTCATCGGTTTAGGAATCCCGACCCGGCGCGCAGAAGCCATTCCGGCACAATGCTTCAAGAATTTGGTGCCGTCGGCCATAAAGGCATATGGTTTGGTTTCTGTGCCGCGCAAACTGAATGTTGCCCAAAGAGCCCTGGGATCGGTCGCGACGGAGAGATTTTCCCCTCCTATCACGGCTCCGAAATAATTATGACTGGCAAGCGGCCACACTGCAGCATCTTCTGGGTCGACAATCGGAGCCACGTAAAGCTGGCCATTTGTGATGGCATATCTCCACTGTCGATTATCGGAGTCCTTCAGATAATAGGAAGAATATGGCGCCGCCGGCAATCCTGCATTCAAACGTCCAAATCCCTTCCGAACTGAGACCGAGTTTTCGCGATCAGTCTGGGCATTCGAAAGCATCTTATAGGCAGTAATGGGAATTTCATCCGGACTGGACTTGATGATGATGCCACTGTTGGCGAAGGAAATCGGCACAGAGACGATTTCTCGATTCATACCCTAGCCTTCCTATTCTTGGCCGATGCTCTTATCTTCTCTTTAGTTTCTTGACTATGCCGACGAGCTCTCATCATTTCAACTACATGCGGTGGACGTGGAATCCCCTTATGCGATTCTGCCATTTTCCGACAATGCTCAATATTTTCAGGACGTTTACCTAGAAGAGATTTTTGTCTTTTCCATTCTTCCGTATGTTTTGGGTGGGACTGTCCCGTATTAGCCTTTTTTATCTTTTCGATTGTTTCTGCTTTATGTTTATATCCAATACGGGACTTAGAAGCCAAAGAGGATATTTCCGATCTTCTTTCAGGAGGAATTCGTCGTTTTGCTGCCCTCATTTTCGATCGGGTTTCTTCCGATACCTTAATGCCGACAGTCCCCTCTCCTCCATCGGTTACATTAACCAAGTCAGCGCCAGACTGCCTAAATCCAAGAATCCACGCTTTTTCGGCATCTATGCGCTGGTGGTCTTCGCAGGTTTCTAATATTTCGGCGATAGGTCGTAACCCAATTTTTCTTAGACTTTGAATCCAAGCGGTTCGATGTGTTCTCCGTTTGTCATTGCAATGATCGCGCAGCCGCTTCCTAAGAGTATTGGCTGTCACTCCCACATACCTTGGGGCGCTATTCCTGGGATCTCGCAATAAATAAATGGTCTGCATTCTTACCTCAAATTTGGATAGCAGAATCTTCTTTGATGAGACGCAACGCGAGCCTAACGCCTACCATATATCTTTCCTGAGCGTAACTGCTCCTGCCCAGATCCTGGTTTTCTCCGTCTTTGGCCAAAGCAAGAGACAACACTTTCCAGCGCAAATAGGGTTCCCAGATATCTCTTAAGTGAAGGTCCTCGAACACTGATGCGTACTCATCATATAGGTAGTCGGCAAATATTCTGATTGTTCCGCCGGCAGCCGGGATTTTATTCAATTCAAACTGAGTGACGGCGAGATGATCTTCGTGCCAATATGATGGCTTACCAACCGCGTTGTTTCTCCAATTGCGATCTTCCATCATAAAATCATTCGAAGTCTGCCGCCGCAGATTCTTACCGTTGAAACTGACCCTGTTGAGATCCATCGTATTGTCTGGACGATTAAACAGGATTGTCGATCCATCCGCCGACACATTCACATCTGTCTGAACCATGCCGGTAAGCCTCAGAAAATCCCTTTCCGCATTATTCAGATAGGCGAGCATTTCCGTTCTGGTCCAGGCAAGAGACGGAAAATCGTTGTCCTCTTCATTGAGATCAGTGGCGATTCGGGTTAAAAAATCAGTAATTGCTATGGTCACTGTTGTTTTTCCTCAACCTGAGGCCTCAGGGATTCACTCGGGTCGACCTGGCCGAACGAATATACCGGGTACATTCGAATCACATTGCGCCCGGCCGCATCCTGCACACTCCTCAGAAATGAACGATAAAGAGATCCTACCTGTTGCAGCTCGGGCCCGCCTTCCTTAAACGTAGCTCTCTCGACACAGTAATCCTCGATCGCAGATTCGTATTCAGCCTTGACTGGCAACGCAACCGCGGCATCCGTAACGGGCGCATGGTCCGTCAGGCCTTCAACGTATATTGTTTTGGCTCCCAGCGGACGAGGATGAATAAGGATCTTATTCAATCCAATTGGAGACCAGTTTTTTAAAGTGGATTTCTGCTCTGCGGTCTTTTCCCAATCGACTTCAAAATCCAGGTCCGATACCGCTTGGCGCCGCAAATACTTTCCATCCCGGACAGAAATAGGGGCGATAATTGTCGCTGGATTGTCATAAACATTGTGGGTCGCGTCGACGCTCAGTGAGGCCGTAAGCTGGAATTCCCACGCAATGAGATTGAGTTCTCCAATTGCTTCGTTCACGAAGACAAGGATCTCCGCTCTAGTCCAGTGAATGGGAACCAGCGGATCAAGCACATCCAGCCTTCTGAGTATCTGACTGATTAAATCGTTTGCGTTCATTAAGAACTCGTAACATCAGGATTGATAACAAGATTGCCAGAATTCAGAGTGTAAACATTCCCTCCTGAATCGACTACTTCCAGATCCCAAACCAAGATTGTCTTTACTTTTGAGACTGAAGCCGTATCGGCCGGCAAGATAGCGACTGTAAACAATCCTTGAGCCGCGCTGGTTACGGTAATCCCATCGCCAATGGTTTTTTTAAAGACCGCATTGGCGTCGGTATCAGTAGTTTTATTTTTGGCCGTAAACGACATGCCAAGAATTCCGGTAAGATCATATGGGCTTGAGGATAAAGTTGCGGTTCCAGCCCACGACACGCTGTCACCTCGAGTCATTGAAAAATTCATAGCATTCTCCTCATGAAAGAATTTGGCACTCAAGATCTGCCACAGGCGCCGCATTCTGTTCTAAATCAGCGACCGGAACAGCGGATTGAACGAGAACCGCAATCGGAGCATCGTTCAGCTCTAATTCTGCAAGTGGTTTGCATGCAGCCGGCACAGTACTGCATTCCTCCCCGCTTGCGCCCCCAGGATCGACCGGAATTTGATTGCTCCACAGTCCGACTGTTACCTGAAGATATGTGGTATGACTGACCGTAGGAGCGGATTCCAACGGCACCGGAGAGAAGAATGGCATCGCATTTAAAGCAGCCGCCTGGAAATGGAGCAACATTGTGTTTGGATTGGGCTGTGTCGCTAAAAGAGAGAAATTATTAGGATTGCCATATTGATTTTGCCAAAACTGAACCAGTGAAAAATGGTTTGCCACAGGGTTGACAAATCCAGCCCAATCCAAGGTAATCCCTGGATCAACCGAATCGTCATACAAGCCCAAATTGATCGGACCTGCTTTGTTTACCCTGATCGGATCTTCAGCCATTTTTTAGTCCGGGACTCGAATCGCCATACGATATCCACGATAATCATTTACAGTAGCTCTGGGAGTAGGATCCACCAGTCCGCTAACTATCATAAATTGTCCGGTCACGCCAGCGTCGATTGGGATGGTAAGTTCAGTCCCGGGATCCCCTGCGTCTTCTGGTACAAGAAGGCATTGATAGGCCCTGCCCGCATACCGATGGTCCCCTCCGCCAACAGGCTGCACGTAAAACATAAGATTGTGGAATATCCAAAAGCCAAGCAAGTCCCGTTGCGGTCTGGGGCGTCCGGTAACTTCACAAGCATAATGGCAAATTCGCTGAATGCTCGCAGGGGCCGCATCGTCAATCATAAAGGCATATTGAAAATACCCCGCCCCATAAACATCGGCCGTTGTTCTGGTTGAATATGCAAAAACATATTTTGAATGTACGTTTTGCACTTCCGGGGACAAGTCTAAGATTCCCGCCCAAAAATATTCGGGATCCGTGCTTTGAGTTTGGATATCGATGAAACAGTGGAATTGTCCGGTAAATATGCGAACAATAGATCCATTTGCCGAAGGGATCTGGATGCGCCGGGTCATGATGGTTGTTCCGCTTTGGTCGCGAACAACTATTGTCAGTTTATACTGAGTCGTGCGGGTGAACTCAACATCGAAAAACCTTCCCGCCCCGTCTACGGGAGAGGCGTACCGGGCTCCAGTTGGATTCGTCCAGGCGGGAACATTGGCAAGGACCTGAGTCGCAAAATCATCCATAATCGTCTGAACGTCAGTTACCCCTGCTCGTTCAAAAAAATACTTGCTGGAATTTAAGAAATCAGCGATAGCCATGCTTATGCCTTTCTCATCATAGGTTTAACCCCATATGTGTCAGAGGTCATGGCAACAATAAACACTGCGGTCACGCCGGAATCGATTGGTACGGTGAGCTCGGTTCCTTCTGTAATATCTCCAGTCACAAGACAATGAGGAAGTCTGCCGCATAATTGGTTTGTGTCTTTAATCATGACCTCCAGCGGAGCAAACATATATGATCCGCTTAAAGCCTGGAAGTCAGCGATATCCGACCAATTCAGTGAACGCTGAATCCCCCCCTGGTTATTGACATAAGCTCCTGTGCTTGGATCGTAGAGATAATATTCATAGAAGTTATTCAGGGTTTTGCTGGCAAAATATATCGGACGTGGAGAAACCAGAGAGGCTGCAGGATAATTATCCAGAACTCCGCCCCTGAAAAAGTGCACCGCTGTCGATTTTTCACTGAGGATATAGCAATGCAATGGACCAGTGGAATACTTTACAGTGTTCCCTCCTGCGTCGACGTTCAAGGTTACAGACGCCGCAGTGATTGCCAATCCGGCATCATCGAGCATATCGATGGTGAGCGCGGTCGCAGAGGCCCGCGTCAGAGTGAGTGTTATTCTGATCTGATCCGCTCTGACAGGGGAAAGAAACGTGCTCGGGGATAGGCCGCTTCCTCCAACGGTGCATGTCCAACCATTGGCGATCAGCTCGGTATAGAGATCATCTATGATAGTTTGGACGTCCGTAACGGCCGCCGTGGATAAATATCTGAAGCTTCCAGCAAGAAATTGCGGAATAGACATTTTTATGTTCCTCTGATGAATTGGAGGCGGAACAAAAACGCTCCAATTTGTCCAAGCGTGTACGCCTCTCCTGGATTGGACGATTCATGAATAAGAAGATTGCCGCCACTTGCGGCATCAAACACGCCCCAATTCGTAATGGTTTTATTCGCATCCGCGACAATGGCGCCCGTGAGCTGGTATCCATCCCCGACTGCGGTAACGGTGACAATTTGGCTCACCATGACTGGACGAGCCTCGGAGGCCTCTGTAAACAATTGCGTACTCGTGGGAGAGGCATTCCCCGCTCCGGTGCCCCATGCAAAATAGACCGGTTCGTTCCCCACTCCCTTAAGACGATTGGCCAGAATGGACAACCCGGCATTGGTGATATAGGCTATTCGCGCCATTACACACCCCTATGAATAAACGCCACCAGTTGCAAACGATCCGCCTGCATTGCCTGGAAGATAATTATCTCCGCCGCCATCACTGTCGATAAGGGAAACTTTGTCAACGTAATATCGTGTACCCGTTACAGTGTTTCCATTCGTGAATGTCATTGACGATGCAGTGATTGTTGAGCCCGTCCGCGATCCAAATGTCCAGGAACTAAATGCCGGAGTATTGCTAAAAGTGATCGTTCTTCCACTCAGGAATATTTTCCCGCAATTATTGGCATAGCCATGCGCCAAGGCCCCACCGCTAACAGCATAATTGCCAGTAGCCTCAATGATTCCTCCATTTAAGGCATACAAGTGATAGGTTGCCGCGGCGCCGAATTCTATATTTGCGAATCTCAATATGCCATTTGTCGCTCTGAGAGCGGTGCCACTTGTCCCTGTGACGATCTTCATGTCTTTTACGTTAACAGGGCAATCGTAATTGTCGACTGCATGAAAACCATCGGCGCTTGTGAGATTTATCAGAACGTTCGCCGGCGTCCCAGTATTCCCTTTGATCGTCAAACGTCCTATATTGGTCGTGTATCCCCTGACCACAGCCCCAGCGGTGTACGTTCCATCCCCTACTTGAATAGTAACGTCGTATCCATCAAAGTCCAGGCTACTCAATATTTTATTTACAGCGGCTTGAATTGTCAGGAACGCTCCGGCGGCGGTGTTCGCCAGTCCATTATTGGTGTCGTTCCCATCCGTTCGAACATAATAAGTTCTCGCTGCCCTAAGGATTTCTCTTTCCGGATATCCGTTGTAGGTCCCCCCCGCGGCCTTGATGCCAGCGGCGTTACCAGGAAGACTCAGTTCGCTTCCGTCTCCGGTCCAAATGGTCGAATTTTTGTCGGACACATAGCGAACTCCCGTGGCCGATCCTGACCAAATCGTGCCAGTGGTGTCTACAATTCCATTCGTTGCAACGTAGGCAAAACCGCTTGAGAAATTCCTGGTTCCCACTATGGTTACGGTAACGGGAGGACTGAAAGGAATGATCTGGCCGAAATATTCTGCATCCATGTGCATCGGAGCATCAGCTGAGATTTTGTAATCCTCAACGGCATATACGACTGATCCCCTGACCGATCGGATGTGAGTGTAATTTGACGCCCCAAAGTCTATATTGCCGAAGGTTACCCAAGAGCTTTCGGCATAAATGCATGGTCGGTTCCCGATGCCGGCAACCAGTTTCATGCCGCCAAAATAAAGTTGTCCCTTGGCATCCAGGGCTATTTTGCCATTCCACCATCCAAACACAGCAATGCAGTCATAGACCGCGGAAATGACAACATTTTCCGGATTGGTTGAGTTTCCGATAATGGAGAATTTCCCCATGTGCGGAATCGAATTCATGAGGATTATCGGATAATCGGCGCTGTATGTTCCATCAGCAACATAAATCGTGACATCGTGACCAGCGGGGTCTATGAATTCACGAATATAATCGATGCCGTGCTGGATTGTCAGCCAGGCATGGCCAGAATTATTTGCGCTTCCGTCATTGGAATCACTTCCATCTGTCCGGACATAATAACTGGCATTGGCTGCAAGTTTTTGTCTGACGCCAGTGGTTAGGATGCCCCCGATCGTGATTCCGGCAAATGATGGACTGCTGGAAGCGGATAGTCCCTGAGGACCTGGTCTTTTGCCAATTCTAAGGTGTCCCATTTTAAAATACCTCGTAGACTATGTTCACCCCTTCCCCTGCAGTTCCAAGAATGTACCACTCGGAAAGATCTTCGACGTTTTGATCTCCCGTAGGACTGATCTCGTAATCTACCAATTGCTCATCAGCCACTGGTTTAATCAATTCGTGAGCCTTTCCCGTTGTGGGAAGATTTCCATTAACATCCTTGGGGGCGATTTCTATTGCGTGGGAATTCGTTCTCTTCACCTGGACAAGGGCTAGGCTGACTTTTAATGATGTTGCGCTGAGCGGTTCCGCGGTGTCTCCTGCCAAAATCTTTTCAAGAAAAATAAACATTTCTATTCCCTCCCGACAACTATGTTAACGGAGGGATGTCAAGCGACAGTGAGATTATTCACTTTTCCCGGGTTTAGAATTGACCGAGGGAGGATATTCGAATTCAATTGTGCGTTCTTTGGGCTGATTGTCCTTTGGGAAAGGCGGCAACCCTTCTCCGGCCGGAGAGCCTTTACGAGGTACAGGTCCTGAGTCAGTCGGGATGTTAAACTGAGCCTTTGGATTGTTCATTTCTAAGCTTCCTTTCGGTCCATTGCCGCCGGCCGACCGGCTGCGGGTTATCCATCTGCTCAACCAGGATCCGGCTATCGCAATAAGTAGCGAATCCTTTCTCTCGAGCTCTTCGGCAAAACAATAGATCCATGCCGTACCGGGTATCCTGCGGATAATAAAAATATGGGGCGTCGAGGGCTTCGAAGACCTCTCTCTTAATAAGCATTACTCCCGTGCCACAGCCTCCGGGCGCCTCGAACACCTGATCGACAGGGTAATTGGTCATGTTGACCGGTTCCCCGGTCGATGAATCAATGTCATAGACGAGAGGGGCGTTGTTTCCCCCGGATCTAAAGAAGATTGGAGTTGCGATTGGCTTGTCTATTTCCAGAAGTCTTTCCAGGATATCTGGTTGGATAAGCATGTCATCGTCGACAAAGAACAGGAAATCCCCTCCACCAGTAAGTGCGATTTCGACGCCTCCATTCCGGACAAGAGGGCATCTTACCCCTGGGCCGCCCACATTAAAGCGCACCTTGTATTTTCCCATCGCCTCAGCCTTCCCGGTCTGTTGAGAAAATAATAGATGCGTCATGTAGGGAAGGGCTTCTACGGATTGATAAACAGGAATGGTAACTAGGACTTTGGGACAGGAGATCATAAAAAATAGCCTTCGTCGTGGGATTGCCAGAAATCGCTGCCTGGCGCAACTAGATTATAGCGCGAAATTATCCATTCCAGGTTCTGCATATAAACATTGTCATCATCGAGAATGGCGCCGTTCATTGCGATCTGGGCCTGGTTGCGGAATTCCCTGGATGCCGTCGGGTCGTAATATTCGCTCTTGCGGTCGTGCAGCAATGCGTCGGCCAGGGTGTGATTGACGATAATTCCGCTGGGGATGCAGGTAGGCGGGCAATCCTCATCATCAGTCAAATTGGGAATTATCCTGGAGGCTATGAATGGAATGGATTGATCGACTGTCGGGGTGGGATATAGTTCGTATCTAATCCGGCCAATATGGTCTGGTGTGAAATTTAGCATTAAAGAAGGCCAGCCCTGGGCGGCGCGCCAAGCGTCATAGCGTTGCACAACCTCCTGGGGGAGATACGCCTTTATCGCCCAGCCCTGATTCATGTTTACGATCGACCAAACGACTTTCAGTCCTGGAGGCATCGTTATGTACGGCTCAACGATCTGGTAGGTCTGGGCGGTTTCGGCGTCATGCGAGTAAGGGCAGTCTATTTTCATGCGCTGATCGGAAGTAATCCCTATAATGGGATACATGCTTTTCCGGTATCCCACGCGCATCGCCCGGCCGATATATGAGCTTTTTGTAATGGTTTCTCCAGCGGAATGGACCTTGGTCGGCCTCGCCTGGAATGTCGTAGAGGTCACCGAATGAACCAGGACAAACTCCTCGTTGGCCGTTCCCTCGCCAATAAGAATCCAGTCCCCCATTTCGATATTGGTCATCAAGACAGGAGTCACGTCCTGCAGTTCGTTGGCCACCGTCACGTCCACCGAGAGAGTCGTATTGACTGAATCTCGATATGGCCATGCGGTTGTTGTTCCTGTAATGATGTCAGATCCAGGCGTGGCTGCGATAGTTCCTGTCGTGTAAGCGGCGTGGATTCTAAACTCCCCACGCACAAAAAGACCTGCCCATGTGCGCAAGCCTTGGATTTCTCTAAGATGCAGGTTTATTCGGCGCTTAACGAGTTGCGAAGGGATTTTACTATTCCAGGAAATGACATGATCGATCATCTGCCCAAAATTCTCCTGAGCCATCGCGCCGGTAAACGGCTGGATAGGGCCGATATATTCGTTCATTGTCATCCTTGTTCTTGCAATCCCGGGCCGGCGTCAATCAGATGCCGAACCCGGGACGCAACGGCAGATTAGAATTCCCCGAAGATCAACAGGTCGATATTGGTTGCAGGCCCGGCGGTGACCGTGAAGGTGATCGTGCCGTCGCTCTGCGTCCAGGCGATCGCCTGGGTTTCTCCGAGACCGCTGGCAAATACCTGGTTGACCTTGCTGAATCCAGATTCCAGGGTATCGCCATCGGTTATAGATGAGGCTGTGCAGCGTTTGCAGGGCGAATTGCCCTGGCCGACAGCCTCGTTATCTTTGGTAATCGTAACAGCACCCATCTCTGGCCTCCTTATTACCAGTCAAGATTCTGCAAGAGAACGCGAGCGTACCCTGAAGTATCATAGGCATCCAGAGCGACACCGTAAACATTCTCGGTGGGCGCCACGGTAGTGGCAATGCGTTCTAATTGCATGTCGGTTGTGCCGGCAATCAAGCGATCGCCTGCAACTGTAGCCGCAGCCACCTTAGTGTGCTGAACTCCTCCGACAACGATCCAGGTGTAATAACCATGCGTTACACCCGCGACTTCGAAAACTCCAGCGACGGAATTCTTTCCGCCAATGGAATCATCATAATCGCTGGTGACAACGAATGACCCAGTGTCGGGATCCAAAGTTTTCCAGTGCGCAACTCCGCCGGCGACAGCATCTACATCGCCAGCGCCGTTATCGAATTTGACGTACCGGTATAACTTGCCCTTGTACTGGATGATGCGGCCCGGGACGTTAATAGCGGACGCATCGTTTGCATAAGCAGGTCCAGATTGCGGAAACTCAGCAACCTGGTTGGGACCATAAAGCAACTGCTCTCCCATGACATTACTCCTTCCAGATTGTTGAATTTAGGCCGTAACTCCGTTCAATTGGAACATCATGCGTGGGTTGGTAACCAGATAGTTGCCACTCCACAAATACTGTCCGACCATGTCATCTGTGCCCTGCGCCTCTTTCCAACCGGTCCAGCCGAACTGGTAACGCGGAAGAGTGGAAACCCAGAACTGGATGTAATTCGTGTTGAGCCCCCAGATGTAGCCGGCCGGGCAATACTGGTCGACCACGATGGTGACTCCATTCCACCGAAGAGCCTGAAAACCGATTTTGGCAACATCTTCGCCCGTCGCCTCGAATCGTTGCTGCGGGAGAATTTTGTTGTAAATCAGGTTCCAGCAATCCTGAGTGGTCGCGATCATATCCACATGCTCGTTGCCCATGTAAGAAGCTCCATAGGCGGTCTGCATGCCCTTCATGGTGAAGGTCGACAGGGTATTAACATACGCGTTAATCCCCTGGTTGTTGGTGCCGTCCGCGATACCGAGATCGCTACGATCCACTCCTGCATAGGACCCGTAGGTCAAACCATTGTCCAGTGCAGCCAGGAATCCATCGACGTGAATGGTATCGGATACAACGCCAGTTCCATCCCGATACATGTTCTGGGCCAGGAGTTTGGCCATTTTTCCAGAAGCATTCACAAATTTGGATTCGATGTAAGACATTGCGGCTTCGGGCCCACGAGCCAGAACATTGTCCGGTCCATAGGCAGAGATCGTGACATAGTAAAACTTTGGCGCGACCTCAATGTTGGTATCGGTTTGGACGTACTCAGTTTTGAACTGACCGCCGCGTTTGTACGCGTCTCCATTCAGCTCGGCATATCCGATCGGTTGGCTGATCTTGGTGCCGCCCTCAAATCGCTCCGCGCACCGTGTCCGAAGACGGGTGAAGACGGGTGACGATTTATAAACGACATCGATCAACCGAGGGATAATATGCCGCTGGACTTTTCCAGTTATGTCCGCTTTTGTTACTCTTCGCGCGAGCGAAGGGGCCAGTCATTTCTGCTGACCTCTCATGCTTTCACATGAGGCCCGACTGTATCATCCGCAAGCTATTTCTTGCGTCTTCGCGTGCAGTCTGTGAGGGGCCAGATAGTGGATTATTGAAGTCTAGTATTTGATTCCCCAAAGATACTTCATCCAAAGAAACCGGATTCTTACGTGTCATCCCTAACTTCTCTTCACGTTCGATCCTTGAGGTCACATACCGATTCAATAAAATGGCTTGTTCTTTTTTGGCCGTCAGTTGGGGAATAAGCAACTCTGTGAGCCTTCTTACATCAGCTCTTTTGGTAACGCCAATTCTCCACCGTTTTAGCCTCTGGTGACTTGCCGGCTCAGCACATGTCAAATATGGACGGATTCCGAGAGATTCTAATATTTGTACTGCCCTCAAAATAATTCTCTCGTCACCGTTCCCTATAGCCATATCTGTTTTCCGGCAATTCCATTCGGGATTTTTTGTCCCATTGTTCTTTGTCACCGATATCGTACCTTCTCCATCGAAGATACCTGCAAGCCATGCTATATCTGTTTCCTGCTGATTGGCCATTGTCTTATCCTCGGAATTTTCGCTCATTGGCATCCTTGGCTTTAGGCTGTTCCAGCATATAGCGAAGTTTGAGTGGGACCATACTCAATTTTAATCCCACGTAAGCATTTGACTCTCCTTGAGTTAAGTTGAACAAACACCGTAAATGCACTTAATTGGCTCTTACTGTGCACTCACCTTGTTTGTCGCTACCTTCCACTCTGGTTCCGCCCGTGGGCTTCCATTGTGGCTCCGGTCGACCGGCGGTGCCCCGATCGGGGGAGCCTTCCCCGATCGGGTTGAGACTGCTAATACTTTCCTTCAGCGCGAAGCTCAGCGGCAATCGCATGAGCAAGCCGATGCGATCCATCCGCTGGAATATTCGGATCAATCTGCGATTCAGTATTCTTAGACTGATAAACCATTTGCTGCAGTGGCCCCATAATGGGCGGCGCGCCGGCAGCGAGGGGGTTTCCCTGGGTCGCCTGTTGTTTGGCGTCAAATTCCTTCTGCAATTCAGCCCGAATATCATTTTTGATTTTTTCCATCCGGGCATCGGATGTGAGCTTTTCGTAAGCTTTCGAGAGGTCTCCGTTGTAATTTGCCGACTCTCTCAACAACGCATCGCGATCAAGGTCGAGGCCAAATTCAGACTTTGCCCTCTGCATCGTTCCCATAACGTCCATGGTTGCACGGGAATAAGCTTCAAGCTGTTTTCCGGCTTCATCCTGGAATTGCTTTGTGGTAAGCAATTCCCCGCTATCCAGCATCGTATTGATTTTGGTTACCACGCCGGCTAATCGTTGAGCTTCCAGACGGGCATTGGCAGCATCCGTGCGAGCCTCTTTGATGGCTCTCGCAACGGCGTTGTCATCCGACATGTTAATGTCTTCGATGGTAGTATTCGTTGCCGATGGATTGGATCCCTTTGCCAGTTCTGCGGCTCTGGCTTCTGCGGCTTTGGCCTTTTCAATGGCGGCTTCCCGCTCTTTTACGGCCTGGGTGTAGTTGGCCCGATTCTGTTCTACCCAGCCCAATCCCTTATCATAGGCGGCTCTGCGAACATTGTCGGCTTCGGTTATTTCATTCATCTTTCGAGAAAATTCGGATTGACGCAGATAACCGGCCGACAATTCCTTGCCGAAATCCAGCAAGGTAGGATCTTCCAATTGTTTGCGCAACCCTTCTCGTTTCGTCGGATCGGCAACTTTGCCGAGCAACGCTTCGAGTTCCGGTGTTAGCGGCATTTTAAACCATATTTTCTACTCGTCCTTTGTTTGGCATTCTCCCGATGCCATCAGTTTGTCTTACGCCAAGGGCGGAGTAGCGCCCGGAATGCCAGGAGGAGCCTGACTCATCTCCGGAGGCAACGCCGAAGGCGGTGGAGCCGCACTGACAGCTGACACTCCATTGGTAATGACTTGAATAGCCTGCCGGGCGAAAGGAGCGAACCCCTCTTCCAGCTCAGCCATTTGCTCCAAAACTGCTTTTACGGCGCTCGCCTGGGACATCAATGCCCCGTGCGGGTTGGCCTGGCCTTCTGAAGCCGCTTGCTGCCGTGCGGCAATGGGCCCCATTGGACCTGGACCCGGGCCGGCGCCCATCTGCCCCGTTACATCCGGAGGCTGAGGAGGCGCCTGCCCTAATGCCATCGGAAAAGAAGCCATGGCTTAGTCCTTTCCGCCCCCTTTGTTGGGAGGGATAGTCGATTCAACATTGTGTGGAGTCCTATCCAACGGAACATGAGTTCCCGGGCTATCGTACTGTCCCTTAAGGGCAGTCCCGTCACCCTGGATTCCCTGTCCACTGGAAGGCTCGTTTGCAGATCCTACTTTATCCGGCATCGCTTTCTCCTTTGTGAATACACCCTGAAAAGCATTCTCCCGAAATTCGTTATCGCCCGCCGCCCCTGTAATTGGTTCGGCGCGCCTTGCGGGCTACCATCTCTCCCTTATGAAGAGTGCGCTTCCCGGTTGCGCGAACCTGTCCGCCCTTACGCATTCCTGATTTTTCCCGCTCCGCGCGTTTGAGCTGCATCCCTCTTGAACGGTCCAGAAGTTCGTTCTGAGAAAGAAGTCTCTGCTCCATTCGGTCCTCTGGGGTCAATCGCTTTTTGGGACCAATGGCCAGCCAACGCTGTTCTGATTTGGCGCCGAGTTCTCTGATTCGCTCCAATTTTTTATCGGCAGAAGCAATATATTCATCGGCTGTTTTCGGCATTATCTCCTCCCCGAAGATCTATTGTTGCTTCTGTTCTTCCGTCTCTTGCCGCGATCTTTTTTTGACTGACCAGATTCGTTGAGTCCAATCGCGATCGCCTGCGCCCGCGAGGTTACGGTTGGGCCTGTCTTGGAGCCGCTATGCATCTTACCCTCGGAGAATTTCTTCATCTCCTCGTGCATCCGTTCTTTTTTGGCTGACTTCGATGCACTTGGCGTTAATTTCGGCATTGGGCCTCCAAAAGCTTTGCGAGAGGAAAACGGACAAGTAAAAGTTTTCCTCCCGCATTGCTTATCGGGAGAATATCTTTCGTCAGATTTGATTCTCTCAAAGCCTTGTCAAGTCCCCTCGAAAATTTCTTTAAAATTATCTCGATCCGCCGCGTGATTTGCTTCGCGACCGCTTTCTACCAAGCTTCCGCAGTGTATTGGCCAAACGCGCGCGGCGACCAATAGCTCCCTTGGCGCCCTTCTTTTCTTGCGCGTATTCAGCCACAGATTTACCGGCTTTTTTTGCAGAAGCTGTAAAGCTTCCAGGCTTCTTGATTGCGCCCTGGATCCATTTTTCGGCCATAAACTCTCCTATGAATGAATTGGCCGGCCAGAAGGATCGACCAATCCGAATGGCTTCGCTTTTTCTATACCGGGTACAACGATCGCCTGTAGTTTTGGCTTGGGCTTCGAGACTTCTATTTCACGGCCGCATTTTGCACAGGTAAAACTAAGAGTTTCTCCGATAGACGCCTTGGCGCGCAGAATCGATTGCTCGTTTCTTTTGCCGCATCTGGAAGCAGGGCAAATAAAGATAACGGCCTCGCAGGCGGGTACGTGACGTTGCATGCGTGTTCGGACGCGTTTCTTTTTTCCGAAGCCGAGATCTACCTCGTCATAATGGTTGTAATATTCAAAATGAGCCGGACGTGAAGTCGTTCCTATCGGATTAGCGGACAAGACAATTCCTGGCATTTTTATCCCCGCATTAATTTATTGGCTCCGGACGTGCAGTCGTTGCCTGATTTAGCTGTTCAAGCGCCTCGGGACTCAACCCGCCGCCGCCCGCCGTCATGGACATCTTTTGACGTAGCATATTGGTCAAAATATCGGCGCCTTCAGCCTTAAGGTTACGTTCCACAGACTCAGTAAGAGATTCAAGGTCGAGGATCTTGTAGAGATTCTTGCGATCCATGTCTCCTTGCTGGCGCAGTCTCATTGCTTTTGCCTGATCGGGCTCTCTCGAGCTCTTCAACAATGATCCTGGCATGACGGTCCACTTATAACTTCTCCAGTGATCATATGGATTGAGAGGCTCTGGAGTAATTTCTCTCGGATCCCAAGTCCAATCAGTCCATATGAGACCATCGAGGCCCATGGAAAGAATCCTGCGTTTCACTCGCAGATACTGAAACGAATTGGCCACCCACTGTTCTCCAACCTCGCGGAAGAAGGCTTCAATGTATCTCACCTTCAAACGGACCAGGGTTTGTTGGTTCTGTCCAAGAGACTCGAGCGTATCTGCCGATGGAATGATCTTTTTGTTCATTGCCGCGGACGGGTCAATGAAACCGGTTTGGGCGGTCAGTTCCTCGCGGGCATACATCATGGTTTCGAACACAAACGATGGAAGCTGCGCGATCTGAGCCCAAGTAGGCGGTTGCCCAGCTCCTGGATTGTAATAGAGTCTGGCGCCCGGCATGTTGGGATCCATGGTTTTACGCATTGCGTCAGAGAAAGCATTCAGGGGGGCGCTCATCGGCGGATTGACTGCCTTTTTCACCATATCCAGAATGCCGGCCAGGATGTTGTTCATGACATCCTGCATCGGTATCTGGTTTCTAAATTCAGAGACGCCCGGCCATTGCCAGGGCACTTGGTTGATGCGCAGAGCTGAGAACGGGAACCGTCCATGCCAAAAGGGGTTGGGACCATCAAAAAGCACCACATCTCCACCCATGATGATCAGCCGGCCGCGTGGATATAGCCGGCCGCGCGGTTGAACAAAATACCCGGTGCCCTTGGTCATATCTCCGACATAAACTTCTACGTTGGAGGTATTAATGCTATGGTCCTTCAGCCAAAACTCCCGATATCTGCCCATTGGAATGACAGAGGAAACGGTGGGGTTTTCCGTCAATCCAAATAATCTTCGATATGCCGCCCCAAGGTACCAGAAAGCTTGATTGGCGAAAGAGGTCGTTCGTCCTTTGTACCGGCTATACCGCTCATCCGGTCTTACAAGGTCTCCGAAAATTGGAAACTTTTCTTGAAACCATGCAAGCGGCATCGGCTTTTCGTAAATAAGCCCGTATGCATCCTGGAGTTTTTGGCTGGGTTTGATCGGCATCACATCCAGAGGTCCACAGGCGGTTAATTCAATATCGCCCTCTCCGGAATTAAGATCCTGATTCCACACCTGACGCGCATATCCTGTTGTCAGTGCGGAATAGATGATTACCATGGCGGTAGTCACGTCGACGTCATTATCGACAAACCACGACCTGGCCATTCTGTTGAGCTTTTCGGCCGTGTTATTGTAGGAACGGTCTCGGGCCTGGACTTCGAACGACTGCCGGATATCGGTCAGATAGGAAACCAACTGGATCATGTTCGTCCATGTTCGGTTGGCAACCGGGCTGGCTTTGTACGTAGGCCTCTTCTCTGGCCATTGTTTTCCCATCAGATAGCGAATGTGCTTGTCGATCTCGATGATCTCTTCGCATTGCTCCTGCTCAACTTTGGCTTCATCGTAAACCGAGTTGCACCATCGACGGGTATAAACCTGATGGTTTTTAAGGGTGTCGACAGTGTGATTGCCAGCATAATCAAATGAAAACCAAGCCGGAAGAGTCATAATAGCTTTCTCTTAGGGGGCAAGAAGTTCCTCCTGCCTGCAGGCTCCACCTTCAACGCCGCGGAGTGCTTCAGCCAAATCCTTGGACCCAAATGCATCATGGATATTGGGCGCCTGGCGCGGTTTTGGCTGCCACTTCGGATCGTCGTGGTGAATGAGTTTATGTTCGTTGCACAGACTGGAAAGTTGCCTCTGAGATTTGACGAGAATCGGCATTCCAGACGGATCTATATTCCGGGTCGTAAACGGGGTGAAAAATTTTGGGCTGTAGGTGCTAAAAAGCCTATCTGCTTTTCCACCGCACTTAGGGCATGGATTGGTGAATTCCGTAATGTGAGCGGAATAATACTCAAAATAGCTTTTGCAGACGGTGCACTCCGCCTCATACATAGGCATGGCGAACCTCCTCAATTATTGTGCGCGACTGATGTCAAGTCCCTACGTCAATTGGCTGCGTTTTCTATCTCATCGATCACCGCTTTGAGTCTGACGAGGCCTTCTTCGCGCGCTTGTTCTAATTTTTCCTGAGGCGTGTCAGGATATAATGCCTCCTGCAAACCTTGAGGAATAACCAAAAATGCATCCCCCCTATTAAAGGGACCTTGATTACCAGGAACGCCGGCGTATGCAAATTGATCATCGCTATGGTCTTTGTTGGCTCCCAATTTAAAAGCCACCCACTGCCCGATCATTTGTCCCTTAATTTGGCTATTGGAGCATTCGAAGTGGAAAATATTGTCGGTCGCCTGGGTTTCGATAAACCGGTCTCCAGCCTGAAAGGGTTTGCCGCATTCTGAACATTTGACCGGGAATCTATTAGTCACATGATCGGCGTCTTCGAAGATCGACGTGTTACCTTTCCATCCTGTCCATTTATAGATATTCCATCCACGGTGCATAATTGGATGATCCATGCTGGGATTAGGGGTGCATCCGGGACTGAGCGGACGCAAATTTGCTTCTTTGTTAGGATCTATCATTTGGATTCTCCTATAAATTTCCTTCTGGTAACTCCATGAATATCGGTCGGACAAACACTCTCCATCTTTCTTGCTTCATCGTAGTTACGGGCTATGAGTATTTCCCGGCCGTCTCTCAAAGCAATTGATCCAGGCATATTCCCGTGACCACAGCATGAAGCAATCGTTTTAAACCCGGAATCGTTAAGCGCCTGCACTATTGGAACAATGCAAGCGTCTACTGTATTAAGCGATACGCCATCTATTTTGACCGTTCCATATGTCCCGTGTTTGCACATATTTAACTCAGAAGAACCAACCCCCGTCAAACCCATTGGCAATGACTGAATTCATATAGTCGGGGACCTCGCAACTGTTGGCCTCTGCAATGTCCTTCAGCGGCTGGACGTATCTTTCCGGAACGATGATCGTAACCGGCAGATCCCCAGTGGCCAGAAGTTCAAGTTTTGGATTGAGCGCAGCGGCTGCTCCGGGCGCCGCGGCTTTGCGCGCTTTATTGAGTTCATCCTGAACGCCTTTCAGGTCCATTGTGAGCGACATGATCGTGCCATACAGGGTGGCTCCGTCGCCGAACTCGCCAATCAACTTGGCTATTCGATCGTGGTCTTCCTCGTTGATTGCAATCTGTCTGCCCAACCCAGGAGCAACCCCAATTTTTGTGGTTTCTACTGGTTCTTGGACAGCATTCGGATTGCTCTGGGCTTCGACTGCAGCCCGTTTCTTACGGGCGAGATCTTGTCGTTGCTGGAAAATCTCCATATCTGACACAACATCATTGCCCGGCCACGTATGCCCGGCTGAGCATCGCAACGTGGCTCCGGCGCGAGAAATGATAGGCGTATCGATACCCTGGAACAGAAAACAATCCGGACAAAGCGTTGGTCCGGGCGCTGAAGGTTTAGGCATGGTTATAACTCCATAAAGCTGGGCGTTCCTGCCATTGGGTCGTTGTCTTGACCTTCCTTGTCATAAATCGGCGAATAATCCGTATTTTGGAAATCCGCTTTCGGTCCTTCCTCGAGGATTCCATCGCACCCGGGTACAGTGCATCTGATGCCGGGCTTGGTGCCTAAAATGATTTTGTGGCATTTGCTGCAGTGGAGTTCCTTTTGATCCGCATCTTCATCGATCGCCCATCTCGGCCGGAGCTGGACGGCTGTGTAATATGCAATTAAGTTGGCCATGACGGTATCATCATGGGCGCCTTCCCGGGCGCCAAATGTGTTGGATCCGGGATCAGTCTCAACAAAATCAAACATTTCGTCTATATCTTCCGGGCATCGGATAATGACGGTCCAACCCAGAAGAGCATCGCGCATGCGGCCGATAAGGCCGTTTTTGGTTTTGTTGGTGGTGAGCCAGCCGATGAACATCGACTGCTGATTTTTGATTTTGTCCTCGCGTATCCATCGATACACGCTGGGATACATGATGACTTTGGACGCATCCGAAGCCACAGAATCGATCTTGTTGCATTCCGGGGCGAGTTCGGCGCCGTTGTAAAGATACCCGATCGCGCACAGCACCCGGGCATACTCTGTCGGAGGCATGTACCCGCGCCAGCGCGCAACCTGGCGAAGAGGTTGTTTAATATCGTCCGGGATCGCGTAAACCTGAGCGCAGGAATAATCGGCTCCATCGATTCCCAGAGCGCAATCAGCTCCAACCTGATACTTCATGCCGGCTTGAGGAAATTCCCACATTTGGAAATTGCCTTCAAGATACGGCCAAAGAATTGGAGTTCTGTTGTCCTTCTGATCGAGTTTTATTTCTCCGATCCATTTCGCCTTTCGGCCGAAGTTCAAAAGCATCTCTTTGAGACGTTTTTTAGGAAATGCGGTCAGTCCGCTAGAAACAAACGCTTCTTCCGGAGTGAGAGGGAATTCCTGGGGGAAGGCTTCTTCCTCTCCGGCCGCTTCAAATTCGGAATATTTTTCACGGCGCCACATCAATTGGCCATCGCTCAGTTTGTATTGGCACTCTTCCTCGACCTTTTGGACAATCATTTTTTCTTCATAGGTTCTCTGGAAGTTCGCCGGCACAGCCATTGTATATCCGGCCTCTCGAAACCATTCCATGAAGACGGGCGCCCAGAACTTTCCCTCTTCAGCTTTTTTCCAGAGTTTATGGAAAATCGTGTGCCGGCCTTGAGCGGTGCCCTCGAGAATGCCTACCGAGTGCGCGAATCCAACCAGGGAACCAAAAATCCCTTCAGTGATCGGTTTCGCGTTGTTGTACCGGCCGATCTCAGCCAGGTGAGCTCCATAGAGAGATTTGGAGTATGCAGCTCCGGAGGGTTTATTCGCAGATTCAAAGAACAGTTTTGCTTCCAGTCCGGGAGATTCCTCGCGGTCCTCAGACTTGATGCGATCGAACCCGAGCAGGATGGGCATTTGATCGTACCGCTTTTCCGGCTTCATCCACCATGGCAACAATTTATAGGCGGTCCTGGCCATGCCGAAATTCATCTCCACCTTGTCCTCTGTGTCGCTCATGGAAATGACATGGCACATCGGATGGAGGAAAACGAGCCAGCACATAAATGCAACGCTGATGGTTGTAATCCCCATCTGTCTCGCCTTCAGGACGATGATCCTAATAGCCTCATTCAGATTGAACTGCCTCATGAATTCATTCAGAAGAAGTTGCTGAGCGTCATACAGAGGGAAAATCGTTGCGAGGGTGAGGTTTTTCCTGCGGATGAAATGGTAGTTTTCTAAATAATAAGTCGGATCTTTCAGGCAACGATTGATTTCGCGGACAGCGAAAGCGACATCATCCCCATCCAGCGAATTCCACGCTGCACGAAAATCTTTCCCGGCTTCTGCGTATCGAGCTTCGAGCTTTTGGATAGGCTCAATGAGCTCTCTATTTGCGCGATGTAGAGCCAATCGTCACGTCAATTACTTGTCCTGTAGTTGACTGAGCTGCTCCCGATTAAACCCGTTCGTCTGGAAAGCCCTGCTGCCTAAGCTCTTCTATGTGTTGCTGAAGAGACTCATCTGACATCCCCTGTTCAACAATGGATTGAGTACGCATATTCCTGATAGTTTCCTGATCAGCTAAATCAGAATCAGTTGGGAGGATTATTTCACCTTCCGGCATTTTGGGTATCTTGCCCCTTTTTACCGGAGCGGCGGCTGGGCTTTGTTCTGACGAAGGAACAAAGGCAGTAGCCTGAGGAACGCCAGGTTGAATTGGCGCTGCCAAGGCATGTTGAATGGCTGAAATCTCCCGAGTGATGGCGACATTTGTTGCAATTTGAAGCTGAAACAAACGGGCAAAAGCCACGATGGACCATGCTAATCCAGCCATGGCCAAAGCGAAAAAAAACAAAAATAGGGATAATTGCACTGAGTTGTTGGAAATCTGAATTATCAGATCACTCATGACGAATATTTCTCCGATGCAATGAAATTACATCTATTTAGGGCAAATAGTCAATATTTTCTCGGCCGACCCGGAGTGCTCCGAGGATGTTTGACGTCTTTGATCTTGTTCCAGTAGCGCGCGATCGCGCGCTCAGCCTCGCATTGCATGCATCTCCGATGCTCCCGGCCGTCTGCATCCTTAAACACGCGCACGTTTGTCGACGTGAACAAGTGACCCCATATGCAATGGGTGCGGTCCTTATTGGGCACCCCCCCTGTGCCGATAAATTGTCCTTGGCATTTAAGACAGGTCCCGTCTGGAGCAATATTCCCCTGCACCAAAGCGTGTCCCCGATTACACAGTTTCGGGCGATTCCTCATGCCACTCCTTAGGATCAAGACTTTCGATGAATTTAATGAGCAAAGCCAATGTCTGCTGTTTTCTTTCCTCTTTTTCCGCTCCGCTGGAAAATAGGTTGATTGGCTTCCATTCCGGGTCTGGAATATAGAATCGTTCAACTGCCCGTTCCATAACCCCGATCGAGGTCACTCCATTAGTTGTGGCCCAAGCCACCTTGCCAGTCTTTGTTATGGCAACCCATTGTCCTATAAGACAAACATTGTCCTGCGATTCTTTGTACCCGGTCCAGCGGATTCCGTGTATCCCCTTCATAAATACATCGCTTTCACCTTTTTTTGATGGCATTTACTTCTCCTTTTCGTGCCTCAGCTCAATATGCTCATTGAGTCCGACCGAAGTGTTGAATTTCTTAGCGCAATACGAGCATTTATGCTTGCCAACGGGATTATGGTTAGGCTCTCCCTCGGCCGGGTGACAAATACTGTTATGAGATTCAAGGCTGGACTGACTTGAGAATGTGCAATGGCACATTGCGCATGATACCCGACTCGATGCAGCGGGAGGCATGGGAAAAGGTTTCTGAGCCTGCTTGTCCTTTTCCACATTAACCCTGGGGGTTACGGCAACCTCAGCCTCAAAAGGGGTTTCTTTTGGGATAGTTAACTGAGAGGGCATTTCGATGTTCAACCTCTCTAGCACCGACAAGGCTTCATCGATATCATGAATTTTCTTCTCAAGGGCCTGTTTGTAAGTTTTTATTTCCTGTATTGCCGGCTGAAGGTTCATTTCGCATTCCCTCTCTATTTCTTCCTTGGTCGCACGTCGACGAATCCTGATTCCATTCTCGTAATAGGTGATCCACCATGGACTTGACCGATGGATAAATCCACTTTTCTTATCCTTGTACCACGGGTGATATAACCTCAATGATTTGTCTCGTTTAGCCCATCGGAACCTTGCATCTATCCTTGGCTTCCCGGATAACCCGGAGAAATTCGGCTATCTTCCTGGAGAAGTGTTCCGCGGCAAAGGTGAGCACGATTGCCTGACTGAACTTCATGGCAACCGCCAACTCTTCCGATGGCGTCATACGATCTTCTAAATAGGCGATCGTCGCCTCTCTTTGGCCGCCGTATTTCTGGATAAGATCACTGCAGGTGATAAGATCAACTGTAACATCCCACGGAAAAACAGGATCCCTCCAGTTCTTAACCTCTTTCCCCTCAAAGATATTGGTTTCGCAGTTTTTCAGATCTCCCTGACAGATGAAACGGGCTTCGGCCATGTCTTTGGCCAGTACGAGATGAATTGGTTCATCCAGAAGGTCGATGAGGGGTTTTTTGTCGGGGTTGTTTTTATAGGCGATCAGGACTGACATTTTCGATCAGTTCTCCTCACTAGATATTCGAATGTTTGAATAGTTTCGTATCCAGCTCCATTGGTAATCAGATTGGCAGCGCGCAGATTCAACCATGCAGCCAGTTCCCTGCGACTATCTTGCGACATCAGGCTGGCATCTTTAATTGTTAGAATCGCTCTAGATCCCTTCGCGCCGGGCATGCTTTGCCTCCATTTTATCCAGGCATCTTTTCTTATGATCTTCGATTGCCATTTTTTTAGCCTCTGCACCGGAATTGGCTCTTATTCCATGAACGCAGCATCCTTCCCACTCGGGATTGAACCAAGTGGTATAGGCAGAGATAAGTGGCTTGCGGCCGTCGCGGAATTCCGTGAAAACCCCTACTTGAAACAATTTTTGCATGGTACATTACGGTATGATTCCGCGCTCCTCGAGTAGTTTATTCCAAGCCGCCGCGTCTGATCCGTCGGGACGTTCCTCGATCGGTAGTTCCAGAACGAAATCGACCATCTGGTTTATCTTCTCCTGAGACTTAGATACAAGGCATGGAAGCTTCTGTTCCCTGTGTATCTGACTATCGATGGGATAAGCAGACCATCTATCTACGGTATCATCCGGAACTGGCCTGCTTTTAATTGAAAATGGGCCTCTTTCGTATTCCATTTTACTTCCCCTTTGGCGGTCCCAACGGGATTCGAACCCGTGTCCTCTGATCGACAGTCAGACATCCTGGGCCACTAGACGATGGAACCTTAAGAGGCCGTTTTAAAGGGATGTAGTTTCCGCTTACCCGCGCTCCCTATTCGCAGGGCCCCTGAATTATGGAACCGGAATATATTTACTAACCCGCAATCGGCTCAACCTTTTGTTGAATTGCGGACGCAGATTATGGCAACTTGTCCTTGCCATAGATCTTGTTAGCCTAGATTCAACCGGTATCCATGGTCCTTTATTTACTCTCACTTCGATGACCCATACTTGACGTAGATTCTTCATTATTTGATCCTGATATTGGCGGAAGGAAGAGGACTCGAACCTCTATGCCGGGTTTCCCCAGCGTCCGGTTAGCAACCGGGTGCCATACCGTTAGGCGACCCTTCCCTTACGCGATTTTACTTACCTCTGCTTCGTAAAACTCACCCCTTTGAACCTGCATTGCCCCAGGATCATCCATCCAAGCGCATCGGATGATACGGTTAGAATGATCGTCCAGGAGAACCTTTTCTACCGTCATTTTAGGTCCACCGCTATTCAACCTGACAACATCTCCAGTCTTAAGGTCTTCCATTCAACTTCTGCCTTTCCCGCCGGCGCTTATTTCTGTCTCGGCGCCAACGATCACTGCGTTCAATGCGAAGAAGGGATCTTTCAATAGTCTTGTTTTTTCCAACAAGTTCTTTGCCAGTCCCCCACCTGTTACACCGCTTCGTTACTACTCTCGGCATACTTCACCACTATATAATAAATTCTTCCATGGTCGGAGCGGCTGGATTCGGACCAGCGCATTCCTCAGTCCCAGGCCGAGAGCCTTCCCGCTTGGCCACGCCCCGAATAGTTATTTCCCTTTTGACCAAATCTGGATGCCCCGGAGGATGACAAGCCTTGCATATCCATACTCCGGCATCGCTAAGCCAATAAACCGTTTCTTCTCTCGGGCCTATAGTTAGCCTTCTCCATCGAAGAAGAATCGGCGTATCCCCTCCGGTGGGCACAAAACAACATACCGGACACGGCTCCGTTGGATCTTGCACAATGGCAGGGACAGTGACGTCTGGAGACTGAAGCTTTTCCATTTTATCCCCTATAATTGACCAAGTGATCCAAGGCTATGCACCGCGGGCACCAATCTTTTAGATCCTTCGGCTTCTCCACAATGCATTGCTCCTGGCGCACTGCGCTGCACTGCCGTTGCGAAATGAATCTAAGGACTTCTCTATCCATGAGGGCCTTTTCCCTGTCTTTTACCAGCTCGAGCGCGGTCTTGTCATTCATGAGAGTCTTGTGCAGCATCCACCGAGCGCGAAACCATAGATAGATTCGCCTAAGAATGAATTTTTTGGCCAAAGTTAGCTCCTATGATTGCTGGTGGACCGACGGGGACTTGAACCCCGATCTCCTGAATGCAAATCAGGTGTCTTGCCAAATTGGACGATCAGCCCATGGGAGCGGGGGCGAGATTTGAACTCGCGACCTTTGGGTTATGGGCCCAACGAGCTACCTCTGCTCCACCCCGCCTTAGTTTTTAAACTCTTTCCGGCCAATGCCATTGGCCTTCGTTTGGCCCTTCGCCAACGCTTGTCACCCAGAGACAGTCGTTGCCATCCAGCAATACCTGACCGTTCACTCCGGGAACGTCCGGACCGAATTCATCAGGCCACACGCGCGTTACCACCAGAGGATATTCCTCTCCAGGATGGGCGTTATTTCCTATGTGAGCCTGTGCGCCAAGCGGCCAATGTGTCACATTGGGAGTATTTCGCTGTATCCTTTCAGAGATCGAACTCCCTATTGTCCGTCTCCGGTTAATCTGGTGCGCCATTTCTTCAGTCAACTTGAAAATAACTATTCTTCCGATCGTTGGTTTCATATTTTCCTCCAGAATTAAGTTTTGTCCGCTGCGCCCGGAGCCCGGCTCGGGCGCCATCATCTGCGGCATTCAACTCCGATGTGGGTTGCACCATCCGGGAAGGTACTCCTGTGGCGCTCCCAGCCCACCGCGCCGGCTTCCTCGATAAATCGATAATGGAGCCGGCATGATCTTCGTTTTTAAGTGTATTTTCATAATATCCGTTTAAGCATTGGATCCTGCATGGAATCCCAATCTCGTTTATCCATCTTCACCTGGAAATTCTGTCCACGGAATCGGTACCATTGTCGAGTCATGGAGCCCTGTACCTTATACGTCGGGTTTGATCCTAAATAAATCACGGTAAATTGGGGATATGCCAGAATTAGTGATTGTTTTCTCTTTTGACCGCCACAACAAGACATGCAATCCCTCCAGTAATATCGCCAAGCCTGAAATTGCCAACAGGATCACGAGGTATTTTGTACCGGGTACAAAATATATTATTGCCAGCCAGACTGAGCTGCACCAGATGCAGTCCATCAATTTCCCCAGCATTCCAGTTCCAAGCCTCTCCCTGATCCGGATGAAGATATCCCATGGTCCGGCCTCGTATTTTATCATGTGCGCCAGGCGCCACACACAGAGGCTTGCAATCAGAATGTCTATGAAATCAATATTCATCGCTCAATCCTTTTTAGGGACATCAAAGGCTTTTTCGCTGGTACGAATGTCATGTAATTTCTCGCGCAACTGTTCAAGCAAAGCCTTCCCGCTCATCTCCTTGTAGGCAAGAATAAGATCAGCTTTATTGTTTTCCATGAACTTGCCAACGCGGGCGGCTATCTGCAGCCCAATGCTTGCTGCTATTTCCGCCGTGGCCAACTCGACTCCCTTTTCAATGCGATTTCCAACCCATTCCTTGTTGCTCTCGAGGAATTTTTGCGTTCCCAGGAAAATTGCCTCATCGTTTGTCATATAAGATCCTCGATTTCCTTCTCGGTCAGACCATGTTTGATATTGGCGGCCGGTTCTTGCTGAATATGTCGTTTCACGTCGATCGGCGGGTTGAATTCAACCGGCCATCTTGCGTGGTAATCGTACAGATATCGCCAAATTCCTCCCTTTGCATCGGCGTACATTAGCATAACCCCGGGAGTTTGCCACAATATTTGCGCTCCCACTGGAAGCGGTCCAAAATTACCGGACATTATGAAATCCTTGAATACGGAAATCGGCGCCGCAGGACTATGTTTATGAATCTTCCTTTCGAGCCGGCGTCCAACAGTTCTTCCCACACCGATGAGGGCACGTTCGAATAAACATATTCTGATCCATCGTTGAATTGAACGTGCACATCCTGGGTTTCGGGTTCGTATTTAATCGCAACGACATGGGAACTCTCAGGAGTTTGCACCCATTCCGCCATATTTTACCCCCTCAAGAAGATCTTTTTGCTTCCTGCTGTATATAGTGGTACGGCCGGCATCCAGGTCGACTGCAAAGATGCTTATGATCCCGCACAATGGATTCTATATCCTGAGAAGAAGCAGGAGGAAACGGAACAATCTCTCCACACTCATACGTTACTTCCCATGCTCCATCGGCTCGATTCTGATCTTTGCGAGCAGCCTTTTGGGGCGGTCTCCATTTCCTGTGTCTTCTACTCATCCTCGCCCTCCGGGCCAATGGTATTATTCGACCCAGAGGAATCTGGCGGTTGTTTTTTGGTCTGATCGTCATCCCCGGGACTATCCGGCTGGACGTGCTCATTCTGATTGTTGCCGTCCGTTCCCGTCAGGGCTTTTTCAACGCTGTTGGCAACCTTGTCCGCAAGATCCTTAAGTTCTTTGCGATCATCGCCTACCAGGTGAATCTTGTCCTTAGGAAATAAAACCAGTTGCCGTTCATTGGGCGTCATTTCCCGAGTCTGGATGACTTCCTGGGTATCGCAACGCACGATCTCGACAATAAGTTTTTCTCGGTCCTGGCGTTCGAAACATTCTACTTCTCGCCGCTCGATGCCGCTGTCAACAATCTCTGCCAGCATGCTGATCTTCAATGACCTCGTTTTGATTTCAATCTTCATATTATTGGAAAGCCGGCTGAGACTTTCTTCGAGGTCTGATTTTTCTTTGATCACCCTGGCCAATTCAAGAGCCTTTGCTTTGCGCTCAACATCGTCCAGTTTTACGGGCAGAGTTCTTGTTTCGTTCTTTGTTTCCATGCAACCTCCCGAGTGTGTGGTATAAGAATCTTTATCGTATAACTACGTCTAACTGTCAACCTATTTTATTGTCATTTCCGGATGGAAGAGCAAGACGATGAAGATTGGATAGTGAACAACTCGAAAGCCTTTCATAAAGCGTTTCGTTCACTCCGGTCTGAATGTAAGGCAGGAAAACCTCATCGGCTTTCACCATTCCGGTATCAATAAGCGCCACCTGCGCCTGTATCCATCGAAGAAGTTGGCGCCATGCAACTCTCTCCGCCTGAAGAAGTTGAGCCGGCTTGTTCCTGTCCCTATTTCTTGGAGAAATTCTCTTCTGCAGATATCTAAAAATAGGTTCGATGCGCACTGGAAGAGTAAATGGAACCTGATCCCCTTTGATCTCCAAGGTAAATGAAAGACCGCAAATCTTCTTTTCTTTTACATCGTGCCGGATAGCAGAGGCCCCAGCCTGGATAAGAATATTTGAAATCTCATGGGCGGTTCTTTCTGCGCTGATTTTCGTACTTTCCATGTAAAGAGACATTTTGCTCTCCTATTTTGGGTCTCCCGCGGTCTCGCCACTTTCTTCGCCGTATTGACGGGCTCCGGTGGCGGCGGGCCCATCTGCCTTTAGCCTTTTCCGACTACCACTTGTCGGTCCAGCGCCGGCTCACGCGTGTATTGCGAGACTAGCCACTAGCGCATCAGCAAGTCTTTCGACTTCGCGGGAGTTACTAAAATTCCATTTTTTCTGGTTCTCAGCATAACAGCCAACTCTGGCCATGATACCGGTACAGCTCCTGCCTTAAGGGCAAGATTTCTTTTGGTCTGGCAAATATCAAAATGCTCTCTTCCCGGCTGCCCGGCATGCTGGATCCATTTGACCTTAACACCAATTTTCCTGGCCATGTCCAAAAGTTCTTCCGTAGAGTCCGCTACGAGATGACACATCAGCATATTGCGAAATTTCAGGAAAGCATTGTCGACATAGACAGTCATTCGCGTCAATCCTTGTGCTTGTGCTCGGGCAATTCGGCCGGAGCGGTGCTCACACTGTAATCTTCTGGCTTAAGATCAATGACTGGGCCGTAGCCACTATCAAATGGACGATTGTGGAACCAGGGACCCGGATTCGGAGCCCACTTAATATGCTGAACGTACACACCCGTGTAGTCCATTCCTTCTTTTGCATAATCCAACGCAACTATAACCTCTGGGCTAAGTTTTGGCGGCTCGAACATTGGTATATCCAAACGGTCAGGGTGAAGATTTTTCCCCATGTCGAATATAGTTTTATTTCCCATTCGAGACCTCCTCTTCAACAGATCTTCTGGCATCCCAAAATCTTCGAGTTGTATTGAGTTGCCTTACTCCATTGGGCCATTTACGCTGGGTTAATACAAAAGCATCCCATCCGTCAAAGGCCCAGGTAACAACGCCCAAAATCCTACTTCCATTCATGTATCTCCAACGTGCCCCGGCTTTTATCTTAACCCATTTATTTTTCATATCTTATCGTTTTGACTCCACGATATGACTCTTGCAATAATCCTTGTCTGGTCCATCCGGAGTGCTGCAGTTCGGGCAGATCGGCAGATCGCAAGTCTTTCCATTTGTAAGAGGCCAATCGCAAAGCAGATTCGCCGGGCGGCCGCAATGAGCGCAATACTGTTGTTTACCAAGGAACTTGCCGCAGACGATCATCGTCGAACCGTCTTTTAAAGTAACCTTGCAGGCCATTATGCTACCTCCGGAAATTCCAACCATTCATGTCCATCCAGCATTCGGCCGGCGGCTTTCTTGCCAACGCGTTCCATCATTGTCTGATCGTCAAAGGCGAACTTATGCGATGAGTTATCGAACAAAGTACGTTTAGCCTTGGCATATCCAAACGCATTTCCTGCCACATATTGGTTTTGAGCCCAATCTCCCCAACCCTTAAAATGAAACGGCACACCTGACACTTGGCACTGATCTCGGATCGATCTAACCCAATTGGGATTCATCGGCCGGGATCCTGGGCCTGACTCACCGCCGACGATGATCCACCAATTTCTCAGATTCAGGTCTATTCGATTGAATCCAGGGACATTTCTAAATATTACCGGACCAAGCAATGGTTCCAGACTGACAAACTTGACCACCGCCTTAATATGATCGTTAAGGATTGGTATGCGTATATTTGCGGTTTCCTGATCTTCCACGGAGACGCCCACCCAAAGGTTTGGCAAACCAAAGACCATTCCAGATTCTGCCCGATATTTTGCATACTCAAGCATGCGATCAGGACGTTTTGTAAGAATCTGGAAGGTCAAGTGACGTAAATCGGGCAACTCGCAACAACCCATTGTTGCCCAGATATGATCAAGTAAACCGAATGACATTTTTTTGTGGAAGATATCTCCCATCAGGCCAACAGCTACCCTGCATGGTTTCTTCCAATGGTTTGGCTGTAGAATGCGATCAGGGAACGCCATGACGTTACCATTCCATCCCTTCGGGAATTCATGGTGGTAATGGACGCGAGCCATACGTTCTGCCCAGCAGTGGTCGCATCCGGAAGAAACCCGACTGCAGCCAACAATCGGGTTCCAAGTCCTGTCGGTCCAGCTAATTCCGTTTTTTTGTACGCCCACGGGTAGTCTCCCATCGCCGAGCGATATTTTCTTTTCCCATGGCCTTCAACCTGGCGGCGCTCTTTCTCAATCCCAGGCGATGCCCCTTTAAAACGACAGATGAGACTTTCCGACCGAGATGGACGGCAATCTCCCAATTACTGTGAGTTCGGTACATTGACTTGAGAATCTTTACTTCGCCCTTCGTCCAACGGGGACGAACCGGCTTTCTGACTTTCTTCATCCTAACCTCCAGTTTTGCTCGTTTATAATGCTCGGACGGGCGCAGGCCCGCCAGAGAAACACAGCCAAGCCCACCCGTTCGATGGGTCCGTGTAAAGTGCGCCGGCGATCGGCCATCGTCCGGTGAACGGTCCCACTTCATTGGGTCTGCCTGTCCATCCACAGAGATCTCCCTTCCGGGCGTTCCCTTCTACTTTCACAAGTCGGCAGAGAGCGCCTTCGCTAAGCCAGTACAACGGATAGTCGACATTGACATCCCCTGTCTTTTTCTCAGGTATCCCTGCCTTTGCGGCCGGAAGCACAGCAGCAAGCGCCGCTGCGCCAATGCATTGTTGGAAAAACTGTCTGCGGTCCATAACCCTCCTAGATGAGATCTTCGGGGTTTTCCTCGTCCTTCTTCTCTTTTTTCTCCCTGTCCGCAGGAGCAAAAAAGAGGTTCACATTTGGCAGGTTGTCACCCTGCTTATGCTTTTTGTTCGGAAGGATTACCAGCTTGAATCTGACCTCTCCCGAAATCATGTTTTCATTGTTTCGGGTTTTCCTGGTCCATCCTTGACCAACGAAAATCATGTCACTTTTCTTTTTATCGTCATCGGGCATGATAATTACCTCACTGTAAAACTGATTTACACAAAGCCTTGGCCGTCCTGACAGACCAGGCATTACCAATTTGCCTAACCTTTGCCTCGCGTGTGCCGGCAAACTTGTAAGTCTTTGGGAATCCCATGGCTTCCGCCAACTCATGGGGCTGAAGCATTCGAAACCGAATGTCCAGGGCCACGCCATTAATTTCCGGGACAACCAAGCCGATTCTGTCCTTGGCTGTGATCGTGTCCATTGGCTTGCTTACAGGATACGCCGTACCGGTACGGTAATACTTCACCATGAACGGCTCGCACAATCCGAACCGATTTGACGTGTCAAGGGTCTTGAATGGACGTTGTACGGACATTGTACGGCCGTCGCCGTCCTTTTTTTCCTTGTGGCTCCCGTGGTACTCAACCAGGAACGGTTCAATGAGGGCGATCGCGCCGCCGGTTGCGATAGTTGGAAACGGATTCTGCACCGATCTGGCTACACTCCCAGACTGTTGGCCCAGGACGAATGGCTCACACAGCCCGAAATTCGCCCCGGATGTTGTCATGGTCGGAATCGGCTGATCGATATCACTCGCGTCTTGGTGATTGCGAAAGACAATGAGGAAGGGTTCAATCTTCTCACCGCCGAATTTCTTTAATCCAACCATGATTCTGGCCATCGTCGCCGGCGCGAGAGGTTTCTTACGATCGAATATGCTCTGACCCGGGATACTCCAATCAATCACGTCGCGCGCCGGGCGCCACGATGCCGCATTATTGGAAGGATCTGGCCACGAAATCGCCTTATCCCCTCTGCGCGCTCTAATAAACAGGCGCTTTCGAGTTGTTGCATCACCGAAGTCTGCTGCATTGAGGACTTTCCATTCAACCCGGTAATCGAGGGATTCCAGAGCTGCAATCCATGCCTTGAAGGTTTCCCCTTCGCGCTCTTTTATGCGCCTGCCTTTGCGATCGAGAGGACCCCATTTCTGGAATTCCATCACGTTTTCTACCACGACATCCTGGACATACAGGGCTTCGCACCATCTGACAACGTGCCATGCGCTCGCCCGGCTCTGATCCAGCATCGGCTTGCCGCCGCGCGCATTGGAATGATGGGTGCATTCTGGGCCAGCCAGTAAAATATCCAGCTTCCCGCCCGGGATTGCCTTTTTAGGATTGACGGAATCGAGGTTTTCGCACATGTGCCGAAATCCCGGGTGGTTTGTCATGTGCGTAGCGATAGCAATATTCCAATGATTTATCGCGAGCACGTCGACCTTTCTCCCGAGTTCTTTACAGGCCATCATGAGACCTGTCGTACTACCGCCGGCTCCACAAAAAAGATCGACTCCGCGTATCATTATTAGTAATTTCCAATCTTTACTGTACCCGGGTACAATAAATTTATGTTCCAAAAATGCTGTTCAATGATGCTGTGGTGAGAATATATATAGTCACTGACATACTGTCAATACTTTTTATTGAATAGTTTTGGGTCCTGGAGTTATTTTTGGATCATCTTCATCGACGTTGCCGAATAGAGATTCCCTCTCATTTAGAAGTTCAAGGGCAAGCGCAATCCCCATGATGAATCCGGTCGTAATATTGTTGTGCACAATGGGAGGTTGGATTCCAGATTGTACCGCGATCGCCAGAACGATTTTTGTCAGTTCCGACTCCCCCATTAGAAGGCCGGTAATCTTTTCCGCTATTTTGGGGTTGGACATCAATTCTCGGCCGCTCCATTCGATGGCTTTCGATAAATGATGCGCCTTGACCTCTTCAAGGAAGAGTCCAATGTCTATCCGTGGCATATCTCCTAAACCGCCGCCAGGCTTCTTACTTTGCGCCATGATGCCTCCTGGAACTGGTCTCTTAATCTCCAAACCAATCATGTATCAATCGGTGGTCTGCCACCCGGATAAGAGATATGTGCTCTGGGAATGTTAGATTTGCTGCCGTGTAATGGTGTTTTCGCGATCCATCCGGCTGGACCTCGAACCAGTGAACTGCCAGCCGGATATCCTTGAGATCTTTTGTCTTAATCGTCTCGATCGCGTCTTCAAGCGCATCGACTGGGCTCCACATCCTGCTATCGCCGAATTTTTCCGCTCGTTTTCTAGAAATTTCGTCCATTTGGAGGTCCTTGCTCTACGAGATTACTTTCGTCCTTTTTCTCGGTCCTTTTTCTCGTCGATCCATTGCCGGATTGCGATCGCGGCTGGACCGGGTACGTTCCTGGGTTTTCCCTTAACTCCCCGTATCCATCGGTGCACTGTCTCCGGCCGCACTCCGAGACGTTTTGCCAGCTCGCCCTGGCTGATTCCTCCGAGCGAATGCATGGCTTGCTGCAACTCTCTGCTATCCATTAGGAACCCTCCATTTGTATGACCATATCATTTATCTATACAGCTTTTTTGTCAATACCTTTGGTCAACTTCGGGGGTCTGAAAACAACAATCATAGAGGGGAAAGGCGCTCGAGATCGTCCCTGCACTCCCTCAAACCCAAGCCTGCCTTTTATAAACCTGATTTCCGTACCGGGTACAAAGCAATATCGATGGAACCATTCCACATCCGTGCGCGCGGGAAGAAGCATTACCACGGTGCATCCGCGACGGGCCTCGTCATAAGCTTTCCGGACCCATAATTTCAATGAATTCCCATAGGGAGGATTGCAGAATGTTGATGACGCCCACCGTTGCAATAATGAGTCCTCCTGCTGTGAGAAGAACTTCGGGCATTTGGCGATATCCTTGCTCGCGCAAGCATCGAGCTGGAAGTGAAATTCCTCATTCAAGGTATTAAAAAGATCCTGAGGAGTTCCCCACTCCTGGCTTTTGGATGGATTTATATACTGAGTCATGGGTTTCCGGAAGATCCGTTAGAATTATGTCTGTGCTGCCGGCGCCGAATATGCATGCGTGTTTTTGGGGGTAATTTGGCAAGCCATGAGTTGAAAGTCCTACTTCCAGCCTTCATTCCGTTAATTGAAAGCTCGATTGAGAGATTGACGGACTCAACTCCTCCCTCTATTCGCCAAACCGTTGTTCTGCTTATCCCCAGATATTGAGCCACTTGGTCTTGGCTCAATCCGCATTTTTCACGTATAGATACAAATTCGGCGCCGGTCATTCAAATTCTCCGTTTCAGCTAGAATCTGCCCTGATGCGTCAAAGCAGAGTTCGCATCCATTCTCGCTTCTCTGATCTTTCTGATCGCCACATCGCGATCATCGCCCGGGGGCACATTCTTGATGATAACCAGAATCGAGTTAGTCAGGGATTCGACAACCTCTTTCCCGGCCGCTTTCTGTTTCTCTCCCCATGGAGCGTATGTCATCATTTCCCGGACTTCTTTTTCAACTTCCGGACTGGCTACTCGTTCTGTTTGGAATAATGGCTTATCCATCCAATCCTCCTTTTTGTTAAAGATGGGAGCGCGCCGGCATAGACCAGCAAGTTTGTTCTATTCGACCTCGATCAAAGAGTCTGAACGAAACGCACTTTTACAACGCTCCCACAGTCGCTTAAATCTTTGGTTTATCGACCGATACAATACGTGGATGCACGAACTCTTCTGCCGTCAGGAGTTCTAGGTAGATAGAACCAGTGAAAAGGACCTTTATCCTTTCCCAAATCGACAATTCGTATCGTGTGATCTCCCTATCTTCCACTCTGATGCACGGAAGAGGGATATACGGCGGTTGATGCTCGGCCGCGATTCTCTGTGGAACGCCTTCTATTACTGGATCTCCTATTTTCATCCGCAAACCCCTTTCGTGTGATGCATGCATTCCCGCATTGGCACGACGAATTTGGTTATGCGTCCACATCTAGGGCATGTGTGCTCATATTCCCCGGGATCCCAAACCACCATTGTTGGAGGTTTGTGATCAGGATCCAGGCAGGTTGCATATTTAGGATCTTTTTCGTAATCCTTTACTTTTCTGGTTGGCATTGCTTCCTCCAGTCTTCGCCGTGCAAGAAATCTGCCATTCGGACTTGTTCGGCCGGCGCACTATTCAGCCACATCCAAGTCATTTCCATCAGAAGTTCGTTGATCTTCTTCCGGTCAGGGGCCTTAGGTAATTTACATTCGTCGTATGCGGCCTCAATCCTTTTGAATTGGTGGGCAGCCTCTATCTTCACCTGTTCCAACGTCCACTTTCCGGTTTTGATTTCCATGAGTTGCGGAGCATCTTCCCGGAAGACGTGGAATTCACCCTCCTTTAGGAACTCAATCCCCATCCGGAGGAGACGAATTGCATGCGCGGCATTCTTACAATCGTATCCGAATTGCTCCACAAGGGCTTTTCGCTTCGAACCCATGTACCCCTGGAAGTTAGCATGCTCCATTTTCTTAATCTGGCCATACGCATAGCCAATAAAGGAGTGATAGACCTTCTTTGATACGAAAAGATTCCTATGATTGAGCAGCATGTAACCCCAGGCATCCCGATAAATATAGTGATGATCTTTCAGCCAAAGCAGTGACAGCACGTTTGGATTCCCGTTCTCGAGGAGGCGAACGTATTTCCGTAGTTCGTAGGTAACGGAATCCCATTCTCGAAGCTGAACCTGCTTCTGTTCGAAGACTTCGAGACCCAGATATGTCTCGCGAGCTCCAATGCAAACTCCCATGACGTCTTTATCATCGACGCTCTCTGGATTGTCCGGATCGAGATACATTCCGTGGGCAATACTTCCGCGATATCCCAACAGGATTACGTTTTCAGGAAGAAGGGTTCCCATGTCCTCGGCGCTGCAATTCTTCAGTTTGATCATTGACTACCTCGGGATTCTGACTATAAAACAGGATGTTTCATATTCGTTTAGAAAGGGCCTGGTGACAGACGATGTTGTTTGCAACACTGAATCCAGTCGCCACAATATAGCTTCCCTTCATTACGCTGTGCCCGTTCACAAAGAACTCACATCTGCCAAGATGAAGAGGTATTTCGCCTGGAAATTTGAATATCAACTCCCAGTTCGAATTAATCATAGAGGGACCGAGAGGTATCTCAACCATCTTGGCATCCTTCTGATTTGTCTCCGGATGGGAAAAAAATAGAAAATGCTGCATCCCGTCGACGATTTCGTGTTCCTCGAGCTTGAAAATAAGACGTTTCCCTTTACGATCGTGCTGCATCCACTTCATAGTTTCCTCCAGTCAGGGAATGGGAGTTCTTCTTCGCGCTCCCACCATCGTTTACGCAGGCCCCGGAATCCAGGAATGTTTTGGAGTATCGTGCAGGCCACGGCGCCGCAGGACCTGGCAATAGCGAAATACTGTTTGTCGTTCTGAATGTCGGTCAGTATTCGAACAACGGGCGCCCAGCCGCGCAAACTTCCGTTGCATACCACATAAAACCGGTCTCCGGGCTGCAATTTCAATGTGAGTTTGCTTCTCGTAAACCAATAATATTCGATATCAG
>Ga0172380_10000449_pt1 | contig 81517 bp, 66 predicted proteins | sample Leawe162metaG_FD_119747 | JGI IMG/M metagenome (GOLD analysis project Ga0172380, IMG submission 119747) | Leachate microbial communities from a municipal landfill in Southern Ontario, Canada - Leachate well 162 metaG | ecosystem: Engineered > Solid waste > Landfill > Unclassified | place... | reverse complement strand
CCTGCAGTTGCAGTTACGTCGCCAGTTGTAGCAGTTACGTTTCCGTTTGCAGTTACATCACCAGCTGTTGCAACGATGTTACCTGCAGTTGCAGTTACGTCGCCAGTTGTAGCTGTTACGTTTCCGTTCGCAGTTACATCACCTGCTGTTGCAACTATGTTTCCTGTACTTGAAGTTATGTTGCCCGTAACAAGTAAAGCATCATCAACAGTTACTAAATTAGTAGCTGTATTTTCGATATTCATTTGTACGTCTAATACTTCACCAGTACCACTAATAAATTCGATATTATTACCACCAGCAGTAGTGATTGTATTACCATTGTTATAAGCGATTTGTAGGTCAGTTGCAGCTAAAGCAGCAGCAACAGCACCAGCTGTGATTAGATCATCGTCATCACCAGTTATAAGTGGACCACCACCAAAGTGTACTGAAGTATATATGTCATCTACTGAAGTATTACCAGCAAAATCAGTACCATTAAGAGTGAACTGTGTTTGAGCTGTTAAGTTAGTAAATGTACCAGCAGCCGAATTATTAGCACCTATAATAGCACCATCAACAGCTCCACCATTTACATCGATATTAGTGAAAGATACTAAGCCAGTAAAAGCAAAAGCACCAGTTTCATCTAATTCATTTGCAGTTACAACGTTAGCATCGATTTGTAAATCTAATACATTAGATGCAGCACCTGATATAGAGATATCAGAAGCAGCAATATCGTCAACTACGATAGCTTGAGTACCAGCAACAGTTAATCTACCTTTAGGATCTACTGTGAAAGTAGAGTAAGAAGTACCTGCATTGTTACCATAAGCAGTAGTTACAAGATTAACACCAGTGTTAGATAAATCAAAAGTATATGGAGCATTTGCAGCATAGGCAGGAACTGTAAAGTTTGCAGATGGAGTAAATACCATTTCGTTTGATAAATCACCATCATTTGCTAAAGTCAAGAATTGAGCATCAGCTACAGCAGCTATACCAGCAGCAACAGCACCAGAAGTTGGAAGTCCAGCATCGCCAGATACAAGTCCATCAGCAATGTTGTCTATATCTGTTATTGATTCACCATCAAATGTAAATGTACCAACTAGGTCTAAACCTGCGCTTGCATCAACATTACCAGAGAATTGTACTTGAGCACCACCAGTTTGAGATAAAGTACCAGCGATTGTAGTACCATCTAAAGTAGTAGCACCATCAACGTTTAAGCCAGTATTCAAATCAGTAGCACCAGTTACGTTCAATCCACCACCAAGTACATCTAAACCAGCACTTGCATCAACATTACCAGAGAATTGTACTTGAGCACCACCAGTTTGAGTTAAAGTTCCAGCGATTGTAGTACCATCTAAAGTAGTTGCACCGTCAACGTTTAAGCCAGTATTCAAATCAGTAGCACCTGTTACGTTCAATCCACCATTGTTGATTGTTACATTGTCATCAGCTTCGATTGCTGATCCAGCACCTGCGTTAGCAAAAAATGCAGTTGCAGCAGCAGAGTTGTTATTTACTTGTAAAGCACCAGCTGCAAGAGAGTTACTTCCGATAGAAGCCGCTTTCTTAACTGTTGCATTTTCAGTTACGATAAGGTTATCATCAACAACTAAATCACTTAATGAATTAGCAATACTACCACGGAAGTCAGATTTAGTTGTTACAACTATACCGTTACCGCCTACAGTACCAGAGAAAGTCTGAGTACCAGCAGCACCCCAAGTATTTGGATTGTCTAGGTCGATAGATAAAGTAATATCACTACCATCACCAGCTGTAATAACTGAGTTCAATGTAGCGTCTGTGTTAAATATTCTGTTGTTAGTTAGAGATCCACCATCATTAACAAATGTTATGAAAGGTTCATTAGTAACGATACCGATAGAGTTCGATACTGCAAGAGCAGTTGGAACGTCAGCATCAGAACCAGTACCAGCAAGAGCTAAACTACCTTCACCAGGGCCATTCCAATCCCAAATATTATTCAAACCAGTTGTCGGAACAGCTGAAGTAAGATTAATATTAAGACCTGGAGTTACGTTTAATGGATCACCAACGTTAGTTGGAGGCATCAAAGTAGCAACAGCACCAGTAGTTGGGTTAAGCAAAGTAACTTGACCACCGTAAGCTACTAAATTAGTACCTTGTACAGTTGAGTTAGCTTGGATAGAACCATAAGTTTTGATTGCTAATTTTTGGTTAGAAGGAGCACCATTGCTATTTCTAACAACTAATGTTGCATCGTTAAGATCTGTTCCAGTAGGATCAGGTTTAACAAATTCATCACCACTAGCAGGTACACCGTTAGGATCAACGATTTGAGCAGCGATTACAGGAGCATTGTTTTCGATTAATACTGTTCTACCTTCAGCAAGGTTAGTATTAGTAAACTTAGCTATGTAGTTAGTACCTTTAACACCAGTACCAGAAACAGAAAGAGCAGAACCAGCACCAGCGTCAACGCCTTTGTTGATTACAACACCATCTGAAGTGTTTCCAGAAGTAGATGAAGTGAAGATTGCAACTGAACCATTACCAGCAGCGCCAGTATGAGTCAATTTGAAAGCGTCACCAGGACCTGGGTAAGCACCTGTGTAAGGAAGAGTAAGACCTAAGTCATCTTCCCAAGTAGTATTACCAGCACCATCAGATTTCAATGTTTTACCAGCGATTTGAGCACCAGAACCAATCTTAGTGTTAAGTACGTTGTTGTCAATTATGTTAGTTGTACCAACTGAGTTAATACCCATATCAGCTAAAGCAATAGTACCGTCTAAAATCTTACCAGAAGTAACAGCACCGTCAACTATCTTAAGAGTAGTAACAGCGTCGTCAGCTATCTTAGAAGTGATTACAGCATCGTTAGCAATTTTAAGAGTAGTAACGTTAAGATCAGCAATCTTAGCAGTTGTTACGTTAGCATCTGCAATTTTAGCAGTTGTTACGTTAGCGTCTAAAATTTTGATTGTAGTTACAGCATCATTAGCTAAATCATCAGTCATTACTTGACCATCAATTATTTTTGCAGTAGTGATAGAGTTATCAGCCAAATCAGCAGTGATGATTGTACCATCAGCGATTTTAGAAGAGATAACTGAGTTATCAGCAAGTTCAGTAGTTCCTACAACACCCGGCTTGATTTGTAAATCTAGGTTGTCATAAGTACCATCAACTGTGATGTCAGATACTGGAGATTCGTTGAATATAGTAGTAGCAGCTAATACAGTGTAAGAATTTTCAACAGCAGTTAAAATTCTACCTTGAGCATCTACTTTAAATTCTGGAACGTCGATAGTAGAAGGTAATGCAGAAGGATCACCATAGATAGCAGCAACAACGCCAGTAGCGTCTAAATCTAAAGAAGATAATGAACCGTCTAGTACTTTATTACCAGTTACAGCATCTTCGTCTATTTTTGTGTTTGTTACAGCTTTGTTAGCTAAATCAACAGTTTGTACATCACCGTCTAATATCTTAGCAGTAGTTACAGAACCGTCAGCGATTTTAGGAGTAGTAACTGAATTTGTTGCCAAATCAGCAGTCATTACTTCACCATCTAATATTTTAGCAGAAGTAACTGAACCATTAGCAAGATCAGCAGTCATTACTTCACCGTCTAATATCTTAGCAGTTGTAATAGCATCATTAGCAATTTTGATTGTAGTTACGTTACCATCAGCGATTTTACCAGTAGTTACGTTAGCATCAGCGATTTTTGCAGTAGTAACATTTAAGTTAGCTATATCTGCAGTCATCACTTCACCATCCATAATCTTAGCAGTAGTAACTGAGTTATCAGCTAATATAGCATTTGTTACAGCAGAATTGTTGATATTGTTAGTGTTAATTTTACTTGACACCCAACCACTAGGAGCAGTTCTGATTAATAATTCATCAGCACTACCATAAGTAGGATCTAAAGTTACAGGAGCTAGAGTAGTACCGTTTCCAGTCAAAGGAGCTGAAGTTTGTACGTTTTCTTGTCCCCATCTCATTTCACTAGTTAAACCATCATAGTAAAGTACATCGCCATTAGCTGGACCAGCACCGATTACGTCGATGTTTCTAACTCTAACAGCGTCATCAGCTAATTTAGCGTTTGTAACGCTTAAGTCAGCTAAATCTTCAGTTAAGATAGTAGAGTTTAAGATTTCAGAAGTAGTTACAGCGCCAGTTGCGATGTCTTCAGCTAAAATTGTTTCGTTAAGAATTTCAGAAGTAGTTACCGCACCAGTTGCGATATCTTCAGCTAAAATTGTTTCGTTTAAGATTTCACTAGTAGTTACTGCACCAGTTGCGATGTCAGCAGCTAAGATAGTTTCATCTAAAATTTCAGAAGTAGTTACAGCGCCAGCAGCGATGTCTTCAGCTAAAATTGTTTCGTTTAAGATTTTGTCAGTAGTGATTGCATCAGCACCAACTTTAGCGTTAGTAACAGCACCGTCAACTATTTTAGAAGTTGAAACAGCATCATCAGCTAAGCCCAAAGGCATAGCCAAAGTACCATCACCATCGATAGTAGCGTCAGTCATTACAGCAACTTGATAGTTAAGAGCTGGAACGTTAGTTAACTTAGCAGCATCTAAACTTACGATTTTGTTATTTGTAACAGCACCGTCAGCAATTTTTTGGTTAGTAACAGCACCATCGAAGATACGGTCAGTTTTCACTGCACCAACTGCGATAAGTGGATCTGGATAAGAACCAAATAAGTCACCACCAGCAGGGCCAGATGGAGAAGTAGAGATATTTGGAGATAACATTTCTGAAGTTATAGAACCGTCAGGAATGTTGTCAATGATAGCAGATGGTTTGATACCAGGATTTGGATAAAATCCAGTTAAAACACCACCAGCAGTCAATACCTCATCAGCTAGGTTATCTAATCCAATAGCTTTAGGAGCAACGTCCATAGCTAATCCTGAATTAAATGCATAAGTTGCTGTATCAGCATCTGCAGCATAAAAAGCAGAAGGAGTAGATGATAGCTTAGTTCTTGGGAACGGTTGGTTGTTACCAACAGTTACTTGAACGTAATATTGACTATCGAATTTAAGATCGATAGGGTTAACATCACCAAGATAAACTGAGAAAAATCCGTTTTTATCAACGGTTACACTTTTTTGCTCTATCCATAGAGCGGATCCGCCGGCTGCATCTTCGAATAATTCGAAGACAACCAATACTGGTACATCAGAAGTAATAGTCTTACTTTCTAATTGACCTTGATAGTTGATTACTTTTGGTGTAGCTGCAAAAGTGGTTGCCAAAGGTGACAACACCATGCTAAACGCCAAAATAACAAGAAGAATGAGTTTCTTCATTGTAAAGCTCCTATTAATTAATAATAATAATTTATTTAAAACACTTACTTTCATATTTATTTAACTATAACCATAACGTTTCTTAAACTAAAGCTTCTACCACCAGTCATTGGCTCGATAGATAGCTCATATAGATAAGACCCAGAACTTAGTTGCGTACCATATTGGTCTTTAGCATCCCAAGATACATTTTGTTGAGTACCAGCTGAGAACATCTGATTAGATACTACAGTACTTACTAAAGCACCATTGATATCATATACTCTAATAGTTACATTAGAATTGTTTTCTAATGTGAACTGTATATTTGTACTAGCTGCAAAAGGGTTAGGGTAGTTGCTAAGAGTATTAGCAGATGTACCTTCTTCCTCTACACCAGTTGACACTTCTTCAAGGGGTGTCCAAAAACCTTCGTGAATAGTCAGACCTGGCCCAGCACCACCTGTAAGAGTTTTAGTCTCAACAGCCGTTTGGGCTACCGTACCGTTCAGAGTTATAGTTCCGTTGTCTGTAGTTACCGTTGAACCAACAGTACCTCCAGCGCCTATAACTGACTTTAATAACTTAGCATCTTGTGCCTGAGTAGTAAATAGTACTACAGGGAGCAAGAACGCTGTTACTAAAAGTAGTTTTATTGTTTTCTTCATTATGAAGACTCCTAATATTTATTAAACTTATTTATTTTCATTTCTATTATTAAGTGCGGGGTATTAGCCCACAAACACAAAGAGCAATATCTATGCCAAAGAAACACTTCTGCAAAACTGCATAAGTATTCCTATTTTCTAAATAGTCTATCAAACAAAATTATAATAATTAACACTAATATTCAAAACTATTTTACTTTGTTTTGCGATTAATTGGAAATAACTAAAATATACATTGTAATCGATTAGGTAAATTTACCTAATTTGTGAACTTCATACTTCACAATTTTAAATAGTTAAATAAGTTTGAAACTAACATATTTACAAATTATCACTCGAAGGAAAGACTGTATGTCTATTAGTCATTTAGAAAAGAAAGCAACGTTTTGGTTTAATCATATTGCTGAATTAATAGAGTTATGGGTTGCGTCGGACTTTACGGCGGCATCAGTAAAGCAACGTTTCATGAGTGGTAAGCGCTACTTAGGGAGTAAAGACAAAAAGGTTATTAGTGGAGTTTTCTTTTTTTACTTACGACATAAGTTAACTTTAGAGTCACTTTCTATAGAAGAAATATTTTTCCTGGCATATTTGAAAGAAAAAGATGTAAATGAAAGCATAAATAAAATATTCAAGAATAATGAATTCAACTCCTATATATATACGCTTGTAAATTCAGAGAAAATAGAGTATGATTTTAATAAATTTATCGATACTGATTTCTTCCCCGAAGTTTTCATAAAGAACATTGATTTAGATGAAGATAGAATACTTTCATTAGCTAAAGCCCTTAACAAAGAAGCTACTACAGATCTTCGTATTATTTCTGATAGAGACTTAATAGAAGGAGAACTTAATAGCTACGAGATTCCTTATAATTATAATATTCTCAAAGATTGCATAAAGTTAAGTAAGAATATCAACTTCAATACATATATGAGTTATAAAAATGGTTGCTTTGAAGTACAAGACGAGGGTAGTCAATTAATTTCAATTATGCTCGACCCCAAACCAGATGAAGATATACTTGATTATTGTTCTGGTGGAGGCGGTAAGACTATACATATAGCAGAATTATCAAATGATAAAGCTTTCATAGATGCTACTGATATCAACATAAAACGATTAAAAGAGACCGAAAGAAGAGTTAGTTTGCACGGACTATCATCAGTACTAATACTAAATATAGAAGATATAGATAGTGATGAGAAGCAATATGATAAAGTTTTAATAGATGCACCTTGTTCTGGTTCGGGTACTGTAAGAAGATCACCTGGAATCAGATACACTATAACTGACGAACTAATAGATAGTTACACGCAACTACAGCTTGAAATAATAGCTAAATGCTATGACAAAATAGCTGTTGGTGGAGAGCTGATATATTCAACTTGTTCGCTTTTCAGAAATGAAAATGACAGAGTTATCTCTAATGCTATCGCACAATTCCCGGATTTAAAGCCAATAGATATTAAAGAAAGAGCAGTTAATCTCGAGATACCGACAGAAGCTCTACACTTTACGGAGTATGGACTGATGACATTAACAGATAAAAGCAAAACTGACGGGTTTTACCTTTCAATTCTCCATAAAGGTGGATAAAATTATGTCAGGTTTCCTACACACTGTTAAGGCATTCACACATACGCACAATAAATCATTTATTAATATTATTTAATAAATGACAATGGAAACGCTTAAGTAGAAATTAAAGAGAAGATGAGTAAACTAGACAACACAAATTTTTTCGTAGTAGATGTAGAAACGACAGGAGCTAATAGCAGAACTGATCGTATAACTGATATTGCCGTAGTTCATGTATTGGGTGGTGAGATTATAGATACTTTTCATTCACTAATCAATCCTCGGCAGCCAATCCCTGAATTTATACAAGAAATGACAGGTATAACTAATGAATTAGTACGCAATGCTCCAGACGAAAGAGATGTACTTCCAACATATAGAGATTTCATTTCTAAAGATAATTCTATTTTCGTAGCTCATAATGCTAACTTTGACCATTTCTTTATCCGCAATACAATGATACGTAATTATGGAGAATCGTTAGAACACGAATTACTCTGTACAGTCAAGCTTGCACGAAAAATTCTTCCTAAAACCCAGAAAGTAAACCTCACCTCTTTAGCCAAGTACTTCAATATTCCGATATTCATGAGACACAGAGCATTAGGTGATGCTTTTGCAACGGCGAAAGCATTGATAAAAATGCTGGATATATTGGTAGCAGAGTATGGGGTAACTACCCGTAAAGAATTAAATGAATTCGAGAGGAAGTCTCGTAGAAGATTCAAAGTAGCAAATGAGAATATAGATCGATTGAAAGAGCAGTTCAATAAAGCACCAGAAAGCCAAGGTGTTTTTTACCTATATGATGAAAACGGGAATAGAATCTATACTGACAAAGCTGATAATATAAAGCAAAAACTATACTCATACCTAGACCCGAATTATCTATCATCTATTAGAATGAAAGAAATAATGGATAATGCAGCTAGTGTAGAGTACTTTGATACTGCCTCAGAACTTCATTCAGATTTAAAATTGGGTAAGCCCCACAATGAATCGCCTCTGGAACTATTTGGAAATGGCTCACTGTCAGAAAATCATTCTAATATTATTTACTTAGATAGTAATAATAGATTGGGCAAAACAGTAGGAGTATTTCTTATAAAAGATGGGTTACTAGCTAATCACTTGGAAATAGGCACAAGTGCAAGTACATATATAATAGAGTCTGCAATTGAAGATACATATTACAATAACTCTAAACTTGATGGTAACGATAACGACAGGATAATCGTACGGAAATGGCTCAGCAAAGAGCCAGACCTCGGCAATAAAGTTAAAGTTAATGGCGACAAGAAAAAAATGATGAGGGAAATCACGAATTATATTAGTTCTTGCTATTAATCATCGATAAGTTATTTCAAATTATATTCAAATTTTGTAACTTAAAACATTCCATTCGAGTCTTATATGAAAACAAGAAAACTGACTTTATGATAAGAAAACTATTATTACCATTATTGACCGCTATTATTTTGCTTATTAGTAACAGCAGCGTAATGGCAATAGACAATTACTTCCTAGATGCTGTCGTATTCAACAGTAGTGACAGTACTGAAGGACGGATTGATGTATATTTAGTAATTCCTTATCAATTACTTACTTTCGAAAAATTAGGCGAGAACTTCGTAGCAAATATAGACGTAGATGTAGCTATAACCGATACGGACAATAAAAGAATAGATTTCAAACATGTACGTAAGACTATAACTACTACTGATTACAGACAATCGCAAGGAGCAGCTGGAGAATTTTACAAAACTTTTTTCAGATTTGGCGTAGATAATGGAACGTATAGTGTTTCTGCAGATATCAAAGATGAATTCAGTGGGAATTTGTACGAAAAAGAAAGAGAAGTAACAGTAATAGATTTCAATAAGTTTAGTTTCTCCCTCAGTGGGATTCTATTACTATCTCAAATAGAAGAAGTAGATGGTAAATATAAGATAACTCCCTTCATTTCTGATAATATCGGTACAATAAATAGTGATTTTTTTGCATTTTTCGAAATCTATAATAAAAACGAACCTAAGACAGTAAAAATAGCGTATAGATTATTGAAGAAAGATGTGGTTGTCTCCGAAGGAGAACTCAAAGAAATAGACGCAAAAGTTGGAAGCACCCAAAACTTCATTAGAATAGATGCCTCAAAAATGAGTTTGTCCGGTGAATACATAGTACAAATAGTAGCTTATGACCCTAGTGCCACGGTGCATGACGATAGTAAAGTGCTAGCAATAACTCAGCGATCAATAAAGCACCACGAAACCCTTATATCTTTTCTCGAGGAAGATATAAATAAAGCTATAAAAATGCTACGCTATATAGCGACTGACTCCGAGATAGAAAAAATAGAAAATGCAAAAACTGATGATTTGAAAAGAGAGAAACTAGCTTTATATTGGAAGGAGTTAGACCCTACACCAAACACAGCTTACAATGAGGCAATGAACGAATATTATCAGCGAATAAAATACGCTAATGAACAATTCAAATCTTATACCGAAGGGTGGCTAACAGATATGGGTATGGTATATGTAGTTCTTGGTCCTCCAATTCAAGTTGAAAAACAATCATCTATGGCAAATAACGTACAGTATAGACAGTGGCAATATAGTGGTAATAGGACTTTCCTATTTGCTGATAAGAATGGATTCGGCAATTATAGATTGGAAAGACCGTATTTATTCAATGAAAAATATAGATATAGAAAATGAAATACACATTGATAGTACCTTGTGGTGGAATCGGTGAAAGAGTAGGTGCCGATATACCAAAGCAATATATAGAAATACACGGAAAGTCTGTACTAAATTGGACATTATCCAAATTCAAAACCTTCGACAATATACATCAGCTATTAATACCAGCAGACGATACTTATATAGACGAAATCGAAGTGTCAATACCAATAGAGTTCAAAGATAAATACAAAATAACTCCTCACGGGAGAACTCGCTTTAATTCAATATATAATTCCATAGAGCATATTAGCCCAGATTCGAGTTACGTTATGATACACGATGCTGTGCGTCCTTTTGTATCTCATAAGCTAATAGAAAAATTGATGACAGCTGTCCAGAAATATAATGGAGTAGTGCCTTACTTACATCCAACTGACACTATAAAGACAATAGACAATGAGAAAAAGGAACCTTATATATACGAAACTATTGATAGAGAGATGTTAGCTTCGGTTCAAACACCACAGATTTTCGAAAAAGAATTATATGTAAAGGCATACGAATATTCAAATAGAAATAGATTCAAAGGGACAGATGATTCTTCTATATTAGAATACTCAAAAATATTTCCTAAATTAATAATCGGTGAAATGCAAAATTTTAAAATTACTACCGAAATTGATTTAGAGATTGCTAAAATAGTGCTTAAATAGTAACTATTTTAGTGTTAGTCTGTTATTAAACTAGAAAAAATACAAATTATTAAAATTATACGGAGTTTTTTATGAAAAAGATATACTACTTGAGTAAGTACGTATTGCTTTTCGCGTTATTTATTTTCGCCCAACAAGCATTAATTTCGGCCCCTACACAGAAATCCCCTGCAAATGCCGATGATTGCGTTGATAGAGATGCGGTATTCGAATGGACTAGAGTCAGTGATGCATCACATTATATGTATGTCATTTCTACAAAAAATGATTTCTCAGATACTGTGAAAAAAGATTTGAATTATTCTGATACAACTGTAGCTTTTGAATTACCAAATTACAGTACAAAATACTATTGGAAGGTCGGTGTTCATATCATCAACGAAACTGATGAATGGAGTGAACATTTTAATTTTACTACTCACCCTGCACCACCTGCGTTGACAACGCCTGATGATATGTTAGAATGCCAGGTATTCTCTCAGACATTCTCATGGACTGTAGTTCCAAATGCAACTAAATACAAAATACAAATATCTTCAAGCCCTAACTTTTCGCCGACAGTAGTTGACACACAAATCACTGGGACTACTGCATCATTCGATTTAGATAAATATTTCACAACTTACTATTGGAGAGTAAAGGGAATACAAGTTGGTTGCGAAACCCCATACTCTGAGTCCAGAAGACTTACAACTTTAGTAGGTCCACCAGAAATGGCAACACCAAGAAACGATTCTGTAGGTACACCTCTTGACGTTATATTTACGTGGCCTGCTGCTGGTGGGGCTCAATCTTATGATTTGCAAGTTTCAGATGATGCTAACTTCAGTAATTTGTTAGTTAATCAAATGAATATGACTGGTCTTTCTTTTGCTTGGAATCCACCTAATTACAACAAGAAATATTATTGGAGGATGAGAACATTAGGACAGGCGTGTACTTCAGAATGGTCAAAAGCATTCAATTTCAAAACAGCATACCCTGCGGCTGTAGCTACTTCTCCTGGTGACACTTTATCCTGTGTTCCTATCGTAACTACTTTTACTTGGGCAGCAGTACCGGGTGCGACTCACTATGAGATACAAGCATCAAAGACTCCCATATTCTCTAAAGCAAATAATGATATCACTTTTTCTCAAGTAAAGATTGCTGGTACTAGTATTACTGGTGATGTGCTGTTATCAACTAAACAAGTATGGTGGAGAGTGCGAGCGAATGATGATAATAATGTTGGTTTGTGGTCTGAAGCAGAGACTTATTTCACTACTGGTGCTGCACCACTTATGAAAAGCCCTGTTGATGGGACTACAGAAGTACCTCGTGGTATCACTTTCGAATGGGAACCAAATAGTGGTTCATCATATTACAATCTACAGATTTCCAAGAATATTAGTTTCACAGATTTAGAGCTAGATGAATCCGGGATTATTGATAAAAACTTTACTGTTATACTCGAATCATACAATACTCCTTATTACTATAGAGTTCGTACATTCCTTAGTGGTTGCTTTAGCGATTGGTCTAATGTATATAGTCTGAAGTCTATACAAGGTTTCCCTAATCTTATTTATCCTGAAAATGCAGAATCTAATATAACTACAGAGGTACAGTTCCAATGGAGCGTTGTACCGACTGCAAACAACTATGACATCAGATTTTCAACAGACGATGAATTCGTAAATGAATTCGGACAAAATGGTATTAAGACTAACAGTATTTTACAAAAAGACTTACTTCCTAATACTGTCTATTATTGGATGGTTAGGTCTAATGATCAATGGGGTACATCACCTTGGTCACAAGTTTATCAGTTCACTACAGGTGAAGGATTTACTAATGTACCTTTCTTGCTTTATCCTGAGAATCTTTCAATCAAATTACCAACTACTGGTTTTATGTACTGGAACTCATCTAGCAATGCAACTTCTTATAACTTGCAAATAGCTGAAGATTTGAAATTCAAAGAAGGTGATATAGTAAAAGAAATCCAAAATATCAAAGATACTTCTTATAACTATACTGATTTGGATAGTTTCAAAGAGTATTGGTTTCGAGTTGCATCAGTTAATCAGACAACTACATCTGCTTATTCTAAACCACATAGATTCCGTACTATAGCACAGCCACCGACTGACCAAGCATTAGCTATAAAGCCAGAGGACGGCGAGAACGAAGTTTCATTCAAGAAAACAGTGTTCGAGTGGACTAAAGTAGCAAGAACTGATTTAGGTCTTTCTAGCGAAAGTGGTTATGAATTATTGATTAGTAAAACTCAAGATTTTGCTGATACAGTCATATACAACCAAAGAGTATTTGAAGAAACAATCAACTACGAAAACAAACTCGATCTCTCTACTACTTACTTCTGGAAAACTAGAGGTTGGAACGAAGCTGGATTTGGCCCTTGGTCAGAAGCTTTCTCATTCACAACTGATATTCAATCTACTGTGACTGATGGTAACTTTGACTTCGGTACAAGTATAGTACCTAATCCTATACAAAACAGAGCTGAATTGAGATTCAATTTGGATACACCTGGTAACGTGAACTTTATAATAGTTGACCAAACTGGAAGAACTGTATTCAATTTGGAAAATATTAACGGAAACGGAAACCTAAATATACTGCCACTTAATTTGGATAACTTAAGTAATGGTAGTTACTTATTCAAATTGCAAACAGGTACTAAGTATCAATCAGGTAAAATAATAATTAGTAGATAAGCTGATTATTTAATAACTTAAAGCGATTATATTTAACAATATGGTCGCTTTTTTTTTGAATTTAAACGAATAAAGAAAAACTATGAGAATAATAATCACTACTTTAATACTATTGATTGTGGGATACTCAAGTGTAATCCCATGTACAAACCTATTAGTAACGAAAGGAGCCACAACTGATGGCTCTACAATGATAACTTATGCCGCTGATGCTGGTGGGTTTATGGAACGTTTATTCTATCTACCAGAAGCGAAGCACGAAGCAGGAGCTATGCTCGAAGTACACGATTGGGATACTGGCAAACTATTAGGAGAAATAGAGCAAGTACCTCACACTTACCGTGTAATTGGCAATATGAATCAACACCAAGTAACAATCGGTGAAACTACATTCACTGGTTTAGATGAGTACAGAGATACTACAGGCATAATGGACTATGGCTCGCTAATGCGAATAGCATTACAAAGAGCTAAAACAGCTCGTGAAGCAATAAAAGTGATAGATGGTCTAACTACAAAGTATGGTTATTATAGCACAGGAGAGTCATTTTCTATAGCTGACCCAAATGAAGTATGGATAATGGATGTTCACCCCAAAGGTGTTGGGAACAAAGGTATAGTATGGGTAGCACGAAGAATACCAGATGGCTCTATCGCAGCTCACGCTAATCAATCTAGAATCCGAAAAATCATCAAAAATGACCCGAATAATTGCCTTTACTCTAAAGATGTAATTACATTCGCCCAAGAGAAAGGAATAGCAAAAGAATTCAATGGAGAGTTCAGTTATGCTGATACTTACAATCCGCTTGACCCAGGTGGAGTTCTATATTGCGAAGGTAGAGTATGGAGGTTTTTCTCACTAGCCGCACCTAGCCAAAACCTTTCGGAAGACTATTGGAGAGCTGTTGAAGGCGCTGTACCCTATCCCCTATTTATCAAACCAGATTCTAAGATTTCTGTGAAGGATTTACAATCTTGGATGCGTGATCACTTCGAAGGAACGGAATACGATATGACTAAAGGATTAGGAGCTGGACCTTATGGCTGCCCTTACAGATGGAAAAACCTATCATGGAAATTGGAAAGCGATACTACCAAGAAATTCGGTTGGGAAAGACCAATATCCACTCAGCAAACTGCATGGTCTTATGTAGCTCAAATGCGGGGCTTCCTGCCTAACGAGATTGGCGGATTACTTTGGTATGGCGTAGATGATGCAGCGACTAGTTGCTATGTACCGCTTTATAGCTCATTACAATCAGCACCTAAGCCATACACAGTTGGTTCAATCAAAGATTTCACTTGGGAATCTATGTTCTGGGTGTTCAATCTAGTTGCTAATAAGGCATATACTATGTACAGCCACATCTCAAAAGACATAATAGAAGTACAACAGAACTACGAAAATAAATTCTTAGCATATCAGCCACAATTAGAAAAAGCGGCTGCTGAACTTTACAAAACTAATCCCGAATTAGCTGCTAGCTTCCTATCGGATTACAGTATTGCCAACGCAGAAAGAGTTCACAAAGAATGGAAATCGCTGTGGGAATACGTAACTGTGAAATACAATGATGGATATATGAACGACGTGACTAAGAACGAAGGCCGTACCCCCGAAGGAGTTGGCTACGAGCAGAAATTCTTAGAACAAGTAGTAAAAGAAAGGCCGGGTTACTACGACGTAAAATGGAAGAAGAATACGAATTAATCGGAAGCGAAGATCCTCGAACTGTGGACATTCACGTCACTCATATAACACCGTAGACGTTAGAAGAGTCCAGGAAAAAAGGATTCCATAAAAGCCCCAACGGGTCGGTATATTTGTAACCATCGTATATAAGAATCAAAAGCCACCCCGTAGGGGTGAAATATTAGTAGAATCTGTCAAAGCTAGAAGCGTAGCTATCGAGAAGTCTAGGAGTGATTAGTCTTTGAAATGATGGAAAAGGAAGTAACGAATTAATACAAAAAAATTCGTATATCTACAATTATGAAAACAAAAGTAATACTAGTATTAGTAATTCTAACCTTTACTTTTCTCGATATATTAAGTAAAGAGAAAGATTGCGATTGTATTGAGTTAGGTCTTAGCGATGAGAACAAGTTAAAGTGCGATACTACTTTTTTTGAAAATGGCGCATTCATGTATTGGCAAATAAACTGTGATTCTACTTGGTTGACATTTGAGAATAATCAAAAAGTAATTCTAAAGTCATGCAAAAAAGAAATGATTTTAGAATGTGGACGAAGTGGACTTTTTTTCCTAAAAGAATACCCTAATTATCTATTATTTATTTTTGAATGGATAAGCGGTTGCTGTGTTCCACCAGACATTGTTTTTATAAGTAAAGAAAATGGATTAGAAATCAACAGGATTAGTAAATATCTGTTTGTTTGGGGCGATAACGATTTAGATTACTCACTCTATTTTTCTGATACTACTTATACTAATCTAATATTTCATAATCACCTTACAGATATAGAATACTTATACAATTTTGACGAGTATTTAGTAGCTGAATCGGCAGTCGAAAATAATGTAATGTCATACGATAAATTATTTGATAACTTTTTAATAGATAATAATAAATTCAAGTTTTATTTTCTTAATCCTGTCGGACAAAAAGAAGAGATAAATATTCGGATAAAGTGAGAATACAGATTATAAAAAATAAGGTATCTCCTAAATGGGATATTGAGACTGAACCAAAAATGTATATGAAATAGTTATTTATACTCATCTATCCAACTAGCAAAGCTTTTTATTTCAATTATGCCACTCGTAGAACCATAATAGTATCCTTTCTGTATATTGTCAATATGATAATTCCCTCTGAATAAAATACCAATTAAAAACAATTCGTCATTTTCTGTTATAAAATAGGGACAACCACTATCTCCGCCAGCTGCGCATAATTCATAAGCAGTTTGATTACTAGAACCTAATACGTTACAACAATCATCATCACTATCAAAATCGGTATAAAATGCTTTATATCCATTTTTAATAGTTCTTATACTATCTAAAATATTTGTACCATAAATTTTTTCACCTTTTAAGGATACGGAAGCTGGGTCATTCCCTACACCTGAGGCACCATATCCAACCCCAATTACTTCTTTTCCAAGTTGTAATTCATCATTATAAATCTTTGGGAAACTGATACCCTCAATTTTCTCATTAGTAATTATAATCGCTAGATCTATTTCTCGACTATTAGTATCGAGATAATCAGGATGAATTATTATCTGTTTTACAGAGTAAGTTTTACCCACTAATTCAACACTTACTTCAGATGGAGTAACCCACCTTTCCGAGACTGGTTGGTAAACTATAACACGCTGTCCGTTAAACTCCATAGTATCTGGTTCTGTTTTCACTTCTGTTAGTACATGACCATTAGTTATAACTATGTTTTCTGAAATGGCGATGCAAGACCCTCCAAATGTTTGATCATTACCAGAATTAATTTTCCCAACACAATCAAACTTTTCTTGATTAGCTAATTCGATTAGTTCATTAACGTCAACATCTGATCTATAAATACCTGCAAAAATGGTGTTTATAGATAAAAATAGAATAATTATTATTTTCATAAATCCTCTGTATTAAATGCACTAGATTATAATTAAAAATACTTCTACCCCAAATACACTATCAAAATAATCAAAGAAAATGATATTTGAAAATTCTATTTTCAGTTATTTCCCCTAATTCCATTTTCTCCCAAAAATTTAGTATTTTTGTTATTAGATAAAACAAACAAACTATGCTACTATGAAAATTGCGATTTATCCTGGTTCATTTGACCCTATTACCAATGGACATATAGACGTTATCGAACGTTCAGCTAAGATGTTCGACAAGGTTTATGTGGTTATCGGTATCAACTCTAAGAAAAGCAGTCTCTTTACTCAAGAGGAACGATTAGAGATGGTACAGCAGAGCTTGGCTCACGAGCAGAGAGTTGACGTTGCTTTCCATAGTGGATTGATAGTAGATTATGCTGTTTCGGTGGGAGCTACGGCTATTATCAGGGGGCTACGTTCCGTAACTGATTTCGAATATGAGATGCAAATAGCTCTGATGAACAGGAAAATGCAACCAGAATTACAGACAGTATTCCTAATGCCACATGAGAAATATACGTACCTTAATTCGAGCATCATACGTGAAATCGCTCGTTACAAGCAGAATGTATCTGAATTCGTACCAAAAGTAGTAGAGCAAAAACTAAAAGAGAAATTTGGATACTAATTATGATAGCTCAATTCCACATTAGCGACCACATATATCTCGCAGACTTGTCAAAGCCAATTAGCATTGCTATTCCTCTAGACTTTGTTGGCAAGCAGCCTAATACTTATGATGTACCTTTTGCTCAGAGCAGAGCTTATAAAGATGGTACTTTCGTTGGAGATATTAGACAAGGTGGCTCGTGTAATTTCGAGACTATCGAACTAACTCCTCATTGTAACGGAACACATACCGAGTGCATAGGACATATCACACGTGATAGAATACATATTGCCGAGACTAATTTCAATCGAATATCTACGTCCTTGCTAATCACTATAAAGCCAATAATAGCTAATGACCACGCTCATCACTATAACTATTCGCTGGAAAATGGTGATTTGCTTATAACAAAAGAGCTATTAGCAATAGAAATTAAGAAGTACGGAAATGTAGAGTTTGATTCTCTAATCATCCGAACACTACCTAACACCGATAAAAAACTTTCAGACAATTATGACGATGTTCCGGCATACTTTTCACTAGATGCTATGGAATATATATTAGAATTAGGGATTAGCAATCTATTAGTAGATATGCCGTCCATAGACCGACTTTATGACGATGGGCTGATGATGAATCACAGAGCATATTGGCAAGTGGGAGAAGAGCGAGAAGTAAACTCAAATACAGCTCACAAAACTGTATCAGAGTTCATTTATGCTGATGATTCGGTAGCTGATGGTTATTATCTATTGGATATTCAAATACCACCTTTCTTGTCAGATGCAGCTCCCTCAACGCCCTTATTATACAAATTGGAGAAAAAATGAGCGATTTTTTTAGCTTAGAATACGCACAAAATTTAGATAAAAACGACGAACTACATGAATATCGTAACCGATTCCATTTACCACTTGATAGCAATGGGAATGAGAAGCTATACTTTACAGGTAACTCGCTGGGGTTACAGCCAAAATCCACTCGCGAATATATAAACCAAGAGCTGGACGATTGGGCGAAATACGGTGTAGATGGTCACTTTGAGGCGAAAAACCCTTGGATGCCATACCACGAAATAGTTACTGAGAAGCTTGCAAGAGTAGTTGGTGCTAAACCCGAAGAAGTAGTAGCTATGAATAGCTTAACTGCAAACTTGCACTTCCTTATGGTTTCTTTCTTTAGACCAGAGGGCAAGAAAAGAAAAATAGTAATCGAGTATGACGCATTCCCTTCGGATGTCTACGCTGTTAAAAGTCAGATAGAGTTCCACGGCGGCAACCCTAAGACGGATTTGATATACCTAAGAGCAAGAGATGGTGAGCACACAGTTAGATTCGAAGATATACAAAGTGTATTGGAAAGTCAATCAGATGAAATAGCTCTGATTATGCTTGGTGGTGTGAACTATTATACTGGTCAACTATTCGATATGAAAGCTATTACTGAAATTGCACACAAGAATGACATAGTAGCTGGATTCGATTTAGCACATGCCGCAGGAAACATCCATTTACAATTGCACGATTGGGGTATTGACTTCGCCGCATGGTGTAGCTACAAATACTTGAATGCTGGGCCTGGTGGAATTGCAGGCATATTCGTACATGAGAGACATTTGAAAGAAGATTTACCTAGATTCGAAGGTTGGTGGGGACAAAACAAAAAGACTCGATTCCTTATGGGACGCGAGTTTGATGGAATTCATAGTGCCGAAGGATGGCAACTATCAAATCCTCCTATATTCCAACTGGCTGCTTTGAATGCATCTTTAGATATATTCGAAGAAGTAGGAATGGAAAAGCTGAATGAAAAGACAAGTAAATTAACTGGTTATTTGGAGCAATTGGTCAATTCTATTGGTACGGATACTATTGAGATAATAACTCCGTCAGACCAAAAACAAAGAGGATGTCAGCTCTCAATAAGAGTAAAGAATGCTGATAAATCTCTCTTCGATGAATTGACAAAGCATAATATTATTTCGGATTGGCGAGAACCCGATGTTATCAGGGTAGCACCAGTTCCATTATATAATTCTTATGAAGATTGTTATAAATTTGCTGATATTCTAAAAACGACATTGACTAAAAACTAAAACTATATGAAAGAAATAACGATAATAGGTGCGGGACTTGCTGGTTCGCTATCAGCTCTGATGTTTGCCAATCGCGGCTATAAAGTGACTGTATTCGAAAAGCGACCAGATATGCGTAAAGAAGAGATGTCCGCAGGACGCTCTATCAACTTAGCTTTATCTGATAGGGGTATATCGGCACTCAGACGTGCAGGTATAGATGAGCCCGTTCTAAAAGAAGTAATGCCTATGAAAGGGCGATTAATACATAGCCTTAATGGCGAGAGATCGTTACAGCCATATAGCGGACGTGAGGGAGATCATATAAACTCTGTATCGCGTGGTGGTCTGAATATGAAGCTAATGGATGCGGCCGAGGCCACTGGCAAAGTTACTTTTGTATTTGGTTGGGGCTGCAAAAGAATAGATTTTGAAAATAACATAGTAACCTTAGAAAATAGTACACAAGAATTAAGAAAAGAAAATTTTGATACGATAATCGGTTCAGACGGTGGAGGTAGCTATGTTAGATTAGCTTATCAGCTAGTTGGTATTCGCCGATTCAACTTCTCACAGCAGTTCTTGGACCATGGTTACAAAGAGCTAGTTATTCCGCCAACAGAAGATGGTGGATTCAGAATAGCAAATGATGCACTTCATATATGGCCTCGTGGTACATTTATGATGATTGCTTTACCAAACCTTGATGGTAGCTTTACATGTACTTTGTTTATGCCTTTTGAAGGTAAGAATGGATTTGAGGATTTAGATAGTGAAGAGAAGGTTCAAACATTTTTTGAAGAATATTTTCCCGATGCTTTGCAACACATGCCGACATTAAAAGAAGATTTCTTCACTAATCCGCATGACAAGCTTGGAACAATAAAGTGCTTCCCTTGGGCGATTGGTGATAAAGCACTTCTAATTGGTGATGCTGCTCATGCTGTAGTTCCATTCTACGGGCAAGGAATGAACGCATCATTTGAAGATTGTAGAGTCTTAGACGAATTGCTAGATAAACACAATGATGACTTTGCTCTGACTTATGCTGAATTTGAGCAAGTTCGTAAATCCAATGCCGATGCAATCGGTGACCTTGCTGTACAGAACTACTATGAGATGAGAGACCACGTTGCCCACAAAGACTATCAGATAAAACGCGATATAGAAGTGGATTTGGAAAAAACTACTGACTATAATTCTAAGTACTCACTTGTAACTTTTTGCGATAATATTGGTTATGCAGAAGCAAAGAAACGGGGAGAGCTACAAGATGAGTTTTTACTTGATTTAATTGATAAAAATGAGCATATTGGTAAAACAACTAAAGAAATTTTAGACCTAATTAATAAAAATATAAAAGTATAATGATTCATATTCCTGACCATATAAGAGTTTTAAAGCCATATAAATCTGGTAATCAAGTAGGAAAACAGATTTCTAGGGAAGCTTTCAAGCAGCTAGTGAACTTAGCTTCCAATGAGAATCCGTTAGGAGCATCTCCTCTAGCAATAGAGGCAATAAAAAACAGTGTAGAAGAGATTTCTGTTTATCCTAATCCATCAGCACCTGATTTGGTTAATGCAATTGCAAAACATTTCAATAAGCCACCAGAGTGTATTATAACTGGTAGTGGGTCTGACTCTATTATCGCAGATGTTTTCAAAGCATTTACAGTTGAAGAGCAAGAGATAGTGATGGCTGATGCTACCTTCATCGGTGCTTTTGTTAATGCTAATAAGTTGAATAGAAGTATAGTTAAAGTCCCTCTGAAAGCAGATTACTCTTATGATTTGAAAGCTATGCTCAAAGCAATTGGTAGAAGTACACGGATTGTTTATCTAGCAAATCCCAATAATCCTACTGGTGTTATGGCTACTAAGAGTGAGTTCGAAGAATTTATGAAAGAAGTACCCTCGGATGTATTAGTAGTTCTAGATGAAGCATATTATGCTTACTCTGGAGAATATGATGATTGTCCGAACGGATTGGACTACGAATGTAACAATCTAATCGTATTGCGAACAATGTCCAAATCTTATGGATTAGCTGGTATTAGAGTCGGCTTTGCCTTTGGCCCCAAAGAGCTAATAGACTATATGTATAGAGTAAAACTGCCTTTCGAACCAAATATATTAGCACAAAAAGCAGCCGTTGCTGCTTTAGATGATTCGGAATTTATTGTAAAAACTATCGATACAAATAAGAGAAATTTAGCTAAATTGAAAGAGTTTTTCAGCAAAGTTGGAGTAAAACATACTGATGGAAAGGCAAATTTCACTATGATAGAACTGAAAGACGGTGATACGGCTAACCAATTCGCGGCAGAATCACTTGAGCAAGGATTTGTAGTTAGACCTTTGGGTATGTTTGGGCTGCCCAACTGTATCAGGATAAACTCAGGGACTGATGAACAAACGGATAGAGCGATAAAAGTATTTGAAAACGTATTAGCGAAAATAAAATGAAAAATATAATAACTGTATTAGCATTATTGGCATTCTTAAGTTCATGTGATGCCAAGAAAATCGATAATGATACTCCTGCTGTAGTAGATTCGACTATGGGTATAATTGACAATAGTAAAGTTGGGATTGTAGATGAGAATATTGACCCAAAAGGTAGCTTCGAAGGTAGAATAACTTTCCAACTTATATTGCAAACAACTGCGGACAAGAAAAAATATCAACCATTAAAAGATGTATTCGGTGATACGCTAGTATGTACCTATAGCAAAGGACGATATGCTATGCAGTACACAGGTGGTAAAGTTGAATATATAAAATACTTACGGGATAATGCTCAATACAGAAAAATGAAGTATTTGGATACATTATATTATCAAAATGCCGCAATTGAAAATTCAACGATCTATTCTATATTAGATGAAAAAAGTGACTTTCAAGTTTTAGGCAGAAATCTGAGAATGGTAAGTATAGTAACTGATAAATTTAAGAAATACTATTACTATGATCCTAATATGTACATGAATCCCGAGTATTTCAAGAAACATACTTACGGATATGAGAATAAATATTATGAAAAAGCAAAAGCACCTTACCTTTATGCCGAGATAGAATACGATGATCTCAAGATAATACTCAAACCCATATCTATAGAAGAGATGGAGATAGATGACATATTTTTCAGAATGCCAAATTATGTAATTACAAATTCGCCTGTTACGGGGGAGTAATGATCAGAGTTATACTTTCTTTACTTATTATATTGCCGGTATCACTTTTTTCTAACAATATACATTTAGAAAAGGGAATGGAGTTTTGTAAAAATGGAACCATTGATTCAGCACTTTATCAACTTAATATAATCGGAGATGAAGTAACTATTGAGACCTCGCTCGAAGATATATTCAATAAGAATTATTATCAGGCGAAGTGTTATGACCACTTAGAAGCTAATAAATCAGCTGAGTACTATTATCTAAAAGCTATAGCAATAATGGATAGTGCGGAATTCAACAATGTAGCTATTTACTTGGATTTGGCTAATTTCTATCAGCGAATTCGAAATTACTCTGGTTCCAATGAGTATTTGGACCGTTATTATAAGATAGAATTAGGTCGAATGGGGCAGGAAGCAATAGCTGCTGCCGAGACTGAAAACAGAATAGATACATTAGAAGCCACCATAATAACAATGGCTGCCGAGGAAATAAAACTTAAATCTGATATTCGACTGCTTATAGTTTTGATTTCCGTATTTGGTTTAGCATTTCTGATTTCCCTTTTTTTAAATTTGCGGCATAAGAGCAAAAACGGTAAGAACTAAACCTTCCTTAATCCCATTTAGTGCCCTCTTCCTGTACTCATCTAGGTACAGGTAGGCAAGTGGTTGCATCTATATCTCATGTAATCTATCGGTAATTTCGATAGATTTAGTGCATCTCTCAAGTAATGAATCCTTGATGCCCATTGCACTGAAATAAATACCTATAAATATAGGATTATATTAAAATAAATAAGCTTTTTATCTATCTTTAGGATTATTAGAATTACAAGAATAAAAAAACTACTTAATGAAAAAGAAAATTGACCTCGCCAAAAGTGAATTTACAATAGCAAGAACGTACCAAGAGTTTACAGCTAATGCATCTGCCAGTGGTATAGTACTAATAATATGTACTATGATAGCAATGATTTGGGCTAACTCTCCTTGGTGGGAATCTTACTTTGAGTTATGGCACACGCATTTTATTATCGGTATTGGTGACTTTACACTTGACAAGTCTCTACACCATTGGATAAATGACTTACTGATGGTAGTGTTTTTCTTCCTTGTAGGGCTAGAGATAAAAAGAGAGATACTGATAGGTGAGTTATCAACTTTAAGGAAAGCCATGCTCCCTATTATGGGTGCACTCGGTGGGATTTTGGTACCAGCTACTATCTATACTCTATTTAACTTAGGTACTGATAATCTACACGGTTGGGCCATTCCTATGGCTACGGATATTGCATTTGCACTAGGTGTATTGTATTTACTCGGTGATAAAGTTCCTCAATCACTTAAAATCTTTTTAGCGGCTCTAGCTATAGTCGATGATATAGCAGCAGTAGTTGTTATAGCTGTATTTTATACTTCCACTATCAGTCTTCATTATCTACTACTAAGTTTCTTATTCCTATTTATTATGTTAGTCGGTAATAGGTTAAAGGTTATGAGTCCACTTTTCTATCTTGCAATCGGTGGTCTTGTGTGGTTTACTATGCTGAAATCTGGTGTACATGCTACTATAGCTGGTGTACTAACGGCATTCACTATTCCATCTTATGCCCTAATTGATAAGCAAAAATTTGTAGAGAATACTGAAGGACTATGGCGTAAATTCAGATCAAAATTATTCCAAACGAAAACAGATTTCCTTACAGAATATGAAGCGGATGCTTTGTATAACATGGATTTACTTTCAGATAAAGTACAGCCACTATTACTTAGATTAGAAAGAGGAATAGATGAGTATGTATCTTTCTTGATTATGCCACTTTTCGCACTGTCAAATGCGGGCATTCACTTTGAAAACTTCTATTTAGGAGCATTGATTAACCCAGTAACTACTGGTGTATTTGCAGGTCTATTCATAGGTAAACAGATAGGAGTTGCTTCATTCGTGTGGTTAGCAAATAGATTCAACATTGTGAGTTTACAGCCAGGAATACCGTTTAGACAATACTACTATGTAGCTATACTAACGGGTATCGGGTTTACTATGTCGCTATTTATCTCGGCACTATCTTTCGGACCAAATGCACCACAGGAGATGTATTCGAAAATAGGTATCCTATTAGGGTCCATTTTCTCCGGTACTCTTGGTTATATCTTAATGCGTAGAGATCTGAATAAACAAGATAAAGTAAAAACTGAAGTTGCTAAATCTTAGACCATTCGCTTAGGCGATAGCATTTTATCTAACTCAGCTTTGGACATTAATCCTTTGTCTAAAGTAAGTTGATATACGCTAGCACCAGTCTCTAGAGCTTCCTTAGCTAGTTTCGAACATACTTCGTATCCTAACTTAGGTACAAGTGCAGTTACAAGACCAATACTATTTTGAACCATCTCACGAAGATGATCTTCATTAGCTGTTATTCCATCTATACAGCGCGTAGCAAGAGTCGTAATACCATTTTTAAGGTGTTGCAAGCTCTCGAATAAACTCATCGCAATAACTGGCTCCATTACGTTCAATTGTAATTGACCAGCTTCGGCAGCCATTGTTATAGTTAAATCATTACCTATTACATTATAAGCAATTTGATTAACTACTTCTGGTATTACTGGATTCACTTTACCAGGCATAATAGAAGAACCCGGTTGCATAGCAGGTAGATTAATTTCCCATAATCCAGCTCTTGGGCCTGAGCTTAGTAATCTCAAATCATTACTTATCTTAGATAGCTTTATAGCTAGACGCTTCAAAGCTGAAGAATACATAACGAAAGCTCCAGTATCTTGTGTAGCCTCAACTAGGTCTTTCGCTGATTTGACTGGATATTCACAAATATCTTTTAAATAACTAACTGCTAATTTTCTATATTTTGGGTTGGCGTTCAATCCTGTCCCAATAGCAGTACCACCGAGGTTTATCTCGTTGAATAGTTTAGCATTCTCTTTCAATCTATCTATTTCCTCACGCAAAGTATTTGCAAATGTAGCAAACTCTTGCCCTAATGTCATTGGTACGGCATCTTGCAATTGTGTACGTCCGACTTTTAGTATGTGAGCGAACTCTTTTGATTTTTTATCAAATGATTCTATCAACTGTTTTAATGCTTGTACTAATTTATCATTGAAGTAAAGCAAAGTAATCTTGAGCGCAGTTGGATATACATCATTCGTAGATTGTGCATAGTTTACGTGATTATTAGGATGACAATAATCATATTCAGCTATTTGCTTACCCATTATCAATAAAGCTCTATTAGCAATCACTTCGTTTGCGTTCATATTAGTAGAAGTACCTGCACCACCTTGGAATATATCCACGACGAAATTATTGTGGTATCTTCCACTTATTATCTCTTCGCAGGCCTCTACTATGGCATCAGCTATATGTGGCTCTAATTCACCTAGGTCTTTGTTCGCCTTAGCGGCAGCCATTTTGACCATAGCTAGTGATTTGATAAATCTAGGATATAATCTAAGCGTTACTCCGCTTATCTTGAAATTCTCTACCGCTCTAAGGGTCTGTATGCCATATAGTGCATCAGCTGGAACTTCCTTTTTACCAATCATATCTTCTTCTATTCTCGTAGCACCAGTTGCATATCTCATAGAGATATTACTATCTTGGTACGAAGAACTACGCATACGTCGTGCTATAATACGAGACGCTGCGGATATGAGGTTAACTACTATTCCAGTGTGTGATTCCATCATTTTCGAAAACTCAGTTCTACGTAATATTATCATTCTACAATCTGTAGCTGCTTTGGCAGACATAGCATAAGGATAATTATCCATAAGTGCACCTTCACCAAATACTTCGCTAGGCTTGTAATGATTGAGCACCGTTCGCTTGTTTTTATCCCTTTCTATATACTCTGTTACTGTTCCTTTCTGGATTATAAATAGAGTATCTCTATCTGAGCCTTGCTCTATGAGTATAGTTCCTTTCTTTACGTCTAATATTTTCATATTAGTTGCACAAACGAGTCTTTGTTCATCAGATAATTCGTTGAATAGTTCTATACCGACTAGGAATTTGGAGATTTCTTTTGGAGACATAATTGTAGCTATTAGTTTATTATGATAATATTACATTTGGATAACCGCAAATTAATGATATTTCGGATATAAACGAATTTTCTTTGCTTAGAACCTTAGCAAATTGTGATTGTCTTTCAGCCATTTCTTGTAAGTCTTGTAACTTGGTTGCAATTCTTCTACTGTTCGCCAAAAATTAGTAGAGTGATCCATAAACTTGAGGTGGGCTACTTCGTGAGCTACTACATATTCTAAAACTTGTAACGGAGCAAGAACCAATCGCCAATTAATATTTATATTCTTTTGGCTACTACATGAGCCCCATCGGGTTTTAGCGGATGTTATTTTTACGTTCCTGTGCTTTATCCCGAGTTTGTCGGTATATTTATCAGTTAGGAAAGACGCGATTTTTAGAGCTTTATCCTTGTACCAATTTGTCATTATCTCTTGTAGTTTTTCTCGGTAGTACTCATTAATCAGAAATTGCTCTCCATCGAAGATAATAATATCTTGCTCCGAATGAAATAACACAGGATATTTTTTACCCAAGAAGAAGAATTCTTCTGTCCCATCGAAGCTATAGTCTTTCGGCTTTTTGCTCTTAGCTGATTGTTGCTTTGTGAGTATCCATCGCTGTTTCTCCACTAATACTTGCTGTATTTCTCTCTCCGTTGCCTTCTTGGGAGCGCGAATAGTGAGTTTACCCCACTCGTCTATCTCCAAACTAAAGGTTTGTCTATTGGAATATATTATATTGTCGGGGATAATCAAATTTTATGCTGCTAGTGATATGTATGTTGCGAAATTAATAAAAAAAGAGTAATTTTAGAGTGAACAAAAGGTTTCAATAGAATTTTAATTGGATTAAATATCAATCTTTGGGAGGACAATATGTTTAATAAAAAAGAAGAAGCTACAGAAAAAATAGAGTTCGAAAGCTTATCACTTGATTTTCAAAATAGATTAAATAGTCATCAAAACTTCTCTTATGCCGTGGTAGGCGGATTATTCCTATCTTTATTGTGTGCGGTTATGTGGGCTGCTATTACAGTTGCTGCTGAAATGCAGATTGGATATATGGCCATTGGGGTAGGGATGATTGTAGGACATGGGGTGAAATTCTTTGGTGCTGGGTTTGAAACTAGGTATGGGGTACTCGGTGCTAGTTTAGCTTTCCTAGGTTGTTTTTTAGGAAATTTTTTCAGCCAAATTGGCTTTTTGGTCAATGAGAATGGGATGACATATTTAGAAGTATTCACATACCTTGATTGGAGTCTAGTAAATACTATAATGAAAGAATCATTTTCAGGAATGGATGTATTCTTCTATGCTTTTGCTATTTATGTAGGATATAGAATGTCATTCAGACCTATACCTGAGAACTACAAAGAGTCTTTAGACCTATCTCCTCTACATGATCGAATGCGGCTGCCATCCGTTGGGATTACATTTTTTGTATTAGTTATTTTGGCCTACTATATCTCTAGCAGTGTCAATGGTGAAATAGTTCATTATGACCTAAATGGGAATATAGAATATACTGGTAAAATAGAGAATGGATTAGAAACTGGAAAATGGGAATATTTTAATATAGATGGTAGTTTAAGATATTATGGTGAATATAAAAATGGGAAAGAAGAAGGTATTTGGATTCAAAATTATGAAAATGGTAAACTGAACACTATCTCAAATTTCAGAAATGGATTATTTACTAGTAGCTTGGTTAGTTACTATGAGAGTGGCACCATCTACGATTCAAGTATTTACGTTATGGGGCGATTACACGGCTCTTATATATCATATTACGAATCTGGTAATTTGATGACGACAGGTAATTATACTAGGGATTTGCAAACAGGAGAATGGAAATCATATTATGAAAATGGGACGATTAGTTTTGTTGGTAACTTTGAAGATGGCGAGTTGAATGGTGTTGGTTCTTATTATGATTCTTTAGGAACTTTAGTTGAGAGTTATAGCTATAAAGAGGGAGAAGTGTCGTTTATATATCAACAGGATAGTAAGGGAAAAAGGAATATAGTAAATGGGAATGGTCTTTATAAAACATACTATGAAAATGGACAATTAAAACAGGTTGGTAAAGTAAAGTCGGGAGAGAGAGTCGATGAGTGGAAAATATATCATTCTAATGGGGAAATATTTGAATTAGCTTCAATCGTAGATAATAAGTATATAATAAAAGAGGCATTTTATAGAAATGGAAATCCTATGATAGTCAATGGAAATGGTGACTACTTAGTTTTTTACGATACAACTGATAATATAATTGAGAAAGGTACTTACAAGAATGGATTGAAACATGGACTTTGGAAATCATTTTATGCCGAGAATGGTCAAGTCCAACATGAGTTTAATCTAAATGAGGGTGTTGAGGATGGCGCATATTATAACTACAGTGATAGTGGTGTTATAATTACTGAAGGAACATTTGTGAAAGGTAAAAAGTCTGGCTCTTGGATATGGTACTATGAAAATGGAGCTATGTCATCAATAGTCGAATATAAGGAAGGTAAGAAGGTAGGAAAACAAATCTTTTACTCAGAGTTAGGTTATGAAGCAAAAGAAGAAGTATATAAAGATGGGGAACTGGTATCCGAGAAATATTTAGAATAAAAACAAACACCTCCGTATATAAAGGTAATTAAACAATAAAGGAAATCAAAAATGGAAAATATAAAAGAAATAAACGTAACGGTACACGCACAAAGTGAATCTCCTACAAGAATGAAATTAAAATCAGGGGAATTTGAACTAATAATAGATGAACCCGCGAATATGGGTGGTACGAATGTTGGGCCAAGTCCAATTCAAGTTTTGTTAATGTCCCTAGCTGGATGTATTAATATAACAGGTCATGCTGTTGCAATGCAAAGTGGATTAAAACTAAACGGTATGAAAATTACAATAGATGGTACTATGAATCCTTGTACTTTTATTGGTTGTTCTTATGAAGAAAGAGCTGGTTTCCAAAAAGTTTTAATCAACGTGCATCCTGATTTTGATGGTGCAACTGATGAAGAGATAGATAAATGGCTAAAAGAAACAGAATCTAGATGTCCCGTAACTGATAATATAGAACATTCTACACAAATTAGAATTGTACATAGTTAATAGTGATCTGAATTAAATTCGGACAAGTAGGAAAAGAAAGACCGGGTTGCTACGACATTAAATGGAAGAAGAATACGAATTAATCGGAAGTAAAGAGTCCAGGGGAACTGCGGAGCAGTTCAATATTAGTAGCAACTTTTGACCAACCTAACACAACAACTCTAAGGAGTTGAATTAATATGAGCCAAAAGTCCGAGGGATTTGAGATTGACTTTATATCCGTTGGCTGAAGCCAACGGCAATACTATTGTGCTGTGGTCATTTGGAGGAGCTGGCAAAACATTCACGTCTTCCTGAGTGAAACGAAGGGTCTTCTAAAATAAAGAAAAGACTCTTTACTTCGACTACGCTGCCTCAGACCTTTTCATACTCATCTCTCCTAAATAATGCTAAAGACAAACTCTACTTGTTTTAATCTGAACTTATTCGAATACTTCTACCATTTTAGCATAGAATGAATAAGCTAGTGAAAGATTGATAGAACTCCCTTTGAATACATCGTGTCTAACATCTGTAACAAATAGCCGTAACCTTAGACTTTGATTATTCGAGTATTGACCTATACCATAGTTAGTTGAAGGGGTTATATATACAGTAGTACTTAGGTTGAAATCGTAGCACAAGCCATAGATATAGCCATAGTTAGTTAATGTGATGTCCTCCAGTTCTTTTGCTTTGCTAGAAGGGCTAAGCTCATGAATACCTAATCCAAAAAATGGAGTTAAACGATGAGTGCTATTGTCGAATATAGGATAGCCCAAACTCACATCAAAAATAGCAATACCTGTACCGATATTTGTCTCCCATTTTTCCTCATAGTTAAATGGTTTCCTAATATCACCCAAAACTAGTGAGATTTCGAGAAACAAAATAAAATCTCTGTAGGCTAGATCACCACCATAGCTGAAACCATAGCAATTAGTCAGATGTTCACCCATAGATCCTGTATTAAAGCTACTATTTATTCCTACGTTACCACCGAATGCCCAATTAGCATCTTTGACATAAGGCAATACAGGCCTACTGGTTTCCCTTAGTTTCTGAGCATATTTAGCTTCCCATCGGAGTAAGACTTCTCTCAAATGTCCACTTTCAGACTCTAAGTTAAAACGCTGTATCTCATTAGTACCTTTTTCGAAATAAGCACTATGCAACTTAATCAAATTGTAAATTTCGTCTGTTTGGTTCAGCTCTTTTTCTAATTCTTGACGATAATACTCGCGTATATCAAACAATATTTGGAAATAGCTGAGTGCTAATCCAGTTTTCTCATTTTCTGATACCCAAGCAGCACTCTTATTAAAATAATTACTAGTTTTTATATAGACTAATGACGTGTCATTTCTATCTACTTCCTCCGGGTGGTATTCTAGCAAAAATCTTATTTGTGCCGTAATTTTTTCATTCTTTATTGGCTCACCTTGGAAATCATACCAAGTCAAAGGTCCGTCTTCGTAGTTTCTTTCATCAGAAAAATCTGCATATATAGATGCTGGTACAAGCGATAGTAAAAGCAAAGAAAGTAGTAATTTCATTTTTTTCAATAACTGTAATATAGATTAACTGTAAATATAAGTATTTATTTTTTCAGAACAATTAAAAGAATACTATAAGGTCACAGTGATATTTGTGGTTTGTATAGCTAATATAGGTTGACCGCTATTCTCTAAAAATCTTTTTTCATTGATATTCTATTGATGAAATAGACGGGTACGACAGTCCAGATTAATAACGCCGAAAGTGATAGAGCAAACCCCAACGAACTACCAAAGAACTTGTTGAATACAGCTCCTGTATAGCCAAATAGGGCAGAGATATCAAGTTTTAGCATCAGTAGTACTCTCGATAAATCAATAGGGTTGAGGAATGTCATTACTAATGAGATTTTCTCTAGTGGGTAATTGTCTAGCATAGATAATATAAACAGCTGCATACCATCATATACCAGTGCTAAAAGAAGCCACGTCAGTATAGATAGCCCGAATCCCTTGATTTTGTTATCGGTAATAAGTGATATAAGAAACGATAATGCCGAGAAAATAAATGTAAGGAATACCCCCACAAATAATAAAATAGACAGTACAGTGTAATCAACAACATAATTTAGGGAATGAATCACAAACGGGATAAGTACACCCAAGAAATAGCCGATAGACAGCGAAAGAGTCATACCCAAATACTGACCAATGAATATGTCTCGTCTTTTCAAAGGTTGTGCTAATAGTAGTTCTGTGAACTCACGAGAATTATAGAAATTCACAGTTCCGAATACCGTCGCAATTAGTGGACATAGTATAACAACTACATTAAGCAATCCCACTATAGTTTTAGCTTCATCACCAGTTATATATAGCAATCCTTCAGTTATCATCAAGAAGAAGAGGAAGTAAATCAGTGTCCATTTGCTACGTAGCAAATCATAAAAACTATACTTTAATATTTTCAGCATTCTTGTGTTCCAGTAAATGTGCAATCGACTTTTCTAAGTTATCTTCACCTGCAAATTCCTTTAACTCTGCAATAGTACCACGGAAGTAAACTTTCCCTTCTAATAGGAATAATATCTCATCGGATAAATCTTCGACCAAACTCATTATGTGAGTTGTGATTAATATATTCTTACCTTTCTCTCTTTCTTCTAGTATTAGTTCTTTTAGTCTTACCAAGGCAATAGGATCTAGTCCAGTAGAGGGCTCATCTAGCACTATCACGGGGTTATCATACATCATAGCAAGGACTATGTTCACTTTCTGCTTTGTACCGCCAGAAAGGTGCTTTATCTTCTTGCCTAAATGCGATTCCAAAGTAAAGAGCTCTATTAGTCTTTGTTCATTCGGAGTGCCACCCCTGATATCTTTGATTAGGTTGATTAGCTCTGTTACCGTTAGGTTTTCTGGGAATCTAGCTATTTGGGGTAAATAGCTGATATTGTTCTTGTAATGCCACTCTTTTTTTATAGGTTTACCGTCGAATAGTATTTCACCTTTGTCTGGATATACCATTCCCAAAAGCATTTTGATAAGAGTAGTTTTACCCGAGCCATTGGGCCCAAGTATAGCAGTGATACCACCACCACTTACTTCAGCACTAACACCTGTTAGTACTTCTAACTTTCCGAATGACTTATATATGTTTTGAAACTGTATCATTATCTATTTGTTTTACCATTGGTTGCAAATCTTTCAAGTTCTCTGGAGTTAATACAGGAACTATATTTTCTATAAAGTTTAACAATTCTATGAAAAAACTTCTTAGCAAGATAATAGCTTCGGGCGTATATCCCAACACTTGCGAGAAAAATTTTACGGGTCTATGCGGTACATCGCCTATACCATCTCTGTCGAGATCGTAGCCGCTGTAGTCGCTCCAGTAATTCTTCTCGTAAACATTGTAGTTTTTCGCATTCTGATTAGTAGATACATTGAATGTATTGTGAAGGAAGTTATTATGACTAATAGTATCTTGCTCGGAACTACCCATCATCTGCATAGCCCAACCGTTTTGAACAAAATCATTGTGCAATATATTGATTCTTATAGCACTTTCTCCGTATATTCCTTTCGTGTTTCCTTTGAATAGGTTGTTATGTATTTTGCTATCCTTTATTTCTTTTAGTAGCAACCCATAAGATGATTGCCCCCAATTATTCAGGAATTTATTCTTGTACATTTCTATATTATGCGAGTACATAACAGCCACTCCAGCACCATTCTCTTCGAATACGTTATTCTTGTATTTGTTGTTATGGCTGAACATAAAGTGCAGACCATAGCGAAGATTTTTATAGCTATGATTGTTTTGGATCAATGAGTTGTCACAAAACTCGAAGTAAAGCCCATCTCTGTGCCCTTGTACGTAGTTGTTTTTGATTAATAGTTTTTTGCTGGACCAACAATGAATTGCGTTCGCACTATTCATCTCTATTTTATTATTACTAATTAATCGATTACCAATGATTCTAGTACCAGTTGATTTGGCTATGTATATACCAAAGAAAGTGTTTGTGAATTTATTATTAATAATATTATTATAGTTACCGCCCTGTATATTGATAGCGGCTCTATCTTCTATGAAGCTACGCTTTACATCAATCAACTCAAGCCCAGTGATAGTAACGGAATCAGCATTAACATGAAATATTTTCTCCCCACCCTTAGCTTTTATTTTGGGGAAATTCTCCCCTATTATAGTAAGCGGTACGTTTATTTCAATAAGTGACTCTGTATAAATACCAGATTTGATAATAATAGTATCTCCACTCTCGCTCATATCGACAGCGTTTCTGACCTTACCAATATGACAATCACTGCAAACAATATGCGTTTCTGCCAATAAAGGAAAGGAAAGTACTATTAATAATATTATAATTATACTTTTCAATTGAACTTAGTCATTAGTTCATCCCAATTATAGATAACACCGTCCCAATCTTTTTGGAGCTCTACTGCATTCGACTTCTCTTTGAAAGCAGCTAAATTAGCACCCATTGGGCTTTGGATTTTTTCACTAACTAAGAAAGTAGCATCTGCAACTGGAATAAAGATTTTGGGTTTAGTCATATCTATAACGTAGTAATTATCTATATCTTTAGCTGTGAAGTTCTCGCTTCTGTTTGCGTCACGCACCATACACTCTATAGAGCAGTACTTTTGTGCTTTTCCTGTCTTCAAAACTAATTCTGAAGCGAATCTATCATCAGAGATTGACATAGTACAGAAGTGACAATTCTCGGCGCCGTAATTTATATCCTGTGGCTCTGTAGAGCACGCAGCTAATAGCAAAAATAGTGGTAATAAATTAAGCAACTTTCTCATCTTTTGCCTCTTTGTTTACTTTGCTCATAAATCCTGCAAATCCAGCTTTCTTATTTTTCATATCTTTCCTTTCATTACTCATAAAAAATCCTAATCCAGCAAATAAAATTGAACCCCCTAGGAATAAAGAACCTAGTGCAGGATACGAAATTGCTTTAAAGTTAAGCAGGTATTCAGAACCAAATAAAGGCGGTTGATAAACCATACCGGGTACTATGATTGGGGCGTGAGGGTCTAAGTTATGACCATAATCGTATTCCCACATATAGAAATCATATATTCCCAATATACCTAATACCGACATTAGTACAGCCCATAATATGAAAGTTTTTCTATTCCCAAACAATCCAAACAAAACTCCAAGTACACTCATAAAGATTATAACATACGGAAAATATTGTAATTCTGGAATAGAATCTGGAACTATTTTCTGCATACCAATATAGTGATTAAGTATATTCATATTTTGTAACGTTGATTCTGTGTCGCCAGTTATCTGGTTTACCCATATATACATATTTATGCCTTCAGGGAACTGAGGTGCTTCAAGAGTTATACTCCATAGAGGGAACATAAAAACTAATAGAAGCATCAGAGAGCCGATTATCATTACTATTCTTGCTGATTTCTTTTTCATTACTTAACCTAAACTTATTAAAAAGACGCCCCATTTTTCAGGGGCGTTTATGTATCTCAATTTACTTTTCTTGTTTTTCAACTTCATTTAAGCCCCAACTCAACTTAACGTTGGCATTGGCTGGATGAACTCGAACATAACCTTGCATCTCTTGGTGGAGTGCTGAACAAAAGTCAGTACAGTACATAGGGAATACACCAACGGCTTTTGGAATCCATTTAAGTGTTTCTGTTTGTCCTGGCATCACTAATAATTCTGCATTATTTGCACCTTTTACTGCAAATCCGTGCGGTACATCCCAATCTTGCTCTAAGTTAGTCAAGTGGAAGTAAACAACATCACCTAGTTTCACACCTTCAACCCAATCCGGAGCAAAGTGAGAACGAATTGAAGTCAAATAAACGTGAACTTCGTTTCCTTTACGTTCTACTCTTGTGTCTTTCTCATTCTTAACAGCATGAGGGTGCTTGTTGTCATCTAGTTTATAGAATTTCAAAGATTTATCTTTGATTATATCTGCAGCTATAGCTTGAGCATAGTGTGGCTCACCGATAGTAGGGAAATCTAATAAGAGTTCCATCTTATCACCAGATATGTCGTACAGCTGTGCTGAGTGAGCAAGTTCTGGACCAGTTGGTAAGTATCTATCTTTAGTTATCTTGTTCAAAGATACTAAGTATTTACCCCATGGTTTACGCGAATCACCACCCGGTATCATCAAGTGACCTACAGAATAGTAAGATGGTATTCTATCTACTATTTCCCAAGTCCCTAATTTCCATTTTACAACTTCAGAAGATATAAAGAATGTAGTATAAGCATAACCCTTATCGTCAAACTCTGTATGTAATGGACCTAATCCTGGTTTCTCAACGACACCAGCTACAACTTGGTCATATTTAAGAACTGGAATACCGTCTATTTCTTTTTCATATGCTTTTGCTTCGATTGCTTTAATCATTTTAGAATAAGAGTGAACAGTTAAGTCAGCAGATAATTTACCGTTACCAACTATATATTCACCAGATGGATCTACGTCCACACCGTGAGGTGACTTGGGAGTAGGTAAGTAATAAACTAAACCTGGGCATTCTGAAGGAATAAGTACTCTAGTACTAGTCATCTTTTTGCTAGTTGCCATGTGAGTATGATCACTATACTCATTATTTAGATAATTTGAAGGCATAGTATGGAACTTACCAGCTTTTACATATTCTTGAGCTTTTTTCCAGTTAACAGCAGCAATAAAATCTTTGTCATTTTGTGAAGCATTTACTTCTTTCATTGTACTTGCTTTTTCAGTATTGTAAGTAGTAAAGAAAGTCCAACCGTGTGATGGGCCTTTACCAGAGTGAGCTAAATCATAATCAAAACCAGGCATTAATATCTGGAAGTCTATTTCCATATCACCTACTTCATCCGGAGATACACTAACGAAAGTAAGCATCCCTTGGAATTTTTCAGCGTATTCTTTTACTGAAACATCAGTTTCAGTAATAGGAATACTGAATCTAGTACCAGCCACCAAATACTCAGAGTTTTCTGTAGTAAATGGAGATGAGTGATTACCTGCACTATTAGGAATCTCAATTATCTCTGTGGTTTCGAAAGTTCTCAAATCAATCTTTGCAATACGTGGAGTATTGTTACCATTGATAAAGAGGAATCTACCATCAGGAATACCTTCTGTTTGTGATAGCTCTGGGTGGTGAGAATCGTCCCATGGTACGAAACCGTGGCTAGTTTCTAACATTGGTTTTGTTTCTTCATTATACCCGTATCCTTTCTCGCCATCTTGTGCGAAGACTGGAATAACTTTGAACAAACGACCAGACGGTAAACCATATACTGATACTTGTCCACTGAATCCACCAGATAAGAAAGCATAGAACTCATCATGCTCGCCTGGTGCTACATATACTTTCTCTGCAGCATTCGATCCAACCATACCGGCTTTACTTCCTTTACCGCCGTCACTATCGCATCCTGTTAACACTATTGAAAGTGCTAAAGCAAGGATTAAAAATAATTTGGTTTTCATAACTTAACTCCTAACGTTTTTAAATGATATAATTTACTTGCTATCTACTTGTCTGAAGTATTCAACTATTTTTCTAGCTTGATCTTCAGTTATATTTTGGTTCGCCATTGGAGCTAAAAATTCTGCTAATAACTCCATAGCAACTGGATCTTCTTTCACCATTTGCTCAGGATTTATTATCATATTCATAATCCATTCTGGTTTACGTCTTTCTGTTACTCCAGCTAATGCTGGACCTACAAATTTCGCTTCTATTTTATGACATGCTGTGCAATTCTTAGTGAATAAGTCTTCGCCTTCTTTTGCCATTGCGGCATCCAATGCGCCTATTGTTACGCTCTTCACTGGTCCAACACCTAGACCGTCGTTACCTGCTGTTTCACTAGCAGCCGATTCTACAGCTTCCGTTTCACCTGATTCGTTTTTTTCTAATTGTGCATCACCTGCTTCACCACATGCTACCAACATAAACATTGATAATGCGAATAGTGCTATTGTTTTAATCATTACTAACTCCTAAAAAATTATTTTGAAAATATTTATTTTTTATCTTTTGTATAAAAAATGTCAAGTAAAATAGTAATTACATAAATAATAATCACTAATATCTTAATTAATCTACTATTGCTATGTGGGTATCTATCCCATATAGTTCGTTTTCACCTTTCATTATAGATGTATAGAGAATTGAAACCTCCAACGCAAATAGTATTATCAGAGCTAAGTTCTCAAAATTTACAATCCTATAACCTGCATTCACTACTAATTTTACGAAGAACAATACCAATTGAATTGTTATAAAAACCCCAAATAATTCGTATCTAAGATTTTCTATTGAAACTATATTATCTTTTAAAATGTCCAAATCTATACTCATAGATAGTATCATATCGCTAGCTATGATACCTATCATCACGAAGTACAGTACAGCATTTTTTATTCTATATAGTTGTTCTTTTAGCATTTTTCTTGTCGTCAGTTTATAACTACTATTTATTATTGTTAAACTCTATTATGTCTAATTGGCTAAGAGTTCTTAATCTCAACCCTGCACTTTTCACGTTTTCTGCTAATTTTTCCAAATCCTCTGTCTCAAATAGAGTCCTAAGAGCCACTTTATGAACTGACCATTTTTCGTGAAGTGGGCATGGAGTAGCTGTACCACAACCATGAAGCCCCAATGCACACTCTTCAAACAACTCTAAACCATCTATTGCTCCAACTACCTCTATCAATTTTATTTCCCTTGCTGGTCTGCTAAATTTAACTCCACCTTTGGGACCTCTGTGCGAAAGCAATAACCCTTCCTCAGTCAACTGTTGCAAGATTTTAGTAAGGAAATGAGCTGATAAATTCAACTGCTCCGCTATATCTTTTATAGGCATAAATTCCCCTTTACCTTTGATGGCTAATAATATCGTAGCTCTTATTCCGTACACGCATGATTTAGATAATAACGCCATTTAAAAACCTTTTTAAAAGTATTGAAGACTCCTTTATCCTAAATTAAGGGTAAAGGATATATCTTCCAAATTTATTTAAAAAAAAATAGCATTATTTTTCCTTAAACTTCAACAGTTGTTTGTATAATTAGCAAGGAATTAATAGTTTACGGTTGAAACTGAAACGAAAATTAATTTTACTTTATTTTTAGTATGTTCGTTCATAGTTGTTGATTTGCTAATAATAATAAAAGTAAAGAGATAGTTACCCAAATGATATTTATAGAAAATGAAGGCATAACGAATCCAAGCATCAATTTGGCTTTAGAAGAATATTGCTTGCGGAATTTTGATGGAAACAAAGATTATCTATTATTCTACATTAATGAGCCGTCGATCATAATAGGTAGAAATCAGAATACGTTAGAAGAGATTAACCACGAATATGTAGAAGAAAAGGGAATACACGTTATCCGTAGGATATCGGGTGGTGGTACTGTATATCACGATTTTGGGAATCTTAATTTCAGCTTTATGACTGATTATTGTTTTGAGAGTTTGAATAATTTCAAAAAATTTACAGCTCCTGTAATTAAAGTCTTGAACGATATGGGAGTAGCCGCAGAGCTAAAAGGAAGAAACGATATAGTAGTAAACGACAGGAAAATATCGGGTAACGCTCAGTTCTCTAGTGGAAAAAGAATGTTCAGTCACGGTACTCTACTATTCGATAGTGAGCTTAGTGAAGTGGCTAATGCACTTAACGTAAAGATGAGTAAGATAGAATCGAAAGGACACAAATCAGTCCGAAGTAGAGTGGCTAATATAAGTGAATTTATGGAGAAGAAAATGGATGTGCAGTCATTCAGAGCCAATATACTTAAGGGTCTATACGAGGATAGAGAAGATTTCGAGACTTATCATCTGACAGAAGATGAATGGACGGGGGTCCATAAGTTAAAAGATGAGAAATATGCTACATGGGAGTGGAACTATGGGCACTCACCAAGATTCAATATAAAGAGAACAAAGCGCTTCGCAATTGGCGAGATAGATTTGAGATTATTCGTTGAAAAGGGAATAATCAAGGAATTCAAAGTCTTTGGCGATTTTTTTGGGAAAGAGCCAATTGACAATTTTGAAAAATTATTTATCGAACAAAAGTATGAGCATAAACTAATATTAGAAATAGTTGAGAAGCTTGAAATCAAAGACTATTTCGGTGAAGTAGATAGAGCTGAGTTAGCAGAATTGATTTACGGAGCCGATGAAGATACAAATCCAAGTAAAATAATATAGTTGTTTGTGTAACTAAATGGACTTTTAACGTTTATTACATATAGAGAATGTACAAAAATGAGAAAAAGAATGTCAGATAATATACTATGGTACTTAGAGAAATTCAATCTCTTTGAGAAGCTTGATATGAGCTGCTTATCAGAACTTGGTAAAAAATCATCGATGATAAAATACAAGAAGAGTGACGCAATTTTTATCCCAGAGGAATTACACAAGAATATATTCTTCCTAAAAAAAGGTAAAGTGAAAATATCAACTTACAACAAAGAAGGTGAGGAGCTAATAAAAGCAGTATTAAAACCGGGCGAAATGTTTGGTAAGTTACCTTATTCCCCGGGTTCTGAGGAAAATGATTACGCCTTTGCAATGGAAGAATGTACAGTATGTTATATGCCAGCGGAAGATTTTGAGAAGCTGATACAAACGGATGCTGGATTGAGTGCTGAGGTAATGAAATTCGTAGGATTAAGATTGCAAAAACTAGAACGTAGAGTTGAGAGATTATCATTCAAAGATTCCAAATCACGTCTAATCGAGATGATTTTGGACTTCAAAGAGGATTTTGGGAGAAGAGTTGGTGATGAGTATTTCATAGAGCAAACTCTTTCTCATAAAGAGATTGCAGCACTAATAGCTACTTCACGTCAGACAGTTACTAAACTATTGAATGAATTGCGCGAAAAAGAATTAATAGATTTCAATAGAAAGAAACTAATAATCAGAAACTATAAAGGTTTAAAGGCTGAATTAGCTAGTAAAACTGTTTAAAAAATGTAATGGGCTGACTAAAAATAATAATTAGACAGCCCTTCTATTTTTCTCAAATACAGAAAGAATGTGCCCTACTTTGGCACGGGAAAATATTCAGCGCAATGGATAATCTAGAACTCACTTTACTAATAGGCATGTATTCGCAAATGATTATAGGCCTAACTAGGAACAGTTGATAAGAAAAACAATTGACTAACTACTAACCAACCTACACTGCTCTCCAAAGCGAATCAACAAAGTAATGCCTGCAATCATAATAGTTATTTACTATTTCAAATCCAGTGCTTTCAGCTAATTTTGATATGTCGCCTTCGGAGTATTTTTTGGATAATTCTGTGAATATTGGTTCACCATATTCGAAGTGAAATAGTTTGTTGTCAACTCGAACATCCTGCTCTTTCAAACTTATAAGATAGCTAGTTGCCTCGCCTGTTACAGGATTGTATGTAGGGTAATGTTCATAGCTTGGAATGTCGAAATCCGCATCTAGTTCCTCATTAATTCGGCGAAGCAGATTAAGGTTGAATTCTCTAGTAACTCCGCTCTTATCGTTGTACGCATCTAGTATTATTTGAGGGTTCTTTTTCAAATCAAAACCTATCAAAGCGTGATCTCTCACAGAAATATTGTCACGCATTTTCTTGAGAAAACTTATCTCACCGTCATCTTTGAAATTTCCTACGTTAGAGCCCATGAATAGTACCAACTTAGTGGTGCTTTTACTTTTCAATTCATCTAATGCTGAAAAATAATCATTATTGACAAGGTTCATATTCAGCTTAGGCAAATCTTGTCCGTAAGACTGTTTTAATCCTTTGAGTGCCGATTTGCTAATGTCGATTGGGGAATAGACGAAATCTTCAGTATGTTTTAAAATCTCGGCTAGCAATAACTTAGTTTTGCTTCCGTCTCCCGCTCCGAACTCTACTACATCGAATGTCTTAACTGGATTGAAGTCTTTGTATATGTTTGCCGATTGTGTGTCTAATATTTCGTATTCTGCTTTAGTTAGGTAGTATTCTGGTAGCTGCATTATAGTTTGAAATAATTTACTCCCAGCTTTGTTGTAGAAGTACATAGAAGGTAAAGTCTTTGGTGATCTAGTAAGACCTGCCACTATGTCTGCGAGAAAAGTATCCGTCATGTCTATATCCTATTGATGAGATATGATAAACGTATGACTTATTATTTATTGAAATGGAATTGTCATTTGGTTTGCAGTATTGAAATAAAAAATGAGAAGAGTGAAATAATAGTAAAGATTCTCATCCTAATTGAAAGAGGTCTAGTAAGGTTTTAGTGTTCAATAACTACTAGTAACGTAGTGCAGTACTTCAAGAAAATCTAAATAATGATAAAATAATATAGCTTGTTTCTTTGAAGCTGGTTTCTTAATTTAACGCATAGTAAATGAGTAATAATCTATATAGAGAACAAATTATGAAAACAATAATTGTACTTATATTTTTCGCATTTATATATCTACCAGCTCAGGAGCCAGATAAAATAAAAAATACTGATGCTTGTAGTGATGTGAAGTTAGTTCAGATAGCAACTCTACTTGGGTGGGACTCAGAAAAAGTCGAGGTTGAGCCTATGGAATTATCCGACAAAACTATGTCTAGCTCTTGTAAATTTATATTCGGACAAGAAGAGTTAATTATTGATATAGAAGATATTGGTTATGTTGAAGTTTTACCTACTCATATCGAACATTATGTTATTTCTGAAGGGAGCTACAACGCTGAGACTGAATTTCTGATATATGAGATGAATAGCTTAATAAAGACCTATCACATTAGCCTAAAATTCAAGACTAATCGTTCCGATGAGGGGATGTATGAAATACTAGAAAGCATATCTAATCAAATAGAATTGAAATCACCTGATAGTGTAGTCACTTATAAATTCTAGTTTACTGTAAGATGATTACTTTTTTGAAGATAACAATACTATCACCGGGATTAGATACTGTTAGTTTGGTCAATCCTGTTGATTTGTTCCTAGTGGACTCTACGTCTAGTCCGCTTGGGATTGTTCGTATCAATGTAGGGTTAATAGCATAAGGAACAACGAAGCTAAAAGACTTGTTCGGCTCTAGTGGTGTTACCAATTCCTTCCCTACGAATATATTATATACCTCTGTATCTGCACGGAAGAGGTAAGATGGAATTTCTAACTTACCAAAAGTACTATCTATACCGACTTTCTTGCTGTATTTATCAAAGTATAACACCCCTTTAAACTCATATTCTGCCGGAACATATATACTAACATCTATATATCTATCAAGAAATCTACTATTCTCAGATAACATAGTATCAATATTATGAATAGGTTCTCTGTTCCCTAAGTGGAATTGTATAATGTCTGGCTCCCTATCCATCACATATTCTGGGTCGCCTAGCTCATGACCTATAAACCCTCTACCTGCTTTCTTCGGTTTATTACGGGGGATATGGTAATCATTTAATCCTAACATATCAAGAGCAGGGAACATAGTATAATATGGCAAAGAACCCGCCGGATCGATAGCTATAAGTGGTTGTTCTTTCCCGAAAGTGACTTTTAGTTTATCCCCCAGAGTTTTCAAATTGAATACCCATAGTGATTGCCTAGAACGAGTATTATTATCATCCATTATTTGCTGATAAACATAGAATAGAAGTAAAGGAGAAAGTAGAATAACAGCTAGTCTTTTCTTGTTATTACTCAGATTATAATCTGATAAAAATGTACCAAGCCCGTCTATAATCACAAGCATAAATACTATAATAGTGAATAGATGATGACGGAATGCAAAGAAGAAATCACCACCGATAACCACAATATATAAAAACCAAATACCTAATAATAATACGTATAACAGGCCCTTGCTTTTCTTCTTGTAAACTAAATATGTGAGACAACTAGTAGCCAGTATGAACATCGAAAAATTAGATTTTAGGAATCGGAGATTATAGAACATGCCAGTCCAAGCGTGATAGAATGATGGGCTCACTTTCACTAGAGCCGTATTAGGAACAAGCTCTCCATAGTATGTGATTCTGAAAATCAGTTGCCCAAAGTATAGAATAATTGGAATTATAGCGAGTTTTGATAACGATATAAATGCATTTCGAAGTTCACTTTTATTAGATATCAGATGATACAATCCAATCATCACAGATAGTAATACCCCATCTGGTCGAGTGATACAGAGTAATCCTAGTGTAATTGAAGAGAGCCAAAGGTACCTGATCTCTCCACACTTTTTGTAGTCCAAATATCTAATAATTGAATGCAGTGCGAGCATACTGACTAGCGAATTTTCTAACCCACCAATAGCCCATACAGCAACTCCACTAGAAACGGAAAAGAAGAACAAAACGATAGATAGTATTAGTGGTGCATCCTTGTATCTGCTCTTGGCATATTGGATGAGCATATAAATATTAGCAACTGTAAATAGTACCCCAAGTAGTCGTGCTACCAATATCATATTGGCACCCAACTTACCAAAAAATGCTAGAGTCAAAACCCATAGCAGATTGGAATACCCCTCTACTTTTATACCATCAGTCCAAGTTAGTCCGTGACCATCTATTAGTCGCTGTGCATAGCGTATAGTGATAAGTGAATCGTCTGCAAAAAAGGGCATATACCAGCTTATATTCAATGCGAGTATAAGACATGACACGATGAATAGGATTATATAAATACTTTTCTGCGTAATAATATCGCCGTAGTTGGAGTTTCAAAAAAACAAATATAAACAAAAAACTCCACCGCAAATGAATGTATTCACCTTTTTAACACCAAAGATTTATTTTCCATATTTTTCCCATAAGGGACACAAAGTTCCCGTCACTTCAGAGCTATGTAGTTAGCGCCTATGTTGAGTCCAATCGCAGTAAAGAGTCCAAGTGAACTCCGTTAGGAGTTCACTATTAGTAGCAACTGATGTTAAACAAACCCAAAACAACTCCGTTAGGAGTTATTCATAACTCTCTAACTCCAACAAAACATCAAATTGCGTGGGCGTTTAATCTGCTGTTTAGCAGAATGTTTAGCAACACGCTAAGATTTTACGTGTTTATAATAGAATATTTTCGATTTATACTGTAATCTAATATATAATTTATAACAGAAGTTGGTAATAAAAAAAAGCACCTATAATCAATATAAATGCTGTTGCTATTTTTAAGATAAACTTGTAACACTAGATTCTACCCAATGTCCACCCACATGTCCTGCTGCTATAATATCATCCCCTAGTCCCTGCGTCTTATTATTCTTCTCACCCTCGGGTGCAAGACCAGATGGGTCGCTGAACATAACGGGGTTATTATAACTATAATGATATGGACTATGCCCAGTGAAGATTTCCATTAGCGGATCTACAGACATAAACCTACCTGTCTCTGCATTATATAACCTAGCTCCCATTTGCATATATCCATTCTCTTTGGATTTATGACTACCCATATATCCACGTTTCGGTATATCATCAGTGCTGTGGAGCTGATTCTCACCATAAGGTTCATAGTCAACTGAGTTACCGAAAAGTTCACATTTTTTTGGGATGATGATAATCACTATTCAAAAAACGGAGAAATAGTTTCATAAATGTATCTATTTTTACAATTATCAGGGTTTGAAGTTAATTCAAATATTTTTTTTAATATTGTATCAAAATTATTTGGGAAACGTTTATCTGTTCTTCTGGAGTGCTCATAAAGATAGAAAAAAAGATATTCAATTTTATAACCTAATGTTCGACTATAATTCTCTTCAACATTTGTTGACGGCTCATAAAGATTTATTAAATTAGAGATTGTAGAGAAATACTTTTCAACATATATATCTTCATCCCCATACTCTCTAGAGTAATTAAAATATAGTTCCCAGAATCTTAATTCTAAATTATTTGGATACCGCTCAATACCTTTAATCAAAATACTCTGATAATTATCCTCTCCATACTTTCTAAGATAATATGGGAAAATAAAATCATTATCAGAAGGTTCGAACCCATAACTGGCTCTCCAGTATATAAATGCAAGATTAATAAACATGTCTTGGGAAACATACTTTTCATCTTCTTGGATTGCTTGTTCATAAAATTGACAAGCTTTTTCATACCTAAAATATTTCTCATATTCTAATGCACGTACATAATTTTTATTTGCTTCTCTATAATAACGTTCTTCTTTAGTCATAAATTTATCCCTTAATTTTACCTAGGTATTTGATTAATACCACCACTTCTTATGAAACCTTTTGCATCAATTTCAAGCCATATTTGACCACTGGAAAGTTTTTTACATCAACTTGAATACCGTTATCAAATGCTTCTTGAGTAATAAATCGTCCAACAGGATTTTTTACTAGATTCTTCGAATTCTGTGCAATTTCATCAAATATATTTAATATTCTAAACATTGTCCCTGATAGCAGGCTACTATGTTTTGGGAAATGACCAGGTTTACCAGAAAAGATATGAGCAATTTTATCTTTAGTAGTTTTAAATGATCTATATTTTCCAGTAGGGTTCTCTGGTAGAAAATCCATCATCATAAAATTCAGAAAATATCCATTTCCTTTTGTATCAAATTGTAATCCTACAATACCTATCAACTCACCATACTCATTATAAATTGGGTCTCCAGGATAAGTAGATAATAATGAACTAAGATACTTAATAAATTGTAACTTACTATTATTATTATTATTTCCACAATCCGCACAAACACTAGTGCTAATAGAAACCATGCTCCCAGACTGATTACCAAATGAAGCTTCATTCTAATTCTGATCCCTCATCGACTTACTTCTTAGAGAATTAGGGTCAATATATTTCTTAGTTGAAGTAGACCCTCTGTATCTGTCTGTACCCCACATTTCACTTGGTGAATCAATAGAAGCACTTCCTGCACGAGTATCCGATATCCCCCCAATACCACGGGTGGTTACCCAAACATAGGATTCTTCCAATGATGTACTCATTGAAAATGAATAAACATATGAGGTGCCTCTAGAGTCTTCAAAATCTCTTACCGCTCTATAATCTATATAAAGAGTATTATGTAGTGACCAATAGCCAATAGTTTGACCAGCCACAATAGCATCATCCCCTAGCCCCTGTGTCTTATTGTTCTTCTCACCCTCGGGAGCAAGACCAGATGGGTCATTGAACATAACAGGGTTATTATAACTATAATGATAAGGACTATGCCCAGTGAATATTTCCATTAGCGGATCCACTGACATAAACCTACCTGTCTCAGAGTTATATAACCTTGCCCCCATCTGCATTTATCCATTCTCTTTTGATTTATGAGATCCCATATACCCACGCTTAGGGATATCATCGGTGCTATGGAACTGATTCTCACCATAAGGTTCATAATCCGCAAATGTCAGAGTAGTATCATTTTCCTTTATTTTCATTCTTGTCGAATTCATATTGTCTAATATATTATATTCTTTCGTACCATCAGGATATATTTCTACAAGTCCATTAGCTGATAGATATTTGTCAGGATAAAATATTATTTTTCTAGAACCTATTTTATATTGCTTACCATGATAGACTGTTTTCACATCACCATAAGCACCTATCTTATTATATACCCAACTAAACGTTTTACAATTATCGCTAGTATCTGATTGGTATAATCGTTTACTTTCTAATTGATTATTCTCATTGTATCTATAAACCCAAGTATTACTACCGCTAGTATAAGTTTCAGATGTTACACAAGGTAATAAAGGTGGGTAAGTAGCTGCATCAACATGTTCTACAGCTTAATGCATACTACAAAAGAAAAGTTGATGATGGTAAACTTAAACTCACTGTACTCTACACTGTAGCTAATAAATAAGTACTTCGTGTTTTTGCTGTTGCTAAAAGAGAGCGCCAATATGTGAATTTATTTAATTAAATATTTGGTTTTACCTTAGAATGCTCAAAGTGGCGCAATAACAGTGCGTTGGGGGTGGGGCGGAGACCTATGCGATACGTCTCTAAATCCGATTAATCCGTGATTCAAACAAGTTGAGACATAAGCAATAGGTAAAAAAAAAGCCGACAAAAGCCGGCTTGAAAAAAAATTTCTTTTTCACTTAACTTACTTTACTTCTTTATGTAAAGTATGTCTTCCTAGGAATGGATTGTATTTTTTGATTTCCATTCTGTCAGGTGTATTTTGCTTGTTTTTCATAGTAGAATATCTTGAAGAAGGTTTTCCTTCTCCCTTCGCTTCCGTACATTCTAATATAACAATAATTCTATGACCTTTCTTTGCCATGTTAAACTCCGAGTTTTATTTTATAATTTGGCTACAAAACTAAGAAGACTTTTCAACAATACAAAGTAAAATAATTAGTCAAACGCTTTTTATAGAATAAAAAATGTATTATATTACATATTATTATTGTCAACAATTAGAAGGTGGCGTTTGTTCGATTCTTACATAGTATTGATAGCAGCGAGTTTAATCATTGTTTTATCCTATTTTTTCGATTTGGCTTCCAAAAAATTCAAAATACCTTCTGTTCTATTTTTAATAGCTACTGGATTGGTTCTGAAATATGCTGGTGAGGTATATGGATTCACTTTCCAAAAGGAGTTCTTTAGTGTTCTGGAGTTACTTGGGATAGTTGGGTTAATTATGATTGTGCTCGAAGCCGCTGTTGACCTCAAGATTTCAAAGAAGAAGATACCAGTAATCAGGCAATCCTTTGCCCTTGCATTATTTATTCTTATCGCTACATCATTCGGTATAGCAGGGGTTATATTCTATATACTTGATAACGAACCTTTTTTCCATTGTTTAGTATATGCTATTCCTCTTAGTGTAGTGAGCAGTGCCGTACTTATTCCTTCGGTACATACACTAACCAAGAGCAAAAAAGAATTTTTAATTTACGAATCAACTTTCTCTGATATCATAGGCATCTTGTTCTTCAACTTCGTTGTTATACAAGAGGGAAGTATTCTATCATTGTCAGGAATAATGATGATAGTATTTACAGTTCTTTTTTCTATTGTAGTCAGCTATGTCCTAGTATTCGTATTTAGTAAGATAAAAACTCATATAAAATTATTCCTAATGATTGCTGTATTAGCACTGCTTTACGCCTTAGGCAAGCAGCTGCACCTATCTTCACTACTGATGATATTTATTTTCGGTATAGTGATGAATAATGCTAAGATATTCTACAGAGCTAGGTTAGCGAATCATATTAACTTTGATAACGTTAAGTCTATTGGAAGTGAGTTTAGGATCGTGACAGCAGAGACTGCGTTCGTTATTCGTACTTTCTTTTTCATAACTTTTGGTATGAGTATAGACCTAGCTTTGTTGGCGGATCCTAGAGTATTAGTAATCGGATTCATAATTTTAGTAATTTTGTATCTAGTCCGCTACGTGAACTTCAAAGTATTTTTGAAAACAAACGTATTCCCTGAGATATTCTTAGCACCTAGAGGTTTGATTACGATATTACTATTCTTCTCTATTCCTACCGCTTATCAGATAGTGGGACTTAGCGAGGGGATATTATTCTTCGTTATATTGGGGACAAGTATTATAATGATGATCGCTATTATGTCGTCCAAAGATTCCGAAATGGAGTCAACTACGTTCTTCGATGTTGGGTTAGGACAGGCATCAGACTATGATATAGAGTATGAGACTTTTTCGGAATTTGATGATTTGCTTGATGATGTATCGGGCATTAATAAAAAAGCACTTGAAAATAAAGATAACACTAATGAAAAGAAAGGAGATAGTTAATGATAAAAAATATCATTGCACTGGCAGTGGGGATATTCGCTTTGAGTAGCATATCGCTTATGTCAGCAGATAATGTTTTCCCTTATAAATACGATGTAAATACACTGGAAAACGGTTTAAAAATAATAACAGTTCCTATGCCTTCTAATGGTATAGTATCTTACTACACTATAGTACAAACTGGCTCTAGGGATGAGTACGAAGTAGGTAAAACTGGATTCGCTCACTTTTTCGAACACATGATGTTCCGTGGTACTAAAAAGTACCCAGGAACAGTTTACGATAGCTTAATTATATCTATAGGAGCAGACGGTAACGCCTACACAACTGATGATTATACTGCATATCATCTTAATCTAGCTAATGAAGATTTGGATTTAGTCATGGAGCTAGAAAGCGACAGATTCCAAAATCTTAGTTATCCAGAAGCTGATTTCAAAACAGAATCGGGTGCTGTTTATGGTGAATATAGAAAGAATATAACTGACCCAGGGAATGTTATTTGGGAAAAGTTAAAATTCACCGCTTTTGATAAGCATACATACAAGCACTCAACTATCGGATTCGAAGACGATATAAAAGCAATGCCAACTCTTTATGAGTATAGCAAAGAGTTCCATAGCAGATATTACAGACCAGAGAATTGTATTCTTTTCATTGCTGGTGATATAAAAACTAGTGACATATTAGCAAAAGCTAAAAAGTACTATTCACCTTGGAAAAGAGGATACGTTACACCTAAGATTCAAACTGAACCAGCTCAAACTGCTCCACGTAGTGCCAGCGTAAGTTATGACGGCAAGACTAACCCAATGCTGGGTATTGGATATAAAACATCAGCTTTTGATGCTAAAAATAAATCTTCTGTTGCTAGGGAATTAATAGGTGATTTGGCCTTTGGTTCTAATAGTGAGCTATACAAAAAGCTTTATCTAACAGAACAAAAAGTTCAATATATCTCGCCTTACTTCCCACAGAATAGAGATCCATTCTTGTCAATCATATTCACTATGGTGAATGATGCTAATGATATTAAATATGTAGAAACAGAGATACAAAAATCAGTTGATTGGTTTCAGAAAAACCTAGTTGATAAAAAGAAATTAGGCGATCTAAAGAAAAGACAAAAGTATGGATTCCTGATGGGGTTAGATACACCTAGTAATCTAACCGGTGGATTGGCTAGAACAGTAGCTATCACGGGTGGTATAGACGCAATCGAGGACTATTTCAATACTCTAGAGTCACTAACTCCGCAAGACATACAAAACGAAGCTAAGAAAATGAATGCATCTCAGAGAACTGTAATAGAGCTAAAGGGGACTAAATAATGAAAAACACAACTAAAATTCAACTATTGTCTCTTGCACTTTTGTTAAGTATGACTTTTACTTCAAATTTATTTAGTAAAGATAAAGAAATGAGTAATAAAAAAGTAATAATGAAAATAAGCGAAGACCCGATTGTAGCATATAATATATGGTTCAAAGTTGGTTCAGCTAACGACCCAAAAGGCAAAGAAGGGCTTGCTAATCTGACTGCTCAGCTAATGGCAGATGCGGCAACTACTAAGAATACCTATTCGGCTATTCTTGAGCAACTTTATCCTATGGCTACTGCTTATGGCACTAAGGTTGACAAAGAGATGACTACTTTCCAAGGTAGAGTACACAAAGACAATATAACGAAATACAATGAGCTTTTCTTAGATGCAGTATTGAATCCAGCTTTCAACGAAGATGATTTCAATCGTGTAAAGAACAACACATTGAACTTCATCAAGAATGAACTTCGCTACTCATCTGATGAAGAATTAGGTAAGTTCTCACTTTATAATTTCGTATTCGATGGCACTCCTTACGAACATATAATGGCTGGCACAGTTGAAGGATTGGAGAGCATTACTTTGAAAGATGTAAAGGAATTTCACAAGAATTACTTTAACAAAAACAACTATGTTATAGGACTTGGTGGTGGATTTAGTGACAACCTAGTAGAAACTGTACAATCAAGATTAGACAAGCTAGCAGACATAAAAACTAATACCAAAGTGGATATAAATCCAACAGCGATTAATGGACTAGAAGTTCTAATAGTAGAAAAAGAGAATAACTCTACGGCTATTAGCTTTGGTTTCCCTATTGACGTTTTGCGTGGTGATGATGACTTTTTCGCATTAGCATTATTTAGCTCTTGGTTCGGTGAGCATAGAAATCAATCTAGTCATCTATTCCAAGTGATTAGAGGCGAAAGAGGACTAAACTATGGTGATTATGCATACATCGAGCGTTTCCTAAATGGTGGCTCTCTAAGTAAACCCGATCCCAATAATGCTCGTCATAGTCAACTATTTGAAGTGTGGCTGAGACCTGTACAACACAAGCATAGACACTTCGCACTAAGAGCAGCTATGCGTGAGCTGAAAATGGTGGTGGACAATGGTATGACTGAGCAAGAATTTGAGACTACTAAAAACTTCTTGAATAAATACTCTATTCACTGGGCTGCTACTACTTCTGAAAGACTTGGCTACCAAGTGGATTCGGAGTTCTACGGTGTCAAAGATGGTGGTAATTATATAAACTATTTCCGTGAGAGAATTAAGAATTTGACATTGGAGCAAGTTAATAATGCAATCAAAAAGCACATACAATACAACAATGTGAAATTCGCGATGATAACATCTGATGCAGAATCATTCAAAAAAGATTTGGTGAATAACACTCCAAGCCCAATCGAATACGACTCGCCTAAGCCAGAAGAAGTTTACGAAGCTGATAAAGTGATATCAACTTTCAAGCTAAATTTCAAAGCAGATAAAGTGAAAATAGTACAAGTGGACAAGATGTTCCAAAAGTAAACTTTTGCTAAATCGAATTTAGAATTTTACAATCCCTGCACTTGCCGTGTGGGGATTTTTTTTTACTTTCCATAACGTTAACTATTATTCAATTTACAACGGCTAATAGTTGTGATAATACACTATATGTACATTTTTTTCATATACTTAACAAAATATATTTGCTATATTTGCAATTCAAAAATGTAAAAAGTCTTATTCTATTAATAAATTGGAGAAATTCCCAATGAAAAAACTAATTTTACTATTCACTATTATTTTATTAGCTCTGGGTTCAGCTTCAGCTTTAGACCCAATTAAAGTTGCAATTATAAACACAGGCGGCGTTGCAGTAGATGTGCAAGTTAAGCTAAATGACTATACCGGTGGAACAGCTACTCTAAAATATACTGGTCCAGTGGTTTCGTTAACCCCAAACGGCTCAGGTATAATTATAGCCGATGTATCTGATAATTCATTATCTGAATGGTCACAAATTACACCCGCACAAGTTAACTCATACTATATCTTAGATGTATATGTAAACAATAATCTCTATGCTCAATACAGATTAGACCAACAGATATTAAACCAAAGCCAAGGCGGCTCTTTAGATAATGACGGTAATCTAGTTCCGCCAATTGGAAGTACTTCTAGTTTAGGTTCTGATGAAAATAGATGGGAAGATGCTTTTATATCTTCTAATACTTTGCACGTAGGTCCAAATGGTGGGTTAACAGGTGGTACGGAAATGACTTTAAGTTATGATTACCCTACTAATTCTGGAACCATTTCTGTTGATGGTATTGAAAGTTTGAAAATAAACTCAACTGGTACTACTATCACTGGCGATTTAATCGCTGATCCGACTGGTACAAATAAATCGCTAATAGTTGGCGACAATAATTTAGACTATAACGGCACTGCTTCTGCAGTTGAAAGAAAATTGTATTTTAATGGAAGCAAAGCTGCTTTTAGAGTAGGAAACATAGACAAAGATGTTTGGGATGATGGAGCTAATGTAGGACTGAACTCTATAGCAATGGGTGGTAACCCCCTAGCTAGTGGCATATCATCTTTCTCTATTGGAAATGCTACAGAAGCAACTGCGTACGGTGCATTAGCTATGGGTTTTCTTGCTAAATCTACTGGCTTCTTCACGAATGCAATCGGTAACGGAGTAATAGCAGACGAAGCAAGTTCTATCGCATTAGGTATGAACAATAATGCTACAATCACAGGAGAAATCTTAACCGTAGGTAATGGTGTTGATGATGCTAATCGCTCTAATGCACTTGAAGTTTATAAAAATGGTGAGATAGTTGTTCCTGCACTTGGTAATGGAAGTTCTACTCAAATATTGAATGTTAATGCTAATGGTAAATTAGTAGCTAGCAGTTCACTTACTGTTGCAAATGGAGGTACTGGTACTACTACTCTTACTTCTGGTAATTTCCTACAAGGAAATGGAACAGGTGCCATTACTGCAACCAAAGCAGCACCAACAGGTGCAGTAGTTGGTACAACAGATACTCAGACTCTGACGAATAAAACAATTGATTCAGATAATAACACTATCTCTAATATAGTAGATGCAAATATAAAAACAGGAGCTGCTATTGATGCAACAAAACTTGCAGACGGTACAGTAACAAATACTGAGTTACAATACATTGGTACGGTTACTTCCGATGTACAAACTCAACTTAACGGCAAACAAGCAACTCTTCCCTCTCAAACTGGAAATAGTGGCAAGTTTCTAAAAACAAACGGAACTACTGTAAGTTGGGATGATGTATTGGGTGGAGCCTTCACTTCTTCTGGCGGTATAACTAAAGGTAATTCGTTTTCAGATGATTTTCTATTCGGAACAAATACTTTAATTCATAATGCTGGCACAGAGTACAAGTTCTTCTTTGATAAAGGGAAAGGCGCATTTAGAACAGGTGGAGTAAGTGGCACTCAATGGGAAGGAGCCGATTTGGGAGAAAAGTCATTTGCAAGTGGTATAAACCCTATAGCAAAAGGTGAGAACAGTGTGTCTATGGGATATTACACTGAAGCAAATGGTGAGTCAAGTATTGCTTTAGGTAGGGCAGCAAAAGCAGACGGACAATATAGTGTTGCCTTAGGGAATAATACTACTGCAGCCGCTAATTATAGTACAGCAATGGGTGCTTTGACTAACGCAGATGGAGATTATAGTACAGCAATGGGAAGGAGCACTACTGCAACAGGTAATAATAGTACATCAATGGGATATGAGACTAAAGCAACTGCTGTTTCAAGTGTTGCTATGGGGTATAACACTGAAGCTACTGCACAATATGGCTTAGCTGTTGGTAAATATAATGATCCTATTAGTAGCCACATATTTGTCGTTGGTATCGGAACTGGAGATGCGGATCGTAAAAATGGATTTGTAGTAACAAATGGTGGTGATATTACGATGGGTAATTCGGATGGTAACAATCATACTGTTAACGGTTCTATGAAAATAAATCATGTTTTAGATGCTAATGGAAGCACTGGAAGTGTAGCTGTTCATTTTTCAGATACTGCTCCGTCAGATCCAGTAACGGGTAGCTTGTGGTATGATTCAATAAATTCAATATTGAAAATTTGGGATGGTAGTGCTTGGGTCGCAATATAAACACACCTATTATTAAGATATATATTTACAATCCCTGCACTAGTGTTGGGATTTTTATATACATGCAATTAGAAATACATATTCTGGATACCAGTATTCATCATATTGATACCGATAGCCCCAACGAAAAACCCATTCAACCTAACTGCGATTTCCATATTCTTATCGAAGGCAATACGGAATTTCTCCTTTTTCAGCTTATCACGAACAAATTTAAGAGCCATTACTAAGATAAAGCATATAATCATAGATAACACTAAAGTGGCTATTCCCCAAGTGTAATCTAGCTGTTCTTTCATCAGAATAGCAAGCGAGATAGTCCCTGCCCCAACCATAAACGGTAGTGCAATTTCATTTGCCAAATCATCTAGGTTTTCCTTCATTTTCAGCATTGCCTTCTGCCCTTTTACAATGTAGAAATATGCAAAAGAAAATAGCACTATGCCACCGAATATTCTGAAGGATTCGAAGTTAATATGCAATACTTGAGTAAATATAATATCACCAAATAAGAAGAAAACTAGATAAATTAGAAATGATGTTATCGATGCTTTTAATAATACTTTCCTAAATGCTTTATGATCTAATTCGAGCATAATCGGTTGCAAATATAAGAATAGCGCTATAGGATTAAGCATAACGATGAAGGAGATAAGGAGTGAAAACATTTATAATTTGGGATTTTGTTCTTTTGTATTATTCAAAATTATGTTATTTTGGACTTATAAACGTATTTACTTTAACAAAATTTGAGGAATTCTATGAAAAAATTACTTGTGCTATTAACTGTAACTTTAGCAATGTCATTATTTATGGTGTCTTGTGGTGATGATGAACCAACTGGACCTTCAGAACCAAAGATAGGTGAAATGACAGCTTCTGTTGGTGGAAATAATTGGGCAGCCCAAAATGCGGTCTATAATAATTTTTCAAACCATGTAACTGGCCTTTATGTAGCTGAACCATTGACTAACCCTACTAAAATCACTTCTATAAGTGTAAAATTAGATAAGATAACTGGTGAACCAGCTGTAGGTAAATATTTGGCCATCTGTTTTTATGAAGAATCGGAAGGTTACCCACCAAACAGTATTGTAAAAATTTGGACTGATATAAGTGGGAACTGTGAAATTACAGAAATTACAGATACTGAAATAAAAGGTACTTTTACTTTTACTGGTACAAATATCGAAGATAACTCTACTAAATCTGTCTCTGGTAAATTCTATACGCCGAGACAATAAATTTAGAATTTAATGAAAAGGAATTTGGAATATTTATCAGAGACCATCATTTTACAATGATGGTCTTTTTTTTTGTGCAAAGCAAATTTATCAAGAGACATAATGCTTAGGAACTGATAATAATTCATAAAGACTTTAGTGTAACTAAATATCTATTGTTGATTATAAACACCCCGTCAGTCTCGCTTTGCGTGACTGCCACCCCTCTTTCGCTACGCTTAAAGAGAGGAATACTATAGTAGATATTTTGATATAATCTAACCCTTTATACAGCCTTATACCAGGTTGACCTGCGAAGTTTATCTAAATTAAATCTTAATAAACTTTAGTATTTCCATTTGATTGTTAGATTCTATTTTCAAATAATAAAATCCACTTGCTAATGTAGAAATATCAATTGAACTTCCATTACCAAGATTGGTAATTTCCATTACCTCTCTACTTTGATTATCCATAATGATTAACCGAGTTATTACTTTTTCATTTGGTGATTTGAGCTGTATTTTGTTCGAAGCAGGGTTTGGGTAGAGTGAATAATTTGTAGTAATTTCTTCATTTTTAACATCAGTTATGAAATCTTCTTCTAAGATACTCTTGAATGTATAGAATATGTCATTAGTGATTCTCGAGTGACGTAAATAATTTGAAAAAGTAAAAGCACCAAAAGTTGTATATTCTTTAAGATTTTTTATTTTTATTAATGAGCTACCACTTTCTCCACGAATACCCCTAGCTCCGACGGCTCCATAATCGTTGCTAGAAATATAATCGCATAACCCATAGTAATAATATAAATCATCACCGTTATAATTAACTGTGTCAAATGTTTCTTTTGTACCTGGGTAGCTGAATTTAAAGAAAATCCCATCTTGAAATGAACTATCAACTTTATCAAATCCAATACTCAGCCAACCAGTTGACTCACCAATATTTTTTTCTAATTGCAATAGAGCTAGATCAGTCGTACCTAATCGCCAGTCCTTCAGGAAATAGATTTTATTTACGTAACTAGTTTCAAATTCTTTATTGAATTCCCCATTATTGAAAACTGGTGCAACCATTATTGAATCCCCTTTCAAGTAGTTTTCATCAATTTCTGATACACAATGAGCCGCGGTCAATACGAAGTTATCACCTATCAAACTACCCGAACAAAAAAAGTATAGTTTACCTTCGTACATTGAGTATAGCTTAACACTGGTTCTAATTGGGTATTGTGTAATATCATAATAATCGGAAGCAACTTTCCTCGTAGTAAAATGACTTGAATCATATAGTCCTTCAGTAGCTGGCACTTGTGGCAAATCAATTACCTCATCACTATAATCTCCAATATAAAAATCAGTGGTTTCTCTTTCTATTGTAGTATCATAATTGACGAATGGGATAGTATCTGCAGTATGTTCAAATGGACTATGAACTACTATAAACCTTTCCTGACCATACAAAGAACTACTTAAAATTATCAGTGCTAATAAAATGACTCTCATTTACTTTTTTCCTAAAGTTGATAACAATAGAATATAACATAATTGCTTTATTATTTGTTTCAAATAAAATAAAAAAGACAGTTAATGAGGTTCTCAACTTTCTTTCTCATTGATTATCGTTGTTAATTTTATTATTTTTGTTTTTTGATTCTAATCAATTTAGGTAAATCTATGAGTGGTAAACTATTCCGTGGTACATATACAGCGATTGTAACGCCTTTTAATTCTGACTTGTCAATCGACTTCGAAGCATTCAAAAAGCACCTAGATCACCAGATAGCCAACGGTGTGAACGGTATAGTAGTATGTGGATCTACTGGTGAATCGGCTACGCTTTCTACTAAAGAGAAAGTTGCTATGTTCACTACTGCAATTGAGCACGTTAACAAGCGTGTACCTATCATAGCTGGTTCTGGTTCTAATAATACCCAAGCTACTATAGATTTATCTCTCATTGCTAAGGAATTAGGAGCAGATGCTACTTTGCTTGTAGCTCCGTACTATAATAAACCATCTCAAGAAGGATTATACAATCACTACCGATTAATTTCGGAAGCAGTTGATATGCCGCATATAGTTTACAATGTACCAGGCCGCTCGGGTGTGAATATATTACCTGAAATTCAACTTCGCTTAGCTGAAGAATGCGAAAACATAGTCGCTACAAAAGAAGCATCTGGAGATATGGAACAAATAATGACAATGGTGCAACACGCTCCAGAAAATTTTTCAGTTCTGTCGGGTGATGATGCAATCACTCTACCGCTTATAGCAGCAGGTGTAGATGGCGTTATTTCTGTATTATCTAACTATACGCCGAAAATGTTCTCCGACCTTGTGAACTTCGCTTTAGAGGGCAAATTCGCCGAAGCAAGAGAATTGCAATACAAACTATTAGATCTAATGAAGTTAAATTTCATAGAGCCGAATCCTGTACCAGCTAAAACTGCTCTGCAAATGATGGGAATGATGGAAGATAGATTCCGTATGCCTCTAATGCAAATAACGGATGGCGGACGCGAGAAAATCAAAAATGCACTACAAAAAGTTGGACTAATCTAAATTTGATTAACAAGAATCAAGCTGAACTAGAGCAGATACTAGACGATGTAACTGCTAATGATTATGATAATGAGTTAGAGATTCTTTCTGATTTCGTAGAGCAATTAATACAATCTACTGACAAAAAAATTACGGGCGGAAGGGTCTGGAAACTTATTCCAGACAAGTTCGCTTATGTACTACAGTTTCAGGCAGGGGAAATGCGCGAGATTCCACTCGGATTTTCACATTCCCTTACAGATGAATTATTCCACAAGGAATTACTAACACTTAGAAGTGAAAAAGTACTTAATAGCCACGAGTCTAACGAAGAGCTTATAAAATTTGGTATAGGTAACTATGCCGGAATAGGAGTTGGCGAGGTTATTCACTTGCAATCGGGTAAATACTTCGAGTATTTACTTGGATTCAACGCTGAGGAATTCAACGATGATTTCTTCGATAATCTAAGGATAATAGCTCGATTAGCAACTATTGCAATTCGTGATTTGGCTATCAAAAAGAAAGATGAAAACTACGGCAAAGAGCTTAACAAAGCCGGCGAGATACAGCGTAACTTGCTCCCTGAACATTACACAGAATTTCAAGATTACAAACTATTTGGCGTATGCGTCCCAGATCAACAAGTCGGTGGTGATTATTTCGATTATATACGTAATAATGCTAGTGAAACGGAAGAAGAATCGCTAGGAGTTCTGATATGCGATTGTGCTAGCAAAGGTATGCCTGCTGCTATCCAAGCTCTATTCGTGTCTGGTGCAGTTCGTATGGCTATGGGTTTCTCACCTAAAATATCTAATATGTTTGGTCGATTGAATAATATAATCAACAGAACTTTTTCGCGTGAGAGATTCGTTACTTTGTTCTATGGTGAGCTAACACTATCGTCTAACCGGCTGATACTATATGCTAATGCTGGGCATTGCCCACCTATTCACTATCGCCCATCGAAAGATAAATTCCAAGATTTGCCCCCTACTGGTGGATTCCTAGGCATTATGCCAAATCAGAAGTACAAGCTCGAGAATTGCCGAATGCTACAAGGCGACACACTAGTACTTTACACAGATGGAATTTCTGAAGCTATGAATGCTGAAGGTGATCTATTCGGTGAGAAGAGAATAATGGAAATCATCAAAGAAAATCACGAACGAAGCTGCAAGGAAATAGCTTATATCCTCTTAGAGAAAGTCCAACATTTCTCTGCAAATTCTATCTACAATGATGATAAGACATTGGTAGTTATCAAAAGAGATAGCTGACAGAAGACTCAAACGACTTAATTTACCTAACTAAAAAGGCATCTACACCATTATTCAACCTGATTGCTGGTAGTGGTACTTTATATTTTTCGAATAGATTGATGATGAATTGTAAGTAGTAACTATCTTGAACAACCTCAAATTGCTTGAAATAATTCCAATTAACATCTAGCCCCAGATAGAACTGATGTCTTCCCGCTCCGTATCTGTCTATACCTGTTACACTATGCCCCAGAGCAACAGCGAACATACCTGGTATGGCATTATCATCCATTTCCAACATACCAGCTACATCAATACTATACCAGTGATTAGTGCTATTATAATCATTAAAAACTGATGGATGAGTAGGAGATGTAAATGGATAATAACTTATCTTTGGTTTTACATAATTTAGATATGGCTCGTAGTATTGCGCTACGCTATATGAAGCCCCAAGTACGTTGGCTATCATATCCCCACGACTGAAACCAAGATAAGGTAGACCGTCAGAATAACCATCGTAAATTTCTACATAAGTTTGATGAAGTAGTGAAGCTCCGAACCCCACCCAAGCAGATGTTTCTTTGTCCAGTCCAGTCCATTCCGTCGCCTTTGCAAATGAGTTAGCAAGTGCGTAAGAAAAGTAGAAATGTCCGAGTTTATCTGCCATTAGGGCATCGTCATATTCTGTTTGCCAATCCATAACGTGCCACTCTGCCGGATCATTCCAATATTCATTACTCTGGAAGATATAAGATGCCGCGAACCCACCTACTGTACCCGCTCCAAATATTATGGATTTGGTGACAGACAAAGTGTCTTCTGCATAAGTATTACTCAAGGCAAAAGAAAACAAGAAAATGAGTAATGAGAGTCGCTTTTTCATTTAGCAAATATACTAAAGATGAATAAAATATTATGCATTTAATCTGAAACACTTAAAACAACAAAGCGTATCAAGTGTAACTATATTATAACAATAGATGAAAATATGACAACAACAGCATTCCAATACAACAAAAATGAATCGTATAAAGAATATACACCAATGGTAATTAGTTCCATAATTGTTACTATGGTTCTGCTATATGTTGACGAAGGTTATTACAATTTCAATTGGATGGCAAATATAGGTAATTGGATAGTCGGCACTTTCTATGCAGGAGTAATTTTTCTAATCCAACTAGCAATATATAAACTCATTCTTTTCCCTCTCAAAGGAACATTGAGAACTGGCTTGAGCATAGGTTTAGGTGTTTTTGTCACCTTGGTTATTCTATTTTTTGTGATATTTGGGTAGTTTAATTGTCATTAAAACTTCTGAATTACTAAGCTACTACGGACTTACTTCTCCCATAATTACTGGAAAGCAATGACTGATAGGGGCCGAAGTAAAGAGCAAATGATTTTTATGTTAATATTCTAAAACGCAACATTCACACCGCCATAGATCATCCTACCCGGAGAAGATATAGCTATTTTATTCAGTCTTGCTTGATCCAATAGATTGTTAGCACGAATGAAGAAAGTGTATAGGTTTTCATTGTAGAATGTTTTATAACTCAATCTGAGGTTGAACAATGTAGTAGCATCTATTGGAACTAAACCCTCAGCCAAATCTGAGATTCCGTATTGATTACCCATTAGATCAGCTTCTGCTAGCAAATCTAACCCACCATATACTCTCCAGTCAGCTTGTAGGAAAGCTATAATCTCTGGTCGGTATTCTAAATTCTGCTCTATACCATCGACTGTTCCTTTACTATTCATATAGGTGAAATGCCCAGTCAAATCGAAATCATTTGTCACATAGTATTTTACTAATACCTCTGCACCCATTATCGTTGCTTCATCTAAGTTTACTCTTTGCTTTCGTCTTAGAGTATCGCCCGGAACAGAAGACTGCGCTATCAAATCAGTGTAGTTGTTTGCAAATAGCGAGAGAGTAGCATCCAAATCTTCCCCATGATAATCTATTCCTACTTCCGAGAGAAGACCTGATTCTGGTTTCAAATCGGGGTTAACAACGAATTTTCCTAGAGCTGCTGAGTAGGACTCACGAAGAGTTGGAAATCGGTTCTTTTTACCTAAGTTAGCAAATAAATTAGTAGATTCACTTAGCTTGTAAGTTGCACCCAATACACCCGCTATATCATCGAATGAGCTACCTTCTGCCTCTGTGAAGACACCAGCTTTACTAATGTCAAATCTATCATAAGAACTCCCTATAGTGAACACCCAATCACCAAGAAATCGCTTATACTCTAGGCCGAAGCTACTAGTCATTTGTGCATATTCGTTTACAACAGAACTACCATCCAATCCATCAATCTCTTCTGTATGAGTAGTGTTGAAACCATTTATTGCAAAGTTCAATTTATCATTATCTGATAAATTGGCAGAGAAGTTAACTCTCAGTCCGGTTGTTATATCTTCATCATATTGTTTCTCGTTCAATTCAGCAAAACTAATCGACTTGTAATCTTCAATAGTTTGGTTGAATTTATCTACCCATACAGCACCTTTGACAGATATCATTTCAGATAATTTGAATTCACCATTCACTGTTGCTATACTTCTCAGCCACTCTGGGTATTTCCAAAAACGTCTTGTTATTTCATTAGGATAATTTTCGGGAATGGCGCCCTGCTGACCATCTATATGGTTGAAAGAAGCACCTATTTTATTCTCATCATCTATCTCGTATTCACCACGTAGATATGCTGTAATCCTTTCGCTATAGCTATTAGTAATTAGGTCATTATCTTTATTCAAATTGAAGTCAAAGCTATTATCTTTCGGTGCTTTTAGTCCATCTCTAGTTAAAAAAGAAAGATTACCGATATAGTTGAATTTACCTTCTTTTCCTTCCAACTTTACATTACTATACTTACGACCACCTTCTCCTAATTGTAAACCTACATTACCACCTAAACCATCATTATCTCGCTCTGTAGTAGTTATATTAACGGCTCCGCCGAGAACATTTGCTCCGTAAAGTACAGAATTTGCACCCGAGCTAATTTTCAGATTACCGATTATATCAGTAGGTATCATACTCAAATCTACTCTATTGTCCCATGGTATGTTGAAATACATACCATCAAAAAATAAGGCAATAGACCTCTCCCCTGCTCCGCGTAAGTAGAGCAATGACTCACCTCTTGAGTTAGTTTGAATAAACCCACCTGGGATAATAGCATTCAGATCTTGCATATTGACCGCATCTTGTTCTTTTATCTCGTGGTATTTTACTTCTTTAATTTTCGTAGGTTGTATTTTCTGGCTACCTTTGGTGCCTTCGGTTACTATTTCACCAAGTCTATAAACTCTGATAGTGTCTTTGTTTGTTTCTGATTGAGCAACTGAGAATGTAAAATATAATAGAACTAAGATTAATACTTTTTTCATGTTTTAATTGTAATTATAATAAATGTAGTAAAGGGGTTTAGACAATCTAAAAAAAATTTATTTTATTTTTTACTCAGAATATTCTTTCAGCAACATTCTGTATCTAGATAGGATTTTAGAACGACTAATAAAACCGAGGAATTCTTTCTTATTGCTGACTAATGGCAATTGCCAAACATCAGATTCATCGAACATTTTTATAACATCTACTATCCTGTCTTCCATAGTTATCTCAAAACTAGGACTGATTGTAAGTTCCGTTAGATTTGCTTCCTCAGGTGCTTTGGTGCCAAGTAGAAATGGACGTAGCTGATCTCTATTCAATATACCCCAGAAGCGATAATTCTCATCGACTACTGCGAAGGTATTTTGGCTGCTGTTTCTGTACATATCCAACACATTATGAATATCGGAATTAGTTTGTATAACTTCACTTGCATCATTTATACATTCCATTAACTTTATCTGATTAAGTATGTTTTGATCGTGACGAGTTGTGAATATCTTTCCTTCTGCTGCTAGTGTTTTCAGTGTTGGGTTTATTGATGAAAAGAATTTGTTTATCAAAAATGCAATAACGGATACTATCATCAGAGGTATAAACAAGTCATATCCAGAGCTAGATTCAGCAATCAAAAATATAGCAGTAAGCGGAGCATAAAGCACACCAGACATAACCCCAGCCATTCCCACTAACATCAAATTGGCGATTGGGACATTTGCCACACCAATTATAGTAAGAATAAATCCAAAAAGAAATCCTATCAGCCCACCAGAGATAAGCGATGGTGCAAAATTACCACCATTACCACCTGAGTTAAGAGTTACACTAGTAGCAACAGCTTTGAAAAGAAGCGTAAGGATAAGGAAGCCAATTATAACTAAGTCAGGAGAATTGAAAAAGCTGAATATTTCTTTATGAATCAAATAATTGATATTTCCCTGATGAAGCATTTTAATATTCATATACCCCTCTCCAAAAAGTGGAGGAAAGGCAACGCAGAGTATGGAGAGAATCGACCCACCTATTACAGCTTTGGTAATAGGCCCACCCTTAAACTTATCGAAATAGTGTTTTACTTTTTCACTAACTACTAAGAAATACCGAGCATAAAACCCAGTTATTACTCCTAACGCTATGTATAGGAATGTATTAGCGTAATCGAAAGATTGGCGAGCGGTTAAGATAAAAAGTATATCTTCTTGGAGCATAATACGAGAGAGCAAACTCCCACATATAGCAGCAATCACTAGAGGTATAAAATCTGAAAAAACAAGGCCAGTTAGCAATATCTCAAAGGCAAACATAACACCTGCTATGGGTGCATTGAACGCCGAGGCAATACCAGCGGCAGCTCCAGCAGCAAGGAGTAGAGTCCGCTCTTTATAACCGAGCCGATACCTTTGTGCATAGTTAGAGCCAATAGCTGAGCCAGTTATGGCAATTGGTGTCTCTAGCCCCGCAGAACCACCAAAACCAACAGTTATAGCACTCTGGATGACTTGCGAGTGCATCTTCCTAGGATTGACTTTACTCTCGTTTTGAGCTATATCATTCAGAACGAATGATATCTCTTTTTTCTGATCATTATCGTAGAAGAATTTAACTATTAGTGCCGTTATGACTATACCAGCAAAAGGAAAAACAGCATAAGCAATCATCCGCTCATTGATAGGTAAATCATTATTAAGGAAATTTTGGATTGAATGAACAAAAGTCTTGAGGACTACACCAGCTAAGCCAGCAGAAAAACCAACCAATATACCAGAAAGCACTAGAAATTGGGATCTAGATAATCTACTCTTTACCCAAAATAGTAATATCTCGATAATGTTAAATTTCTGAAAAGGGTAGTTAACGAAGGCCTTTTTGAAATTTAGAAAATTAGTATATAAATTTTTAAATCCGAACTTGTTCATTCTTTTGGAAAGTCTCTATTTAGATGTGTTACAAAACTATGTTATTTTGAAGTCTATCACAATAAAGAACAACACAATTCAACTAATTTAAATTCGATTTTGAATATTAGTGAGATTAAGTTAACTTTGAATAATTGAAAATTCAATGGTGTGTGGGAATTCCGTGTGATTCGGAAACGGTTCCGCCGCTGTAACAAGTTACAACCTTAGTCATGCCCTAGTGGCAGTCACTGCTTTATATAAGTGGGAAGGCGACTTTGGAAGGTTTGATACTTGGAGTCAGAATACCAGCCATTGATACTCATTGGTATATTCGTGAAAACGAATAGAACATCTGCGGACAACAGATGCTTTGGGGTGAACCGCTTCTCGACTGGATTTCTCATCCATGACTGTGCCTTTTACCTCTGCTAAGTGTTTATTACTTAGAAAATAATACATAAATATATTTAAAATAATTAGGAGTCAATTATGAAAAAGTTAATATTAACTTTGGCATTAATTCTGTGCGGATATGCTGTATCACAAGCATCTATCCTCACTAAGCAATCAGTAGAGCTAGCAGTAGGGAGCAACCCCGTAAGCATATTAGAAAACCCAAGCGATGGAATGATACATATATTCTGCTCTGGAATAGATGCTAACGATAATAACATCTATGACGAAGGCGAAGACGAAAAACCAAGCTGGTGGACTTATAATCCTACTGGCAGTAGTATAGAACCCACTATGGTCAAGGAATTTGACAATTACTTTGTTAGTCCGTTTAAGCCGAGTATTGGAACTGGTCTTATTAACATTACTTTTAAAAGTGATAAAATGAACAATGAATTTGTTGGAGATACAAAATTTGAGGTTTATAGTATTGCAAATTTTAGTTTACTCTATGAAGGTGTTGTAAGTCAATCTGAAGTATTGACAACAAATTATTATACTGGCTATGCCATAACACTAACTAGATTGAATGGCATGGATTTATTATCTTATACTGATATAACAACAAATGAAACTAATAGTGTTTCTGTGAATGGTGATATTATTGACTTCACTTTTGTTGATTTGGACAATGACGGCATTGATGAAGTTGCTATTTTAATTGATAATAAGACATTGGCATATTACAGAATTGGAACAAGTATTGAATTAATCGATGAGGTAGATTTAACGAAATACGGAATAAAAGAAGATTCTACAGCAAGCATAACTTCTGATGATAAAACAATATATATCACGGCAAAGTCTGACTTATTTGTTTATCTTCTGACATTGAATGAAAAGAAAACTGGTTTTGATGTGTACTCTAAACCAGTTGAAATTGAGACAGTAAATAATGTTTATACTCTTCCAATTGCTGAAAATATACACCTTGTAAGCAAAGCATCTAAAGATTTGGTAGTTGTAAATCTGAATACAGTAATTGATTTAGGTCAAATCGAAATGCACCACTCTAAATTTGATGTTGGGTATATGTACTCAACTGGTCAACAAGTTTACTGTGCTAGTAGAACAAGTAATGAGAAGAAAGGTGGACAGATTTCTATATACGATTTCACTAATGAACCCAAAAAAGATGCAGCGCAAATTGATATGGGATACACTGGCTACCAGCCATTAGACTTCTTCCCTTATGGGGAGAGTTTGAATTTTAGGTACTATAATATTAGTCTAGGTATTGATTATAATTTCGATGGAGTTATCAACGAAGACGAGGGTGATTTGCCTCCTTCTGTTTGGGCTTCATCTATAAGAGGTTTTGGTACTTTGCTCGAAAATGCAGAATTAAAATTGAATTTCAACTTCCCAATTAACTTCCCTCTGAACACTAATATTTCTTCTGATGGGGATATACCTTTACCGTCTGGTAATTCTGTGCATTTCTATAATGTAACTGATAACGAAGTTTATGATACCTTTGATGCTGAAAAATATGTTGCTTCTGTAAATAGTATTTTTACTTATCTAGTTATGGGTCTTCGTGACTATGAAACTGGTAAGAGTTATATCAGAATAAGAAAAGACGATCAAAGAGATTTTAGTGTTGAAGTAGGTACTAATGTATCAGATATCATTGTATATGGCAAAGGCAATGGTTTCAACGTACTTTCAGTTTCAGAAGGTAACTTTGGTCAACCTGACGCTAAAATTACTTTAGTTGAATCAAATATAATGACGGGGAAAATAACAACTACCGAATTCGATGCTGGTACTACGGGTAGTGCAGTAATAGCTAATAGTGATAATTCTAAAGCAGCAATAGTGATGAATGGAAGCCACGAGATTCATATTTTTGATATGAATACAAATGAGATTATTCTAACTTTCTCGACTGGTACATCGGGCTACGGTGGTCCAAGAGATGCGAAATTTTACAATGATAGATTGTACGTTACAACTTATACCAATCAGGTATTAGCATTTGACTATGAGACGGGGCAAAGAGTATCTACCATACTTGTTGATGGACATACGGAAGGACTTGCCGTTGATAAGGATTATATAATAGTTGCAAACAATAACTATAGTGATTACTCAGCTAACAATAGAATTTTAGGGTTCAAACATCCTGTAAAATCTAGTGTAGAAGAAACTATACAATCTCAGCAAACTATCCGCGTTTACCCGCACCCTGTTTCTAATGATTTCCACTTAGTTTCAGATGATTTGGCTGGTACAAATGATATAGCAATCATCAATAGTCAAGGTAAAATAGTAGCTACTCATAGTGGCAGCTCGAATGGTGCTATTGCTCTGAACGCAGACGCTCTAGGATTAGTAGCTGGTAACTACACTGCCGTAATAAATGGCACCAGAGTAGTAAGATTTGTTGTGATAAAGTAACTATATTGGATATAAACAACTCGAGGATTTTATGAGAAAATATATATTATTGATAGTCCTACTACTTTATGGCTCTGTTATAACGAACGCCTCTATACTTACTAAAAATGAAGTAGAGCTAGCAGTAGGGAGCAACCCCGTAAGTATTCTGGAAGACCCAAGCGATGGAATGATACATATATTCTGCGCTGGGATAGATGCCAACGATAACAACGCATTCGATGAGGGTGAAGATGAAAAACCAAGTTGGTGGACTTATAATCCTGCTGGTAATAGCGTAAAACCAACTATGGTCAAGGAATTTGACAATTACTTTGTTAGTCCTTTTAAGCCGACTGTTGATACAACTGATGGCACTAAGATTGGTATTTATTTTAAGAGCAATGTAGATGATGATAATGTCAATAATAATAAATTCTTTGGTTTCTCTAAATATATTATTTATCAAACTTCTACTTTTAATATATTATTTGAAGACAAAATATTTCAAGGTGAATTGATTGATTATAGAAAGGTCAACGGTCAATTAGTTCGAATAATTCGTAAAAATGGTTATGCTCTTCTATCTTCTACAAATATAGCTACAAACGAAGAGACTAAAATTGAGATAATTGGAGATGTTATAGATTTTGTTTCATTCTCTGATGAAGAAGAAAATAGATACCTAGTTCCAGTTGTATTTGATGGAAATAGATCTACGCTTGTAGTTTTTAAAATAGATTCTTCAGTTGGCGCAAAAAAGTTGTTTGAGTCAGGCATTGGGACTTATGGCATTATTAAAGACAATCTAAAAAGTATAACTACAGATGGTCATAATCTATTTTTATTAAACTCAAAAAAAACTTACTCTACACCTATTTTATTCTTAAATGAGACTAAAGATAAATTTTCATATTATTATAAACCCGTTTATGATTTTATCTTTGCAAATTTATACATAACTTCAATTATTGATAGTTTATACATTGTAAGCAAAGAATCTAAAGACTTGGTAATCTTAGATTTGAATAATACAATTAATACTGAGATGCATCATACCCAATTTGTAGTTGAGTATATATACTCAACAGGAAGCCAGGTTTATTGTGCTAGTAAATCTAGCAAGGAGAAGAGAGTTGGAAGAATTTCTATATACGATTTCACCAACGAACCGAATATAGATGTATCAAAAAATGATATGGGTTATACTGGCTATCAACCATTAGATATTTTTCCATTTGTAAAAAAATTGAAATTAGAATACTATACTGTTTGCATGGGGATAGACAATAATTTTGATGGGATTATAAATGAAGAGGAAGGTGATTTGACCTCCTCTATTTGGTCATCAAATCTAATATTGAGTGATTCTAACTACGGAAGGGTTTACTTAGAAAAGGAGCTAAACTTCCCAATCAATTTTCCTCTCAGAACTAACGTTTCACCTTTAGGAACCATAGCCATACCTTCGGGAAATAAGGTATATTATTATAAAATCGAAGACAACGAAGTATATGGTTCATTTGATGCTGGGATGTATGTGGCTTCTGCTTTTAGAGTAATGAATTATTTCGTTTTGGGGTTAAGAGACTATACGAATAATAAGAGCTACGTTCGAATAACTAGAACCATGCTTATAGATGATACCACAGAAGTAGGGACAAATGTGATAGATGCTCTTGTATATAATAATGTAGCTGGTTCCGGAATTTTGTCACTATCTGAAGGTAATTTTGGTCAAGCTGACTCTAAGATTAACATAATAAAATTAGAGGATAATAAAATCAGTGAAAACACAGAATTAGAAGTTGGTATTGGAGGTAATTCTATAGTAATGGATAGTGCCCAAACTAAGGTAGCTATAGTTATGAACGGTAGTCATGAAATTCATATTCTTAATTTACTAACTAGTGAAATAGATACAACTTTCTCTACTGCTACGACTGGTTATGGTGGTCCAAGAAATGCGAAATTCGTAGGAGAGCTGCTTTATGTAACTACCTATAGCGACAGGATATTAGTCTTTAACCATAGAACTGGTAAGAAAGTATCATCCATTATAATAGATGGTAATGCAGAGGGGCTTGCAGTGTCTGAAAATAAATTATTCGCTACCAATATCCAATATAGTAATTATCAACCAAATAATAGAATTTTTGCCTATGATTTGGACAAAATAACAAGCGTTGAAGAGGCAGTACCAACTCAACAAACTATCCGAGTTTACCCGAACCCCGTAGCTAATGATTTTCATTTAGTGTCTGATGATTTGGCTGGTACGAATGATATAGCCATCATCAACTCACAAGGTAAGATAGTTGCTACTCATAGCGGCACATCGAATGGTGCTATTGCTCTAAATGCTGATGCTCTTGGCTTAATAGCAGGTAACTATACAGCCATAATAAATGGCACTAGAGCCGTTAGATTTGTTGTGATAAAGTGATAAAATTACTCGGATATATAGTTGTTTTCTTGATAGCTTTTGGATTCTTGTATTCTGAAACTGATTCGGTGGCGAAACGCTTCCCTGAGGTTACTGTCGAGGCCAAAAAGGAGCTAACTAATCAAGGATTCAACTATATTTCCAGTCAAATAATTGATAGCAAAACCATTGCTAGAATCAACCCAATACTAGTCAGCGACGCACTGCAATATGCAGCAGGTGTGAACATTCGTGACTATGGTGGACTTAGCTCTATCAAAACGGTTTCACTTCGGGGTATGCCCTCTAACCAAACGCTTATACTAATGGACGGTCTTCGTGTGACTAACTCACAGACAGGTATAGGAGATATTAGCAAGCTTTTCATCAGCTCGGTAGATAGAATTGAAGTTGCCAAAGGTGGTGCGTCCTCACAATACGGTAGTAACGCGATGGCTGGGGTTGTGAATATGATAAGCAAAACTGAGCTATTCGATGAATATAGACTTACAGCGACTTACGACAACTTCACTAATAGAATTTTTGAAGCAGGTATCACTCAGAATATAGATTCAGTTCCGTTCACTTTGAAAGTTCGTAAGACAGATTCAGAGGGGACTTACGGCTTCCGCATTGGTGACAATGACTACGAAAGACAAAACAGCCAAGTAGATAATCTGGACCTATATTTTGGTACTATTTTCGGGTGGGGTAATTTCAGCGTAAAGCCGAGAGTTATACTACGTACTTCGGAGCGAGGAAACCCAGAGCCAGTAATAGCTGGAGTACAGCGACCGAGCAATGCCTTTCTAAAAGAAGCAGATATGACAGCAATAGTATCAGCCGATAATTACATAAACGACAGCACGGTTTTCAAGATAGGTGCAGTCTATAATTACAGTGATTTGCAATTCAAAAATGAACAAGCGATCGAGTTCGGTGCTGGTGGATTGGACAATGATTTCTACAATAATGCTCTACAATTACGCACAGAGTATGCTACAAAATATAAGAATCTTCGCTATGCTTTTGTAGCTGATGGAACTCTCAATAAGCTTGCAGGAGATATGCTACAAGACGTGAACAAAGACATAGCTCGCAATGATATTGGCGTCTCAGCTAATATGAATTATACAAAGAAAAGTGTAGTTATAGAGTACGGATTCTACAGTAGTTTTAGGGCGGATTATAGCTCGGATTATTCGGGTAACTACTCGCCTATGGTTGGCGCTTCTGCTAGGGTTGTGAAAGCTAATCTAGTTACTAAAGCATCACTAAGTACTGGTTATCGTTTGCCGTCATTCAACGAGATGTATTACCTCAACTATGGCAATCAGAACCTACGACCGGAGAGATCTATAACTTATAATCTGGGTTTCGATTATGACCCACCGAAGTTTGGGAAACTTGGGTTGAATTTGTTCTACACAAATACTCGTGACCAAATCGCCGCAGTTCCTACAGGACCTATTACTTGGCAATCACAGAATATAGACAAAGTCAATTCACAAGGGATTGAGTTTTTTAGTATTCTGACACCTGTTGAGGGTTTGAACATAGTATATAATTACATATATCAACAACCTCTAATCAAGTCAGGAGTTGAAGATAGCGAGAAAGTACTTCTACCTTATACACCAGAGGAGATAGTATCCGCTCTAATCACTTATGATTTTAGTAAAGTTCAGGTTGGTGTATCGATACAACACAAGAGCTATATATTCACAACTATTGACAATGACTTGGGATTGATAATTGACGACTATACGCTGCTCGATGTATTTGCTTCGTACAAGTTGGAGCTGCTTTCGGGCAGTTTATTAGTCAGGTTAGATGTGAAGAATCTACTAGACGAACAGTATCAAGTATTTTTGAATTACCCGATGCCGGGACGTAATATCAGGGGAACCCTAAGCTATGAAATATAACATTTTAATATTAATGATGGTTGCTAATCTTAATTCAAAAGATTGTATTACCATCAATCACGTTTTTTCTTTCACTCCGGGTGAGGGGCAAAACCTCGGTCAAGGTGAGGAGTTCTATCCAGCTAATATATTCGGGATTCCTTCTCGCATAGCAAGTGATGAAGTTGCGGAAGCAAGTGAAAGCGAAGTACTTTCCCTTGGATTCGGTGGTGAGATAATAGTAGGCAACTCTGATAATCTGATAATTGATGGTGAAGGAGCTGATTTCACAATTTTTGAGAATGTTTTTAAGAACCCTATTAATGGCCGTCTATTCAAAGAACCTGCGATTGTTTCTGTGAGCAAAGATGGAGTGAACTACACCGAATTCCTTTACGATTTCGAGTCGCTAGTTGGTTGTGCTGGAACTCATCCCACCTACGGTAATGCTGATTATTGCGATTCAGAAGTTAGTGGTGGCGATAGTTTTGATTTAGCTGACTTAGGTTTAGATTCTATTCGTTATATTAAAATCAAAGATATAACTGACCAAGTAAAGGCAAATGAGAATCATAAATACTTTGATTATTCACTTAGTGGTTTCGACTTAGATGCTTTGGTAATACACCATTACACGGTGGAGGCAATCTCATCTGTTAGCGCTGATATATCCAAATTATATACGCTGAATAATAGTTCTATAAGTAGCTATAATGCGAGTAATACCATTCAGATTTATAATATAAATGGTATATTGGTAGCTGAGTATTCGGGCATTGGAGTATTCCAATATCGCGATTTACAGAGTGGAGTTTATATAATGAAAATCAGTAATAGCAATGGAACAGCGGTTGAAAAAATCATTAATCTATAATATATTTTACAGCATACTATTAGCACTACTTTTCTTTGGATGTGTGGAAACTCCTAACAATCCGACTGGTGAAGGGAAGCTATACGATACTCTCACTACTCCATTCCCTGAATCAGGATTAATAGTGCTATGCGAGGGGCTATGGAACTACAATAACTCAGATATTTACGTATATGACAATACAACTGAAAAAACCATAAACTCGTATTTCAAAACTGCGACTGGCGAATATCTTGGAGATATAGTTTCGGATATGAGAGTACTCGAAGATGGCAGAATAATATTCACTGCAACAGGTACAAAACAGCTGATATTACTCAACTACAAAGTTCCTGCAATCACAAGTAAAATTGGAATTTCTTACGATAGAGCTGCACCTCGCTCACTCACCACAATCGGCGATAGATACTATTACACAGACCTATACAGAGATGAAGTAAGAAGCGGAATAATCAGCGATACACTCACTGCACCAAATAAAGTCTATCCAACAGGGCCAGCCCCAGAAGATATAATCGCCCACAATGGGAAACTATATATAGCAAATTCAGGTTTCGGTGATTACAGAAAAGAAGTAAAGAATGCTGGAATGTTGCAAATACTCGACCCCACAACGGGGACAAGCGAGTATATTTACATAGGTCCAAATCTTATTCAATTGTCAATCAACCGAACAGAGAACTATATCGCCTGTGGCTATTTGAACACTCCCTCTGCCGTTGAAAAAGGAGAGTTAGGAGGAATAAAGTTCGTGGATTTGATGACTAATAATATACTCCGAGAAATGCCACTCAAAGACTTCTCAGATGTAGTGCTAAACGAAAGTACAGGAGCAATTTATTATCTAGCAGAAGGTGGGTTGTACTTATTCCCACATATAAACAGCCGAGCAATACCGCAGCTAATATACGATAATACAACCAATGACGTTTGGCCATCTTTGTCTATAGATGGCGCTAAGAATGAGATCTGGATAGGCAATGCCCGCAACTTCCAACGCGATGGCGAAGTAATAGTAGTCAGCACAGACGGCACTATCCTCAGCACTATACAAGTCGGTAAGAACCCACGGAAGGTGGTGGGGTATTAGAATTTGTCGTAGAGACATATTGTTTATACTGAGCGAAGCCGATGCATACGTCTCAGAATATCGTCACTCAGAGGACACGAAGTGTCCGAAGAGTCTAGGTGTTAGTGCCGTTATTGCCTAGATTCTTCAGAATAACTCGCTTCGCTCTTTATTCTTCTGAATGACAGGGTATGCTCCGTCACTCAGAGCGAAATGAAATGAAGCGAAGAGTCTAGGAAATTTATTATATTGGTAAAATGAAAACACTAATTTTAATAATAATATTCTTTTCTTTCGGACTGCTTAGCACTGCTAAAGCAGACTCTATTTCATATTATCATGTTTATTATAATAGCACAAAAATCAGTGAAATTAACGAATATTCGAAAGGTGTTGTTATTCTCAAAGAAGCAGACATTAAAATGGAAGATTCGTTGGAGATTAAATATTTCTTTTGTGCAATATGTGTTGACTATGAAAATTATAATAACAGGAAGTACCGGAATGGTTGGAAAAGCCGTTCTGCTAGAGAGTATAGATGATACTAGAGTGACTGAAGTATTGCTTATCAATAGAAGTCCATTAAGTATATCCCATCCGAAAGTAAAGGAAGTAATTCATAAAGACTTTATGGATTTTACGGCAATCCAAGAGCAACTTGATGGCTTTGATATGTGCTGTCATTGCATGGGTGTCTCATCGGCGGGTATGAGTGAAGAACAATACACAGAGCTCACTTATGGGATTTCAAAATCATTGGCTACTACTTTGTATAGTTTAAATCCGGATATGGTTTTCATTTATGTTTCTGGGACTGGAACAGACAGCACTGAAAAGGGCAGCACAATGTGGGCACGAGTAAAAGGGAAAACTGAGAATATGATTTTGCAAATGGGATTCAAAGATTCATATATGTTCAGACCAGGAATAATATTACCCGAAAGAGGAATAGAATCTAAGACATCTTTGTATAATATATTCTATGTAATTGCTAGACCCTTATTCCCGCTTTTGAAGAAGGTGAAATCTATAACTACTACTACCAAAATTGGAAAAGCAATGATAAATACATATTTTTATCCTCAACCTTTGAAGCATTTAGAAGGGAAGGATATAAATGAGATGGCTTTGAAGGGGTAGATTAAACAAATCCATAACTTCACCTAATAAATCTATGATTAAACAATGGACCTTATCTCACATACATTAACCGGCGTAGCCGTAGGAACTGTCTTTGCCGCGATTTCAAATGATGGTTGGAAACGAAAATGCTCAATAATATTTGCTGGGGGTATTGGCGGTGCTTTACCAGATATTGATGCTATTTCATTGTGGTCTAGGTTTGACTCTACGATTGGCTCATTCTTTGGGTTGGAGCACTCTGGAAAAGTAATCTATTCTGGGAAATTTTGGTATTCACATCACGCAGCTTTTCACTCAATTCTAGCGCCTTTGCTTATTATACTTTTATCATTAATTATTGGTTCTATTCTAAGAAAAAAGTTCGGGACACAGGAGATTAGAAATCGATTAGAACTAAAGAAGTTCTCATTTTTAGCATTCTTCTTCGGATTCTTGTTCCATCTCTTTGAGGATATGCCTACACCCGCCAGTGTTTGGGGTGGCGTCAATTTGTTTTACCCTAGCGATACTTATATCGGTGGTTTTGGGAATATATGGTGGTGGAATAATTATGATTTGGTCTTGATAATAGTCAGCGTTATAGTTCTTAACCTCACTATTCTTTTCATTCTCAAATTTACACATAAGCTAAAGATGGGCACTAGTATTAGTGTGTTTACTCTTGGCTTTTCATTATTTCTATTTCAAATAAATACAAGACCTATTGATTTTAGTTATTCTGGTAATACAGACAATTTTGACAATTTTGAAGCCCAATCAAAGCAAATACAGAAAGAGATATTAGGCGATACAGTTTATGAAATAATGACTAAAATTGATGATAAAATTCCATTGAATTTCTAAAAATATACCGCACTATCCTTAATAATATATAGGTCGGCAAGGAGGGACTTGCAAGGAATAATTTTTTTCCTAGACTCTTTACTTCGAGTACCCTCAGCACAGGCACTACATTTCATCCGGTTAAGAGTGACGTGGCTACAAGGGAGGTTGGGGGATTTAAGACGTTTGTCTTCGGTTTCATATAGCTCAAGCAATCCGCCTATAAAACTATAAATTCAAATAATTTTTTTAGTTTTATAATCATAATTCTAAAAATAATGAAAATAATAATGTCAATTACCTTATCAGATATTGAAAGAGCTCATATTCGAATAGCTCACAAAGTGCATAGAACTCAAGTACTAACAAGCACTCTAATTAATGAAATTGTTGGAGCGACTCTATACTTCAAATGTGAAAATTTTCAGAAAGTCGGGGCATTCAAATACAGAGGTGCAACTAACGCACTACTTTCACTCCCAGCAGAGAAACTAGCAAAAGGAGTGGCTACTCATTCGTCTGGTAATCACGCACAGGCATTGGCATTGGCTGCACGCGAACTCGGAGTTCCTGCTTATATAGTTATGCCTAGTAATTCCCCAAAAGTGAAAATAGAAGCTGTTCGTGGCTATGGTGCCGAGATTACTTTCTGTGAGCCAAACTTGCAAGCAAGGGAATCGACACTTGAGAAAATTGTTGCTGAAACAGGTGCAGAGTTCATCCACCCATACAATAGAGAAGAGATAATAGCAGGGCAAGGTACAGCCGCACTGGAGCTATTAGCAGACTATCCCGAGTTAGATATAATAATAGCACCGGTCGGTGGTGGTGGTTTGTTATCAGGCACTGCTATTTGTAGCAAAGCAACAAAACCAAACATCAAGGTTTATGCTGCAGAGCCAAAGGGGGCAGACGATGCTCACCGTTCTTTCTACTCGGGTATTTTGGTGCCATCTACCAATCCTAAGACTATTTGTGATGGTTTGCTTACTTCGCTTGGTGAATTAACCTTCGGATACATAAAGCAATATGTAGATGATATACTACTAGTCGATGATACCGAGATAATAGCAGCTATGAGATTAATATATGAACGAATGAAAATAGTAGTTGAGCCATCTTCTGCTACGGTGTTAGCTGCAGCTATCAAACACAAGGGACTCTTCGAAGAGAAAAATGTTGGGCTAATAATATCAGGTGGAAACGTGGATATGCAGGCATTTTTTGATAGTTACTAAGCTAAATTATCGTAATTCAGATATTTGCATTTGATTAAGAAAGAGTAAATCAATAGATTTACACTTGGATAAACGTCTCAAGTGATAAAACTTTGCAATTAACGAAGAAACATTATATTATCATCTCACTGATATGGCTAGCTATAGCTGTTATCTTTGCAGTTGTTATTAGAAGTTCTTTCGTCTTTGGTATGGGGGCTTGGTTCAACTATAAGCATTTTCTGCACACTCATTCGCATATTGCTTTCCTCGGTTGGATATTCAATATCATATATTATTTTATGCTAAAGCAATACGATTTGCTTGCTAAGAAGAAATATGGGTATCTATTCATTGCACTCAATATAAGCACTTTGGGTATGTTGTTCACATATCCTTTCTATGGTTACGTAGCATCATCTATTATATTCACCACTTTGCATATACTGTTTTCATATATTTTTGCTGCCTTTTTCTGGCGTGATACCAAAGGTGACAAGTCAATACATAGAAAATTTGCAATGGCTGCGGTTTTATTTATGGTTATTTCGTCAATTGGGCCATTCTCATTAGCACCAATTATGGCCAATGGATTGAAAGAGACTATATGGTATGATTTGGCTATCTATTTCTATTTACATTTCCAATATAATGGTTGGTTCATACTGTCAATAGTTAGTCTCGTGGCGTATAGTATCAAGGTAAAAGACAATGATAATTGGCAAAGAGCGTATAATTTATTTGTATTTTCAACTATTCTGAATTTCAGTCTATCAACTCTATGGACTGATCCGGGTTGGGTGATTAACATTATTTCTGTGCTTTCATCGTTGATGCAATTCCACGCTATATTCCTAATTAGTAAAGACATATTCGTACATTTACGGACGGTAGATAAGTTCAAATCTATGATTATGAAAGTAATTTTCGCATTTTTTGTGCTAAAGATATTTTTTGCATTAGTCGGCTCTATCCAAGAGGTAGCTATGTTCGTTTATTATAACCGGAATTTAGTAATTGGGTATATGCACCTCATATTCTTGGGTATAGTAACACCTTTCTTTTTTATGAAAATAGCCGATGATTTAGGGGTAGCAGCCCGAGCATCGCACAAGCGAATAATAATCTATTACTTAGTTGTGTTTCTGATAAGTGAGTTGCTGCTCGCTAGTACTGCCGTTGGGTTCAACGGCGATTCTATCCTACTAATTACTAAGCTGATTGTATATACTACATGGCTTTTAACGGCCATAACACTGTATATCTGCGAGATGTACAGAGCCGCCGCTCAGAAATTACCTAGCTAAATAAATGAATGCCACTTAACCAAAGAGTCCAGGTAAAAAGCATTACTTGATAGCCCCAGCGAGACGGTATAAAATGGGACTAAAGTCCAATGTGGCTTGGTGATATACAAATTATCCGTTGGCTGAAGCCAACGGCAATACACCGAACTAGTCGGCTACTCTAGGACTTACCCCTCCTTAATAATTTTATATGTCTTAGCCAGATTATTGCAGCTGAGGGTAAGGAAGTAAACACCAGTAGGATATGGTGTAAAGTCAATTTGTAAGCTCTCAGTCCCAATTGTAATAGTATTCTGATAAATCAAAATACCAGCTGTATTATTAATTTGATAACTTGTTTGATTTTCTAAACAATTCAAATTAATACTTACGATACTATTAGTTGGATTCGGTGTAATTGTTATTTCCTCTTCTATCGTATTGTTAACACTCGATTGAGAATCGTAAAGAAATTTTGATAAATCATTTATACTAGAACCTATAAAATAGTTCATTTTCTTACTATATATAACACGCCCTGAATAAACATTTTTTGGTGGTGCGGCGAAGTATTCCAACTTATTTTCTAAAAGACTTAAAACACTAATATCCCAACCATTTGAATTGAATATTTTTGTTTCATTGTCTAAAAAAATCATCCCTCCTCCACCATAAATTTCATTTGGTAAAAGTATTTCTCTTTCTTTTGTGTTTATATTGAAACTATAAATACTTGGTGGAGTAACATCTTTTGGTGATACTTTTTTAGTAAAATACCCCGAAATATAAATTAAATTTTCATCTAATTTTGAAAAATAAATATCCTCCGCTCTACACCAATCATCACTATTTACATCAAATAATGGCTCGTTTATAATTAACTCCATAGTCTCCAAATTCCATACTTTTAAGTATGCTTTGTTGTCATTTAGAGTTGCTAAGTATTTACCATCGTGTGATACTTCTATTGCGGTGTATTCATCTTCTCCGTATCCAGTTAGGTCTTTAATGTGTTCTCCAGTTTCATAGTTGTAGGCAATTACTTTTTTATAAGGGGCAGATAGATTTGTTCTTCTATCCCAAGCAATTGTTGTTACATAAACATTAGGTCTTACAGGGTCTATAGCTAAATTGTTGAAAGTGATAATCACACTATCGTCTTCTTGAGTCGAATTAAAACTTTTCAGACTAGTAAAGTTCTCATCAACAGCCCTTAAAGTTCCCCCATTTCCATCTAAATGTATGAACCTTAAACTATCAGGAGTAATTGCTAACCTTGATACACTTGACAATTGTCTATAAAAAGATTTTATCAATTCCCCATTTTCAGTATTCCTAATCTGAATATATCCTTGAGAACCTTCCCCTACAAGCATTAGTACTTCGTTCTGTCCTTTCAGAAAGTCCATATCTTGGACTTTACCTTCGACCGTTGTATTCCACACAGGAATAATCTCTGCACTTTTTAGTGCCGTGCCTATTAGTAGTAAGAGGATTGTGTATATTAGCTTTTTCATAATTTACCCCTCTTTTATAATTTTATATGTTTTAGACTGATTATTACAGTTGATGGTAAGGAAATAAACACCAGCGGAGTAGTGAGTAAAGTCTATTTGTAAATTCTCAGACCCAATTGGAATAGTATTCTGATAAATCAAAATACCAGCGGTATTACTGATTTGATAACTTGTTTGATTTTCTAAACAATTCAAATTAATATTTACTAAACTATTAGTTGGATTGGGGGAAATTAATAGTTCATCTTCTATCGTATTGTTAACACTTGATTGGGAATCGTAAAGAAATTTTGATAAATCATTTCCACCAGTTCCGATAAAGTAGTTTAATTGCTTATTGTATATAACGTTTTCAGGATAAACGTTCTTTGGAGGAAACCCGTACCAATCTAAATTGTCTGTTACTAAGTTTAGTACTGCAATTCGGAATGTT
>Ga0172380_10000448_pt1 | contig 81889 bp, 78 predicted proteins | sample Leawe162metaG_FD_119747 | JGI IMG/M metagenome (GOLD analysis project Ga0172380, IMG submission 119747) | Leachate microbial communities from a municipal landfill in Southern Ontario, Canada - Leachate well 162 metaG | ecosystem: Engineered > Solid waste > Landfill > Unclassified | place... | reverse complement strand
TTTTCTTTTTAGTCTTATTCTTTAAGCCACAGATTCCACAGAGAAGTAAAAAATAATCAGTGCAATCAGTGGCATCCTTTGGGTAGTCTTTTCTTTTTAGTCTTATTCTTTAAGCCACAGATTACACAGAAAAGAAAAAATTAATCAGTGCAATCAGTGGCAGCCTTTGGGGAGTCTTTTCTTTTAGTCTTTGTTATTTTGGCCACAGATTTTGCTGAGAGGCACTGTTTCAATCAGCGGCAATCAGCGAAATCAGCGGCTATATAGTTTGTTCAGGTCGCATTTGAGGGAAGAACAACACATCTTGTATAGAAGGCGAGTTGGTCATAATCATACTCAAGCGATCTATTCCTATGCCTAATCCAGCTGTTGGCGGCATACCGTATTCCAGTGCACGCAGGAAATCCTCATCCAGCATCATGGCTTCATCGTCACCGCGTTTGCCCAATTCCAACTGGTGTTCAAAACGCAGACGTTGGTCAATGGGGTCATTCAATTCAGAGAAGGAATTGCATATTTCTTTGCCGTTGCAAATGGCTTCAAAACGTTCTACCAGTCCTTCTTTTTCGCGGTGTTTTTTCGCCAGTGGTGACATCTCTACCGGATAATCTGTAATGAATGTAGGCTGTATCAGGAAAGGTTCTACTTTCTCCCCAAATATCGAATCAATAATTTTTCCGCGGCCCATGCTGGCATCCAAAGGCACGTGCATTTTTTTCGCCTCGGCATACATGGTTTGTTCGTCCATTTCGCTGATGTCGACTCCCGTAAATTCTTTTATGGCCCCGTACATGGTGTAACGTTTCCACGGGCGCTGAAAGTTGATTACGTGTTCGCCCACTTTTACTTCGGTGCTGCCGTGTAAGGCCAGGGCTACTTTTTCTACCATCTCTTCTACCAAATCCATCATCCAGTAGTAGTCTTTGTAAGCCACGTACAGTTCAATTTGTGTAAACTCAGGGTTATGAAAACGACTCATACCTTCGTTGCGGAAGTCTTTGGAGAATTCATACACACCATCGTATCCGCCTACAATCAAACGCTTTAAATACAACTCATTTGCAATGCGCAGGTACAAAGTCATGTCGAGTGTGTTGTGGTGTGTCTTAAACGGACGTGCCGCGGCACCACCATACAAAGGTTGCAGTATGGGGGTTTCCACTTCGAGGTAACCTTTTTCATTCAGGTACTCGCGCATGGTATTCATCAGTTGTGTACGTTTGCGGAAAGTTTCCCGGACGTCAGGATTAATAATCAAATCCACGTAGCGCTGGCGGTAACGCAATTCAGTATCGCTAACGGCATCGTATTTTTCACCGTCTTTTTCTTTCACCACCGGAAGTGGTTTTAATGATTTGCTCAACACTTTAAATTCGGTAACGTGCAAAGTAGTTTCACCTGTTTGGGTGGTAAACACGTACCCTTTTACTCCGATAATGTCTCCAATATCGAGCAGTTTTTTGAACACAGTATTGTACAAGGTTTTGTCTTCACCGGGGCAGACATCATCACGTTTTACGTAAATCTGTATTTTACCTGAGCTGTCCTGCAAAACAGCAAATGCGGCATTACCCATAATTCTGCGGGTCATGATGCGGCCGGCCATGCTCACATTTTTGTATTCAATCTTATTGTTTTCGTAGTTCTCAATAATTTCTTTGGCCGAGGCATTTACCTCATAGGTTTCAGCGGGGTAAGGCTCAATGCCCAACTGACGCAGCTCATGCATGGCTGCCCTGCGTTGTAATTCCTGTTCGCTTAATTCGTGCATAGTAAAAAGAGTAAAATAGAGGGCGAATATACGCAGGATTCCAATCTTTTTGAAAGCGTGGTGCTTACTTGAGGTAAAAAGAAGAACTTTGCTGCATGAAGTATTTTTTGAAGGTGCTGTTGCTGCTGGTAGCAGGTGTGGTAACCGCACAGGTGCCAAAGGTAGGTGCGGCAGGCAAAACTGAAATTGCCTGTTGGAACGTGGAGTGGTTTGGCAGTACTCAATTTGGCCCAACCAATGAAACTTTGCAATACAACAATATCAAAACGGTATTGCAGAATTCTGACATAGACATTTGGGGATTAGAGGAGGTATCGAACCCCAATACCTTTGTTGCCTTAATGAACGAATTGCCTGAGTATGGGTATGTACTGGCCAGTTATTCGCAAACACAAAAAACAGCGCTCATCTGGAAAAAAAGTTTGTTTCGCAGAGTTACCTCAGGACTTATTTTAAATCAGTATGCCAACGAATTTGCCAATGGACGTTTGCCCTTGGAAGTGCGGTTGGTGTCGGATAGTTTACCCAAGCTGGATACACTTATTGTAATTGTACTGCACCTGAAAGCCAATGTTGGTACCGATGCTGAAAAGCTTCAATCGTATTATGACCGCAAAGCTGCGGGTTCAATTCTTAGAGAGTACATGGATCAAAATATGAGCGGTAGGAAAGTGGCTGTGATAGGTGATTGGAACGACAGGCTGACTACCTCCATTTACAAAGATTCCATCACACCTTTTAAATCAATTTTGACTGCACCGTCCGATTACTTTTTTACCACTTTAGCGCGCAATCAAAACGGGGAAACAACAGTGGCTTCTTATGCCAACAGTTTTATTGACCACATTATGATTAACAAAACACTTAACCAAACGTATGAAGCAGGTTCGGCCAGAGTGTTTCCGCTCAATAATTATCTAACAGATTACGCCAATACCACTTCCGACCATTATCCGGTGTATTCATTTTTTAATTTTAATCCGGGAGTAAGTGTAAAAGAAATAAATGAAGATGAGGTGTTGCAGGTATTTCCGAATCCTGCTGCTGACGTGCTGCATTTGACAACCGCAACAGGCGAGTCAATAGCTCAGGCGAATCTGTTGAGTACAATAGGTACAACTACTTCATTAACTGTTCAGGATGGAACAGTGCAGCTTAATAGAAATGAATTGAGTGCGGGCATCTATGTGTTGCAGGTAGAATTCAGCAACGGACAAAAAGCAGTCAAGAAAATTGTATTGAAGTAATCAAACGGTTTTGCCGCCATCAAAAATGGATAGTTTTTCGCATGCTTTTTCGGCAGCAATCTGTTCTGCTTTTTTCTTGGAGTAATCTTCCCCAATGCCACATTCCTCTCCGTCTACCTGAACCTTTATTTTGTAAAGTTTCATTTTGCCGCTGCGCACTTCTTCAATTAATTCAAACTCCAGTGATTTGTTATTTTTTTGTGCCCACTCCAGTAGTTTACCTTTAAAGTTGCGCTCCGTATACTCCAGTTTTTCTACATCAATATGGTATTGAAGTATTTTGCTGTACACAAATTTTTTGGAGGCCGCATAACCTAAATCCAGGTAAATCGCACCTACCAAAGCCTCAAAGGCATTTCCGTACAATGCACGTTTGTTAAGCGGATTGTCAAACTGACGTACATCGTATTTCACCAGTTTATCTACGCCCATTTTCATAGCAAGGTCATTGAGTGATTCACGACTTACTACCTTTGATCGCATTTCAGTTAGAAACCCCTCATTCTTGAATGGAAACTTGAGAAAAAGATATTCGGCTACTACTGCACTCAGAATGGAGTCGCCCAAAAATTCAAGACGTTCATTGCTGTTTTTAAAACCACTTTCTTTTACCGTACTGGAAACCGAGTGGTGACGGAATGCCTGATGATAAAGGGATATTTTTCCCGGCCAAAAACCGGTGATGTTGGCAATTACATAAGAAAACCGTTTCTCTTTCGAGAACAGCAATAAAGGCCACTTAAACCAGAATCTGAATTTATGAATCAAGTGAACAAAACTTAACCCACGAACTATTACTCTTCATATTTTTTGAAGATGGACGTAACATTATGTCCGCCAAAGCCAAAAGTATTGCTGATGGCAGCGCGGATGTTGCGTTTTTGAGCAGTGTTGAAGGTAAAGTTTAGTTTCGGGTCAAATGCGGGGTCGTCAGTAAAGTGGTTGATGGTAGGAGGTACAATGCCCTCCTTAATAGCCATAATAGAAGCTATGGCTTCCACAGCACCTGCACCGCCCAATAAATGTCCGGTCATTGATTTTGTAGAACTGATGTTGAGTTGGTGAGAGTGTTCGCCAAACACTTGCTGAATGGCTTTTATTTCGGCAATATCACCCAGTGGGGTAGATGTGCCGTGAACATTCACGTAATCAATATCAGTAGTGGTCATTCCGGCATCTTCCAATGCATTTTTTACCACAGCCATTACACCCAATCCTTCCGGATGCGGGGCGGTAATGTGGTAAGCATCGGCTGATAGACCGCAGCCGGCCACCTCAGCATAAATTTTTGCACCACGTGCTTTGGCGTGTTCCAAATCTTCCAGAATAATGGCTCCGGCTCCTTCGCCCAACACAAAACCATCGCGGTCAAGGTCAAAAGGGCGGGAAGCTGAGGTGGGGTCATCATTTCTTTCAGAAAGTGCTTTCATGGAATTGAACCCGCCCATGGCAGGTTCATTAACACAAGCTTCAGAACCACCGGTTACTACTACATCGGCCTTGCCGGCACGTATGTAATAGAAAGCCTCAGCAAGTGCGTTGTTAGAAGAAGCACAGGCTGAAACCGTGGTGTAATTGGCTCCCCTGAAACCGTAGCGGATAGAGATATGCCCGGAGGCGATATCTGCAATCATCATCGGAATAAAAAACGGGCTGAAACGGGGAGTTCCATCGCCCTTTGCATAGTCAATAACTTCTTTGAAGAAACTGGTTAAGCCCCCGATACCGGAGCCCCAAATAACGGCACAGCGGTCTTTGTTTACTTTTTCTACGTCAATACCTGAATCTTTAATGGCTTCATCTGTAGCCACTAAAGCGTACTGAGTATAGGGGTCCATTCTGCGCGCTTCTTTACGGTCAATAAAGTTGTGTACGTCAAAATTTTTAACCTCGCAGGCAAATTTTGTTTTGAATTTGCTGGCATCAAAACGCGTAATGGGAGCAGCGCCACTTACACCATTGATTAACCCGTTCCAATACTCTGTAAGGGTGTTACCAATTGGCGTAAGTGCACCAAGCCCCGTAATAACCACTCTTCTGGAAGTCATTCCGTATGCGATAATTAAGCTTTTACGTTTTGCTCAATGTAGGAAATGGCCTGACCTACAGTAGCGATTTTTTCCGCCTGATCATCAGGGATAGCGATGTTGAATTCTTTTTCGAACTCCATAATCAACTCAACGGTGTCAAGTGAATCGGCACCAAGATCGTTGGTGAAACTTGCTTCAGGAGTTACTTCTGCTTCTTCAACTCCTAACTTGTCAACGATGATTGATTTTACTCTTGTTGAAATGTCTGACATATTCGTGTGATTTTTTAGTTATGACTGTGCAAATAACAGATATTTGCATAAAAAAGACAAAAAAATTTAACCACCTAAAGAGCAACCCTTTAACCTTGAAACAGCCCAAAAAACTACTCCTTGAACTTGACTCAGACTACGACTTTAAGCTTATGGGCATCGTAACTACGGCAGAAGTTTATCGTTTGGGTTGGTTATTGCACCACAAATTGCGTTTGTTTGTCGAGCGGCTTGACGATATTGAGATTCATCTGTTAAAAAAGAAGGAATCGGCCTATTTCCCGCTTTTCGAATTTCAGGATGAAGAGCAACGTTTGGAATATTTTATGCTGGGAAACCGGTCGGAAGGAAATTTTCTGATTCCGGAAATGAAACAAGTCAGCTATTGGTTATTAATCAGAGGGGTGTTTGACAACCTGAATGAATCTCAATTGTTAAAAAAAGTAAAGGCGCTTCCGCAAGTACAAACAGCTTTGTGGGTAAACCCGGAGGAGCTTAAGTCAAAAGATAATTTAATGTTATAATGAACAATATACAAAAATTTAATCGCACTAAAATAGTAGCCACTATAGGGCCTGCCTGCAATACTGTAGACATGTTAAGAGGACTCATTAACGCAGGCGTTGATGTGTGCCGCCTTAATTTTTCACACGGCTCGTATGACGACCACCTGCAGGTAATCAATAATATAAAGGAAGTAAATGAGGCGATGGAAACACCGGCAGCCATATTGCTGGATTTACAAGGTCCGAAACTTCGTATAGGTGAAGTGGAGAATAACAGCATCACATTGGAATCGGGTGAGGAGTTAGATGTTACTACTGAAAAAACCATCGGCACCTCCCGTTTGCTGTCTGTTGATTTCCCTGCATTGCCGCGTGATGTAAAAACAGGTGAACGCATTTTGCTGGATGACGGTAAAATGGAGCTGCAGGTATTAAGCACTGACGGAGAAAAGAAAATACGTGTGAAAGTGATATACGGTGGTGTGCTTTCCTCTAAAAAAGGATTTAACCTGCCCGATACACAACTCTCCATTCCCAGCTTAACGGAAAAAGATAAACGTGATTTGGAATTTGGTCTTTCTCATGGCGTAGATTGGGTGGGACTTTCCTTTGTGCGCACGGCTGAAGACATTCATGAACTTAAAGCGCTGATAAAAAAGCATGGTAGTGATGCCTATGTAGTAGCGAAAATTGAAAAACCGGAAGCTGTAAAAAATCTGGAAGAAATTGTACAAGCCACAGATGCTGTAATGGTGGCACGTGGCGATTTGGGTGTAGAAATGCCTATGGAAGAAGTGCCCATCATTCAGAAAAAAATTGTTAAACGTTGTCTGGAACTTTCGCGCCCGGTAATTATTGCTACCCAAATGATGGAGAGTATGATTACCAGCCCTAATCCTACCCGTGCTGAAGCCAATGACGTGGCCAATGCCGTGATGGACGGTGCGGATGCGGTGATGTTAAGTGCTGAAACATCTGTTGGCAAGTACCCGCTTAAAGCGGTGGAAGCTATGCAACGCATTGTGAAGCTGGTAGAAGAAAAAACCAATGCTCCTTACTATAAAGGTAAGCGACCCGAAAACAACTCTTCCACGTTTCTGTCGGATGAAGTGTGTTTTACAGCTGTGCGCATGAGTGACCACCTGAATGCAACGGCCATTACCGGCATGACACAATCGGGCTACACCGGTTTTAAAATTGCCGGATTTCGCCCCAGGGCACATATATATATATTCACTGCCAACAAAAGATTACTTAACCGCATGGCACTGGTGTGGGGAGTACGTTCTTTTTACTACGACAAACTGGTTTCAACCGATGAGACTTTTAATGATGTGAATGACATTTTAGTGAAAGCCGGATTTGTTTCTAAAGATGAGATAGTAATTAACACTGCTAGTATGCCCATACACAACAAGGCCCGCACCAATGCACTTAAAGTAACCGTGATAGAATAATGGAACAGGAGATTGTAAACAAAGTTGCCAGTAGCGGTTTAATTACCATTGACCTCGAAGAATTGGTGGACAAACGGGAGCGAGTGGCATTGGATATTAAAGACCAATTGTTTCAGGGATTGCTGTTGCGTGAAAAAGATTTCAGAAACTTTATTGCTGAACACAACTGGGAGCACTACCGGGATAAACACGTGGCTGTTTTTTGCAGTACCGATGCCATTTTGCCTAAGTGGGCCTTTATGTTGCTGGCTCAGGCATTGCAGCCGTTTGCCGCAAGTGTGGTTTATGGTTCTCTTGAGCAGTTGGAGACGATGTTGTACCAGAAAGCACTTGCCGAAATTAATGCGGAAGAGTACCGTGATAAAAGAATAGTGATTAAAGGATGCGGAGATAAAGACGTGCCTACTTTTGCGTATGTGGAACTTACCCATATTCTTATTCCTGTAGCCAAAAGCATTATGTACGGAGAACCTTGTTCTACAGTGCCGGTGTTTAAGAGGAAATAATAACCCTAAAAGGACCAGCCCAAACCTATTCCGCCCCAGATAAATTTCTTTTTCTCCGTAATGCCGAATGTAACGTTGTCCGAGATGTTTGTGATAGTAGGGCACACGGAAATACGTACTAAAAAACCGCTCTTGGATTCATAACGGTAACCAAACGCTAAGCTGCCGTTGTAATAAGTCTTGTTTTTATTAGTTAAAACCCATCCATAGCCAGCAGGTGAGGGGCTCTCATTCACTGCTTTTCCGGGTAGAATTGTGCCGCATAAACCCGCCTCAAAAAAATGATTTTTTTTACCAAAGAGGAAGAGTGTTCTGGCAGTAAATGAATGTTTGATGTTTTCCAGACTAATGATTTTACCCCAATACGTATAGCCTACAGAGGGGGCAAAAGTAATTGCAGGTTGGAGTGGTGTTCGGTACTCGTAGTTGATGGTGTAGAAAAGTGCATTGCCACCTAGTTCAGCGAATAGTGCATGTTTATTTGGTGGTATTTTTTCTGCAGCATAAATGGAGGTAATGCCAATTAATAACGAAATTATTAAAGCAATGTAGTGTTTCACTTTGTTGAAGAGAGCAATATCTTTCCTGTGCTCACAGAATTAGCTGCAGTAATACGGTAGATGTAAAAACCGGGTGGTAAATTTATTAGACTAACAGGCAATTGTTTTGTGCCGGAAGTTTCATGAGATTGATGTTGTTGAGATATCAATTGTCCGGTAGTATTGAATATTTCGATAATAGCATTTGTTGGTTCCATTACTGTGTATTCAATAATTCCCTTTCCGTTAGTTGGATTTGGGAAAAAGAAAGTCTGACTTACCTTAGCGTTTTCGTTTTTTACACTTGTAATCTCCCCTCCCTCAAACTTTAATTCATCCAATACAATTTGTGCACTTGAAGTAGCCGGTGCACCAGTAGAAGTCGGGCGAAAAGTAATTGAAGCTGAATCCGGTACGATACTTAATAGGTAGTCTAATTGAATCGAATACTTTGACCATTCGTTCATTGGATATCCTGTGTATTCTTCTGAGTAGTAAATACTTTTTTTATATGCTACATTTTTCCTTTTTCCATTTACGGTTGAAAATAATGCGACCTCTACTTCAAAACGATCAATGTAAGCCCACGGTTTAGGCTTTAAATTACTGTATGGGCAGTATTTAAAATAGAAAGAAAATTTACTTGGCCTGGCTTTGCAAGGAAAGGTTGATTGAAGTATTGCGGGTTCTGATGAATTAATTAATATAAGCGAGTATTTCCCGCTGTAAGCAATTTTGTCCCATACTTTAGTGCTATCATATCTTACAACACCGCCACTTAGTAGTGACCAGCCTGTAGGTAAATAATCAAACCTGCCAACTGATGGTTCATACCAATTTTCAAAACCTGAATTAGGAACATTTTGCCCAATAGACCTTATTGATACAAGGCAGAAGACGAGTAAAATGGATAAATATTTAAACATTGTTTTCATAATAAAATTTTAATCATCAACCCATTCATATATATCAGACCAGGCATCGCCTTGCTCAGTATCGCAAGCATTTTTAGCTATAAAATGAAATTTAAATCTAAAAGGAGGGTGATTAAAGCCGTTTTCATGGACATTAAACTGAAAGCTGAAGTTATTCCCTCTATTATAGTCAATTCCATCATAGTATGTATAAGGGCCATTAGGAGAGGGTGTCCATATTGGGTCATAATAATTATCCCAATTGGTATAGTAGACTTCAACAATAAATTTACCTGTTGTGCCACTAAGGTCAAGATAACACTCAAACAATCCCGTTGCATTAGTGGGTGTAGTATTAGAGGCATAAATCACAGGTGCGTATCTGTTAGCCCCTTGTAAGTCATAGCTTACTGTAAGCGAGCTGCAATCGCAATTATCATTGCACGCATTGCTTACGTTTAAGAAAAAGCGAATATTCCCAAAATCCGCAGGTAAGGTATAAGTATCAATGCACAACTTAGGATTAGATATATTAGTTGAGCTCAAGTAATTCACCCCCCAAGAAGGCTCTGACGTCCATAAATATGTTTCCCCATATTTAGCCGGTCTACCTAAATCCCAACAATGAACGCCATTGCTACAAATTGTAATGTTATTATTTTCACTAATGAAAGACTCTGGATATTTACATTCTTTACCACAATCAGCTATGTATGCTCTAAAATCTCCACCAGGTTCTACAATGAATCCAGGCAGTAATGAAACTTCTTCCCCGGCTTTATAAGCAACTTTTGCTCCTAATTTTACCTTCACATCCCCATTAACTGTATATTGATTATCAGCGTCATATCCTGCATGTATAAAATCGTTTACTTCATAGGGTAAACAATTTCCGTTTTGAGAAACTTCTGGGTATATATAGTTGCGATTCTCAAATTTATAGAAATTTCTACAGAATGAACTGGACTCAAAAAGTTCTACGTCATCTAGCAACATATAATTATAATCATAGTCTGCTACGTCTCTAATTAATATAATATTATTTAAATCGGTGTGCAAACCTTCGTATAGAAAGGTCTTTTCAAGAGTGTACCATTCATGAGGCTTATTTTGATTAAGAATAAATTGTACTGCATTTGGAAGCCTATTTGCACTATTACTGTTCCAATTTTCAGATAAATTTGAGAAATGGACATTAAGTCGCCCCCCCTCTGAAATAAAATTACTAGTCATTGCAACCCTAACTCTAATAGTGTAAAATTTATAAGGTACGAGACTAGTTAAGAGACTTGTCCTAACCCCCTCGTGCCAACTACCATTATCTTTTAAGAGCCCAACAAATCTATTAGATGGAGAGTTTGTCGGAATAGTGCCATTTGCTAAAGGAAGTGTGCATATTGTCTTATCTAACCAATCTGGGGTTGGGCATTTGCCAGGATTAAATGTTTTGCAATTTGCATTCTCCATAGCACATTCCCAATAAGAAATGTTTGCATCGAAATCTGACCATTGCCCAAGTCCTGTTAAACATGCTGGCGGATTACTGCCATACTCAAACCCCCCATTTGGCACTAGGTTCACTTGGGAAAAGCAAATTTGAATTGAAAAGAATAATACTGTATAAACAACTATAAATCGCATCATAGCTTATTGTTTATTAAGTGTTTTTTTTAATTCATCGTTCTCCTTTTTAAGCTGAATTATATATAGAGTGAGTACTTCAACTTTTTCAAGAAGTTTGAGTTGTAGTTCACCAATATCAATGCTACCTCTGTTTGTATATTCTTGTGATGATGGTATGCCAGGTAGATGGTGGTTTGAAGATATGTATAATTCAAGTTCTGCTAAGCTCATTAAATTGTAGTTTGAATCAAACACATAATCAGGTATGGTATTTAGGTCAACCTTGATTTCACGCGCTCTAATTAAACCCTCCTTGGTGAGTTTAATATTATTGACAGAGTTAAGAGAGAGTAAGATGTCACCATTATCAACGTGAAGTTTAGCTGTAGGTGTTGATATTCCCACTCCAATAAAGCCATTACCGTCTATTCGCAAGCCTAATGGGGTTATCGATTTACTATTCCAAGGGCCGATTACTAATCCACCACTCCCATTTTCATAAGTTGGCGGGCATTCTATTGGAATGCCTTCATCATCAGTACACATTTCTCCAACAGGAGCAGTGACAATGTTTTGCCCATCTGTAAAGAAAATCCCATTATCGTTAAGTTTACTAATAGGGTTGAATCCACCATTTGCTAGTCTATTAACTAGAAAAATCTGCTTAGAGGAGAAGTTCAGCGGGGTTGTTTTTGTTCCAAATATTGCAGACCTTATATTTGTAGATGTTGGAATTCTAATGTCAAGATAGGTTTCAGCGTCTTCGGTGTTTATTCCTAAAAATCCTTTGTGGTTAAGTAAAAATTTCGTGGAAGTGTTATTTATTACTTTTATGTATGGTTGTTGAACAACGTAAGGTGTACCTCCTCCAACTAAAGGAATCCTATTGATGAGTAATTCATTGTTAAGACCACCTGTATTAGTTTGTATCTCAAGTTTAGATAAAGTAGATGTAGTGCCAATTGCAATATTATCAAAAGTGTATGTGTTAGGGGGCGAAGAAATCCACTGCGACATTGAAATTAGAGGAAACCCCAAAATGATAATTAGTGTACATAGCCAGTAAGTATTTTTCATATTCAAATTAATTTAGTTATACGAATTTAAAGAGAATTTTGATAAATCAAAATTCTCTTTAAATTTTCTTTGCTCAGCCGCTGAAGAATTAAATAACTTCGCAACCAAAAAATAAGCACACATGAATCAACAATTAAAAGATTCCTTATACGAACTCATTGTTCAAACTTCCACCAACCTGCCTTCGGATGTACGTTATGCAGTAGCTAACGCATACAAGAAAGAAGACAAAGGCACACAATCAGGTATCGCGTTAGATACAATTGCCAAAAACATTGATATGGCCTGCGGTAACGTTGGGCCTATTTGTCAGGATACAGGTATGCCTACTTTTGAGGTACATACTCCCGTAGGCACCGACCAGATTGGAATGGAAGAAGCCATTATAGAAATGGTGGCCAAAGCTACCAAAGACGGTAAGCTGCGTACCAATTCCGTTGACCCTATTGACGGAAAAAATACAGGAACCAACATTGGCCCGGGTACTCCCGTTATTCATTTCAAGCAATGGAGAAAAGATTATATTGAAGTACGTCTTATTTTAAAAGGCGGAGGGTGTGAGAATAAAAACATTCAGTACTCAGTTCCCTGCGAGCTGGAACATTTAGGAAAGGCCAACCGCGATTTGGATGGTATTCGTAAATGTATTATGCATGCAGTATGGCAAGCACAAGGTCAGGGCTGCTCTGCCGGATTTATTGGTGTGGGTATTGGTGGCGACAGAACCTCAGGATATGCTTTGGCCAAAGAGCAGTTGTTTCGCAGAGTTGACGATACCAACCCCGACCAGGTACTGGCAGATCTCGAAAACTATGTGATGGAGAATGCCAACAAATTGGAGATTGGAACCATGGGTTTTGGCGGAGGGCGCACGTTGCTGGGTTGTAAAATTGGTAAGAACAACCGGTTGCCGGCTTCGTTTTTTGTTTCGGTGGCTTACAACTGCTGGGCTTACCGTAGGCTGGGCATTAAAATGGATCCCAAAACATTTAACATTACCGAATGGGAATTTCGTGATAAAGATGAAATCAAAAAAATATACGAACAGGCGATTGTTACGTCTTCCGTTAAGGTACATAAATTAACTCCGCCTATTTCTGAGCAACAGGTTCGTGAAATTAAAGCAGGTGATGTGGTGGAGTTGAGCGGTATTATTTTTACCGGTCGTGATGCCATGCACCACTACATGCTGGAGCACGATGCGCCATTTGATTTGACCGGTGGTGTTATTTACCATTGTGGTCCTGTAATTAATAAAGACGAAGCAGGTAAATGGAAAATTACGGCAGCAGGTCCTACCACCTCTATACGTGAAGAACCTTACCAGGGAACTATCCTGAAAAAAACAGGAGCACGTGTAGTAATTGGTAAAGGTGGAATGGGGCCTAAAACATTAACTGCATGCAGTGAGCATGGTGCAGTATACCTCAATGCTGTAGGTGGTGCAGCACAGTACTATGCAGAATGTATCAAAGAAGTAGAAGACGGTAAATGCCTGGAGTTTGGTACACCCGAGGCCATGTGGAAATTGCGTGTGGAAGGATTTAAAGCCATTTGCACCATGGATTCACACGGCAATTCCCTGCACAAAGAAGTGCTCGAAAAATCAGGAAGTAAATTAGATCAGTTTGCTGATAAAGTGTATTAATAGATTGGTAAAGGCTTATTCTGTTTGCCTTTGATGCGATTATTCGTCTTTTTATCAGCATAAAAAATCCCCGAAATTTGTCAGTTGAACTTTGAAATTTCGGGGATTTTTATTTAGCTTTGTTTAATGAAAATTAAACGTATCGCTGAAATTCAGGTAGCAAAATTGCTTAAACAGTTTCCGGCTGTGGGTTTGGTAGGGCCACGTCAGTGCGGTAAAACAACTATTGCCACCATTGTGCAGAAGCAACTGAAATCAAAGGCAGTTTACTTTGATTTGGAAAGCCCTGCCGATTTACGTAAGTTTAGTGATATCGAATTTTTTCTTCAGCAGCAGCAGGATACCAATTTGATTATTGATGAAGTGCAACGCCTGCCTGATTTGTTTCCGGTTTTGCGTTCTGTTATTGATAGAAAGAAAAAAGCAGGAAGGTTTTTGTTGCTGGGCTCTGCTACTCCTGAAATGGTGAAAGGGGCTTCCGAGTCACTTGCCAGGCGTATTTATTACATCGAAGCATATCCGTTCAATATTACAGAACTGGCGCAAAAGAAAAATACACAACAAAAACATTGGTTCAGAGGAGGCTTCCCCGATGCCTATCTGGCTAAAAATGACGAAGCCTGGTTTTTATGGATGGATGGTTTTGTACGCACTTTTGTGGAAAGAGACTTGAACTCCTTGTTTGGTTCTAATTTCTCTCCGCAAATCATGTTCAGGCTTTGGCGTATGCTGGCACATCACCATGCCGGTATATGGAATGCCAATTCTTTTGCCAAAGGATTAGATGTTAGTCAAACAACTACCAACCGTTACCTTGACCACCTGGAAGGGGCGTATATGATCAGGAAGCTGGCTCCGTTTCACATGAACACAAAAAAACGTTTAGTGAAAGCACCTAAAGTATACATACGCGACACGGGCCTGCTTCATTACCTGCTCGACATTCACCAGTTCAAAACTTTGTACAACAATGTTGCAGTAGGTAACTCCTGGGAAGGATATGTTATTGAGCAGATTATTCAGTTGCTTCCGCGCACGGTGTACCCATACTATTACCGTACACACGATGGCAGCGAAATGGATCTTGTGCTGGTGAAAGGAGTGAAGCCGGTGGCATGTATTGAAATCAAATACTCCACTTCTCCATCAGTGTCAAAAGGTATGACAGAAAGTATCAAAGACTTATCGTGTAAATCTAATTATATCATTACCCCTTCAACAGATGCTGCTTACTATTTGAATAAGCAGGTACAAGTTACCGGATTGATTGATTTTCTTCAACACGATTTACCAAAACTCATCAAATAAGCTGTAGTATAAATCCCCGAAATTTGTCAGTTTAACTGACAAATTTCGGGGATAATAATTAAGAAATATTTCTTTCAGAACAGTCTCAGATATAAATTTATATTTGCCACATGCACCGTCTTGAGCGTCTTCAGGCCATTTTACTTCAGCTGCAAAGCCGCAGATTAGTTCGTGCACAAGACATTGCCGATAGGTATGGTATCAGTTTGCGTACTGTATATCGCGACATACGCGCTTTGGAAGAATCGGGTGTGCCCATTGCTGCTGAGGCGGGTGTGGGGTACTCGTTGGCTGAGGGTTATGCATTGCCGCCCGTTCAGTTTACACAAGCGGAGGCTGCGGCATTGTTTACTGCAGAAAAATTACTGGAGAAAATGGGTGATGCATCAGTAAACAAAGAGTTGCAATCAGCCATGAACAAAATTCGCTCAGTGTTGCGCAATACGGAAAAAGATTTTCTTGAAACGCTGGAGCAAAGTATGCAAGTACATACCTGGCGACCCCAGCAAGACAAAAGTTACCCCAACCATTTTATCAGTACTATACAACAATCGTTGGTGCAGCAACGACTCATATCCCTCGAATACTTTTCGTTACACAGCAATGAAATCAATGAACGCCAAGTGGAGCCCATCGGGTTGTGTTACCTTACCGGCAGTTGGCACCTTATTGCCTGGTGCAGATTGCGCAAAGACATACGCGATTTCAGAGTCGACCGTATTCGCAGTTTGCAGTTGCTGGATGAATTGTATGAAAAACGTAAGCGACAATCATTGGATGATTACCTGAAAGGAACAGCTTCACCAAAAGACTTGCAAAAAGTGGTTATTCGCTTTGATAACAGTATCCTGCGTTTTTTACACGAGCAAAAATATTACTTTGGTTTAGTAGAAGAAAAGCAAATGAATCAAGCAAGTGGAAATGACCTTTTTCTACCCCTCGCTTGATTCATTTGCCCGATGGCTTATTATGTGGGAAGATAAGACGGAAGTGGTTGCTCCATCCGGTCTGAAGAAGTTGATGAAGCAGTTAAGCAAAGCGGTTTACGAACACTATAAAAAATAATTTACACAAAGATTTTCCTGCTGACATACTGTTGTCACTTTTAAGTGCGTGATTTGTTCCATAAACAAATGGAGGAGTCTGTCAAAAACAAATAATAATATGAACAACACATTAACAGCTAAAGCAAGCATTAACCTGAAAGCCTCCCCTGAAAAGGTATGGGATGCCTTAACTAACCCCGAAATGATTGAAAAATATTTCTTCGGCACCAAAGCCATTTCCGATTGGAAGGTAGGAAGTCCGTTGCATTTCACAGGTGTATGGGAAGGGCAGGAGTACTTAGACAAGGGGACCATTCTGAAATCAGATTTTGCCCGTGTATTTGAGTACAATTACATCAGTTCTTTTTCGGGTTTGGAAGATAAACCCGAGAATTATGCAACTATTTCGTACCAGCTTTTTCCGGAGGGAGAAGGTACAAGGTTAGAGATTTCACAAAACAATATTGCCACTGCTGAAATGCAGCAACATTCAGAACAAAACTGGATGCAGGTAATGAGTAGTCTTAAACAACTGTTGGAACAATAACACCTACTGCTATGGCTGAACCACTAAAGAATCTGTACACCCATGAGGTTATTGCATCTCTTGCTGATGCTGTAAAAAAGGAATATAAAAGCTTCAATAAGGCGAAGTTTATGGCACACGTTTTTGACCCGCTTTGGGAAGAGCGTGAACTCAAACAACGCATGCGCCACATTACACAAAGTGTGCACCAGTTTTTACCCCTGCCTTATCCAGAACAAATAGAAATACTGGAAAAAATTTCACCTCAGTTCAGAGGATTTATTGCGATGTTTTTTCCTGATTTTGTTGAAGTATACGGATTAGACCAACCTGATGTGTCCATAACTGCATTGGAGTTATTTACGCAATACAGCAGCAGTGAATTTGCAGTAAGGCCGTTCATCATAAAGTACCCGGAGCGTATGGTGAAGCAGCATTTGAGTTGGGCCAGGCACAAAAATCATCATGTACGCAGGTTAGCCAGTGAAGGTATCCGCCCGCGATTACCTTGGGCTATGGCATTACCCCAGTTCAAAAAAAATCCCAAGGACGTGTTACCTATTCTCGAACAACTGAAAAACGATGAGAGTGAATATGTACGCAGAAGTGTAGCGAATAACCTCAATGATATTTCCAAAGACCATCCGGATGTTGTGCTGAAGATTGTCAACAACTGGAAAGGTATTTCTAAAGAAACCGATTGGATTATTAAACATGCATCAAGAGGCTTGCTCAAGCAAGGCCATACAGAAGCACTTTCCTCTTTTGGCCTTAATCACAAAGTTAAAGCAGATGTACTGGGATTGAAACTCACCAAGTCGAAAGTGAAAATTGGCGACTCGTTCGGGTTTAATTTTGATGTGGAACTGAAGGAGAAAAAAGCGCATGAGGTCAGGCTGGAGTACAAAATATATTTCATGAAGTCCAACGGTAAAACTTCGCCTAAAGTTTTTCAGGTGGGCACCTATAAATTAGCTCCGCAACAGGTATTGCCGGTTAAGCGCACTCATCGTTTCGCAGATTTAACTACCCGAAAACACTATGCAGGGGCCCATAAGTTAGCGGTAGTAGTAAACGGGAAAGAACTCTCCTCTGTTGATTTTGTGCTGGCATAAAATCCGGCAGGGTGTATCTTTGTCCGTATGCCCATTAATACGCAAACGTATCAAACCGAACTTCAGGTACGCCCTGATGATATTGACATGTTTCAGCATGTTCACAGCAGCCGCTACATAGATTATGTGCTTGCCGCACGATATGAACAAATGGAGCGGTGTTATAAAATGCCCATGCAGGAGTTTCTAAAGCATGGCTTGGGTTGGGTAATCAGAAATGCAAGTATTGACTACAAACGCCCGCTTCGACTGGCTGAATACATGTTGGTGGAAACCCGTTTTGAAGAAATGGCCAAAGACACCGTGAAAGTGGTATTCCGCATTTTGCGTAAAGAAAATAAGAAGGTGTGTGCTGAGGGATATTTTTATTATACCATGATTAATCTTCAAACCGGCCGTGCGGAAGTTATTCCTGATTGGATAGTAGAGCGTTATTCCCAACAATAGTTATTTTCGTATCCGATATGATCTGGATAAAATGGATTGCTGTAGTGGCAGGTATAGCTTGGGCTATTCGCAAAAAGAACCTCACCACATGGATTATGGTGAGTTTGGTTGCCGGTGTTTGCATTGGTATTGACTTCCCGGCATTAGGCTTGGAGCTTAAAATTCTGAGTGATATTTTTCTAAGGTTGATTAAGACAATTGTGGCGCCTTTGTTATTCGGCACTTTGGTAGTTGGTATTGCAGGGCACTCCAATTTAAAGCAAGTGGGTCGCATGGGCATTAAGTCGCTTCTTTACTTTGAGGTGGTTACCACTTTGGCTTTATTTATTGGCTTAGCCGCCATTAACCTCACCAAAGCAGGAGAAGGAATTCAGCTGCAGGCTTCGGGAGATGCTTCATCTATTCCGGCCGCATCACAATCAGTTCATGATATAATTCTACACACCTTTCCGGAGAACATTGCCAAATCCATTGCCAATGGTGAGGTGCTGCAGGTGGTGGTGTTTTCTTTGTTGTTTGCCATGGGAGCTGCAATGGTGGCAGAGGAAAAACGCAAATCAATGCTCGTTTTTTGTGAAAGTTTATCGGAGGTGATGTTTAAGTTTACACACATCATTATGTACATGGCACCGTTGGCGGTGGGTGGAGCTATAGCCTATACACTGGCTAAAAATGGTACAGGAGTTTTTGTTAACCTGGTCAGTTTACTCGCTACGTTGTACGGAGCGCTGGTTGCATTTATTTTACTGGTATTGCTTCCGATAGCCTGGCTGGCCAAAGTGCCAGTGAAAGCTTTTGCCAAAGCGATTGCTGAACCTGTATCATTGGCTTTTGCTACAGCCAGTTCAGAATCAGCGTTACCTAAAGCCATGGAGCAAATGGAGAAGTTGGGTGTGCCACGCAAGATTGTGGCGTTTGTAATTCCTACAGGGTACAGCTTTAATCTGGATGGCACTACTTTATACTTATCCCTGGCCTCGGTATTTGTAGCGCAGGCTGCCGGAGTAGAGATGTCGTTCAGCACGCAGTTGTTTATGGTGTTTACACTTATGCTCACCAGCAAAGGTGTGGCAGGAGTTCCGCGCGCTTCATTGGTTATACTTTCAGGCACAGTGGCTTCTTTTGGTTTACCGGCAGAACCCATCCTGATTATTATGGGCATTGATGCATTGATGGATATGGGCCGCACTTCGGTGAATGTTATAGGCAACTGTCTGGCCTCAGCAGTTATTGCCAAATGGGAAGGCGAGTGGAATCATCACCCTAATCACGACTAATGTAACTGAATTTCTTTTTGAGTTTTAAAAAGGGTGATTCAAAATACTTGTACGACACGTAACACACAGCATGGGTTGCAACCAGTGCCAATAAAGCATTTACAAATAACAAAGGCACTTCACTTACCTGGTACAACAGGGGTTTAGCGGCTCGTGCAGTATATTCCTGTACCACCGGATGCAACAGGTACATGCCGTAGGTGTATTTCCCCCAGCGGGTTAAAAAGGCTACGTTGCCAAACTTAGCTACCGTACTTAAGTTGAAACACTGGTCGCATATAATGAAGGCAAATAGTGCAGTGCTGCACAAGCGCAGGTAAACATAATATCCGGTTTCGGGCAAAATGCGTGTACCAAAAATCAGAATAAGGAAACCAGTAATATATATAAGCAGACGGTAGTGATTTTTGAGTTGCTCAAAGAAAGATTTAAATCCTTGGTTGTTGAGTGATAGGTAGGCACACAATCCGCCTAAGGCCATGTCGTAAATCAGGGCAAATGAATTAAAATACAAAACCGTGATGGCCTCATCATAATGCATAATGCGAAAACTTAGGGAGAGTAGCATTACAAGCGGACAAATAAAGAGCCACCATTTGCGGGGAGTAAATGCAAACAGCAGGGGCCACACCAGATAAAACTGCTCCTCAACAGCCACACTCCACGTAATGCTGATGGGGTGAATATTACCACCGGGTTGAAGGCAGGCAAAGTTGCCGGCAAAAAAAAGATACTTCCATTTTTCAGCATTCAACTGTTGGTAAAAACCTTCGAGGGGAGCATAAACAAACAATCCGAAAAGCACCAGTGCGAAATACAAGGGCCAGATGCGCAGAGTACGCCTCACATAAAAAGCACCTACATCTATACGTCCGTTTTTCTCGTATTCTTTGAGCAGTAAATAGGTTATCAGAAAACCACTTAATACAAAAAACAAAGAAACACCGGAGCCTCCCGACCAGATTAAAAAGTTGGTCAGTTTGTTCATGACATAACTTTTTGGGAAGTGAGGTTCCAAACCCAGGCCAAGTGCATGTTGTACAAAAACGGCAAAAAAGGCTACATAACGCAGGCCGTCCAGATTCGGGAAAAACACCTTTTGTTCGTTGGCTGTGCTCAATTTTATTGATTATACGCCTCAAATATAGCTTTTCCTTACATTTGTAACCTAAATTCAGATACAATGAAATATCATCAGCTAAACAATGAGCTGTTTAAAAACAACAGGGCCAACTTCTGCAAACAGATGAAGCCGGGCTCTATTGCTATTTTCAATTCCAACGATGAACAACTTAAAAATGGTGACGCCAATTTTGATTTCAAACAAAATTCAGATTTGTTTTACCTCACCGGAGTAGATCAGGAAGATACCATTTTGGTGTTGTTCCCTGATTGCCCTGTGGAGGCTTACAAGGAAGCATTGTTTGTAAAACGGAGTAACGAGCATATTGAAAAATGGTACGGACATAAACTCACAGTTGCTGAAGCGCAAAGTGTTTCAGGCATACAAAATATTTTTTATACAGATGAGTTTGAAACACTCTCCAAAGCCGTTATCAATTATGCGGAGAACATCTACCTCAACCTGAACGAAAACGACAGGGGAGGAAATACTACGTATTACAAGGATTTACGATTTGCACATGAGCTCAAACAGAAATTCCCTTTGCATACCTATTTGCGATCAGCTCCTGTAATGCATCGTTTGCGCTCCATAAAGTCAACGTATGAACTGGACATTATGCGGGAGTCTATTGCCATATCAGAGAAAATGATTCATCGCCTGCTTAAGTTTGTAAAACCGGGCGTAATGGAATACGAGATTGAAGCAGAGATTATCCATGAGTACATTCGCAATCGTGCTACAGGGCATTCGTTCTCTCCCATTATTGCTTCAGGTGGAAGAGCTTGTATACTACACTATGTAGATAACAACAACCGTTGTGAAGACGGTGAACTGGTGCTCATTGACTCCGGTGCTGATTATGCCAATTATGCTTCGGATATGACACGCACTATTCCTGTGAATGGTAAGTTTACCCCTCGTCAGAAAGCAGTGTACAATGCGGTATTGCACGTGCAGCGGGAAGCGAAAAAAATGCTGAAACCCGGTGTAATGCTAATGGAGTATCAGAAACAGGTAGAGAAAGTATGCGAGGAACAACTTATCGCGCTTGGTTTATTTACGGCTGACGATGTGAAAAAACAAAACCCTTCAGCTCCGTTGTTCCGTAATTATTTCTATCACGGCACATCGCATTTTCTGGGTATAGATGTGCATGACGTAGGTATGCGGTACGAGCAAATGAAACCCAACATGGTGTTCTCTTGCGAACCCGGAATTTACATTAAAGAAGAAGGCATAGGCATTCGTTTAGAGAATGAAGTGCTGATAACTGAAAACGGTTGTGTGGACCTGATGGAGCACATCCCTATTGAGGCAGATCACATTGAACAACTGATGAACAGTTAATAACAAAAGAGGCCCGAAAGGGCCTCTTTTGTTTATGGAAATATGCTCAATAACAATTGTAAAAGTTTTTGAGTGGAGTTTTTTTCTACAAATCCCAGAGGGTATTGCGGTGGTTGTTGCGCATGTAGTTTTTGAGGTTGAGCCAAAAGGCAGCAATCAGGTAGAGGATAATGGGCGAGCCCATTGTGATAAAAGAAGTGTAAATAAAATACAGGCGTATGCGTGAGGTAGAAATACCCATGCGCTCGCCCAATGTGCTGCACACACCGTAGGCATTCTTTTCAACAAAGAATTTTATTGCATCGTGTAATCGAGTATTCATGCGTTACTGTTCAATATTTTATGTCCGATGGAACATTCCAAACAACGCGTAAAGTTACAATATTCTTTTTGTAGTGTCAATAGTGCCTGACTGTCGCCTGCATTTTGGGCGTTTATTCCCAGTTTTGCCCACTCCTGTAAGGTGCTGTTTTGTTCAGCAGGCAGGTGTTCCAGCCACATTAATGCTTTTTCTTTTATGTGTGGTTCGTGCTTGCGCTCACCGTACATAAACAAAAATGGTATCACCGCATTTATCAGCAATAGGCGGGCGGTGGTTGTACCCAGTTTTTTACTCACGGTAGTTTCACTTTCCACCCCCAAGCGGTAATGGTTGTGCCAATATGCAGAGGCTTGTACTTTAAAGAAGAGTAAAGCATCATCAGCTTTTTCTGTTTCCAGTAAGCGTGAAAGCAGGTGAGAACTTTGGTGTATGAGCGAGGCCATTTGAGCCAGCCGTAGTTCCGGGAAATTGCCGGGTCGTAAACGCAGCCACTTCCAGCGCTCGAGTGGCATAATGTTTAAGCGATATTTGTGTTGCAAGAAGGTAAATTCAGCCTGAAGTTGCCGTGCGTATTCATCTTTTGTTTTGGTTGGCAGCATACCCGCACACCCCAGCAACAGGGCTTCCAGCTGTAGTAAATTGCTTTTATGCTTAGCTAAAACTTTCAGTGGCAACTGGGTGGCCAATTGTTCAAATGCATCTGCATTTACTTTCAACCCCAATGCGCGCATCAGCCAGATGTAAAAAGTTTCTTCAAAATTATTGCGTGTTTTAGCCAATAGCGCTTCTATGGGTTCGCACTTGTGTTGCAGCCTTTCAGTAAGTACACGGTCCATCCAATGGCGAAGGGTGAATGCATCAATATGAGTGAGATGGTCGGCACAGGGGATGCGGTGTTGCGGCAGTATTAACTGGCGGTACCGGTGAATCAACTCTTCGCTGATGTAGGATTTCAATTCCACTACCGGACAATTTTGTTCTCCGTTTTTATCATGCTCATACACCACATGCAAAATGATGTTATGGTAGCGTTTGTCGTTTTGGTGGCGGTGCTTTTCCCAATCGGAGGTTTTAAGATGCAGCTCTACGTTGCCTGCCCACTCGGTATCGTCTACCTTTATTCGGGCATTAAAAAAATCGGGTCCGGCATCGTGGTTATGTTCTCCGGCTTTGAGCACCAGAATATTTTCTCCGCTTACAGCTTTTAAAACAGGAGAGGTAAAGAGTCGGTGTTTCCAGATGTAGTGCAGCAGGTTTTCGTTCATTGGCAGATTCGAAGTTTATTTCAGATACATGTCCAAACTTTGTCTCATTTGTGTATGTAAAGCAGCCGCTTCTTTTCGGGCAGCTTCAGCAAAATCTTCTTTGGTAGAGGCATACAAAATGCTGCGTGATGCATTTACCAATAAGCCTACTTCTTTGTTCATACCGTATCGGGCCACCGTCATCAAATCTCCGCCTTGCGCACCTACGCCCGGTACTAAGTAAAAATGGTCAGGAGCCAGTTCCCGTATTTCAGCAAAGGTTTCTGCTTTGGTGGCACCTATCACAAACATTAAATTATCGGGTGTACCAAGTGTACAAAATTCACTGATGACTTTTTCGTAAAGTTTTTTATCGCCTGTATGTAACTGCTCAAAATCGGCACTACCGGCATTGGATGTGAGGCCAAGTACAATCACCCATTTGTCGGGGTATTGGAAAAAAGGTTCGAGAGAATCTTTGCCCATGTAAGGTGCGGCTGTAATGGAATCAAATTCCAAACCACCTGAGTTTTTGTCAAAAAAAGCACGGGCATACATACCGGTGGTGTTACCTATGTCGCCTCTTTTGGCATCAGCAATGGTGAAGTGAGTAGCAGGAATAAGTTCCAATGTAGCTTGCATTAACTCCCAGCCTTTTGCCCCAAGCGATTCATAAAAAGCAGTGTTGAGTTTGTAGGCTACGCAATGTTCCAGTGTCGCTTCAATAATCTGCTTATTAAAAGCCAACATGCCTGTAGTATTTTGGCCAAGGTGTGCCGGGATTTTCTGAATGTCGGTATCCAATCCTACGCACAGGTAGTTTTGTTTTTGAAGAATGTGGTTAACGAGGGTTTGCTTGTTCACGTGTGTTAAAATGAAAAGGTTAATTCGCAGGTGAAATTTTTGATGGAGCCGTTGCGCAGTGTTGGAAACAGGTTGGGGTACGTGGTGGCATTCATTCCCTTGTTGATATCGGTAATGCCTTGTTTAATGAAAAATTGTATGCCTACCACATCCGTACGGTATTCCACACCTCCCACAGCACTTAGTGAAAAAGGTTTCAGTTTGAGGTCGATGGTGTCTGTTTTGTAAGGGTCAGGTTTAATAAATATAGAGGAGTTGGCCAAATAAGAACCTTGAATTCCGCCTAACAATTTTACGCGTCCTTTTTTGTCCAGCTTCATAATACCCAACAAGGGCAGGTCAATGTAAAAAAGTGAAATGCGGTTGTACTGACCGTTCAGATTATCGAATGTGCTGCCGCGGTATATGAAATTAGCTTGTGCTTCAAAACCAAAGCGGTAGTTTTCTCTTTCAGCATCTTTTATTTTACCAAACTTCCAGCGGGCAGTGGCACCACCGGTAATGCCAAAAGCAAAAGCGGGGTTACTGAATACTGCGGGGTTAAATGTACTGAAAGCAATTCCGCCACGCACACCCAGCTTAAAATTACGGTTGGGAGATTCGGTGAGCAGGGCCTCCATTTCCGGGTCTGCGGGTTCATCCTGTGCAAAGCCATTCAGGGTGCAACTCAGCACAATCAGGGTAAGCCAAATACGGATGTTCATTTTCATGATAAGGTAACGCAAATCAGGTGCTTTGTAGTGCAAAAGTAAAGTTTTGCCGCATGTTATGTAGCATAAAAAAGCCCGCATCAATTAAATGGTGCGGGCTTCACGTTTATACGGTGGCGCTTAATTGGCGCTTCCGGTAGTATTTATTTTCTTTTTTAACCAATCAACGGTTACTGATTTTGGTCGCTCAATAGGTAAGCCCAATGCTCTGTCCCAAAGCAAAGACGCCATTACACCCAGTGCACGCGAAACCCCAAACAGCACGGTATAGAAATCAGCCTCAGTTAATCCGAAGTGAACGAGCAGCGCACCGGAGTGAGCGTCTACGTTTGGCCAAGGATTTTTGATTTTGCCTGTTCCTTCCAATATTGGAGGGGCAACTTCATAAATTCTCCAAACAATGTTCACTAATTCATCATCGGGCATATAGGTTTTAGCAAAATCCTGCTGTGCGGTAAAGCGTGGGTCGGTTTTGCGCAACACAGCGTGTCCGTATCCGGGAACCACTTTTCCTTCAGTAAGGGTTTTCTTAATGTAACCAGCAATTTGTTCTTTGCTGGGTAAACCACCACCCAACTCTTCGCGCATGGACTGTACCCAGCGGATTACTTCTTGATTGGCTAATCCGTGCAAAGGTCCGGCTAAGCCGTTCATTGCAGCACCAAAACACAGGTAAGGGTCACTTAATGCTGAACCCACCAGATGGGTGGTGTGTGCCGATACGTTTCCACCCTCGTGATCGGAGTGAATGGTGAGATACAGGCGCATTAATTTATAAAAAATAGGTTCGTCATACCCCAGCATATGAGCAAAGTTGGCTGCCCAATCCAGTTTAGGATCCGGTTCAATATGCTCGTTGTTTTTGTATGTTCTGCGGTAAATGTACGCGGCAACACGTGGCAAACGGGCAATCAGGTTCATCACATCCTCGTACATCGGATCCCAGTATTCCTTTTTATTGATTCCGTTGCGGTAAGCCTGAGCGAAAACAGATTCAGTCTGTAAAGCCATAATGGCGGTAGTGAACTGCGTCATGGGGTGGGTGCTTTTTGGCAAAGCATCCAGTACGTCAAATACGTGCTTAGGTACAATGGATCTGCGGGCCCAGTTGTTGGAAATGTTGTGTGCGTCTTCGTAGGTAGGTATTTCACCAATCAGCATCAGGTAAAAAATGCCTTCGGGCATGGGCTCAGTGCCACCGGGTACTTTGGGCAACAATTGCCTTAACTCAGGAATGGAATATCCTCTGAAACGAATGCCTTCTTCAGCATCCAATAAAGAGGTTTCGGTGATAAGGCCAATCATGCCTTTCATACCTCCATAAACGGATTCTACGGTATACGAACCCAGAACTACGTTGCCGTTTTCTTTTACAAATTGTTTCAAGTCAGCACCAAATGGGAGTGCTATTTCTGCAAACTTATCTTTTAAACTATCCATGCTGAATGGGAAGGGAATTATGTGAATACTGAAAAACGGTTCGAAATTAATATTTGTTTGTGGTAAAGGGAAATAACTGATGAAATAATTCAACAGAGCGGTAAGCAGCAGGCACAAAAGAAATTTACAGAACTGATTTTCCTCTGTAAACCAGCCAGAAATGATACAAAACAACGGTTATTCCGCCAACAAACAACACCAGGGACGGAATAAGAAAGGGTAACTCAAAAAACTCCCCGGCCATCCAGATGGAATTGGCGCATATCCAGAAAGCAACACCCAAATTGGGGTAAAACAGGCGTTTTTCCTTCCGGGTTTTCCAGGCAATAACCAAAGCCACAGTTACAGTTGGAAAAATGAGTAATGTGCCGAGTAACTTAAAGTGGAGCATCCAGCAGGTGTCTTTAAACAACCACAGTGGGATGTGGATGTTTTCGAGGTGTGCTAGTTTTTGGGGCGATAAAGGGTTGCTCATGTGTTTTTCGGAATGCAATAATAATTTTAAATGTTGAAAGGTGTTAATGTGAGGGAACACTTACTTTGGTGAGTAAAACAGGAGGTCAGTAATTTATCGGGCGTGATGTTTTTTAACAATCTGAGCAAATACATATCCGGTAGGCCGCATTATTTGAGGTAATAACTTTCTTCTAAAAAAACCTATTTTTGATTCAAACTACCCGACATGAGATTTAACCTTCTTTTAGTTTTTATATACTTGTTATTGGGCCATAGTGTGGCTTTTGCACAATCTGTGACCATCAGCGGAACGGTAAAAGACGCAAATAACCTGATGCCGGTGAAATCGGTTTCGGTTAAATCGGGCAGACAAAATACTTCGGTTACGGATAGCTTAGGTCGTTTTTCACTCACACTGCCACAAGGCAGGCACACACTGGTGTTTACCTGCATAGGCTACAAGCAGTTAATGCGCACAGTTAACACCACCACCAATATTACGCTTGATGTAGAAATCACTCCTGCAGTTAATCAACTCAATCAGGTAGTGGTTTCGGCCAGCCGCCATGAAAAAAAATTAGCACAGGAAGTAGTGTCCATGAACATTATTAAGCCTGAGTTTATTGTGAATACCAACTCGGTTGATTTAGCGGCAGTAGTTAATCGTGTGCCCGGTGTAAACGTGGTGGACGGACAAGCGACCATTCGCGGAGGAGTAGGGTATTCATACAACACAGGCAGCAGGGTAATGGTGTTGCTGGATGACATGCCTTTGATGGGACCCGAAGCAGGCGATCTGCAATGGAAGTTTTTACCTATTGAGGCAGCTGAACAAATTGAGGTGGTTAAAGGTACCAACTCCGTGCTTTATGGTTCATCAGCTTTAAACGGGAGCATCAATGTACGCACTGGTTGGCCGGGTAAAACTCCCGAGACCAAACTGTCTACTTTTCATACAATTTTTCAGAACCCCAAACGCAAGGAAATGATTTGGTGGAAAACAGGTTCGCAACCCAACCAAACAGGTACGTTTTTTACCCATAAGCAACAATTTGGTAACTTTGATTTGGTGTGGACGGGCAACGTATTTTCTTACGATAATTTTTTGCAGCAAAACGATGAACACCGCATTCGTACATATGTGAAAACCCGCTACCGTTCAAAGAAAATTGAAGGATTGAGTTATGGCTTAAATGCCAATGTGTTGTATGAAAAAGCCGGAAGATTTTACTTGTGGGAGAATGCAGATTCAGGAGCGTACAAACCGTTTTCAGGCAATGAAGAACAATTTCCCATGCGTATTTTTTCCATTGACCCGCACTTTACATACGAGAAAAAAAATGGTACCCGACATTTGTTAAAAATGCGGCACTATGATATTACGCGTTTTGCTGATAAAATCAGATTTCCGCTTGGCCGAGGTGCTAAGGCCAATCTGTTTTCAGTAGATTACAGTTACAAAACCAAACTCACTAAAAATTTAATCAGCACCAGTGGCATATATGTTACATCATTGGTGGCCCGAAGCAACAACTACCCCGGAAAGTTCAAAGGGTATTCCGGTGCGGTGTATACGCAACTGGATTATATGTACAAACGGTGGTCGGCAGTAGCGGGTATGCGCTATGAACTGAATGCTATCGGGGGCGTGAGTTACACTCCGCGGCCTTTGATACGAGGTGGATTAAATTACCGTGCAGCCAAACAAACCTTCTTGCGCTTGTCTTACGGAGAGGGATATCGTTTCCCCACCGTGGCAGAACGTTATGTGCAGGATTTAGCAGCTGATTTGAAAATTGTTCCTAACCCGTCATTGCAAAGTGAACGGGGATGGACAGGCGAAGTAGGCGTGCAACAAGGATTCAAAGTGGATCAGTTCAGCGGTTCAGTTGACTATGCGGTTTACTGGATGGAGTATACCAATTTGATTGAATACAACTTCGGACAGCATGAGCCTCCTACACTTGAAAATCCTTTGGGCGTAATCGGATTTAAACCAAAGAACATTGGCCGTGCAAGGGTGGCCGGCATGGAGTTGAGTGTAACCGGAGAAGGACGCATAGGGCAGGTATTTGTGCGCACACTTTGCGGAGCCACACTTAGCTATCCCGTTAATCTGAATAAAGATACAGCTGCACGTAAAGCAGGAAATTACATAGGCGACTTTTTTGATAATACAGGAAGTATTGACAGCATCAACCTGCAAAATATTTTGCCCTACCGTAACCGCAAATTACTAAAAGCGGATATGGAAGTTGAATACAAACGCTTTTCAGTAGGCTATTCTGCATTTTATTACGGAGCCTATGAAAATATTGATTTTTATCTGTTGTTGCTGGTGCCCGGTTTAAACAACTTCATGAAAAAAACGGGTAGCGGAGATTGGGTGCACAACATGCGATTTGCCTGGAAAGCGTCAGATAAATTAACAGCCGCATTCCTTGTGAACAACGTGGCGAATCATGAATACGCGTTGCGACCTGCGAAAATGGATGCTCCCCGCAGTTTTACCTTACAAATGCGTTACCTGTTCAGGTAAAGCTTAGTGTTTAACCAGTATCTTGTGTGTGGTTAGTTTGTCGCCAGATTTCAGTTGGATGAGGTATAAACCTGCCGGCCATTGGCTGCTGTTTATGTTTTCATCACTTTGTACTGTGGAGGCACTCAGTTCTTTTTCCACTACCACATTGCCCAGCAAGTTGCATACAGTTAATTTACCCGTGCTGCTTATGGGGGCCAGTTTCAACTGAATGGATTGGTTAGCCGGGTTAGGATATACACTGAACAATTTTCCTTCACCTATTTGCGGGCCGGTAGAAACAGTAGCCAGAATTTTAAAGTTGTATATGCCTGAGTCAATGCGTGAGAATGGAATGCTGCCACCTATTAAGGTGTTGGTTTGAATCCTGATTTTGATGGGGTAGTCGCCCACCTGTGCGAGTGTTGGAGTGCCTGTTATAACAGCACAACCGTTACTTCCACCGGCAAAATTGCAGTTAACTTTATTGCAGTTATATACAAAGCCTGCCGGAATACCTTCCATAGCCAGAATTTTGCTGTTTTGTACGCTTACTGATACGGGCGTGCCGTTGTAGTCCACCACAGTATCTTTAGGCACCCTGAAAAAAACCACTTGAGTGTATGGTGTATTCGCAATAGCATTATCCAGAAATTCAGGTTCGATGTAGTTGCTCATTCCTGCACGTGGGGTACATTGTGCATAGGCACTTGTCCAACTTGCTGCCAACAGGCTTATAAGGAGGTATATTTTTTTCATGTTAACCGGTTTATTTAATCAAAGATACTGTATTTAGATGATTGGTTGTATGTTAAGTGCTTTATTGCGAAAACTTTTTTACCTTGCGCGCCCTCCAGACTAAAATACTTTATTCCATGCCATTTGCCTCGCCAACCAGATTTTTGTTGCTTGCATCCTTGCTCTACACGCTTTGCTTGCTAAGTTCCTGCGGGCAAAGTGCAGGTATTTCAAGTAAACCTGTTGATGCACAATTTAAACAATCTGTTGATGCAAAAAAGGAGTACTACATCTTACACCCCCAGTATTTGTATGAGGCGTTGCACTATTATGATTCCTGCTATAGCTATGTAACTGAGCCGGGTTTTGAAGATGTGTTTTTGTATTACACCAGCATGTCGGGTATATGCTTTTATGCAGAGCAATATTCCATGGCCATTAAATATGCCGATACGCTGGAACAAAAATTAGCTCCCCACATTACAACCACTCCCCGAAACATGGAAATGTATGTGGGTACGCTTTTCATTCGGGGAGATGATTATATGGCATTGGGTAAATACCAGGAGGCGTTTTCCAATTATTTTAAAGCCAAAAACATCTTATCAAAAAACAGCAGCGGTTGTGTGGAGGCCAATTATTCCTACCGCATTGGAATGGTGATGTACGGGCAAAAAAAGTATGAGGAGGCGAAAAGTCTTTTTACAGATTGTTTCTACCGCATGTATGAATGCGGTGCTGAGGAAAAAGCGCCTATAAGACAACAAGCCCTGCTGGATAATGTGGGGTTGTGTCATTACCATCTTGGTAACAATGACAGTGCTTTGTATTACTTTGAAAAGACGATTGAATTTATTGATGCACACCAGCAGGACCTCAGAGACAGGTACTCAGATGCCGATTTTATACAAATAGCCAAGGGTGTTGTTTACGGCAACATGGCTAAGGTGTACCGTAAGCAAAAAGAGTATAAAAAATCGGAAGAGTTCTACAGGAAGAGTATAGTAATTAACCTTAGAAAAGGGTATGAGGTACACGATGCTAAACTGGCTATGCTGGAGCTTGCTTCTCTCTATGAAGAAACAAAAGATGTGGCGGCATTAAAAAATACATTGGTGGCATTTGGTGCTGTATTGGACACTCTTCCCAATGTTCAGCAAATTATGACCTGGCACCAGCTTTATTCTGATTATTACCAGATGAAAAAAGATTATGTGAGTGCATTTCATCACCTGAATGAGCTTAACCACTTACGCGATTCACTTAAAATTACAGAGGCCAATAAAAACCAACCCGATATTCAGCAGCAGTTCGGTTATTATGAAAAACAATATGAGAATGAGTTGCTGAAGAAGGACAATGAGAGTAAACAATTCTCTCTTACTATAACAGCTTTGTTGGCCGCGTTGATTATACTGGCTAGCTTGTTTGTGTACTATGCCTACCACCGTTCTATGAAAGACGTGCTGTTGCTCAGGCAGCTGAATGAACAGATCAGTATCCAAAAAACACAATTGGAAAATGCATTGACTGCACTGGAAGAAAACAACCATGCGAAAGACCGTATTATGCACGTGGTGGCGCATGACCTGCGAAATCCCATCTCTGCTATTTCTTCTATTTCCGTTTTGATTGCTGAAGAGTTTAATGAAACGCAAAAAGATGCCAAAGAGCTTACTGCGCTTATTAATACTACCTGTGGCAATGCACTGGAACTCATAGGAGAATTGCTGGAAACATCCAACTCCCAGTTGTTGCCGGTAGAGCCTGAACCGGTAGATGTAAATACGTTGTTGAGTAACTGTGTAAACCTGTTGCGGTTTAAAGCTGATGAAAAAGGGCAAACCATTGAGTTAAATAAACTCAGTAGTTCGAGAACCATTTTTGCCGACCGCGAAAAAATGTGGCGCATGCTCAACAACCTTATCGTAAACGCACTCAAGTTCAGTCCTGAGAAATCTGTGGTGAAGGTAACGGCTGAGGCCAAGGAGAATTACCTGCTGCTTTCAGTAAAAGATTTTGGCATTGGCATACCTGCTGATATGCAACCGAAAATATTCGACATGTTTACTTCTGCAAAACGCTCAGGTACCAAAGGAGAGAAATCTTTCGGGTTGGGACTTTCCATAGTGAAGCAGTTTGTTACGGCACACCACGGCCGCGTATGGGTGGAAAGCGAGCCGGGCAAGGGTGCTATATTTTTTGTGGAACTTCCCTGGCAGTAAGATAGAGCATGCTCTCATTTTTGTGGGCTTATTTAGTAGGTTCTAAATAATAAAAACGGGTATATTTACATATACATAAGTGTTTCATGATGACAAGAACCATAGCGGAGTTATAAGGCATTTTTAATGATGACACTTCCACAAGACATAAAAGAAAGATTTTATAAGACAATCAAAGGCGACATTTCACTTGAAGACTTTGAACATTGGTTGTATACTGACAAAGAACTTGAAAAGCATTTAAAATCGAATGACTATCTTGACTTGATTTCATTAAGCTTTAAGAAAAGTGGTGCGAAATATGAACTTTGGGACCTTTTGAAAAGGCATATTGACCTTGGAGAGTTTGAAACATACAAAATACTTGGACTTCTAAACGAGGCTAAGCAAAAGACCGAACGACTTCCGTATATCTTAATGGAGTTTTACGACTTATATTGTAAAGGTTATAACTTTTTTCAAGACCTTGGACTTGGAATTGGACTTGCAGTGGAAGTGCCTAGAGTGGATAACACAACTACAGACACTTGGGACGAACTAACAGACGAACAACAAAAAGAACTCTTAGGTAGTTTTTCACCAGAACTTGAAGAATGTATTGACCAAGTCATTTATTGGCTTGAAACAAAGAAAATTATTTTGACTGGAGAACAGGACGAGATTGGGCATTACGATTATAAAGACTATCGAACTGAAGAAGAGAGAAAGTCAAAAATTTGGATAACGGTTTCGGAAGACAAAGGGACAGGATTTTCAGCAAGTAGGAACACAATTTGGAGCAAGCAAACAGACAAAAAATGGTGGGAATTTTGGAAGTAAATACTACTGATGACACGAACCAAAGCTGAGGCATGTTTGCACTAGCTACGAATTTACCTAAGTTTGAATATAAATTTGCACGACTATTTGAAAACTATCTTGACGGAATAAAATGAAACTACAAATCATCAGACAGACAGAAGCACGAACCGCTGAAACGTATGCGTAATTTTATGAAAACACTGATTAAACTATTTATTTCATTTTTGCCGTTGGTTTCATTCGGACAAATATTTCAAAGCCCAGAAGAAATTGCTTTGGTGAAAAAAAATAGAATCAAACAAATAAATGTGATTTACCGACACTATTCAGAGAACAAACTAAAATCTAAAGACACAATTTTAGGTTACAACAAGTTTGACAAAAACGGAAGACTAATTGAAAAGAAATATAGCATCGGGACAAGCATCAGGCACCAAATTATTTACGGTGACAATGGTAAAATAGTTAAAGAAATTCGACTAATGCCAAAGCCTCAAGGGTTTGACCCAACCGCATATAAAATGAGTTTACCCGACAGTTGCTTCGTTGACACCTTTGATAATACCGACTATTTTTATGACAAGGAAAAAATCATTAAAACCATTACGACAAGTGAATCATTTGGACGTACTGAAAAAGTTTATACCTATTCTGACAACGGAAATCTTCTCTCAATAATTGAAACGAATAAAAATTCACTAGGTGACTTTATAATATATAAATACCGTGGGCATGAGATAGATTATGAAATAAATAATCGTCAAAAAATGACAAGCGAGATTTTCTACAACTATAATACAGATGGAACACTGGAAAGCAAGGAGTATTTGTTCGGGGGTACTTCTACATTGATAAATTATAACAATGTTGGGCTTATGACGAAATCAATCACGACTGACTGCAATGATAAAATTCTTAAATTAACACAAGTAACATTCAATGATAAAGGTTTTCACCAGAGCATTGTGACACTCAGAAAGCTGGACAACACAGGCAATTACTACGTTGTAATGGAAGAAATTTATGAATACATCGAATATTAAAACTACGCATAACACACAACTCTCTCCTCGGTTCGTGTCATCACGAACAGAACAACAGGTGGTTTACTGATGACACGAACCAAAGCTGAGTGTGATTCCATTTGACGATTTATGAGCAAATTGATATATATACAAAAAGACGAAAACCTCGTATACTTACCCGAATTGGAGATATATACGAAGGTTTATATCGCATATAAGCGAGTTAGCTCAAATTTTTAAAGACACTTTATGAAAAAAACACTCTACTTATTCTTACTTCTTTCTTTGACAGCTTGTGGACAGACAACAACCACTAAAATTAATGACAACATCAAAAACACAAAGACTAATAAGCATGTAAATATTCCAGGGACTAGACTTTATATAATTCCACCCTCCAATTTCAAAGTGGCTTCAACATTTATTGGCCTTCAAAAGGGTGAAACTTCAATGTTCAATATTTATGACTTAATCGGTGGTAACATAAATACTAATGCAGCGACATTTAGTAAAGCTGAATTTGAAAGACAAGGAGCAAAGGTTTTCGATTTTAAAGAAATTAAAGTAAACGGTTTTCCTGCAAAGTATATCCACATGCAAGGTGACGCAACTGCTAAAGCGTACTCAATTGTTTTTGGTGACACCACATTTACAACAATGGTTATGACAATTTACCCTGTTGCCGATGAAAAAACAGGAAATGAAATTATTTCCTCGTTGAATACAATTTATTATGACAAGAACAAAAAGGTTGACCCCTTTGAAACAGCAAATTTTTCATTGGATGATAAAGGTGCAAAATTCAAATTCTTTAAATACAACGCAAATGTTTACATCTATTCAATAGACGGGATTGAAAATAAAGAAGATAAAGACGCCCCTATTGTTCTAGTGTCACAGTTTCCAAAGGACAATACCATGACTGCAAAAAGTATAGCAGAAATGATGATTAATAAAATGCAACAATATGGCTTAACAAACCCAGAATTAAAAAATACAACTACAGATAAAATAAATGGATATGAAACTTATCAAACAGAAGTGTATGGACAAATGCATGGCAAGCACAGCCTTTTGTTTTATTGCGTTGTGACAAAGGGAGACAAAGCAATCGTAATTCAGGGTATTTCAAAAAGAGATATTCAGACAAATCTTGAAGAGTTTAAGAAAATGGCAAACACCGTTAAAATTAAGTAGACAAAACTTCTTCCAACATTGGGCTTTATGCAAGTAGGGCTAGACATTGTAACATCAGCAAATTGCAAATCCAAGCTTCAGTTCCAGCAGACGAATATCTATTGGCTTTTGTACTTAACTTCATCAACATATTTTCAATCAGTAGTGGTTATGGGCAGACGGAATACTAATTCCCAACCTGCATAAAGCTCCTGCCGTTAGCCTACCTCAGTTCAATGCACTTCATACGTCACCGGTAACATCACTCTCACATACACTGCTTTGTTGCCCATTTTACCGGGGTTCCATTTGGGCATTTGTTCAATGGTTTTCATCAAACTCTCTTCCATACCCCAGCCGTTTTTAGATACGGCTCTAATATCCGAAATGTTGCCATCAGGGCCCACCACAAAACTGACCACAATGCGTGTGCGCTCCACATTTGCACCTTCCTGTACTTTTAAATTGTCCTGAATAAAACGGTGCATAGCCTGTATACCACCGGGAAATTCGGGCATCACTTCAGCAATCAATGGCGCATTATAGGCAGAGGTGCCCGGGGTTTCTTTGTCGTTGGCATTAGGGTTGTTTCCTGTTCCTGTGTTAGGGTCGGTGTAGGGAGTATCGTTGCCGCTGTTGGTAGTGGGGGAGGGAGTCAAAAAAGTATCCTCCACGGTTGTGTCAATGGGAGTCTCCACAATTACCGGAGGAGAATTGGTTGCGTTGTTTCCGCCTGCAGGTGTTGAGGGCGGTTTGATTTCCTCAGGTACAACTATATCAGGTAAGGGAGGATTAAAAATAACTATCCCATCATCAATAATTTGTTCAATCTCTTTTGGTGATAATCTGGCTATGCCTATGGCTACTCCTGAAATAAGGAGCAAAGAGGCCAGCACAATAAGGTAGGATTTGAGTACGGTACGGTCGTACTCTTCGCGAAGCACATAGGCTCCGTAGGCTTTGTTTCGGTTTTCAAAAACAATTTCTTCCCAATTTTTTTTGTTGTGAGCATAGTGGTTCATAAGGTTGAATTTTATAACTCAACGCCTCATGAACACGAGCAAGTATTTAAGTTAAAGTACAGAAAGGTCTTTTGACACAAACCTTACAAAAGCTGTGCGCTGTGGTTTTTGGTGTCTACCTTTTCAATGATGTTTTCTATTTTGCCTTTTTCATCTATCACAAAAGTACTGCGCAAAATGCCCATGTATTTTCTTCCGTACAGTGTTTTCTCTCCCCAGGCTCCATATGCTTCGGCTACGGCATGGTCTTCATCAGCCAGCAATGAAAAGGGCAATTCATATTTGGCTATAAATTTTTGGTGTTTCGAGGCAGTGTCGGGGCTTACTCCTAAAATTTCGTACCCTTTTTTCTGAAAAGTTTTGTAGTTATCACGCAAGTCACAAGCCTCGGCCGTACAACCCGGAGTGCTGTCTTTGGGGTAAAAATAAAGTACCAGTTTTTTGCCTTTGTACTCTTTGATGGAACGTATGTTTCCGGTTTCATCTCCGCAGGAAAATGCTGGGGCTTTGTCGCCAATTTTGAGCTGTGTCATAATAAATAGAGTTCTTTGGTAATGCGTGTAAAGTTATCTTTACGGTCAATAACAATTAACTCTACGTTTAGTTTAGTTCTGCGCGGAGTGTTGGTGTCGTACTCGTACATCAGCAAATCGTTTTTAGCATCGTATTCTGCCAGCACCCACTTGCCGTTAATGCGCAGGCTGTACTCTGAAATGCCTGAAAGGTTATCTGTAATCACTATTTTTAATGCACTGGTATCGGTACAAATGGTGTCGCGTGAAATATTTTTAAACGTGGCCTTAGGTGCTACGGTATCTACAAGAATGGCAAAATCACCAAATACGCGGCTGCTGGCAGTAATCCATCCCCGGTTGTATCCACCGCCCACAGCACCCACACCACCTTTGTCAAAAGCTCTGCCTACAATCATCTTATCAAACAGGGCAGTGTCTTTTTTATCGGGTTTAATGCTGATGTGCACGTTGCTGTGTAAAGGCGTGTAAGAGTCGCCTAACTTAAATATTTTAGAAGCCGTACGTTTGTTGCCCGGCAAAGTTTTAATGCAAAAATCCATAGTGTCGTAAAGCGCACCTTTAGGTACTTCTATACGCACCCCATACATCTGGAAAACATTATCCCGTGTCGGAACAAAACGGTCGTATGAGCATTCCGGCAGGTAATAGGCTGAGAGCTGGTCATTGGTTTTACCCCTGATGAGCAAGTGAAGTTCTACTGATTTCCCGGAAGCATCTTTGGCCATAAATTTTACTGTGTGGGTAAGGCTGTCCCTGAGCCAGTATTTGCCTTTAGCGGGCAGAGGTTGGTAAATATCAATGCGGTTACCATCATCAATAAAACACTTTTGTACCCTTACCCGTTCTTTAATCAACCTTTCATAATCAATGTGTGCGTTGATGTATTTGGTATCAGAAAATGCAAAGGCTTCCATATCCATTCTAAAGAAAGGTACCGAGTCAATTTGCATTCGCAGGGTGTAAACATTTTGTTCCCGTTCCTTGTCTGTAATAAAGTCAAACGCTTCTACACCAAACCCGATAATCCCTGTGGGCAAATCAATAGTATCGGTAAAGCGGTAACCTTCGGGTATTTTTTGTGTTTTGGCCGGAAAAAGTTTTTGCTGCAAAATGGGCAACGGACGATTGGGCATTACGTTGTAAATAGTAAAGCTTTTAAAGAAAGGAGCATCAGTATCCAACACCGGCAGGTTAAACAACAGGGGGTTAATGGGGTACTCTGTTTTGGTGTTGCGCAATTCAAAGTGCAGGTGTGGGCCTGTGGAACCTCCGCTATTTCCGGTATAGGCAATAAGGTCGCCTTTTTTAACCTGTAACTGATTTTTTCGAGGAAACAATTCCACGTCAAAACTTTCTTTGCGGTATTGCTCACGTTTGGTGTAGTTGCCAATGCTGTCGTTTAGACGGGAGAGGTGAGCATATACGCTGGTGTAACCGTTGGGGTGATCAATGTAAATGGCTTTACCGTAACCGAAGGGAGATATTTTGATGCGGGCCACCCAGCCATCGGCCACGGCATACACCGGTAAACCTTCTTTTTCAAACGTGCGGATGTCAATGCCGGAGTGAAAATGATTATCGCGCAGTTGCCCGAAGGGAGCGGAGAGAAGCAAGGTGGTATCTAATGGTGAGCGGAAATAATCTTGCGGGTAGGCGTGTTGCGCAACCGCTTCTCCTTGAAGGAGGGCCAGTAGTAGGCAACATAAAAAACGCAGTTTTCCCATCACAAGGACAAATCTATCCACTGTAAGGTAAATGTGAGGTTCAATGATATGCACATTGAACAACTACTGTCTATTTCAGTGTGCTATTTAATAGCGCATTGTAACAGCAGTTCGCCTTCTAAGCGCGCCTCGAGCAGGTCGCCCGTTTTTACAGCTCCCACTCCTGCGGGTGTGCCGGTGTAAATTAAATCTCCGGTTTTGAGTGTGAAAAACCGCGACAGGTAACTGATGATTTTATCAAAACTAAACAGCATGTCAGCCGAGTTTCCTGTTTGTACCTGCTCGCTGTTTTTATGCAGCGTAAATTGGATGTTGTGTGGTTGTTGGAGTTGCTGTAGCGGAATAAATTTTCCTAAGGGAGCAGAGCCGTCAAAAGCTTTGGCAATTTCCCAGGGCAGGCCTTTTTCTTTTTGCTGTTGCTGTATGTCGCGGGCAGTAAAATCAATGCCTACGGTAATCTGGTCGTAATATTTATGGGCAAATTTTTCTTCTATACGTTTGCCGTTTTTGCAAATACGTAACACCAGTTCCAGCTCATGGTGAATGTCATTGGAAAAATCAGGCAGGTAAAAATCTTCGTTGTTTTTGAGTACCGCTGTCTCGGGTTTACAAAAGATAACCGGTGCTGTTGGAACTGCATTGTTGAGTTCCTTCGCATGCTCGGTGTAATTTCGACCTACACAAAATATTTTCATGGGTGCAAAATACGCACTCATGTTAAATAATAAAAGCAGACCGAAGTCTGCCTTTACATAAACCTTTTTGTTGAGAAAGAGTTGCTTAGCGAGACTTTACAGAATCGATAGGCCAAGGATCACCGGGACCCGGATCACCGCAAGGAGGACCACAGCTGGTAGCGCTGGTTGCAATAGCCAGTACTACAAGAGCAACAGCCATTTTCACATAACCGGGAGTTGCTGAAAGCACCGCTCCGGCTTGATTAATTGTTTTTTTCATAACGTTTAAATTTTAAATGAAACATTTGATTTGCACCCTAAAGACAAAGGGGTACATCATGATGCTGCATCAACACTATAAAAAATTATAAGTGGCTGAGAATAAAAATGAAAAACTATGCTGTAGGCAAATGCAGAATTACCTTGGTACCCGTTGCCTCACCTGCGTCATTCACTAAATCCACAATTTCCAAACGTGTTTCGTTCGATAAACTATCCTGTAGTATTTGCATACGTTCCTCGGCCAGTAACGTGTGTTCTGAACCATGCAAATCAATTTTTGATGTACGAAGTTGTGCAGCCATTTTGCGGCCAATGCCATTGTCTTCAATGGTACACAATACATGATTTTTACTCCAGGGTTCGAAATTTATTTCAATTCGCCTTTCTTTTATTTTTTGCTTAAGCCCCTGCCATATGGCATTTTCCACATACGGTTGCACCAGCATGTTGGGTATAAATGTGTTGAGGGCATTGATTTTTGGCGAACAATTAATTTTAAAATCCAGCTCTCCGTTAAATCTCAACCGTTCAATGCTCATGTAGTAGTCAAGTGTTTTCATCAGCTGTTCAATGGTGATAAAATCTTTTTCTCCGTACTCCAGCACACAGCTGATGTAGGATGAAAATTTACTGAGGTATTGACTGGCATTAAGTAGTTTGTTGGAGTTAATACATTCCTGCACCTGATAGAGCGTATTGGAAATAAACTGAGAATCCAGTTGTGCTTTGTATGCCCGCAGTTCGAGGTCCAGTTTGCGGTGCGTGAGTTCGTGTTTCGCAGCTTCTTTCTTTTTTATTTTAGATAGGGTATTAGTTATTGCCCACCACAACAAGCCCAGGGTTATGATGCTGCAAAACAAAAGAAAGGTGGATGTTTTCCAGAATGGTGGGGTAATCTCAATGCGTAAAGGTTTGATTTCACTTAAACTGTTTTCATTAAAACCTTGTGCCCTTAGTTCCAGCTCGTAGTTGCCTTCATTGAGCCGGGAGAAAGGGAGTATATTGTTATGTATCGGTTGCCAGTTGTCATCATATCCGGTAAGGCGGTATTGATATTGAAACGGAATGCCTTTGTTTAAATCTGCATCACCCAATAAAATTATCAATTGCTTTACCCCGCTGCTTATGGCAACTACATCGTTGGTAAAACTATATGATTGTCCGTTAACGATTACGTCACTTATAACAGGCGGGAAACGCAAGTCTGCCACAGGAAGTTTTTGATTAAATAACAACAACCCTTCATGATGTGCAGCTACCAATTCTCCTGATGGTGCAGGCAATAAACAACCGGCAGAAAATTCAGTTACCGGAAGTCCGTTTTCAGGTCGCCACAGGTCTGTTTTTCCGGAGTTGATGGAATAGCGTATCAAACGGTTGGGGGTGGTAAACCATATCCATTGTTCATTACCCGCCCATACCGATTGAATGGAAGAAGCAGTGTAAGGTTGATTCACTAACACATTCTCTGATTTGCGTGTAAGCGGGTTCAGTTTGAACAAGGCACCTTGTTGCACACCTATCCAAATGTTTCCTTTGTTATCTTCACTGATGCAGTTTACGTCAACAGTTGCCGAGTTAAGTGCCTGACCAAAACGCTCGGCTGAATTTTTTCCGGTATGGAACAAGTCAAGTCCTTCATCCGTGCCTACCCATAATCTGTTTTTAGCATCCTTGTACAAGCGTTTAATCTTGTTGGACGAAATGCTGTTCTTTTTGGCATCGTGTGTATATATAAATACATCCTTGCTTGCAGGAAAATAATGGATTAAACCAATGTTGCTACCCAACCATATACTTCCATCTTTATCGGTACTAATGGCTGTTATTGATTGATCCAGCGTATCGGTGTAAAGCTTGTGCAGGGTGAATTTTTTGTTTTCAGGGGTATAGGCATACAATCCTTTTTCTGTACCTGTCCAAATGGTGCTGCCATTGAATTGTTCAGCCAGAGCATATACTGAAGTAAATTCATTTTGAACAACCGGTTTCACACTGCTCTGTATGTTGTATTCGAATAATCCGTTCCACTCAGTGCCGAAAAGAAGCGTGTTGTTAAGAGGTAATACCGCTGTTGCATTTGCTGCGGGTAATGTTGAGGTGGATACGGAACGGAAATAATTATTCATCACAGGATGAAAATATACTCCGTTCTGGCGGGTGCCGATCCACAGGTTATTGCGGTAGTCACCGGCCAATGCAGTAATGTGCTGGAATTGTATGGCCTGTGTTCCGTTGTTGTTTTCTGCTACCTGTTGCAAAACCGAATCAGAAAGGGTGTACCTGTACAAACCTCTGGTAGTGCCTGCCCACACAGTCATGTTAGAGTCAACCCACAGGGCAGGTACCTTACTGTAGTTGTTGTGCAGGTCATTTTTCAGTGTGATGCTGCTGTATTTTTCTGTTTGTAAGTTAGCATCCAGCAACCCGCTGTAGCCGTTGTAAATAAAGAGGTGATTGTTGAGGAGCTGTGTAGCGGAGGGGTTGTACACTTTGCCGCCCAACAGAGCAAACTGATCGGCATAGTTGCCTGTAATTTCTTTTTTTACGAAATCAAATTTGTAAATATTAGAACGTGAAGCGAGGGTAAAATGATCGGTGTTTTTTTGAATGGAATAAACAGGTTGGTTAATTAGACGGTTCAATTTTTCCCCGTCTTCCAGTAAATAAAAAGCCTGATTACTTCCAAGGTAAATATTGTTTTTATCGTCTTCATTTACGGTATAAGCTACTTCATTTTTTAACAGATGCAGCACCTCAAAATGAATTTCACCTGCTGCAAGATGCGCTACGGTATTGCCGTAAAGTGCCCATATGCCTCCTTTGCTATCGGCAAAAAGAAAATCTACCTGATGGAAAGGAAGGGTGAGACTATCCCAGGGATTGTGGTGATAAACTTTAACCCTGTACCCATCGTAACGGTTTAGTCCGTTAGCTGTACCAATCCACAATGTGCCGAATTTATCCTGTGTTATGGCGGTTACATGGTTAGAACTTAATCCGTTTCGTGTACTCAGTTGCTCCGTAAAAAAAGTTTGCCCCCAAGCGAAATGCCCTGATAGTAAAACAAGTAAAAATAAGGCAGCGGTTTTGTTTGTCATAAGGCCAAAGTAAGAAGTTTGCTTTGAATAACCTTACAATTCGTCTTACTTTATAACAACTGCTGCAAACGGCTTTTTACAAATTGCATCAACTCACGGATGTTTTCTTTTGAAAAATCAAAACGAATACCTGCGGTAGCATAAATTTCTCCTATGGTTTTGGTGTACCCTAAAGCGAGTGCATGCTTGTATTGTTCAATGGCTTTGGCCTTGTCAGCAATGGCATTTTTCCATACACCAATGGCACCCAGTTGGGCAATGCCGTATTCGATGTAATAAAAAGGTACTTCAAACAGGTGCAGTTGTTTTTGCCAGGTATGCGCATAAAAATCTTCGAAATCAGTATAGTCTACCATACCGGTGCTGAACTCGTTGCTGATGTTGAGCCAGGCGGCCTTACGTTCTGCTGCAGTATGTGTAGGGTTGGAGTAAATCCAGTGCTGAAATTTATCAATGGTGGCAATCCACGGCAATACTTTTATAATGCCTTCCAGATGTTCCTGCATGGCGCGTTTAAAGTCGGTAGGGTCGGTGTAAAATACATCCTGTCCTTCGTGCGACAATAACTCCATACTCATGCTGGCCAATTCGGCCACTTCACTGGGGCAATTTTTAAAGGCAGAGAGTTCAAGGTCTTTGCTCAGGAAGGAGTGCACGGCATGTCCGCCTTCGTGTACCATGGTTTCCACATCGCGTACGCTGCTGGCAGCATTCATAAATATAAACGGTACGTTGGTTTCCGACATCGGGTAGTTGTATCCTCCCGGTGCTTTTCCTTTTCTGCTCTCCAAGTCCAAACGATTCATTTCATCCATGGTTTCTATGCACCAGGAGAAGTACGGATCTACTTTCTTAAAGCACTTCACTGTTTTATCGAGCAAATCTCTTCCACTGGTGAAGGGCTCTAAAGGAGCTCGTCCTTTAGTATCCACTTCCATGTCCCAGGGACGAAGGTCGTGGCCCAGTTCTTTTTTTCTGCGCTCATTAATTTCTTTACACAAAGGCACCACCTCATCACGTACGGACTGGTGGAAGGCGAAACAATCTTCAGGTGTATAATCAAACCTGCCCAATGCGGCAAACATGTAATCTCTAAAGTTTTCAAACCCCGCATTCACCGCAATCTGATGACGCAGTTGTATCAAGCGGTCAAACAAATCGTCCAGTTCCTTAGCATGCTGTAAACGTTTGGTTGCAATTTTCCCATACACTTCCTGGCGTTTAGCGCGGTTGGTGTCTTTAAGAAAATTGGATGCCTGTTGCAGTGTAAGTTCTTTGCCATCTACTTCCACCGTCATGCTGCCTACAATGGAGCCGTACTTTTGCGATTCGGTTTGCACCTCGGCCATTAACGGAACGTTCTTTTCACGAAACAATTCTATTTCTTTTTTAATGCCGCGGAGGTAAATAAAATATTTATCGTGGTCCAGCTCGTTGATGAAAGGACACTCCAACAGCTTACGGTTGAGTTGATCATTGAGTGGCGAAATTTTCGGTTCTATTTCAGTAACAAAAAACAGGTAGGCTTCTTCCAGTTGTTTGTTTGTGGTATCGCAGGTCATGCGCACATATCGCCAGGCCAGGTCTTCGCTAATAAATGCTTCCAGTTCGCTGCGGTGTATTAACCATTTCTCCAGTTCGGCTGCTGAACCGATGGTGCGTTCGAGCAATTGATTAAAGAAAGGAGCCAGCGCTTCCCATGAATTAATTTTTAATTTGGCCGGGAGAAATTTGTGGTGCGTGATAACTAGCATATGAATGTGTTTACAAAAACAAAAGTATAAAACTAAATCACTTTTAAAGTCAAAGCGGGTAAAAAATAAAAAAGCCACCCGAGGGCGGCTTTTTTCTGCAAGTAACAAATTTCGTTTATACTGATTTTGGTCGGTAAGTGGTTTTTGAACCACCGTCAGATTTCGTATTTACTTTGGCAGCGGTATTTTTAGGCTTAAAGGTTTTCTTTGGTTTGGCCTCAGCCTCAGTGTCCACCACCTTTTTTACTTTGCTTTCTGCTTCAGCATCGGCTTCTTCCTTTTTAGCGGCTTCTAGCAAAGCAGCAAAATCCACCTGACCGTTCAGCATGCTGAACCAGTTGATGGCTTTCTTAATATCAGAGATATACACTCTTTCTTTGTCGTAATCAGGGAGCACTTTTTCAAAAAATGCCTTCATGGTGTCGTTATCGGCTTTGTTATCAGGAACATTGCCGGCATTTGCCATTTCAGCAAATACTTCCAACAGACGCTTTTCGCCTGCATACGTGTACATGGCAATATCATCCAGTACAGAAATTTTTTGAGTGAAGGTGATGGCTGTACGGGCTTTTGAAGCATCCATGGCTTCTACAATCAGGCCGTTAGGTCGTTTACCTACTATCTTAAATAATCCTCCTTTTCCGGAGATGGAGATTACGTCTTTTAAATCCATACGTTTTATGTTCTGTTTAAGGGCAGCAAATAAAAACAATTTATGCTGAAAATCCTTACATTAATTCACAGGGCAAAATCGGGTAAAAGGTGTAAATTTGTCGGCCATTATCAGGCTTTTATCTATATGGAAACAGTAGTAAAATATATTCCTAAAAACAAAATAAGGGTAGTAACTGCAGCAAGTTTGTTTGACGGCCACGATGCAGCCATCAACATCATGCGCAGAATTATACAGGCCAGCGGTGCTGAGGTTATTCACCTGGGGCACGACCGCAGTGCCGAAGAAGTAGTGAATTGCGCCATTCAGGAAGATGCCAATGCCATTGCCATGACCAGCTACCAAGGCGGTCACGTGGAATACTTCAAATTTATGTACGATTTGCTCAAGCAAAAAGGCTGTGAACACATCCGTATTTTTGGTGGCGGTGGCGGAACTATTTTGCCTGAAGAAATGGCGGAATTGCACCAATACGGCATTTGCCGCATATACGGCCCCGATGACGGACGTACCATGGGCTTGCAGGGCATGATTAACGATATGCTGGAAAAATGCGACTTTGCCACCGGACAAAACCTGAACGGAGAAGTAAAACACCTGGCCGATAAAGATTACAAATCCATTGCGCGTTTAATCTCAGCTGCTGAAAATAATCCCGATGACTTTAAAGTATACTTTGATAAGAATTTAGCCCCGTTAAAAGATAAGGTGGCCACACCTGTGCTGGGTATTACCGGAACAGGCGGTGCAGGAAAATCATCTTTAGTAGATGAACTGGTGCGTAGGTTTTTGCTTGATTTTAAAAATAAATCAGTAGCCATTATTTCTGTTGACCCTTCCAAGAAAAAAACTGGTGGTGCGTTGCTGGGCGACCGCATTCGCATGAATGCCATAAAAAATGACCGGGTGTACATGCGCTCACTGGCCACAAGACAAAGCAACCTGGCACTTTCCAAACATGTGCAGGAAGCCATTGACATTGTGAAGGCAGCTCATTTCGATTTGATCATTCTGGAAACATCGGGCATAGGGCAAAGCGATACCGAAATTATGGATCACAGCGATGTGGCCCTGTATGTGATGACACCTGAATACGGTGCAGCAACACAACTGGAAAAAATTGACATGCTCGATTTTGCCGATATCATTGCCATCAATAAGTTTGATAAAAAAGGAGCACTGGATGCTTTGCGTGATGTGAAAAAACAATACCAGCGCAACCACCAGTTGTTTGATAAGAACCCCGATAGCATGCCCGTGTACGGCACTATTGCCAGCCAGTTTAACGACCCCGGCATGAACAGCCTGTACAAATCGGTGATGGATAAAGTAGCTGAAATAACAGGTGCGGATTTAAAATCCACGTATACCATCAGCGAGGAAATGAGTGAGAAAATTTACATCATTCCGCCAGCACGCGTACGTTACCTTTCTGAAATTTCAGAGAACAACCGCAACTACGATAAGTGGGTGTTGAAGCAAGGTGAAATTGCCGATAAACTTTACGGACTTAAATCATCTATGGAAACCTTGAAGGCATCTAAGATAGATGACAAGGACCGTTTGATTAAAGCGCTGGATGAAACCTATCACACCGTTGCACTTGACCTGGACCCGCGCAACCGCATTATTCTTGAAACCTGGGAAGAGAAAAAAGATTTGTTCCGCAATGAATATTATGTGTTCAAGGTGCGCGACAAAGAAATTAAAATCAAAACACATTCAGAATCGCTGTCGCATTCCCAGATACCCAAAGTAGCCGTGCCTAAATTTAAAGCCTGGGGCGATGTGCTTCGCTGGGCATTGCAGGAAAATTTCCCCGGAGATTTTCCTTACACGGCAGGTATCTATCCATTCAAACGCGAAGGCGAGGATCCTACGCGTATGTTTGCCGGAGAGGGCGGCCCTGAACGAACCAACAAACGTTTTCACTACGTATCGCAAGGTATGCCGGCCAAACGTTTGAGTACCGCGTTTGACTCCGTTACGCTTTACGGTAACGACCCCGACCACCGCCCTGATATCTACGGAAAAATTGGTAACTCAGGTGTGAGTGTGTGGAGTTTGGATGCTGCGAAAAAACTGTATTCCGGTTTTAACCTGGCTGATCCTAAAACTTCGGTGTCCATGACCATTAACGGTCCGGCTGCGATTATCTGTGCCTTCTTTATGAATGCGGCCATTGATCAGCAGTGTGAGTTGTACATTAAAGCCAACGGACTGGAAGCTGAGGTAAACAAAAAGATTGACGATATTTTCAAAGCCAAAGGCACCACGCGCCCTACTTACAATGAACAATTGCCGGAAGGTAATGATGGCTTGGGGCTAATGTTGCTGGGTGTTACAGGCGATATGGTATTGCCGGCCGAGGTGTACAACAAAATTAAAGTGGATACTTTAAAACAACTGCGCGGAACGGTACAAGCCGATATTCTGAAAGAAGACCAGGCACAAAACACCTGCATTTTTTCTACAGAATTCTCCCTGCGTGTAATGGGCGATGTGCAGCAGTATTTTATTGACAATGCCGTGCGCAATTTCTATTCTGTTTCCATCAGTGGTTACCACATTGCCGAGGCCGGAGCGAACCCCATCACACAACTGGCACTTACACTTTCCAACGGATTTACATTTGTGGAATATTACCTGAGCAGGGGCATGAACATTGATGATTTTGCACCTAACCTCTCGTTCTTTTTCTCTAACGGTATTGACCCGGAGTACTCCGTGATTGGTCGAGTGAGCCGCAGAATATGGGCCAAAGCCATGAAGCTGAAATACGGAGGTAATGAGCGCAGCCAGATGCTCAAGTACCACATTCAAACCTCGGGTCGTTCACTGCACGCACAGGAAATTGACTTTAACGATATACGTACTACGCTGCAAGCCTTGTATGCCATTTACGATAACTGCAATTCTTTACACACCAATGCGTATGACGAGGCCATTACCACACCTACGGAAGAAAGCGTAAGACGTGCCATGGCCATACAATTAATCATTAACCGAGAGTTGGGATTAGCTAAAAATGAAAACCCCTTACAAGGTTCATTCATTATTGAAGAGTTAACTGATTTGGTAGAAGAAGCGGTGCTGAGTGAGTTTGATAAAATTACTGAACGTGGCGGAGTGTTGGGGGCCATGGAAACCATGTACCAGCGCAACAAAATTCAGGAAGAGAGCATGTACTACGAAATGCAGAAACACAGCGGTGAGTTTCCTATCATTGGTGTAAATACCTTCTTAAGCAGCAAGGGCTCGCCTACGGTGTTACCACGCGAGGTGATACGCTCCACAACTGAAGAGAAAGAATACCAGATTACCATGCTGGCTGAGCTGAAGAAGGGCAACGAAGCCAAAGGCAAAGAAATGCTGCACCGCCTGCAACAAGTAGCCATTCATAACCAAAACATTTTTGCCGAGTTAATGGAAACCGTAAAGTATTGCTCGCTGGGACAAATTACCAATGCGTTGTTTGAAGTAGGGGGGCAGTACAGGAGGAATATGTAATGGAGAAGGTTTACTTCGCGTTATAAAGCTTACTTGAATTATTTATTTAATAATATCCGACAATGACACATTTTAAAAAAATTGAGATACAGAACTTCAAGAAATTTGACTATCTAAAGTTGGAAAACCTCGGATTGTTCAATTTTATCATTGGAGATAATGGTATTGGAAAGACATCGGTACTTGAGTCGTTATTAATAAACGAAAAACAATTGGAGTTATCCTATGATTATTTACTTGCAGCAGTTCATGAGAGACTAAAGATTGGGGAAACCCTTCATTACTCAAATCGGGATATATTAGGGGACTTTTATTATCATAATTCGAATAACAGAAAAATAACTATTAATCGTGAATATGATAATGGAGAAATTTCTGGCGAAATAGAACTATATTTTAAACCTATTTCTGAGTTAGATAAAGTAGAACAGGAATATTTTAACACGATTTTTTTGCCATCATCAAAAACGGTTGTTGTGTTGAAGTCACATGGTAGAATACTTAGTATGGTGTCTGGCGAGGGGGATAGTGAATCTAAATACTATCCTTTTATACCTTTCCATATGGGATATTCTAAGGACTTAGTTCAATTCTATTCAGACAATATATTAAAAGATAGGGAGGTGAAAACAGCTTTTGTTGCAAATCTCAAGGTTCTTATTCCCGATATTGAGGATGTGGCAATTTCTACTGAAGGGGCAAATGAAAGTCTAATTTTGGTTTGGCTTACTGGAGAAAATAAACCTCTGCCATTGGGGATGCTTGGTGAAGGAGCGACTAGATTATTTAGAATTTTAGCAGAAATAATAGTTTGCAAAAATAATGTATTATTAATTGATGAGATTGATACGGGCATTCATTTTAGTAGATTCAGGCAATATCTTAATATAATTTTAAAAGTGGCATTTCTTAATAATGTGCAAATTTTTGCAACTACTCATAGTAAGGAGTGTTTAACATATTTAAGAGATGTTCTTAAAGCAGAAAATAACTTAAAGATTCAAACATCAACTCGTGTTTTTTCACTTATAAAGTCCTCAAACGGTGAAATTAAGGCTATAAATTATATGTTTGATCAGTTTAAGTATGCAATTGAAAACGAGCTAGAAATTAGAGGGGGGGAGTTCAATAATGAGTTGTAAATTTTTTGTAGAAGGAACAGCAGATAAAAAGTTCTTAAGTGATTATATTCAATTTGTTTTTCAAAAGGATATAAGTGAGCAAATAGTTTTTGTTAACGGTAAAGATAGTTTGCACTTAGTTAAGAATCAATTTGAAATAAATTCCATTAAGGGGGGGATAAATTTAGTAATCTTTGATGCGGATTCAAATTATGAACAGAGTTTGAAAACAATTCGTGAAAAGGTCTCTGAATTAAATATTGAGCTTCAAGATATATTCTTGTTTCCAAATAACTCTAGCAAGGGAAGTTTAGAAGATTTGTTGCTTAAAATTACACCATCTGAGCATAATGATTTTTTTGATTGTTTTAATAACTATGAGAATTGCTTAAAAGGGCATAAAAAATTTTATAATCCTGCCTTGAAAACAAAAGTATACGCTTATGTGGATACGTTAAATTTGGCAAGAAAGCCAGATGATCTAGCAAAAGAAAATAAGAGAAATTATGCTGATCCTTATTATTGGGATTTGAACTCAGAGTATTTGAATTCACTCAAAGTATTTTTAGCAAAGTATTTGTTACCATAGTCTCTCTGCTATCCTGAGTTTGCAACTCAGGATTCCTTTATGTTCGCGCACTTTTGCAACTCGTGTCTTCACTTTGCCCTCAAACTCATTTGGAATTACAGCCGTATTTACCTAAACTTTGCATAAACAAATTCAAAGTCTTATGATGTATTTATCCATTTGTGCCACGTTGCTCACCATTATAGCAGCCATGCATTTGTTAGCTAAAACAAATAAAGAAACACTGGGTTCACTTTTTAAGTGGGTGTCGTACATGGTACTTACTGTGGCTACGTTACTGCTGGTTTGCCAGTTAGTATGCGCCATTTGTAAAATGTGCTGCCATAACTCCTGTAAGGAAAATTCGCATTGCGGGATGGGTATGGGCGGAGACCATCGGGAAATAATGATTCGCAAGGAAATGCATAGGCATGGAAATGACAAGTGTTGTAAGATGGAGAAAATGCATGGAGGAATGGATAAAGGAGAGTGCAGAGGTGAAGCCGGTATGGACAACTGCGAAGGTAAAAAGGAGTGCGGTCATGGCCACGAGGAGCAAGAAGCCGACAGTACAGGCGTACACCACATGGATAAATAGTTTTCAGGAAATGAGGTAAAGTAGCAACCAATTGGGTTGCCTTATCTTCACGTAAAATTTTACCACATGCTGCGTTCGCTTGTTTTACTTTTATTCAGCTTATCGGTTCACATGACTACTGCACAAACACTTCAACTGGCAGGGTTGCGCTACCTGCACAAATCACCAGCGGTAAAAAATAATCATGCACCTTTGTTAATTTTGTTGCACGGCTTTGGCAGCAATGAGCAGGATTTATTCGGGTTGGCACCGCACCTGCCTGCCGGATACAGAATACTCTCGGTACAGGCACCCGTGGCATTGGGTCAGGGCGCGTATGCCTGGTACAAGCTCGATATGTCAACAGGTAAAACGGTGTACGATAAAAAAGAAGCTGAGCAGGCCCGGTTGCAGTTGCTGCGTTTTATAGATTCGGCTAAAGTAAAGTATAGTGCCACACAAGTACATTTACTGGGGTTTAGTCAGGGCGCAATTATGAGTTACAGCGTGGCACTTACCCAACCTCAAAAAGTAAATTCTATCACGGCACTGAGCGGCAGAATATTGGAAGAGATTGCTGCACAAGTAAAACCTTCACCCAAACTGATGCAATTGCAGGTATTTATTGGTCACGGCAAAAACGATCAGGTACTGCCCCTTCATTACGGTCAGGGCGCAAAAGAAGTTTGCACCCGCGCACAAGTGAAACTCACGTATCAGGAGTACAGCATGGCACATGAAATCAACCAACAGGAGCTGGCCGACATAGTGAAGTGGCTGAATGCTCAACTGCGCAAGTGAGGACGACTCTTACTTTACAAACTCCTCATCAGTCAATGTTTTTAAAAATGCCACCAGCGCCTTTTTTTCACTGTCGGAAAGTTGCAGGTTGCTGATGTTTTCGCGCTTGTTCATGATGGGGTCAATGTAAGGCGAGTTCTTTACGCCCGAGTTGTAAAATTCCACCACCTGTTCCAATGTGGCATAACGTCCATCGTGCATGTAGGGCGCAGTGCGGGCAACGTTACGTAAAGTAGGTGTAAGAAATTTGCCTAAATCCTTTTCTGAATTGGTTACCAGTGTGCGTCCTTTATCAAAACCGTTAAATACATTGCTCAGCCCGTTGTTGTGAAAACTGTTGTCGGAAAACAAAGGGTCACTGTGGCAATGGAAACAATCGCCCCGCTCGCTGAAAAAAATGAGCATGCCGGCATATTCTTCTTGCGTAAGGGAAGTTTTTTGTGCGCGGTAACGGTCAAACTTCGAATCAGCACTCACCAGTGTGCGCATGTATTGTGAGATGGCATAACAGATTTTAATTTTCAGTTCGTGGTAGGTAAGGTTATTGAGGTTAGTTATACCGAAGGCCTTTCGGAACATTTTCGGGTATTCCGGATGTGCGTTAAGTCTTTGGTAAAGGTCAGCTGCGTTGGTGTTAAAAAATTCCGCTTCAAAATCACCCATGCATAAAGTGTCGAGCACTTCTATAGAACCCGTCCAGTTGTAGTAGGTTTTAAATGCCAGGTTTACATGAGGCGGCACACTGAAACGAAAACCGTTGGCGGCATTAAAAGTAGGTGCTGAGTACGACAATGATTTCATGTGGCAGGAGGAGCAACTTAGTCCGTTGGAAGAGAGAATGGGGTCGGAGTACAGGCGTTTGCCCAAGTCAATTCCTTCCACCGTTAAAGGGTTTTGTCGTGATAAGTTGGGCTGCGGAAATCCGTCAGGCACTTTTAGATAATACGGTGTGGCAGCTGTTATTACAGGCGGCACGTCAGGTTCATCGGTGTCTGTATTTCTGCAGGATATTACTGATGTAATCAGCAGCAGTAACCATACAAGTTTACCTTGTCTCCAAAACATCTTTTCCATTGTTACGTATTAGTTGCATAAGTTCAGGTATGCCCATGGTATAGTTGCCATCGGTAATAAAATTATAATTATACGGCTGTGTGTACCATGCATTGATATTCATGACCAGTGTAAGTCGGCTTGTTTTATTTTGCTCAACCGTAAGCAGCATGTTCAGAGGGTGATGACGTATCAAAGCCGCGTTGGTGCCCAGGTGCATGGCATAACCTTTGGGGGCACCGTTGGTATTCAGGTATTGTCCTTCCAGTTTAAGGAAGTGGTACCCGCCACCCATTACATCGGGCCAGCTCATGTTTATGTTGTCCAACGTATTGGGCAAACTGTACGATTGGTTGGTAAGTGAATCCAATCCGATTAAAAACTGAATGGAAGTATAAGTGCCGGCAGGAATATTCGGTAAGGTAATTTTTTCGTCACCTCGTGTCGCGTCTATGTAATGAAATCCTTTGGTGAAAACTGTTTTTCCGCTCGCGGTTTTTAACACGGCATCAGAAAGGTAATATTGGAGCCGACTAACACTGTAAGAGTTTCCCGCTGCATTCTGATAAATCAGCGAGTCGAAAATAAGTGCCTTACCATCCACTTCATGTGTGATGTTCAGTTGCACATTTCCGGTGCTTAAAAAATCTGTTTCCTCTTTGTCGTTTTTGCACGAGTAAAAGAAAAACTGATTGACCAACAGCAAGGCTAATTGTGCCATAAGTACCAGCGGGGTTTTTATTCCGGAATTCATAACTCAAAGTTCCATTGTTATATGGGCATATTCGTTGACTTTGGTCAAGGTTTTTGTGGTTCATACATCGGGATATTGCAGCGTTTAAAATGATATGACATGCCGCAAGCAGATGTGAAGATGATGTACAACCGCATTCAGCAGTTGAAAAAAGAAAAAGATGTAACCTTACTGGCTCACTACTACATGCCTGCTGAGTTGCAGCGTAAAACCACACAAGGTGGCATTGCCGATTATGTGGGTGATTCACTCGGTTTAAGTGTAGAGGCACAAAACACTCCGGCCCGAAATATTTTATTTTGTGGCGTACGTTTTATGGCCGAAACTGCTTTGGTCATTAATCCCGGTAAACATGTTTTTATGCCCGATGTATCCGCAGGCTGTTCACTGGCGTCCAGTATCTCTGCTCAGGATGTGCGTGATTTGAAAAAGCAATATCCGGGAGTACCGGTAATGGGCTACATCAATACGTATGCAGAAACCAAAACCGAACTGGACATTTGCTGTACTTCCAGAAATGCAGTAGCCATTGCTTCATCGCTGGAGGGCGATCGGCTCATTTTTGTTCCCGATTTGTACATGGGGCAAAATTTGAAACGCGTAATTGAAAAACAATGCGGCAAAGAACTTATTCTTTGGAAAGGTACCTGTGAAGTGCATGAGCAGTTTAACAACGCTATGGTAGAAGAGGAAGATGGGGATACCGAAATTCTGATGCACTGGGAGGTGCCGGGTGATACCGTGAACACGCAGTTGTCGAAACGCAAAGGCATAGTAGGCAGCACGGGAGATATTCTACAGTATGTTCAACAAAGTACGGCCACCAAATTTCTGCTTGCTTCAGAATGTGATTTAGGAGTAGCACTGAAAGAAATGAATGCCGATAAAGAATTTATTACTCCCTGCATTAAATGTGCATACATGAAACAAAATACCTTGGAAAAAGTATTGCAGGCACTGGAAGCAATAGGTACAACAAAAGAAACCAACTACCGCATTACGTTGGATGATGAGGTATTGCAGAAAGCGCGTAAGCCCGTGTTGCGGATGTTAAATTATAACTAAGCAAGATTGAAATATTCGAAACGCATCATTTGTGCAGGCAACGGATTGGCTGCATTAAATCTGGCGCTGCACCTGGCAGATGATACCGAGTTACTTATTCTGGCTGCTGCTGATTTTTCAGCAAGTAACAGTTACCTGGCAAAAGGAGGTATTGCCATTCCGTTGCAGGAGGAAGATGCCGAACGTCATATACAAGACACGCTTATCGCAGGTGATGGCTTGTGTGATGAAGCTGTGGTAAGGGAACTGATTCATGAAGCTCCGGCTGTGGTAAATATGCTCAGGCATTTCGGTTTAAATTTTGATTCGAGCCTTTCCCGTGAAGGCGGACACAGTTGTGCTCGCATTCACCACGTAGCCGATGAAACAGGTAGACATGTAGTAACAGCATTGCATCAACACGTAGTACGTAAAAAGAACGTTAAAATTCTTACCGCTCATCACCTGTTGAGTTTGTACATGGATAAAGGTGTTTGTGCAGGTGCCGTTGCCGGAGACTCCGTTACACAAAAAGTAAAGTTGATTACAGCCGATGCCGTAGTACTGGCTACAGGTGGTTGCGGTAATTTGTATCACTACCACACCAATGCCCCTTTTGCCAACGGAGAGGGTTACGCCATGGCGGAGCGCGCAGGTGCACGTATGGCTGATATGGAGTTTGTACAGTTTCATCCCACGCGTTTGTATGACCCGTTGTTGCAACATCACTTGTTGATTACGGAAGCTTTTCGCGGAGCAGGTGCGGTATTGCGCGACCACGCCATGCGAGATCTGATGGCAGACGTACACCCGTTGGGTAGTCTGGCTCCTCGCGATGTGGTGAGCCGTAGTATGCACACCTGCATGAAGGAATCGGGACATGATTTTCTGTGGCTCGATTTTTCAAAAGTGGATATGCAACTGATGAAAAGTGATTTTCCTGCATTGTTTAGTATGTGTACACAAAAGGGATATCTGAAAAATAAACGCATACCGGTAACACCTGCTGCGCATTACATGTGTGGGGGAGTGGTGACAGATACGTTCGGAGCTACCACTGTTCCGGGATTATATGCAGTTGGTGAAGTGGCCCGCACCGGTTTGCATGGAGCCAACCGATTAGCCAGTAATTCCCTGATGGAGCTGCTGGTTATATCCAAACGATTGGCTGAGCGCCTTAATGAAACAGGTACGGTAAACAAGCACAAAACTGTTGAACTACCAACCACAGCTGAACACCCGCATGCGGTTTATGCTGATCCTGTTTTACGTAAAGTGAAACGCATTATGTGGGACTATTTTGGTATAGTGAGAAATGCGGTATCCATGCAACACGGTTTAGAGGAATTGTATCAATTGGAAGCCTGTTTGCCACCATTGTCGCACACGGCAGATATTACACTGCAACAAACCCATCATGCCGTTCATGCCGCTACATTGATTGCCCGCAGTGCATTGATGCGTAAAGAAAGCAGGGGATGTCATTACCGGGAAGATTTTTCAGCAGCGCACAACACTTCAGCAAAAGAACCGGGAAATCTGGTAGATATTAGTTAAGGTATTCAGCGATTCTCCCACTCAGCATAACAGGACTCTGTTTCGTAAAGGCGAAGACGCATAAGAGAGATGTGCTGAGGTAAAAGTGGTTTTATTTTTTCTACCATGTAGCTCAGCAGATACTCGGCAGTTGGCTCGCCATCAATCCAACAGATTTTGTTCACCAGATTTTTAGTAGCAGAGAGATTGATGGTATTGCGTTTAAGCAATAAGGAGTGGTCAAAGTCTTTGAGAATGCTGTTCTCTACAATTTTTTTCAAATCCTTAAAATCGAGAAGAATATTGTTTTCATTAAAATTGGTGCCGGTTACGGTGACGTGTAGTTTGTAACCGTGGCCATGTATTTCCCTGCATGAACCGTTGTAGCCTGAAATGGCATGAGCCGCTTCAAACTGAAATATTTTTGTAACGCTAATCATCGGAATGTTGTCTACGTTTCATTTCTTTCTTGAGCATATCGAGTTCGCGGTTCATTTGTCCGTTTACGGAGGTATTTTCTTCAGCTCTGCGCATCAGGTAAGGAATCGCTTTTTCTACTTCGCCATAGGGCAAATATTTGGAAGCATGGTAGCCATGAGCCGCCAGATTAAACGTGATGTGGTCGCTCATACCGTACAACTGTGAGAATTGTAATTTCTCCATCGGGTTGGTAACGTTGTACTTCTTCAGGCAGTCAATGGCATATTGAACGCTTTCTTCATTATGAGAAGCAATGCAGGTAACCACTACATCATGATTTTGCAGACAAATTTCGGTGGCGGTGTTAAACGATTTATCTGTATCCGATTTTTTTTCAAACACCGGATTGGGTAAGCCAACCTCTGCGGCATGTCGGGTTTCTTTTTCCAGGTAAGCTCCACGTACCAGTTTAATGCCGCATAAATACTTGTATTGCCGTGCCCGTGCAATGGCTGCTTGTAAATACGCTACTCTGTCGGTACGGTACATTTGCAGGGTGTTGAATACAATTACCTTTTCGTGGTTAAATTGTTTCATCATTTGCTCGGTTAAGGAATCAATCACCTCCTGCATCCAGGTTTCTTCCGCATCAATGTACACCATAATATTTTTTTCTGCAGCAGCACGGCAAATATCTTCAACGTGTTTTCTAAAACGGTTGTATCGGTTTTGTTGTGAGCTGCTCAGTTGATTGTGGGTGTGATTAATTTGAGTGAGAAAATCAGGGTCTTCCAATCCCGTAAGTTTTACACTGATAAAATCTGCTTTTGTACCATTGACCTCTGCATTGATGTTTGCAATTATTTTTTCAGCATTACGGCTAAACGCTTCTTCACTTTTTTCGCCTTCTGATACATAGTCTAAAACAGCCATTACGCGGTAATCGTGCAGGTGACGAATGGTTTGAAATGCTTCTGCTTCATTTTCTCCGGAGCAGAAAACTTTAAATACAGTAGACCGGATAATTCCTTTGAAGGGCAGGTTGTATTGAAGAATAAGTTTGGCTGCACGTGAGAGTATTTTTACCAACCAGGGGTAATGAAGCAAGGTAAACACCAGTTGTGTGAAACGTATTTCCTTATCCGTTTTATGGGCGTAAGCAGTTTTAAGTTCATTAAAAGAGAGTGTACTCATGTTATGCAAATTTTATCTCAGTGGATGTTTTTTCTTTTTTACGTGTTACCTGTTTGCGTTGTTTAATGTTGCAGGCAACGTAATTACGCAGCAGCACAACGGCCAGTATGCCTATGGTGATCATCAGTACAACACCTGAATACACAAAAAGCAGGAACCAGTTACTCAGTCCGCTCATCATAGTGCTGAAGGAAGTGGTGGTATTCCCCATTTGCCACAAACCTTTTTCTATACCGGCTGCGTTGAGGGAGAACCAGAAAATAAACAAAGCTACTTGTGTGCCCCAAAAAGAAATGTTCAGCCATTTTTTATTTCCTTCAGCGGGATAACACCGAGTGTCAAGAAATTCAAAACAAGCGGCCAGCAATATCATGGAGTTGATGCCGATGGTTGTTCCCATAGCATGGGCTACTGTAACGTGAGTGCCGTGTGTATACAGATTAAACGCAGGTATGGACATGATAATGGCCTGCCCCATGTTGATGAATACCCATATTTCAGAAGCCATTAAAAAACGATACGGGAAGTAGTGGTAGTGCTTTTGCATGCTACTTACACTTTGTTTCCAGGTGTAAATGATTCGGGCAAAGAATATCCATTCCGTCATGCTTACGGCATAACCCACATAACGTACATACGCATCGGTAGGAAGGGTGTAAACGTGGTGCCCCCAGTTAAACATGAGGTTGAACAATCCCAGAAAATACATGGCAAAAGAGAGTTTGCTGTAAGCCGTTTTTTTATCCCCGCTTATTTTTTCCATCAGGAATATGGCAGTGCCGTAAAGTAGTTGGTTCCATGAACCTACCAGCGAACCGTTGGCTTTCCATTGAATGGTCATGTCAGTCACAAAGTGTTCGCGGAAGTAAGGAAATAACCACAGGTAGTTTTCGATAAAGGTGAAAAGGAAAAACACCAAACCGGTCATCCACATCCATAAGTATACGGGCCATTGTCGGATGGTTTTTGCCACTTTGATAAAGTTGATAATAAATAACAACCAGGCTAGAGCAATGGGCAATGCCGGCCAGGGATTAAACTCCCAATATTCTCTGCCACCAAAATTGCTGTGCAGGTAATTGTAAAAAATCCATACGATAGCAATTATCCATAAGGCCAGTTGTACAGCAGCGAGTGTGGTTGAAAGCAGGTGTCCGTATTTATGCCACAACCCGCTGTATACGCAGCCAGTTGCTCCCAGTATAATCCAGAACAAAACAGAGGAAACGTGCATGGGGCGTAGCGCAGAAAAACCCACAGCAGAGTTCTTCCACAAGTCGGGATAGAGGTAGCTGTGTGCTGCGGTTACACCTAAGCCCAATCCCAGTAATAGCATCAGCAGTGCCAGCGCCAAAAATGTTTTAGCTACAGGTTGAATAGTGTTAGTCATGTTGTTGTTCAATCATTCCGTTCCACAATGTTTTGTAGGATGCGGGTCGTCCGTTTCCGGTGGCATCCGCTGCTCTCAGAAAAGCCAGCAGTCGGGTAAGTTCCTCATCAGTTAAATCGAACACGGGCATTTGTTTGTTACCGCTTTTGAGTAAGGCATGAATGTAAGTGCTGTCTTTACCGGGTGACGACATCAGGTTGGTTAAATCAGGTCCCAGATAACCACCTAATCCATAGAGCTGGTGGCAACTCTGGCAATTGTATTTTTGCCATACCAAACGCCCTTCTCCGGCCTGTGAATTTGCAAGTTGCAATTCAGTTGCATTGCGTAACGGTGCAGTATAAATAGAGAAAGAATAGGCCAAAAAGAGCACACACAAAACAACGAAAATATGTCGCGGATGAATTTTCATAGTTGCTCGAAACGTGCCTGAAAGAATCTTAAATATTTAGGTTCGTAAACCATTTTTAAACCTTTGATTTTGTCTCTGCGCTCCAACACGGCAGCTGCTGATTCGGCAATTACATCCATGTGTGCCTGTGTATACACCCTGCGCGGAATGGTAAAACGTACCAACTCCAGTTTTGGATAATAGTTTTCTCCATTGGCTTTTCTTCCGGCTGAAACAATACCGCGTTCCATGGTGCGCACACCTGAGTCAATATAAATTTCAGCGGCCAGTGTTTGTGCAGGAAACTGATCCTGTGTAAGGTGAGGCAAAAATGCTTTCGCGTCTACAAATATGCCATGTCCGCCAATGGGCTTCACAATAGGGATACCGTATTCTTCCATGCGGTGCCCCAGGTATTCTACCTGACCCACACGTGCCTTCTGGTGATGGTCGTCAACACTTTCACCAATGCCCACTGCAATAGCTTCCATGTCTCTTCCTGCCAATCCGCCATAAGTATGTAAGCCCTCGTATACCACCACCATGTTACGTGCTTCTTCATACACGTCCCATTCATTGGTAGCCATAAATCCGCCAATGTTTACCAGGGCATCTTTTTTGGCACTCATGGTAGCACCGTCAGTAAGTGAACAAATTTCCTTCACAATCTCTTTCACTGATTTTGTGTTGTAACCTTTTTCGCGCTGTTGAATGAAGTACGCATTTTCAGCTACACGGGTCATGTCGTGTATAATACGTATACCGTGTTTTTTGGTATAGGCTCTCAGCTCTTTCAGATTTTTGATGCTGATGGGTTGTCCGCCTGCCATGTTTACATTGGTGGCAATGCTCACATACGGAATTTTTTCAGCTCCGTATTTTTTTACCAGAGCTTCGAGTTTATTCAGGTCAACATTACCTTTAAAAGGATGTTCGTTGAGTGGGTCGTGTGCCTCATCAATGATAATGTCGTGGAATTTTCCTCCGGCCAATTCCTGGTGCAGGCGGGTAGTGGTGAAATACATATTTCCGGGAACGATGTCTCCTTTTTTGATGAGAATCTTTGACAAAATATTTTCTGCACCACGACCCTGGTGTGTGGGAATGATGTATTTGTAGCCGTAATACTTCTGAATAGCAGCTTCCATTTTATAGAAGCTGCTGCTGCCGGCATAGGCTTCGTCACCTAACATAAAGGCACTCCATTGCCGGTCGCTCATGGCATTGGTTCCGCTATCGGTTAGCAAATCAATGTATACATCTTCTGAACGAAGTAAAAAGGTGTTGTATCCTGCTTCTTTCATGGCCTTTACCCGTTGGGTACGTGTGGTCATTTTGAGCAGTTCAATCATTTTCATTCTGTAGGGCTCGGCCCATGAACGTTTGATCAATTGTTTTTTCATTTTTAGTGGAATTAATTTTTACTCCTCAACAGGTTTAGCAGCCAGTTGAATGTTTATTTTTAAGGAGGTGGTTGATTTAATGGAGTTGGAAATAAGGCAGGCTTTTTCTGCTTTCACCAATATGCGTTCAGCCTTTTCTCTGTCTTCTTCATTGCTCACCGTGAGGGTAGGTTCCAGCTCTACATGTGTCATGGCGTATCTGCCATCGGCTTTGGTCAGTATGCCTCTCGATTTACATTCGAAATCGATGTACTCAAATTTTGAAAATTCAGCAACGGCCAAAAAAGTTGTCATGAAACAACTATTCACCGCTGCGGTAAACAGGTGTTCAGGTGACCATATTCCGTGCATGCCTCCGTTGAATTCAGGTGGAGTGGCAACAGTAATGTGTTCATTTATTCCCGGAGCTTTCATGGTTCCTTTTTTCAGTTCCAGCCAGTTGATGCTTACTTCATATTCGTGTGATTCCATGTGTACGTAAATTATATTTTTTCAAATTTGGCAGTGAAGTGTCTTAAGAAAGGTGGTTCATAGGTTATGCGGTAACCGTGCTGTTGTTGGCACATATCGAGTATGTCGTCAAACACATCCAGTACATAATCAATGTGGCTTTGTGTGTATACTCTTCTGGGAATAGCTAAACGTACCAGTTCATTTTTGGCAGGCACCAGTTTACCTTCTTTATCGTAATGTCCGAACATTACACTGCCAACTTCCACACAACGGATACCGCCTTTGATGTACAGGTCGCACACCAAAGCCTGTCCCGGATATTCTTCTACAGGTATGGACGGGTAGAGTTTTTTTGCATCAATGTAAACGGCATGTCCGCCAATGGGCCACACTACCGGAATACCTTTGGCTTTGAGGTGTTCACCCAGATAAGCGGTGCTTCGAATGCGGTAGTGCAGGTAATCGGCATCAAAAACTTCTTTTAGTCCGATGGCAAGCGCTTCCATATCTCTGCCCGATAAACCACCGTAGGTAGTAAAACCCTCCGAGATAATGAGCAGGTTCGTACATTTTCGGGCCATCTCTTCATCCCGCAGAGTAAGCAATCCACCCATGTTCACCAGTCCGTCTTTTTTTGCACTCATCACAAAAGCATCACCCAAACGCAACATCTCTTTGGCAATTTCTTCGTAGGTTTTGTTTTCATAGCCTTGCTCACGGTGTTGTACAAAATAACTGTTCTCTGCAATGCGACAGCCGTCTATCACCAGCAGCAATCCGTGTTCGTCACATATTTTGCGCAGGCCTTTTACATTAGCCATGCTCACAGGCTGGCCACCTGAGGAGTTGTTGGTAACGGTAATAATTACTGCGGCAATTTTTTCTTTACCGTACTCTTTGATGAGTTCCTGCAGTTTATCTAAGTCAATGTTTCCTTTAAAAGGTAAATCAGCCTGCGGGTCCAGTGCTTCTTCAGGCAGAATATCAATAGCTGTTGCGCCAGTAAATTCTATGTTAGCTCGTGTAGTGTCAAAGTGCGTATTGCTGATGAATATTTTATCGGGTCCGCCCAATAGACCATACAAGATACGCTCTGCTGCACGGCCCTGGTGGGTGGGTAAAATGTAAGGCATACCGGTAAGTTCTTTTACCACACTTTCCAAATGCACCCAGCTTCTGGCACCGGCATAACTTTCATCTCCCATCATAATGCCGCTCCATTGTTTGTCGCTCATGGCACCGGTTCCGCTATCGGTGAGCAGGTCAATAAATACATCATCAGAGCGTAAAAGAAACGGATTGTTTCCGGCTTTTTCCAAAGCAGTTTTGCGGTATTCTTCTGTAGTAATTTTGAGCGGCTCCACCATTTTTATTTTAAAGGGCTCAGCCAGCGTACGTAATCTGTTATTCTCCATTCGTTGTATAGTTTATTGTATTCAAATAATTCTTAAGTGATTCTTCCCACTGCGGCATCAGGTTAACACCTCTGCGTTTAAGCAGGGAGTTTTCTAATACTGAATATTTGGGACGGGCAATTTTTGCAGGGAAATCTGATGAGTTGGCACTGTGTAATTTTACATCAGTATTGCTGTTGCGGAAAATAGCATCAGCAAATTCATACCAACTGCATTGTCCTTCTGAAGTCATGTGCGTAATGCCCTGTACATCGCTCGACAATAAGCGGGTTAACTGTTTAGCCACATCGGCCGTAGCCGTGGGGGAAACAAATTCATCATTTACTACCCGCACTTCTCCTTTTTCCGCCAGCTTCAGCATCAACTGAATGAAGTTTAATCCGTTTTTTGCTCTGCACGGATGGGTACCGTATAAAGCAGATACCCGGGCAATCATATAATCGCCTCCTTCTGCTTCAATCTTTTTTTCACCCATCAGTTTTGATAGACCGTAAACGTTTAACGGAGTGGCATTATCGGTTTCAGCATACGGTTTGTTTTGTTTACCGTCAAAAACATAATCGGTGCTGATGTGAATGAATCGTGCACTTCTGTAGCGACACATGCGTGCCATAAAACCTGGTGCATCGGTATTGATTCGTTTGGCCATGGCCATATCCTTTTCGCAGGCATCTACATTGTGAAATGCTGCGGTATTAATAACCACCTGAGGTTGCACGCGTATAATCTGATTTTTTACTTCCATCAGATTGCCTATATCCAAGTCTTCGTGAGTCAGGCCGATTACGTCCTGACCTGCATTAGTCATGGAGGTTACAATATCAGCACCCAGTTGTCCATTTGCGCCTGTTACTAATATTTTCATGCGGTGAGAGTAAGGGAGTCAGACAACATTATTTTTTGGAATACATTGATGTTGTAGTATTTTTCATCATCAAAATCGCGGAATAAATCCACATGCTCATGTAGGTCACTGAGAATATCCAAATCATTTTGTAGGGGATTAAAGTTTAAGAGTTGTTTTGCTTTATCTGTACTTACCTTGTAGTTGCGGTAATCTTGTTTTTCCAGGTTTTTCACTGATATGTCGGTGCCATATTTTTCTTTGATGAAACTTACAACAGACAAAGCCAGCTCTCCGATGGTAGCGTTGAAGGAGCTGATGTTGAAGATGTGTCCACCGTTCAGCATGGCCTCAATGCCGTTGTGGTAAGCCACACACAAATCATTTAATCCCAGTACAGGTCGCCATATTTTATTGTTGCTGAGTGTGATTTCTCCTTTTTGAAGGGCGTTTTTGAACATGGTATTCATGGCCAGATCCAAGCGCATTCTGGGGCTGTATCCGCTCACAGTTCCTTGTCGGAAGCAGAGTACTGAAAAATTTTCATCGGCTATAGCCAGCAATGTTTGTTCACCCTGTAGTTTGGATACACCATAAGGATAGTTGCTCACTGCAATATCCTGTTCAGTAAATGTTCTGTTGTGTGTGTAGCCGTATACAGAGCAGGAACTGGCAAACAGCATACGTTTTACTCCGGCATCTTTGGCAATGTAGCCGATGTAGGCCGGTAGTGCGGTATTGTAAATGAAATTGGCTTTGGGAGAAAACTCCGCCATCGGGTCATTAGATAAACCTGCCAGAAAAATGATGGCATCATAAGGAGCTACATCTTCCGGTTGCAGGTTAAAAATATCCATTTGTTTCACCGGAATATCATCGGGTAAACTGTTGCCGAACCAGCACAGGTCAACCACATCAATATCGTATCCTGCTCTTTTAAGGTAAGGACATAATACACTGCCGATATATCCGCAGCCGCCCAGTACCAATATTTTTTTCTTGCTCATGGTGTTGTTTATTTAATCAAATCTGATGCAGGTGTGTTTAACCATTGGGCCAATGTTAAAGAGGTTGTATCTTTTGCCGAGAGCACAGGTACTATGTCGGGCCACTCAATGCCCACCTCCGGGTCGTTCCATAAAATACCTGATTCAGCCTTGTTGCTGTATATGCCGGTACACTTGTATTGTATTTCGGCAAAGTCGCTGGTTACACAAAACCCACGTGCAAATCCGGCAGGTGCCCAAACCATTTTTTTATTTTTAGCCGATACGTATTCTCCGTACCACTGCCCAAGAGATGGAGAGTTTTTGCGAATGTCAACAGCAACCAGAAAAGCTTCTCCCACTGTAACGCGCATCAGTTTGCCCATGGGAGGCTCCCATTGAAAATGCAACCCCCGCACCACACCATACGAGGAGCGGGAGTGATTGTCCTGCACAAATTCATCAGTTATGCCCAGTGCTTGAAATTGATCTTTGCGGTATACTTCAGTGAAGAAGCCTCGTTCATCTTCGAATACCTCCGGTTGTAAAACCATCAGTCCGTTTAATGCTTCGTTAATCAGTTGAATATTCATAAGGAGTGTAGTTTTTTAATTGAGTGCAGGTCTTTCTTTTTTTGCCGAAGTATTCCCATACAATGCTGCCGTTGTACAGAAAACGTTTTACTTCGTTATCAGCAACCGTACGCATACGTTGCACAGATTTTCTTTTACGTAGAATAAGAAGAGGATTTAACACTAACCACGCATGGGCCTTCAGTATTCCGCCAACGGTGGTGAAGTCGCGCTGAAGCAGCGATTGTGCTATAACAATATAATCGAGCAGAAAGTGAACCGGTACATAACGCAATACGTTTTTACACTCGTAGTTCTTGAGCATAATGTATAAGGAGTTGCGGTGGTTCCAGTATACTTTTCTGAAACTTTTTGTTTGAATGGTGGCACCTCCTATGTGATGAATAACGGAAAGCGGTTGTACCACCGTTTTGAAACCACACATTCTCATGCGCCAGCACAGGTCTATTTCATCCATGTGGTGAACGATGGTTTCATCCAGCGTGTCGGTTACCTCCAATGCTTCTTTGCGAATGAACATGGCTGCCCCGCTGGTCCAGAAGATTTCGCTTACATCATTGTATTGTCCGTTGTCATCTTCTATGGTATTGAACAACCTGCCGCGCAAAAAGGGGTAGCCGAAAACATCCATCATGCCACCTGAGGCACCGGCATATTCAAATTTTTTGTTATCAAAGTAGGAAACAATTTTGGGTTGAATGGCCGCAATTTTTTCATCCGACTCGGCCAGTTGTACCATATGTTCTATCCACTGCGGGTGCACGGTTACATCATTGTTGAGGCAGATGAAGTATTTTCCTTTGCCTGCGGAGAAACCTAAATTGTACGCTGCACAATATCCGTTGTTCAGTTTGTTCTGAATAATATTGATTTGCGGGTAGTGTTGTTTCAACCAACTTACGTCATCATCTGTTGATGCGTTGTCGAGTACATGTATCTTTTTATTGGGATAGCTGCAGTTGATAACAGAATCAAGGCATTCTTTCAGGAATTTTTTGCCATTGTAATTCAGTATCACCACATCTGTTTCCGGGTACTCCATAACGCTCGTTTTTTGATTCTTCGAAATACGGGCGGGAGCAACGCTGAAAAGTTGACCTTAGTCAACATACTACATGATATTGGTCACTAATCTTCAGTAGAAGACAGTTCGAGCAACTTGTTTTTGTTAAGAATGCGGATTTGTTTTTTAACGAGTTGGATGAGTCCTTCTTCGTCCCACTGGTGAAGTGTACGCACAGTGGTTTCCACAGCTATACCGGTTATTCCGGCAATTTCTTCGCGGGTAAGGTGTATGTTAATATAGCCTTCTTCCGTTTTGCCAAAGGATTGTTCCAGCAGCAACAAGGTTTCAGCCAGTCGCTCTTTGCTTGATTTTTGCAACAGGTTAAGCGCCCTGGTTTCAGCGTCACTGGTGTCGGCTGCAATTTTTGACATGATGTCGAGCGTAAAGTTTACGTTATGGGTAATAAACTCCAGAATTTTTTCTTTGGGAATAAAACAGATGATACTGTCTTCCATGGTTTCAGCAGTGGCAATGTAACGCCCGTTGCCCAATAAACCGCGGTACCCTATCAAATCGGCTGATTTGGCTAAACGCACTATTTGTGTGCTGCCATCATTCAGTGTTTTGTAAAGTTTTACTTTCCCATCGTGTACACAATGCAATCCTTTTACTATATCACCTTCGTGAAAGAGAATGTGCTTTTTCTTCACCTGAAAAGTGGTTTTGTGCTGATTGAGTGACTCCAGCTCATTCATGCGCAGGTTGCAAAAAGCTGAGGTGGCTTTGTGCTGGCAGCTGATGCAATCGATGGTATGGACTGTTTTTTTCACCGGGGTTACTTTGGTGCAAATATGTATAAATAAAGCCAAATATCTTTTTTCATTTTTATGATGCGGGTGATAAGCTGCATGGTGCGGGGAAGTTTTTTGACAAAAAACATTGACCCAGGTCAATTTTTTTGCAGGATAAATAGCGGTTTATTGACAGGTTTTAGTTTGAAGTATACTCTTGTCATTTAAAAATATGCACCACACTTTTCATATCCCTGTTTTGGGTTTAGCTTACTCCGTTGATACGCCTGTTAAAGTGGCCCGTTTCGGAATTTCATCTGTAGTTTCAGTTATTCAGCATGAGTTACTGGAGCAGATGCGCAAATTTCACAGCAGTCAATACAACCTTCCTTATATGGAGATTACCGCCAAAGAGATTGATTTCAGAGCAAAGCGGGTAAAAGCCTATTTGAATATGTTGCAGGAGATTGTGAGCTTGCAACTCAATAAACTTAGAGCTGAAGCGTTTGAGGCCGATACGGATATTACCAACTACTTTAAAATGTTACCGGAGAAAAGTGCCCTGAAAAAAATGTACTGCGACATGACTACTGCTGTGGGGGAGATGAAAGAAAACTTGTGTGAGAAGCTGAGGCAACAAATTACTGCCGGTAGTATTGATGTGAACATCATGACCAAAGTTGATAACCTGAATTATGCTGCTGACGGAGAAACGCTGCTGGCTCCTGAATTCTCGGATGCGTTATCTGCCTTGCGCGGTTTTGCACAAAGCAATCTGGAGAGTTCGGTGGTTTTTTCAGCCGGCTTAAACCCCAGACTTTACAGTTATATCGACAGCTTTCCTGACTTTTTCCCGGATGAAAACGGACACCTGAAAAAGAAAATAATTCTTAAAGTAAGTGATTACCGCTCTGCTTTAATTCAAGGAAAATTTCTGGCTAAAAAAGGGGTATGGATTTCTGAGTTTCGTATTGAATCAGGGCTTAATTGCGGGGGACACGCTTTTGCCACTGACGGTTATTTACTTGGCCCCATTTTGCAGGAGTTTAAAGATAAACGGGAGGAGTTAAATGCGGAGTTAAAACAAACCGTAAATGCCGCCTTAGCCGCAAAAAATCAACCACTGTTACCCTCTGCAATTCATGCACGTGTTACGGTTCAAGGTGGTATAGGCACCGCAGAGGAAGACCAATTCTTACGCGATTTTTACGGGGTAGATGCTACCGGATGGGGTAGTCCGTTCTTATTGGTGCCTGAAGCTACCAATGTAGATAATGATACGCTTCAGGGTTTAGCCACTGCACAACCTGATGATTATTACCTGAGCCATGCCTCTCCGTTGGGAGTACCATTTAACAATTTCAGAAAAAGCTCAGCGCAAAAATTACGTAATGAACGCATGGAAAAAGGTCGTCCGGGTAGCCCGTGTTATAAAAAGCACCTCACCTTTAATAAAGAGTTTACAGCAGCACCTATATGTGAGGCATCACGGCAGTATCAGCACCTCAAGTTGCAGCAGCTGGTCGGTGAGGGGTTAACACCTGAAGCATTTAAAAAGCGAGTAGAGGAGATAACAGAAAAAGATTGCCTGTGTGAAGGACTTTCAGCAACCGCATTGCTCAAGAATAATATACCTGTGCCCCGTAACCTTACCGCAGTAACTATTTGCCCGGGCCCTAATCTGGCTTTCTTTTCCGGTGTGTTTACACTGGCTGATATGGTGGGGCATATTTACGGAAGAAAAAATTTGCTCAATCAGGTTTATCGCCCTCACATGTTTGTTAATGAACTGAAGATATACATCAACTACCTGCAAACGGAAATTCAAAAAAGTTTACCGGAGCCTTCAGAGAAGCAGAAAAAATACTTCAAAAGTTTTTATGATAACCTGCAGCAGGGTATAGCATATTACCGCAGCATCATAACTCAGGCGGCACAGGATACAAAAGAAACATACCACACTTGGGTAAAAGATGTGGGTGAAGCCGAAGCCTCACTGTTGCTCATCTTTGCAACCAGTGAAGGTGATACCTCTGTTTTGGTGTAGTCTTACACTACTTATCGCCCGCCTATATCGGGTGCTTTCATGGTTTTTTATCAGATTTAAAACTAACTAAAATCATGTTTTAAATGGCCTCCTTATGATTGCAGTCATAAAAACGAGGCAACTTCGCACCGCACATTTGTGTATTAATTTTAACCACATGAAAAAAGTTATTGCACTACTATCAATTGTTGCTGTTGTTACTGCCTGCGGAGGCGGAGAATCAGCCACTAACACTACCACAGCCACTGAACAACCGGTAGCAGAAGCCACCGAAAGTTCATCATCAGAAAACCCATCGTATGATCCCAAACGCGGTGAAGGAAAATTCACAGCCGAGAATGTACAGGTTGGAGATAAAGTGGACGAGGCTATGGCCACATCAGGCGAACAGATTGCCGGTGTAAAGTGTACTTCATGCCACAAGTTAACCGATGAAAAACTGGTAGGACCGGGCTGGAAAGGTGTTACCGAAAGAAGACGCCCTGAGTGGATTATGAACTTTATTACCAATCCTGATCCGATGATTGACAAAGACCCTGAAGTGCAGGCGCAGTTAGAACTTTGTTTGGTTAGAATGCCCAATCAGAGTCTTTCTGATGACGATGCCCGCCATATTGTAGAATTCATGAGAAAAAATGATGGTATCAAATAAACCATTAAATACTTAACACTATGTACAAAAATAAAATAACCTTATGGACCGTGGTTGGAGTTACCGCAGTTCTTTATTTAGGTTCATGTAAACCTAAAAACACCAGTAATGCCGTAAGCGGAGATGCAGCATCTAAAGCATATGTTGCTCCCGGTAAGTATGATCAGTTCTATAATTTCGTGAGTGGTGGATTCAGCGGTCAAATGGCCGTTTACGGATTACCCAGCGGAAGGTTACTCCGGGTTATTCCGGTATTCTCTGTTGACCCTGAAAAAGCATGGGGTTACAGCGAGGAAACTAAACCTATGCTGAACACATCACACGGATTTGTACCGTGGGACGATTTGCACCACCCGACATTATCGCAAACTGACGGTCAAACAGATGGTCGCTGGGCTTTCGGTAATGCCAACAACACCCCGCGTGTAGCACGTATTGACCTTAAAACGTTCAGAACAGCTGAAATTATTGAATTGCCTAACAGCGGAGGTAATCACTCTTCCCCTTACCTTACTGAAAATACCGAGTACGTTGTGGCCGGTACACGTTTTAGTGTTCCACCTGATAATGCCAACGGTGATGTGCCGATTAACTCTTACAAAGAAAACTTCAAAGGACACATCAGCTTTATCAGCATAGGTAAAGAAGGGCAGATGGATATTGCCTTCCAGATTCAGTGCCCGGGCGTTAACTTCGACTTAAGTCGTGCAGGAAAAGGTAAATCACACGGTTGGTTCTTCTTCTCTTGTTACAATACTGAACAAGCTAATTCTTTGCTGGAAGTAAACGCTTCACAAAAAGATAAAGACTTCATTATGGCAGTGAACTGGAAAAAAGCAGAAGAGTACCTGAAAGCCGGAAAAGGTAAAAAAGTACCTGCCAGATATGCCCATAATTATTATGATGAAAAAACACATACAGCTAAATCAGAAATCAGAACTGAGGTAACTATACTTGACTCCAAAGAACTGGCAGATATTTGTTACATGATTCCTTGCCCTAAATCACCACACGGTTGTGATGTTGATCCTTCTGGTGAGTACATTGTAGGTAGCGGTAAACTGGCAGCTTTGATTCCTGTATTCAGCTACACTAAAATTTTAGATGCCATTGCAGGTAAAAAATTTGACGGAGATTACCAAGGCATTCCTGTTATTAAGTACGAAGCAGCTTTACACGGTGAAGTGAAAAAACCGGGTCTTGGTCCGTTGCACACCGAGTTTGATGCGAACGGAAATGCCTACACTTCATTCTTTGTATCTTCAGAAGTAGTTAAATGGAACGTGAAAGACCTTAAAGTATTGGATCGTGTGCCTACTTATTATTCAGTTGGTCACTTATGTGTACCCGGTGGCGATACCAAAAAACCTTATGGCAAATACCTGATTGCATACAACAAAATTACCAAAGACCGTTACCTGCCTACCGGACCTGAATTGTCGCAGAGTGCGCAGTTGTACGATATCAGCGGAGATAAAATGCAACTTATTCTTGACTTCCCTACCATTGGTGAGCCTCACTATGCACAAGCTCTTCCGGCTGATTTGATTTCGAAAAACTCACTTAAAATATTCAAGATAGCCGAAAACATGCACCCTTATGCAACCAAAGGGGAAAAAGAAGCTAAGGTGGTAAGGGAAGGTAACAAAGTACATGTGTACATGACCTCCATCCGTTCACACTTTGCGCCTGATAATATTGAAGGAGTTAGAATGGGAGATGAAGTTTACTTCCACGTAACTAACCTGGAACAAGATTGGGATGTGCCCCACGGTTTTGCTGTGAAAGGTGCTAACAATTCAGAATTGTTGATTATGCCGGGCGAAACTTCTACACTGAAATGGGTGCCGGACAGAGTGGGGATTTTTCCGATGTACTGTACCGATTTCTGTAGTGCATTGCATCAGGAGATGCAGGGATACATCCGTGTGTCTCCGGCAGGAAGCAATGTTCCGCTTAAATGGAGCTTAGGTGAAAAAGCACCGGCTACTGCTGAGGCAGGTAAATAATTAAAGTACACAGAAAGGGATGCGGATGTAAGATGCATCCGTGTCCCTTTTTTAATGAATAAAAACATGAGTAGTACTAAAAATAGTTTGAGCATAATGTCTAGGTTACTGCTGTTATTGGCTGCAGGTGCATTAGTCGGTTCGTTATTCGTACCTATCTGGCGTATTGAGTTGGATGCTCCGCAATATCCCGAAGGATTGGCTCTGCAAATTTTTGCAGATAAACTGGGTGGTGATGTGGACATCATCAACGGACTAAATCACTACATAGGAATGCAAACTTTACATGCGGAGAACTTCATTGAGTTTACCATTCTTAAATACATTATCGGGTTTTATGCCCTGTGCTCATTGCTTGCAGCCGCTATGGGGAATAAAAAATTTGCCTACAGTTTATTCTGGGCCTTTGTGTCTTTCGGGGTGATAGCCATGGTAGATTTCTGGAGATGGGAGTACAACTACGGACATAACCTTGACCCCAATGCAGCCATCATAGTACCTGGAATGTCATACCAGCCTCCGTTAATAGGATTTAAACAGCTGCTTAATTTCGGAGCTTTTTCTGTACCTGATAAGGGTGGTTACCTTTTTATTCTGTCAGGTATTTTTATGCTGGTAGTGGTGTTGAAAGAATCAGCTTTTCTCAGCAGATTTCAGAGGCAACCTAAAATGGCGTTGACTGTGATTGTGCTTTTGCTTTTAACGGCATGTGGAGCTAAAGGGCCAGTGCCCGTTAAGTTGAATGTCGACAATTGCGCTTCGTGTAAAATGACAATTGCTGATATCCGTTTTGCAACTGAACTGATTACCGACAAAGGAAGGATATATAAATTTGATGATATCTCCTGCATGATGCGCTACCAAAAGGAAAATTCATCAAAGTTACCTAACCCGACTTTCTACGTTACCGATTACCTCAATACCACTAACTTTTTGTTATTGGATCAGGCCATTCTGATTTCAGGTGATGAGGTCGGCAGTCCTATGGGCGGTAATGTAGCAGCGTTTTCAGATATGCCCCAAGCCACTGCACATGCTGAAAAGTGGAAGGCTGTGGTGATTAATGCAGGGGCCCTGAAACAATAATATCATGAACAAAGCAGTTCTCATTTTTGCTTTCTTGCTGGTAACAACGACAGTATTTGCTGCTACCATTCATGTAGGAAAAGGCCATGCAGTGTCAACTGTAAAGCAGGGTATTAAGAAGGCTATGCCGGGAGACACTGTGCTTGTTCATCCAGGTACCTACAAAGAAGGAAATATTGTAGTAGATAAACGCATCTGCCTGAAAGGGGTAAATTATCCTGTGCTTGACGGACAGTTGAAATACGAAGTAATCTCAGTAAAGGCAAAAGGAGCGGTAATTACCGGACTAAAAGTTTGTAACTCTGGCTATGCTTCTCTTGATGATCCGGGCGGGATAAAAGTGTACGATAGCGAGAATGTAACCATCAGTAACAATATTCTGGATAATAATTTTTTTGGCGTATACATACAGTACGGTAAAAACTGCACCATCAAAGACAATAAAATAACTGCCTACGGAAAAGAAGAACAACAAATAGGCAACGGCATTCATTGCTGGAAAAGTGAAGGGCTGCGTATTTCAGGCAACACCATTTCAGGCCACCGCGATGGTATTTATTTTGAATTTGTATCGCATTCGGTTATCTGGCGCAACACTTCTTTTAATAATATCCGGTACGGATTGCATTTTATGTTTTCCAACGATGATGCCTACATCAGCAATGTATTCACGAATAACGGTGCAGGCGTGGCAGTGATGTTTACCCGCAACGTAAAGATGTACGACAACACCTTTAATGAAAACTGGGGAGATGCTTCTTACGGTTTATTGCTGAAAGAAATCTCCGACAGCTACATCTACAGAAATCGTTTTGTCGGGAATACCTCTGCTATTTACATGGAGGGGACCAACAGGATAATTATTGAAAACAATATTTTTAAAGACAACGGCTGGGGAATGAAAGTTCAGGCCAGTTGTATGGATAATGTTATACGTAAAAATAATTTTCAGGGCAATACGTTTGACGTAAGTACTAACGGTTCGCTGGTGATGAATGTTTTTGAAAACAATTACTGGGATAAATACGAGGGTTATGATTTAAACAAAGACAACACAGGTGATGTACCTTACCGTCCGCTGAGTTTATTCTCTGTTATTGTAGAGACCAACCCGCCTGCCATGCTCTTGTACCGCAGTTTTATTATTTCTTTACTCGATCGTTCAGAGAAAATAATCCCTACACTTACACCTGAAAATTTTATTGACAATACACCACTAATGCACGCACTCGATTTATGATTTGGATAAATAACATATCAAAACGTTTTGGTAAACTTCAGGTGTTGGATGATGTAACACTTACCTGCAATAAAGGAGAGTGCATCGCTTTAATAGGGCCGAACGGTTGTGGTAAAACCACTTTAATTAAAACTATACTGGGTATGGTGGTGGCTGATAAAGGCGATATTCTGTTTAATGCCAAATCAATAGCCAAAGATGTAGCTTACCGGAACCAGATAGGTTACATGCCGCAAATTGGCCGGTATCCTGATAACATGACCATCGGTAAGGTGATTGACATGATAAAAGACATTCGACACTCTGATACACCCCTGGATGAAGATTTATACAACGCTTTTGAACTGCACAAACTGGCAGATAAAAAAATGAGCACACTATCCGGTGGTACTACACAAAAGGTGAGTGCAACGCTGGCTTTCCTTTTTAATCCTGATGTGCTTATTTTGGATGAGCCTACCGCAGGGTTAGATCCATTGGCTTCAGAAATACTGAAGGAAAAAATTATTTCAGAGAAAAACAAAGGCAAACTGATTCTGATTACCTCTCACTTACTCAGTGAACTGGAAGATTTGGTTACACAAATTATTTTCATGCAAGACGGACGGGTGAAATTTCATGAAAGTCAGCATACGCTTAAAGAACAAACAGGAGAGGCCACCATTGCCAAAGCTGTTACCCATTTACTAAAAGCCGGTACCTATGAATAGGATCATTAAATTCGTTTTCTTCGACATTATACGCAATAAGATTATTCTCGGCTATACCTTGTTGCTGGGCATATTGTCCTGGGGTGTTTTCGGAATTGAAGACAACATTACTAAAGGATTGCTTACCATATTGAACGTTATATTGCTTACGGTTCCGTTGGTGAGCATTATTTTTTCTACCATTTATATATACAACAGTTCTGAGTTTATTGAGTTGCTCATCAGCCAGCCGGTAAAACGGAAACGGATATGGTTAAGTCTTTTTAACGGACTGAGTATTTCGCTTATTCTCGCATTTTTAGCAGGAGCGGGAATCCCCATTCTGTTGTATGCACCGTTGCGTATAGGCATTATGATTACCTTTTCAGGGTGCTTGATAACAGCGGTATTTACAGCAATAGCATTTCTGAGTTCCGTATCTACCCGTGATAAAGCACGCGGAATAGGAGTCTCTATTTTATTGTGGCTTTATTTCGCGCTGTTGTTTGACGGATTGGTGCTTTTTATTCTTTTCCAATTGGCAGATTACCCCATTGAGCAAGCCATGATTGGAGTTTCCATGCTTAGTCCGGTTGACCTGGCCCGTATACTTATACTGCTGCAAATGGATGTTTCGGCTATGTTGGGTTACACCGGAGCAGTATTCAAAGAGTTCTTCGGATCAGGTATTGGCGTTGTGCTGGCCTCCGTATTTCTGGTACTCTGGATTGCCATACCATTTTCACTTTCCCTGCGTAAGTTCAGCAGAAAGGACCTGTAGTTTTTTATGTTTTAAGCACCCTGCCATGAAAACAGATATTGAGAATAGAAATGATATAGAACTTCTTATTAATGCTTTTTATGAAAAGGTAAAGAAGGACGAATCATTGGCTTATTATTTTACGGATGTGGTAAAAGTGAACTGGGAAAAACACTTGCCCGTGATGTATGATTTTTGGGAGAACGTGCTTTTTTATTCCGGTACTTACAGCGGTAATCCCATGATGATACACACTAAAATTCATCAGAGGAGTCCGTTTAAAAAGGAGCATTTTCAACAGTGGCTGCACCACTTTAATCAAAGTGTGGATGAGTTGTATGAAGGAGAACATGCCGAGCAGATTAAACTGCGTGCCAACAACATTGCCACAGTAATGCAGATTAAAATTCTGGACTGATATCACTTTACCTTTTTCTTACCTCAGCTTACCCGCCTCCGGTATAACCAATAGTCCTCTCAGTTCAAAAGAGCAAGTGGTTCATTTATCAGGGATAGGTACTGGTTTTCTTAATTCGTTTGTGGTTACCACCTGTGTACGTTAAAAAGAGACCTTAATAGCACATACGTTTTGGTTGAATATTAATACAGGCTTACTTTAAAAAAGAAAGCTGCACCAACTTGCGCTGGCACAGCTTCTTTATAATGAAAAAAGTGCTATCGTATTTGCTAATACTTTTATTGAGGTAACAATACCTCGTCAATCACATGGATAATGCCGTTGCTGGCAGGGATAGAAGCGACAATGTGTGCTTTTCCGTTTATGAGGGGTTTGCCATCCTGCATGGTAATGGTAATGTTGCCTCCGTTAACCTGTCCCAGTGTTCGGCCATCGGTTAAATCTTCCGCTTTAATTACACCTACATATACATGGTATTGCAGTATGTCGGTAAGGGCATCTCTTTTATCCGCTTGCAATAAACCTTCCACAGTGCCTGCGGGTAATTTATCAAAGGCAGCATTAACGGGAGCAAATACAGTGAATGGTCCGGCATTGCTCAGTACATCTACCAGTTCAGCAGTTTGAACGGCTGTAACCAGTGTGCTGTGATCTTTACTGCCTACTGCAATTTGCACCACATTTTTTTCTGAAACATCATCCTGTACACCTGATTGGCCTATGTTAGCTACTTCGGCTGTGGCTTCCGATGCACTTGCTTCAGGTGCGGGGGAACTGCTGCAACTGCCTAAAAAAAGCAGCGTACAGAGGTAAATGGTTGGGTTGAACGTTTTCATTTTATTTATATAATTTAACAGAACAAAGTTGAGGATATCGCACAGCTGATTTTTATGACCTCAGTCATAATCACCCCCTGTTTTTGCATGATTTATATTAGGAATTTAACTGACTTTTCTCCACTGTGAAGCCAGCAAAAGCAGTATTGACGCGCCTATAAGCACTGCTATGTAAAAAAGCAGTTCATTCACATAAGGAATCATAACGTAGCTGATTCCTGCAATTCCCTGTATGCCCAATATAAGTTCATTCAGAAAAACTCCTGCACTGATGGAAATAATGGCTGTAGTGGTGAGGATATTTTTTTTGATGTAGTTGAACGTGTAAACATAGCCGATAAGGAACATTGTTAGTATAGCCAGTAATACCAGGTGCAGGTAAGCCATCACAATGGGGCGGAATCCGAAGGCCATTTTACTCATGGCCGGAAAAGTAGACCCGGCCTGTAACATAAATTTTATAGTGAGTGCAGTGCCCACAAACAAAAACAGGTAGCGCGATAACAACGAAAGTTGAGTTTTTATCTTATTGCTGTTATCGCGCATAGCACGGATTACCAACAGCCAGGCTATAAGTTGTGCAATGGAAGCAGCCACTATAAACGGATACAACCACACGGGCAGATGGGCCCACAATACGGATAAGAAGTAAGCCGGCAGGCAGGAAATACTGAAGAGAAGAAATACCTTTTTCTCTTGCGGGAAAGCAAAATTTAACGCACTTACCTGTGCTGTAAAAAGCCCGATCACCGCAAAAAAGAACCAGCCATTGTATTGAAAGTGCAGGTAAAAATAGACTGATGCCAGATACTGGTGTTGCGGGATGTGTTTACTTACCATCATGTAAATTAAGGCTAAGGTACCCAACGAAGAGAGCAGGTTAAACACCAGTGCAGTAGTGAACCATTTTTTGGCAGGATGCTGTTTTACCTGTTTTAAACATTTAAAATAGCTGATGGCAAACCAGGCGTTTAATATGAGGTGAAGAAACGAGAACGTAATGGAGATAACTCCGTATCCCTGTATGAAAAAACCGGTGAGCATTCCATAGCTGCACAGCACATGCGCACGTAGCAAAAAAATGTATTTGCTTACTTTTAACTGTGTGGCGTATTGTTGCAGGTAGTGAACCATCAATACCATTAAGGTCTGACTTATCCAGCCGGTAAAGGCAAAATGGGAATGTGCGTGCTGAATGTTTTTCTGATTGAAGAGCGGAAATTCGAAGCCTATTTTGTAACGCATTAATATGCCCATCAAGGCTACCAGCAGTAAATTTATAAGCGATAGTCTTATCCAAAAAGAGGTGTTAAGTTCCTTCATTAAAAGTATAGTTTGTGGTTGATGATTTCTACTTTCTTCTCCGCTTTCATTCTGGAGAGCGTGCGTATAACCGTTTCAACCCTTAAGCCGGTGAGGTTGGCTAATTCCTGCCGGGTGTGTGGAATCAATACTTTTTCATCTTTTTGGCTGTGTTCTTTTTTTATCTGTTTTAAAAAACTCAACAACCTCGACTCCGGACTATTGTTTATCACCTCCCTGGCGGTGAGGGCTTTGTTGTAGAGCCGTTGCGACAATAGCAGTATCATTTTTTTTTGCATTTCAGGATAAGCATCCAACATGCGCATAAAGTTTTCGCGCGATAGTTTTATGATAACAGATTCTTTTTGTGTGATGGCACTGGCAGGGTAGGGCACATCAATAAACAAGGCAGGTTCGCCAAAACTTTGCCCTTCATTAAAAATGCCTTGAATAAATTCCTTTCCATCGTTATTGATGTTTACCATTTTTACTTTACCCTCCAGTATCTGGTGATAAAAATGGCTACGCTCATCTTCAGAGAAAATACATTCTCCCTTGCCGTATATTTTGGCTACTGCGCCCCAGGTAAACAATATGTCCTGATCAATGTGCATTCAGATGTTTTTATTTTTTAGCTTGCAAACCGAGTTTCTTATGTACTTGTCATGAAAAAGTAATTTTTTCTGTTTCGTGTGCGGCATTTTTTTTCTGTTTTTGCTGCTAACAAATTCCGCTTCTGCTTTCTGTTGTTGAGTTTATTCACATGCTTTAGTTGTTTTGGCAATGAATAATCCGCAGGGCAAAAATAATCATTATTCGGACAAAAATATCCGAATAATAAAATTGACCTATATTTGTGCCCGAATAAGTAACCAATGTTTTCAAAAGCTTGTGAATATGCCATCAGGGCAACCATATACATAGCCTTGCAATCGCAAGAGAGCAGGCGTGTAACGTTAAAAGACATTGCCAAGGAAATTGATTCCCCCGAGGCATTCACCGCTAAAATAATGCAGCAACTGGTTAAGCAGGGCATAGTAGATTCTTTGAAAGGGCCTACAGGCGGTTTTGTAATGGAACCCCACAACCTGTTTACCACCAAACTGAGTGAAGTGGTATATGCCATTGATGGCGACAGTGTTTTTAAAGGTTGTGGATTAGGATTAAAAATGTGCAATGAGAAAAAACCTTGTCCGGTCCACGAAAAATTCATCTCCATACGGCAGGAACTTAAGCACATGCTGGAGACTACTACCATTGAAGAACTGGCTCTGGGACTTAAGCAAGGCATGACATTTTTGAAGAGATAAAAAAAAATTACACTAAAAAAGGACAATATTGTCTTAAATTAAAATTTACATCATATGAACACATTAGTTTTAAAAAAAGTAGGGGAGTTGGTTGCGGAAGATTACCGCACAGCCGCTGTATTCCAATCTAACGGAATTGACTTTTGCTGCAAGGGAAACAGAACCATTGCCGAGGCTTGTGCAACGGCTCAGAAAGACGAGGTACAACTGCTTGTGCAACTTGAATCGGTATTGAATGCTCCGGGCAATACGGCTATGGACTATGCCTCATGGCCGGCTGATTTGCTGGTGGATTACATTGAGAAGAAACACCACCGCTACGTAGTAGAACGCACTCCGGTGCTGCTGCAATATCTCGATAAGTTGTGCAAGGTACACGGCAAAACACACCCCGAACTGTTTGACGTTTTTCAGCAGTTTACAGCCTCTGCCAGCGAGTTAGCGGCACACATGAAAAAAGAAGAACTGGTATTATTTCCTTACCTGCGCAAAATTGCCGAGGCAATAAACAAAGGTGAAAAAATTGAAAAGCCTCATTTTGGTACAGTTGAAAATCCCGTAACCATGATGATGCAGGAACATGAAGTGGAAGGTGAGCGCTTCAGAACAATGGCCGTGCTTACGAATGATTACACCCCTCCGGCTGATGCCTGCAACACCTATAGAGTAACTTATGCATTACTCAAAGAATTTGAAGAAGACCTGCACCTGCACATTCACTTGGAGAACAATATTCTATTCCCTTGGGGCATTGAGCAGGAAAAATTATTGGCTACCGCATCATGAAAAAGCAGTTTATTTATTTGCTCCTGCTATCGGCAGTTTTTATTTTCTCTTGCGGCAACCAGCAAACAAAACAGGAAACAACTCCGCAGGTTACCAAGGAACAAGTGCCTTCAGAGCATAACATAGAGTTGAATGAGGGTAACAAGTGGAAGGTGGATGTGCAAATGATGGTTTACCTGCGTGCCATGGAAAAAGCCGTAGTGGCTCACACCGGTGATGGTGCAGACAGCTTTGATACCTTGGCCATATTTTTACAGAAGCAAACCAATGAGCTTACTTCCAACTGCACCATGGAAGGAAAGCCGCACGATGAGTTGCACAAGTGGCTGTTGCCATACATGGAATTGGTAGCCTCCATGCAGGGGGCAAAAGAGGAAAGCCAGCGCAGGGAAATCCTCCTGCAACTCAACGCTTCTTTTACTGAACTGAATATTTATTTTGAATGAGCAGCATTACACCCATTAAACGCAACATTGCCTTGCAGCCATTAAGCCGTGAACATTACCACGGCTTAATGCTGTGTCTTAAAATACGCAAAGGTATAGCCCGGCACGTGGAGGAATCGAGAATGAAACGTTATGCCGACTGGTTTTATGCCACTCACCTCATTCCTCATTTTCAAGCAGAGGAGCAGCATATATTTCCTGTTTTGGGCAACGGCCATAAGCTGGTGGAGAAAGCCCTGTTTGAGCACCGCAGGATTAACCGCTTGTTTGTAAAAGAAAAAAACCTGCTCAAATCAGTGAGCCTTATTGAAGAAGAACTGGAGCGGCACATTCGCTTTGAAGAACGCATTTTGTTCAATGAGCTGGAGCGCACCGCCACGGCAGAACAACTGGTGATGGTAGACAGGTTGCACCAGGAACACCACTTTGAAGAAAATACCGAAGACGAGTTTTGGAAGAAATTACCGGGGGAATGAGGAAGGTTGCCGAATATAGACGTACTGAAATTATGGTATTGTTTTTATAATCGCAGATGGGCAGGGAAATTTTACCAGAAAGAATACTCAAAGACAATAGAATTTAAATACACCCCATTTTCGGAATAATCTACCCGTTGAATTAACCCTCGGGACTACCTATATTTATATTCCACAAAGTATTTAAACCTAACTTTATCATTCTCAATTACAATTACTTCTTTGAGTAATCCAGATTTCTCATAAGAAAATGTAGTTAATTGGTGAATGTCTGGCTTGATATTTTTTTCTACCTTAATCAACCTTGAGTGAGAATCAAAGTGGTCACAGCTCTGCCTAACTAAATCGACTCTGTGGCCATCAAATAATGGAGGAGGATTAGAAAAAGTAATGATTTCTTGACTTCCTAAATTCATCCTCTCATATTTCATTGAGGTATAATCTCCTTTCATATGAGAACGGAAATTCCATCTTTTCTCTGTTAAGTAACCTGTAGAGTCATAAAAAAGTATTGTTTCTAAGCTTGTATCAATTCTTCCGCTATCTTTATACGAAACCCTCCATTCATATATTGACTGAATATTTGTATCAATCGAACTATAATCAATTAGTTGTGCACGTGCATTTACAGACCAAATAATGCCTAATAGCAAAAGATATTTTTTATATCCCTCTGCGTTAACAATGATCTTCATCGTGTTTGATATTTAGTAAAGTAAATGTTTGCCAGGCTTTTCAAAGTAGCCATAAGTCAAAAATAGTGAAATTCGTCTATTCTCTATATAACATTTGTAAGCATCCCCAAAAATAGTACGATTTATAAGTAGAAAAAATTCTAACTTTAAATTGTAAAAAAATGAAAAAGAGTAAATTCAGTCCAAGTCAAATTGCCAGCATCCTCAAAGAGTTTGA